>Ga0136614_10002101_pt1 | contig 12233 bp, 7 predicted proteins | sample AntDrymUQ2792106_2_FD_106643 | JGI IMG/M metagenome (GOLD analysis project Ga0136614, IMG submission 106643) | Polar desert sand microbial communities from Dry Valleys, Antarctica - metaG UQ279 (21.06) | ecosystem: Environmental > Terrestrial > Soil > Desert | place: Antarctica: Dry Valley...
CGGACGGCACAGAGCGAGCGATTGATGATCGTTATGCTGGCCCGGAGCGGAGAAACGGAGATTCTGGACCACCCCTTCGCCGAGTGGTTGAAAAGACAAGCATCGTACCGTAGTTACACAGCAATCGCGCTTCAGCAACTGAGCGAATCCGAATGTCGCGACGCCGTTGAAAAGGTTTTCGGCGGCAGTGCTTATAGCTCTGCCCTCCCGCTGGATGATTTGCAGATGGTTTACCAGGTAACGGGAGGCAATCCTTATTTTCTCACGGAGATGTTGCGCTTGCTTGTCGCAGAAGGTGTGATCCGGTTTAAGGACGCAAGCGACGCGTGCGAGCAACCAGGCTGGCAGTGGCATGGGATCAAAGATTTGCATTTACCGACGACGCTGGTGATGGCGGCGCGCTCGCAACTCGACCGGCTACGCCCGCCCGTGCGCGAAGCGGTCGAACAAGCGGCAGTGATCGGTGATGAATTTCGTATCGCGACGCTCGCCTTGTTAGCTGAGAAGAATGAAGAAGAAACAGGAGACCGGCTTGATGAAGCGCTACGAAGCGGAGTGTTGACTGATCATGGATTGACGCTCGGTGAAGATTACCGCTTTTATCACACGACGCTGCGACGTGTGTTATATGACGATTTGCCTGCGCGACGAAAGAGACGGTTGCATGAGCAGGCGGCGCGTGTCCTTGAAACGGTTTACGCGCATGAGCTTGACCGCGTGGCTGGTGCGATCAGCGCGCACTACGCCGCGGCAGGTGATTTGAAACAAACTTTTCAGTGGAGTTTGCGCGCCTACCAAGCGACCAGCAATCGTTGGCAATGGCGCGAAGCAAGCACCAGCGCCGAACGCGCTTACCACGCGCTCAACGAGCTTGACCGTTCGCGTAATGCCGACATCACGCCCGCCGACCGGTTGAAGCTACTAATCGGGCTAGGCAAAAGCCATTACTCGTTGGGAAGGCTTCACAAATCGGAGGAAGTGTTAACAGAAGCGCTCGCGCTTGCCCAATCGCTTAATGATGAAGCGGCAAAGGCAGCGGTAAAGTTGCAGCAGGGTCTCACCTACATGAGCTTGAGCTTGTATCGTGAAGCCAACTCCGCGACCGGAGAAGCCCTGAAGCTCTACAGCGGGTTGAAGGATCAAAGCGGCGAAGCTTTGTCGTTGATCCAACTGGGCAGCATTCAGCACAGCATGGGCAACCATGAGCTGGCAGCGCGGTTGGTCGAACAAGTGCTCGAAGATGCCCCCGAAGGCGAACAGATGGCGACTCTGGCGCGCGCGACGCTTGGTTGGACGCGGACGCTGCAAGGACGTTACGGCGAAGGAACGCCGCTGCTTGAACAAGCGCTTGAGTACCACACGCGTGTGGGCGACATGCGACGGCAAGCCGAAACCTTGCGCCGTCTGCACTGGGCGGCCTTGAGCCAGGGCCAATATGAAACTGCGATCAGCTTAGCCGTACGCGGGCGCGACAACTACCGTACGGTTGGCGACTCAAGCGGCGAAGCTAAGTTGAACATGGCGATTGGGCAGGTGCGCATCGAACAGGGGCTTTACGCGGAAGGCATCGCGTTTCTGAATCGCACTTCAGAAAGCTTGAAGACCATCGGCGATGCTCACTGTGAAGCCGAGACGCTGTGGTTTCTCGGGCGCGCGCACAGCGAGAGCGGGCGTTTAGCACAGGCCGAAGGATTGCTCGACCGCGCGCTGAAGATGGTGCGTGAGATCGGCGACCGTGATGATGAGTTTCGCGTTTTAACCGACATCGCCAGAATGAGATTAGGCGCCGGGGACTTCGAGCTTGGTTTACAATCGGCTGACGAAGCGATCCACATTGCAGAGGAGTTGGAGAACCGCGACGGCCTCGGGGTCGCGCTGGTGGAACGCGCCTTCGCCCTTCTAGGCTTAAATCAATCGCGGACGGCGCTCAAATCCGCCGAGCGTGCGATCAAGTTACTAGACGAAAGCCGGTCGGGCGAGAGGTGGCGCGGCTATTGGGTGCTCGGCCTTGTGTTAGACGCGCATGATGAAGGCGCGCCTACCGGGGAGGCGCAAACAGGCGGCGCGCTCGTTGCTCCTTCCGCTTTAGAAGCACTGCGCCAATCGGTCGAACTGTTAAATGAAATGCGCGAACAGATTCCTGTCTCCGACGCGGCGCGACGCACGCAGTTCACATGCGCTCGGGCGGCTCCGGCAAGCGCGCTACGAGAGATGCTGACGCGCGCCGGACAGACAGCAGATGCCGCGACAGTTTCGCGTAACTGGCTGCATTGAAACAGCGACGAGGCTGAGATGAATGCCGCGATTTCCGAAGGCGTCCGACCAGCGGCACACAACAGCAGGATGTGCAGCGCGAGCGTGTTCATTCGTGGCTGAGCGGCTTTCTGAACTGCGACAGCTATCACCCACGCGTCAACTGCCGGTACTTAATCCGGTGCGGTTGATCCGCTGCCGCGCCGAGTCGTGCGCGACGGTCGGCCTCGTAGTCGGAATAATTTCCTTCGAACCAGACCACTTTGCTGTCTCCTTCGAACGCGAGGATGTGCGTGCAGGTGCGGTCCAGGAACCAGCGGTCGTGGCTGATGACGACGGCGCACCCGGCGAAATTCTCCAACGCCTCTTCGAGCGCGCGCATCGTATTGACGTCGAGGTCATTGGTCGGCTCGTCAAGCAACAAAACATTCGCGCCTTCTTTGAGCATCCTCGCGAGGTGGACGCGGTTGCGCTCGCCGCCGGAGAGCATCCCGACCTTCTTCTGCTGGTCGCTCCCCGAAAAGTTGAAGCGCCCGACGTAGGCGCGCGAGTTGACCTGCTTCGTACCGAGTTGCACCACATCGAGGCCGTCGGAAATCTCTTCCCAAATAGTTTTGTTCGCGTCGAGGACGTCGCGGCTCTGGTCGACGTAGGCCAGTTTCACCGTCTCGCCGGTGCGGATCGTACCCGCGTCCGGCTGCTCTTGATGCGTAATCATCCGAAAGAGCGTCGTCTTCCCCGCGCCGTTCGGGCCGATCACGCCGACGATGCCGCCCGGCGGAAGTTTGAACGTCATGCCTTCGACCAGCAGCCGGTCGCCATAAGCTTTCGCGACGCCTTCGGCTTCGATCACAACCTGACCGAGTCGCGGCCCCGCCGGGATGTAAATTTCCAATCCTTCGGCGAGCTTCTCCTTCTCTTGACTGAGCAATGCTTCGTAAGAGTTGATGCGCGCCTTGCCCTTCGCCTGACGCCCCTTTGGCGACATGCGAATCCATTCGAGTTCGCGCTGCAACGTCTTCTGCCGGTCGCTCTCTGACTTCTCCTCCTGCTTTAAGCGCTGCTGTTTCTGTTCGAGCCACGAGGAATAGTTGCCCTGCCACGGGATACCTTGCCCGCGATCCAGTTCGAGAATCCAGCCGGCGACGTTATCGAGAAAATAGCGGTCGTGCGTGACGGCGATGACCGTCCCGACGTACTGCTGCAAGTGCTGTTCGAGCCACGCCACTGATTCCGCGTCCAAGTGGTTCGTCGGCTCGTCGAGCAACAGGATGTCCGGTTTCTGGAGCAACAACCGACAGAGCGCGACGCGACGCTTCTCGCCGCCCGATAGAACTTTGACCGGCGTCTCTGGCGGCGGGCACCTGAGCGCGTCCATCGCCATCTCAAGGCGCGCGTCTAAGTCCCAGGCGTCGGCGGCGTCGAGATTCTCCTGCACCACGCCCTGCCGTTCGAGTAGCTTGCTCATCTCGTCGTCCGACATCTCTTCGCCGAACCGGGCGTTGATCTCGTCATACTCCTTCAACAAATCAACAATCGACTGCACGCCCTGCTCGACGATCTCGCGCACCGTCTTCGTCTCGTCGAGTCGCGGCTCCTGTTCGAGATAGCCGATGGTGTGACCCGGCGACAAAACCGTCTCGCCGGTGAAGCTCTTGTCGACGCCCGCGAGTATCTTCAGCAGAGAGCTTTTGCCCGACCCGTTTAAGCCGAGCACGCCGATCTTGGCGCCGTAGAAGTATGAAAGATAGATGTCTTTGAGAATCGCCTTCTTGTCGTAATTCTTGCTGACACCGACCATCGAATAGATAACTTTATTTGGTTGAGTGCTCATTATGTGTGTTCAATCTCCTGCAAGGAATAAGTTGGAAAACAGAATATAGAATGGAGAACTGCAACTCGACTTTATTCTTACTCACCTTATGTGTGACTTTTTCCTGCCTCGTCAGGGGCAGGTGACAATAGCCCAGCGATTCATCGCTGGGGAAACTTCCAAAGCACCTTCTCAGTCCCGTAGGGACGACTGACAATAGCGTATCTCGGCAAACCTTCAGTCGTCCCTACGGGACTTGAATGCTTCACTTGCTGATTCCCAGCGATGAATCGCTGGGCTATTGTCACCTTGTCCCTAACGGGACTGAATTCTACAAAGCGTAACAGAGTCCCACATTAGGTTGACTCCCACTTTCTGTATTCTGTGTCCTGTGTTCTTCTTTTATGCTCTCCCCGCCACCTCGCCGGTCTGCGTGTTGACGCGCACCGTCTCGCCTTCTTTGATAAAGAGGGGCACGCGCACTTCGAGTCCGGTTTCGAGCTTCGCGGGTTTGGTCGCGCCACCGGCGGCGGTGTTGCCGCTCATCCCCGGCTCAGTGTAGGTGACGCGCAGTTCGACAAACTGCGGCAACTGAATCGAGACCGCCTCGCCGTTGTACTTCAGGATTTGCAGCGTCACGCCCTCTTTGAAATAGATGCGATCCTCGCCGACGCTCTCTTCGCTCAGCATGAACTGTTCATAGCTCGATTCGTCCATGAAGTGAAAGCCGTCGGCGTCCGAGTAGAGGAAAGAAGCGGGCGCGAGTTGCACGTCCGGCTCGGCGAACTTTTCGCTTGAACGAAAACTCTTCTCCTGCACCGCGCCGTTCAGCAGATGACGCAGACGCGTCCGCACCATCGTCGCCGCGCCGCGCGCCGTCGGCGACGCGAAGAAGACTTCGACCACAGTGTATGGCTGACCCTCGACGGTAATCAGCATTTTGCGCTTCAATTCATTCGCTCCGATTAGTGCCACTCTGTTCTCCTCGAACTAAAAATATTTCTTCTGATCGGTTGTGGCAAGTGAGGTTGATTTGTTGAGGACGACTGACGCCACACTCAACTCACGTCCCATGCAAGCCTCATTAAATCAGCCTACTCGCTCGCAATTCCTGCTTCCTTCATCACGAACTCAGGCGTCTCCGGCTCGCCGCGAAAGAAGTCGCCCTTCAGCCCTCGCGTCAGCGCCCAGCGGTGAATCCACGAGATGCCGCCCGGCCCCGTGAATGTATCGTTTGATTTGTAAGCCGCGTCCGTCAACGCCGCGTCAAGCGTGATGAACTTGTACCCGCGCTTTTGCATCATCCGCGCGAGGTCGTCGAAGTAGTCGGCATTGATGGCATTCGCGTGCAAGAGCAGCACCTGTTTGATCTCGCGCCCGAAGAGCGCCGTCGATTGCTGCTCGTAGTACGCGAACTTCTGTTCCATGTACGGCACGTAGGCTGCGCCGATGCGCTTCACCATTTCTTTGTCACCGCGCGCCGCAGCTTTAGCGTAGGCGGCCGCGAAAATCCATTCAGAGTTATCGACAGTCACCGGCGCGACGGTGTAGCCGCGACCGCTGAGGAACTCTTCGAACGCACGCTTCGTCTCCAAACTCCGGCCAGTGTGCAGAAACGGGTGACGGAAGTAGCGCAAATTCTTCCCCTTCTTCTGAAGCAACATGCGCGTCACCTCTTCGCCGCGGACGACATCCTCCCGAAACTTTTCGAGCGGCGTGGTGTGCAGGTCGGGGTGCGAGAAGGAATGGTTGCCGAGTTCGAGTCCGGAGTCGATCCACATCTGAAGCAGCGCGACACGCCGCTCGTCCCGCGCACCGTCATCGAGTAGCTTATTTTCGTTGACGAAGCCGACCGCCGGAACCTTACCTGCCGTGATGCTTCGGAGCAACCTGGTCGTAATCTCGCGGCGCTCGTCCGCGCTGATGAGTGTCACCGAGATCACCGGCAGATCATCAAAGGTGACGGCGACCTCGCGCCCCGTCGTCTGCTTCGACGCACTCCCGACGGGCTGCGCGTTCAAGTCAATCATGGCGGCCAGTGTGAAAATAATAAGCGCGGCAAGCAAAGGCTTCCCATTCATCGAGCGTACCTCCGAAGTATCAAATGGAGGGGCAATGGCTTGTCCCTGCCCATCGCGCGCGGGCGCGATGGTTTTTACAAAGCATCAACGCGACCACTGTAAGGCCACTCCTCGGCAAAATCCACTAACCCTTTACGCACAGGATTTAGGGCAATGTAAGTGAGGGGGATTCGTTGTTGTTGGAATCTGTCACGATTAAATCATGTTCTCGTTCATGAAGAGATCGACTGTTGCCGATCTGGGCAGAGACTTGTCCGCTGCCCCTACATGCTGAAGCCATCATCTGCCGCCGGGCGCAGAGAGATGACGACCGACTTCGAGGCCGGCGTGTTGCTGCGCTCCGCGACGCTCCCGACGGGGACGAGCACGTTCGTCTCCGGGAAATAGGTCGCCGCACATCGGCGCGGGATACTGTACGGCACGACGATGAAGCGACGCGCCGTGCGTTCCTCATCGTCGAAGTGGCTGACGAGATCAACCACGTCGCCTTTTTTCAACCCGGCCTCTTCAATGTCTTCCGCGTTGAGAAAGACGACGCGCCTCTCGTTGTAGATGCCGCGATAGCGGTCGTCGAGTCCGTAGATCGTGGTGTTGAATTGGTCGTGGCTGCGCATCGTCATCATCAAAAACTGTCCGGGCGCGAGGTCGTGGCGCGGAAGCTGATGGACGGTAAAGTTGGCCTTGCCGGTCGCGGTGACAAACTCGCCTTTGCGCGCCAGGTTCGGCAGGTAGAAGCCGCCGGGGACGCGGACGCGCCGGTTGTAATCGTCGAAGCCGGGAATGACGCGCGCGATACGTTCGCGGATGCGGTCGTAGTCGGCGGCGAGCGACAACCAATCGACGGTGCTCCGCTCTTTCAAGGTCGCGTGCGCGAGCCGCGCAACAATCGCCGTCTCGCTTAGCAGATGCGGCGACGCCGGTTCGAGCGTGCCGCGCGAAGCATGCACGACGCCCATCGAATCCTCGACGCTGACGACTTGCGCGCACGCTCGCTGCACATCGCGCTCGGTGCGACCCAGACACGGCATAATCAAAGCCTGCTCGCCGGTCACGAGGTGCGCGCGGTTGAGCTTCGTCGAGACCTGCACGGTCAGGCGCGTCCTTCTGAGCGCCTCCGCCGTGTACTCGGTGTCCGGCGTCGCGGAGAGGAAGTTGCCGCCGAGCGCGAAGAAGACTTTGACACGCCCGACGTGCATCGCTTTGATTGACTCGACCGTGTCATAGCCATGATGACGCGGCGGCGCAAAATCAAATTCGCGGGCCAGCGCGTCGAGAAAGCTGTCGGTTGGTCGCTCCCAAATCCCCATCGTGCGGTCGCCCTGCACGTTAGAGTGTCCGCGCACCGGGCACACGCCCGCGCCCGGTTTGCCAATCTGCCCGCGCAGCAACAGCAGGTTGACGATCTCCTGAATGTTCGCGACCGCGTTCTTGTGCTGCGTCAATCCCATCGCCCAGCACACAATCGTCCGCTTCGACTCAATCATGAGCCGCGCGGCCTCGCGCATCTGCTCGCGCGTGATGCCGCTCATTTCGATGATGTCGTCCCACCCGTCTTCATTCAGCGCACGCGCGAACTCCGCAAAGCCGGCGGTGTGTTCCGCGATGAACTCGTGATCGAGCACTTCGCCGGGACGACGCGCTTCCTCTTCAAGCATCTCTTTCATGATGCCTTTCAGAAGCGGCACGTCGCCGTTGATTCGCACCTGTAGAAACAGATCGGAGAGCAGCGTGCCACGCCCCAACACGCCGTCCACCTCCTGCGGGTGCTTGAACCGATTGAGGCCGGTTTCGGGGAGCGGGTTGATATGGACGATTTTGCAGCCGTTTCGCTTCGCGGCTTGCAGCGACGTGAGCATGCGCGGGTGGTTGGTGCCGGGATTTTGCCCCGTGACGATGATGGCCTCGGCGAGGTTGAAATCTTCGAGCGTGACCGTCCCCTTGCCGATGCCGATGGTTTCCGTCAGCGCCGCGCCGCTCGACTCGTGACACATATTGGAGCAGTCGGGAAGGTTGTTGGTGCCGAACTGCCGGACGAACAGTTGATAGAGAAACGCCGCCTCGTTGCTGGTACGGCCCGACGTGTAGAACGCCGCTTCGTCAGGCGAGTCGAGCGCGTTCAACTCGCCGGCGACAAGCGCGAAGGCGCCATTCCAACTAATCGGCTCGTAGTGTGTGGCGCCGCGCCGCAGTAGCATCGGGTGCGTCAGCCGCCCCTGCTTGCCGAGCCAGTGATCTGTCTGACGCGATAACTCCGCGACGCTCCACTGATGAAAAACCTCCGGCGTGACGCGCGCCCGCGTCGCTTCTTCCGCGACGGCCTTGACGCCGTTCTCGCAGAACTCGACGTGCGAGCGTTCACCGTCGGGGTCGGGCCATGCGCACCCCGGACAGTCGAAGCCGTCCTTCTGATTCACCTGCGACAGTGTGCGCAGAGAGCGCACCGCGCCCATCTCGCGCCAGGCATGCTTCACGCTCGACACCACCGCCGGCATGCCGCCCGCCGCTTCGCTGACCGACTCAATATCGATGCCAGTGTGACGGGCGGGCGGTTGCGCAGACACGCCGGGATGGACGGCGACCGGCGTCTTATCACCCGGAAAAGATGCCGCCTCCGCGCTCAGTTCGCGTTCAGTCTTAATCTCCTGCTTGGCAGCTTCGTAGTGCGTCGGCTGCACGACGGAAGCGGCGTTCTCCGCCGACTGTTGCGCGGGCGATTGTTCGTGATGTGGTTGCTTTTTCTCTGCCGTCATCAAAATTTTCTCCGCGGAAGGGAATTTAGTTTACTGCAAGAGGGAGGGATTCGACTAAATGCCGCACCCATTCTGCCGCCGGTCAACGCTTGGTGGCACTGTAATTGACTCATCTTCGGTACGCATCAGATAAGCGTTTTATTTTCGTGCAAGCGCACACCACTTTTGAACAATGAAAAGGAGAATCGTATGGATGCCATCACGTTACTGAAGAGCGACCACGAAAAGGTTTCCGCTATTTTCGAGAAGCTCGAACCGACGACCGAGCGTGCCTTGAAAACGCGAGAGGAGTTGTTTGCCAAGCTGAAGGCCGAGCTTGACGTTCATGCGCACATCGAAGAAACGATTTTCTACCCGGCGATCAAGGACGCCGCCGAAACGCGCGCCATCACGCTCGAAGGTTACGAAGAGCATCACGTCGTCAAGATACTTCTCAGCGAGTTGGCCTCGATGCCGGTTGACACCGAGCAGTGGACGGCCAAGCTGAAGGTGCTTAAAGAGAATGTTGAGCATCACGTCGAAGAGGAAGAGGATGAAATGTTCAAGAGCGTGCGCAAGATTCTTACCAAGGAAGAGATCGACAATCTCGGCGCGCGGATGGAAGCGGAGAAGCAGAACCAATCAGGGAAAATCTCAACGGCGGGGGCGTAAAGTCCACTCGGCGGCGGGCAGAGTCAATTTCACGGCGGCACGCTCTCAGTTTCGAAGGCCGTGCCGCCGCTTTACCTGGAGGAATTCAAGGTCGCCTGTCGCGTGGATGAAGATGCAGGTACTCGCTCGCCTTCAGGATCAGCGTACAACTCGGCGCGTGCGTGATGCAGCTTTCCATCACCATTCTGACGGCTTCATCAAATGGGACGGTAACCTCTTCAATCAACTCCGTCCCCTCACGCTCTGACTCACTGAACGCTAGACCACACGCGAGATAGAGGTTGACCGGGCAGACGAGTTGCGAGGTGAGCGGGTCAAGCAAGCCAAGGTCAATCCACTCTTCGGCTTCGATGCCGAGTTCTTCCCGAAGTTCGCGCCGCGCCGCTGCGTGTGGCTCTTCGCCTTCGTGAATCGCGCCGCTCACCACCTCGACGCTATCGCGCCCGACGGCGTAGCGAAACTCACTCGTCAAGTGCGCGCGCCCCTCGTCGTCGAGCACGAGCACCGACACGCCCGGCGGCAGTTTGACGAACGCGAACTTGCCCGGCTCGCCGTCTGGCTTGATCACATCATCACGCTGAACCTTGATTCGCGTATCTTTGTACTGCTCAGTCGAGCTGTGAATTGTCCACGGGCCATGTTGTATTGGCATCTGCTTCCCTTAATTGCTGAATATGCCATGCTGAATGTCCCTGCTGAGACACAGAAGGCACCTGTCCCAATCTTGTGTGGTTCGATTTTATTCGTCGCCGCCTTTGCCAAATAGTATCACTCTGCTTTATACAGTCGAAGCACATGAGCACAACAAAGCATCAACCGACGCCCCTTCAACCGCGCGCCGTACTGTGGGACATGGACGGCACGCTCCTCGATTCGAGCGAATATCACTGGCTGTCGTGGCGCGAGGCGCTTGAAGCCGAAAATTATCAACTGACACGGGAAAAGTTTTCATCCTTCTTCGGTCACCGCAACGACACGATCATGCGCGCCCTCTACGGGACCGACTACCCAGCGAACGAGATCAAGCGCGTCAGCGATTATAAAGAAGCGCGTTATCGCGAGATGCTGCGCGAAGGCGGTGTCGAACTGCTGCCGGGCGTCGCGCGCTGGCTCACACGACTTCACGGCGACGGCTGGCGGCAGGCGATTGCTTCGTCGGCGCCGCTCTTAAACATCGAAGCGATTCTCGACGTGCTTGGCATCAGAGGGTATTTCGGCGCCGTCATCACCGCCGAAGACGTAGAGCGCGGCAAGCCCGACCCGCAGGTCTTTCTGAGGGCGGCGGAAAAGGTCGGCGTCCCGCCCGCGCGCTCGGTTGTCGTCGAGGACGCGCCCGCCGGCGTCGAGGCCGGACGGCGCGGCGGCATGCGCACTATCGGCGTGCTGACGGAACACTCCGCACTGCAAGCCGACATCGTCGTGCGCTCGCTCGAAGAATTACCCGACACGGCGTTCGATGATCTGCTCGACGGCTCACAATCTTCTTAAACTAAGGATTGAAGACAAAATACATTCACCGCGGAGAACGCCGAGAACGCCGAGCAGACAGACAGCTTTGCATCTGAATGATGATTGCTGTCTTTCATTTCTCTGCGTACTCTGCGGTGAAATGCCGGGAAATTATTTAATCCTAAATGCCCCTTAAATAATAGGGGGGGCGGACGAACATTCGTGAGACTCACGCCGCACAATCAACAACCATGCCCGCTAAGCTGCGTCGAAAAATGAAAGGAGTGAGCCTCACTTCGAGGTTTGCCAAACAGCGATGCAACTTGACGAACGCACCACGCTCCTCAACGACCGCCCGGAAAACAGAGACGCGCGCTATGTGCTGTACTGGATGCAGATTTTCAAACGCACGACGCACAACCATGCGCTGAACTTCGCGGCGCGGATGGCGAATGAAAGAAAGCTGCCGCTCGTCGTCTACGAAGGTTTGAAGTATTACTATCCGTGGGCGAACGACCGGCTGCACACATTTATCCTCGAAGGCGTCGCCGAAAAGCGCGCGGAGTTCGAGCGGCGTGGCATTCGTTACGTCTTCTACCTTCAGCGCAACGAGCGTGACCCGCGTGATACCGTGGCGCGACTCGCGAAGGACGCGGCGCTAGTCGTGACCGATGACTTTCCGTGCTTCATCATCCCGGAACACAACCGACGCATCAGCGAGCGCGCGACCGTGCCGGTTTACGCCGTCGATTCAAACGGTATCATCCCGCTTTCCGCCTTCACCAAAGAAGAGTTCGCGGCGCGCACCATCCGCCCGAAGATCAAGCGCATGCTGCCCGGCTACCTTGAGGCGGCGCCGACCGCGCGTGTCACGCACAAAGCGCCGCGGCTCGAAGTCGATTGTCCGGAAGAGACCGAGGTCACCGCGCACAACATCCCCAAACTCGTCGCGGGGTGCGCGATTGATCACACGGTCATGCCGTCGCCGCTCTATCATGGCGGCACACAAGCGGGACGCGCGCGGCTGCGTCACTTCGTCAATAAAATCCTGCCGCGCTATGACGAGTCGCGTAACGAGCCGGGCGAGGACGGCACATCGCGGCTCAGTTCTTACCTTCACTTCGGTTTTCTTTCGGCGCACGAGATTGTCGAAGCGGTGAACGACGCGGACGTACCCGCCCCCGCGAAGGAAGCGTATCTCGAAGAATTAATTGTACGGCGCGAGTTGTCTTACAA
>Ga0136614_10002102_pt1 | contig 12233 bp, 13 predicted proteins | sample AntDrymUQ2792106_2_FD_106643 | JGI IMG/M metagenome (GOLD analysis project Ga0136614, IMG submission 106643) | Polar desert sand microbial communities from Dry Valleys, Antarctica - metaG UQ279 (21.06) | ecosystem: Environmental > Terrestrial > Soil > Desert | place: Antarctica: Dry Valley...
GCTCGTTGCCGCGGGGCAGGGCTGCAGCGCGGCCCGCTGCCGCAGTGCGACGAGCGCGGAGTCGTCGGGCGCCGGGTCGGTGGTGGCCACCGCGGTGGCGGCGGCGCCGGGTTCGGCCGCACCACGCGGCCACAGGGCGATCACTCCGACCACCGCGAGGACCACCACCAGAGCTGTCGCGACGATCTCGCCACGCCAGCGACGCCAGCCAGGCCTCACGTGGTGGCCTCGACGGGCGCCTCGACCGGTGGCGGATGCTCGACGGGCGGCATCCCGGCGAGCGCGAGGAGATGGCTGGTCTCCGGTCCCTTGACCAGCGCGGCGGCCTTGACCGGGTCGGTCGGGCCGAGGCCGTAGGAGGGGCAGTCGGCGGCGAGCGTGCACACGCCACATGCCGGCGTGCGGGCGTGGCACACCCGGCGACCGTGGAAGATCACCTGATGCGAGAGCTGCGTCCACTCCTGGCGCGGTACCAGCTCCGCGACCGTCCGCTCGACCTTGACCGGGTCCTGCTCGCTCGTCCAACCCCACCTCCGGACCAGCCGACCGAAGTGGGTGTCCACCGTGATGCCGGGAACACCGAACGCGTTGCCGAGGATGACGTTGGCCGTCTTGCGCCCGATCCCGGGCAGGCTGACCAGGTCCTCGAGACGGCCGGGAAGCTCGCCGTCGAAGCGGTCGACGATCGCCGCACCGAGCCCGATCAGCGCCGAGGTCTTGTTCCGGAAGAAGCCGGTCGGCTTGATCAGCTCCTCGAGCTCGGCCCGGTTCGCGGCGGCGTAGTCGGCGGCCGTGCGGTAGCGGGCGAACAGTGCGGGCGTGACCTCGTTGACCCGGACGTCGGTCGTCTGCGCGGACAACACCGTCGCCACCGCGAGCTCCAACGGCGTGGAGAAATCGAGCTCGCAGTGCGCATCGGGGTATGCGGTGGCCAGCGCGCGGGTGATCCGCCGCACGCGGCGCGCCAGGCCCAACCTCGGTTCTCCGGCGGCTACTCGCGCCGCCAGGGTGCGCGCTCGACGCCCCGGATTCTCCACCTCGCCCAGCCTACGGTCGCCCTGCGTCGCCGCGGCGCTGGGCCGCTCGGGGGTACCCCTGCACCTCCCGGGTACGAACCTCCACAACTTGCGCGCCACGCCGACCCCGGTGCGGACAGCGCCGCCGCCATGCGAGAGCATTCGCCCTGCCATGACTGCCTGGTTTTCGATACTTGTCCCGCTGCTGGTCATGTTGTTTGCGCTCGCCATGGAACGCATCGAGTCCCGGCTGCGCGATGCCACCGTGCGCCAGGAGGAGCTCGACGATCTCCTGGATCACCCGCAGGCCGACGAGGTCGGGGTGCTGTTCCGGCAGGGCACGGCCGATGCGCTCGAGGTTTTTCGGCGTCGCGGCAACGCTCCCCAGCCGGTTCCGGCGACCGGTGCTCCGACGGTTTCGTCCTAGCCAAGGAGCCGTCAGCGCCGTTCCGCCGCCGTCACAGTCCGTCTTCGCCCTAGACTGCCGGCAACGATCGACAGGAGGCGGCGGTGGACGACGTACTCATCCGCGCAGGCATCTTCCAGGGTGTAGACCCGGCGGCTGCCGAGTCGCTTGCCGACGCGCTCGAGTCCGTCGAGTTCCCACGCGGGCACGTGATCTTCTCCGAGGGTGAGCTCGGCGACCGGCTCTACATCATCTCCAGCGGCAAGGTGAAGGTCGGCCGCAAGGCGCCCGACGGCAGGGAGAACCTGCTCGCGGTGTTCGGCCCGTCGGACATGTTCGGCGAACTGTCGATCTTCGACCCTGGCCCGCGGACGTCGACGGCGACCACTGTGACCGAGGTGCGCGCGCACACCATGGACCGCGCCGCATTGCGGGAGTGGATCAGCAAGCGGCCGGAGATCGCCGAGCAGCTGCTGCGGGTGATCGCGCGGCGGCTGCGCCGCACCAACAACATGCTCGCCGATCTGATCTTCACCGACGTGCCGGGCCGGGTGGCGAAGTCGCTGCTGCAGCTGGCCCGGCAGTTCGGCAGCCAGGAGGGCGGCCTGCTGCGGGTGACGCACGACCTCACCCAGGAGGAGATCGCCCAGCTCGTGGGGGCCTCGCGGGAGACGGTCAACAAGGCACTGGCCGACTTCGCCTCGCGTGGCTGGTTGCGGCTGGAGGGCAAGAGCGTGCTGATCCTGGAGCCGGAGAGGCTCGCGCGCCGGGCCCGGTGACCTTGCTCTAATTTACTGGTACGTTCGTACCAGAACTGGCATCCTGGACGGATGTCCGCCACTTCGCACCCAACCACCTCGCCATGGGCGGCGCTGACCGCATCGGGCGCGCTCTGGCCGGTGCTGGCCTCCGCGCTGGGGCGGCTGCCGATCGCGATGATCGGGTTGGCCACGCTGCTGTACGTGCAGCGCGTGACGGGCTCCTTCGGCACCGCGGGGTTGGTCTCGGCCGGCACGCTGGTCGGCACGGCCGTCGGCTCGACGCTGCAGGGGCGGCTCGCCGACCGGCTCGGCCCGACCCGTCCCCTGCTCGTGGCCGCCGTGCTCTTCGCCGCGGCGGTGACCATGCTCGTGCTGGCCGTGGAGGCGCGCGCAAGCCTGTTTGTGCTGATCAGCGCCTCGATGGCGGTCGGACTGTTCATGCCGGGGCTGCCCGGGGTGTCGCGCGCGCTCTGGTCGGACCTCGTGCCCCCAGGGCCGCGACGCGATGCCGCCTACAACTACGAGGCGATCAGCTTCGAGGTGTTCTTCATCCTCGGCCCGGCGATTGCCGCGCTGCTGGCGACGGGGCCATGGGCCGGCACCGGGCTCGTGACTGCTGGGCTCGCCATGCTGACCGGCACGGTGCTCCTCGCCCTCTCTCCCGTCGCACGAGCCCGCCGTCCCGGTGCAGTGCGCCCGCCGTCGGTGGCAGCGGCCGCCGGGCGTCGCCTGCTCGGCGCGCTGGCCGATCCGGGGATGCGCACGGTGGCGCTGGCCTCGCTCGGGTTCGGCGTCGTCATCGGGGTGGTGGAGGTCGGGGTGCCGGCGTCCACCACGGCGGCCGGCGCGCCCCAGCTCGGTGGTGTGCTGCTCAGCCTGTGGTCGGTGACGTCGGTCGTGGCGGGACTGCTCTACGCCCGCTGGCCATGGCCCCGGCCGCTCGGGCTGCGGATGCCGGCGCTGCTGGCGGGGTTCGGCCTTGCGGTGGCGGCCATGGCGGCCGCGAACGGAGTGCTGGCACTCGCGGCGCTGATGCTGCTCGCCGGCTGCCTGATCACCCCGCAGGTCACGGCGCACTCGCTGGCGGTCGAGGTCGTCGCGCCGGCCAGCAAGGCGACGGAGGCCTTCGGCTGGGTGATCACCGCGGCGACGCTGGGCCTCGGCGGTGGCCAGGCCGCCGCGGGGCTGCTCGTCGAGTTCGGTGGTCCACCCGCCGCGTTCGTCGCGGGCGGGCTCGGCGGCCTGCTGCTGGCCGCCGTGCTGTGGGTCCGCCGCCGGACATTGGCGCCGCAGCCCGCCACTGCTCGGCAGGTCGCCGGCGGGCCAGCTTAGGCACAGCCGCCACCGCATGCGCCAGCTCGTGCAACGTGATCATGATCAGGAGTGCCAGGCAGAAGGCCACCGTGGAACTGACCAGCGGTCGCGGCCCCTGCGTGTGCGTTCTCGCGCCCATCCAATCCCCCCGTACGCGCATTCGCGCGGAGGGTAGCCGCTGGATCAGCGCGGCTCCGCCAGCGCAGTGAGCACGACGAGCCGACCCTCGGTGTCCGCCGCACCCACGACGAACAGCGTGCGGTCCGCCCCGGACCACTCGGCGTAGCGCACCGGCGCGTCGGGTTCCGGCACCCGCTCGTCCCGTCTGCGCATCCCGTCGGCGTTGGCGTCGCGGAACTTGAGGTGCTGCTCCCAGGTCACCCCGGCGGGAAGCCGTTCCAGCCTGCTGTCGAGGATGCGGAGCCCGCGTTCGGCGATCCGGCCGGCGACGCGGTTGTCCAGCGGCGTCTCGAGCGCACCCTCGTAGCTCTGAGCTCCCGGCGACGGCGGGATGTCGGCCCATTCCGGCTTGGGCGGCTGGCATCCGGCTACGGCCACCACAGCGACAAGCACGGCGACGAGCCAGGCAAGGCGACGTCGCATGGGCCGGAGCTTAAGGTTCCGCTAGCCGGCGAGGCCTGGTGGCTCTGCGACACCTGGACGCTTGGGTGACGAGCCGCCGTTGGCGCCCTTGGGCCGCGCCTCCGCCTCGCGCGCCGTGAGCTCCTCCTGCAGCTGAGCGAGCAGGGCGCGCTCGGTGTCGCTGAGCCCCGCCAGCTGCGCGCCGCCCGGCGACTCGGACCACTCACCGGTGACCCACTCGTCCGACCAGCTCTCCGAGTCGACGTCGGCCGTTTCCCCGGCCTCCTCGTCGTCGGGTGCCGAGGGCTCAGTCGGCCCGGCCTGGGTCGACGGCTCCTGTAGCCGGTGCTGTGCGCCGGCCGGCCCGCTGGCCAATGAGCCGGCATCGGCGTCGGCGTCGAGGTCAGCACTCACCGGTTCCTGAGCCGGAGCAGCCGGAGCGTCCTTGTACGGCGCAGCAGGTGCCTCACCGCGTGCCTCGCGGAGCGCCGAGCGGTGGTACTCGGGCAGCGCCGCGCCGGCGACGAACACCTCGACGGACGCGGTCAGGCCGCTGCGCTGCACGGCGTCTGCCACTTGGTATGCGACGACCTCGGCGGAGGTACCGGCGTCGGGCCCCAGCTCCACGAGGATCACCGGGTGCGGCAGCGGCCCCGGGGCGGCCCCGGCCGGGGTCAGCCGCCAGGTGAGCCACCAGCTCCCAGCGCGGAGGTGTCGCTCGGCCACACCGGCCAGCGCGGCCCGCAGCCGCTCGCTCAGCGTCGCGGCGGCCCCGTTGGTCGCGCCGAGGCCGTCCGCCAGCTCGGCAACAAAGATGTGCAGCGGGGCGTCGTCGGCGGCCGGCGGAAGGGCGTCGTCCGCGGCCGGCTCGAGGTTCAGCGAGCTTGAGCGTTCCACGACCCAGTCACGCAGCATCGGTGGCAGCGAGACCCGGTCGGCGATGAGGGTGGCCGTGATCAGCTCGACGGCCTGGTCGTCCTCGCCGACGGCGATCAGCTCCCTTGTCCAGGCGAGCAGGTCGTCGTCGATCCGGCCTGCGAGCCAGAGGAGGACCTCATGCGGCGGGACGGGGCCTACAGCGCTCAACTCGCTCATCTCGCCTCCCCTCCGCAATCGTGGGCTCCGCGGCCCCCCGAGCCTGTCAGCTCGCTACCGGCGCCGCATCCCGAACGTGGCTGGCCTGCCACAACGGCATCGAAGCCAGTAAAGCCAAGCGATGGTAGGCGGGTAACCCCAGCTTCGGCGAGAGCACCTCGACAGACGGTGTGCGGTCGCCGTGCGCGCGCAGGACCCGTTGCAACGTTCCGGTGAGTGTCGGTTGACGCTCTGTGCAGTGCGCGAGCACGACGCGTTGGGCCCGGTGGGCGTCCAACCGCCAGGTGCGCCGGATCTCGACGGTGCCGGCGTGGCCGCGAGCCACCGCTACCACCACCAGGTCGATGACGTCCTGCCCTGCGCTGCTGTCGGTGAGCGGGTCGAAGTCCACGTCGGGCTCCTCCGGCGCGGCCAGCGGCAGCACCGCGTCGATCAGTCGCTGCCGCCCGCCCCACTGCCCGACGCTGGCCTGCAGCATCTCCTGCTCGTTGTCGGTCAGGCCGACGCGATGGCGCAGCAGCGCCCGCGGCAACGTGTGACCCAGCGCGGCGTAGCCGTCGGCGGCGAGCCAGTCCCGCAGCCGCCACAGCAGCTCGTCGGGCAACCGGCCGGCCAGCCGGACCAGCAGGTCGTGGCAGGCCAACACCGCAGGGTCGAGCACCGCTGTGTTCGTCACCGGGCCGTTCATCAGCGCACCTCCACGACCATCTCGACCTCGACCGGAGCGCCGCTCGGAAGCTCCGCCACCCCGACCGCCGAGCGCGCGTGCGCCCCTTCGGTCCCGAACACCTCACCGAGCAGCGCGGACACCCCGTCGATCACCGCGGGCTGTTGCGAGAAGCCGGGGGCCGACGCCACGAACCCGGTCACCTTGACCACCTTGACCACGGAGTCGATGCCGACGAGAGCGTCGACCGCAGCGAGGGCGTTGAGCCCGCACAATCGGGCCAGCCCCGCGGCGTCGTCAACGGTGACCTCCGCGCCGACCTTGCCGGTGGCGGCGAGCATTCCGTCCACGAAGGGCAGCTGACCGGCGGTGAACACCAGCGAACCCGAGCGGACTGCCGGCACGTAGGCCCCGGCCGGGGCCGCCACCCCTGGCAGGGTGACGTCGAGCTCGCGCAGCCGATCGGAGACGGTCATCAGCCTCAACCGCTGCCCGGCACGGGTCGTTTCAGGTACGCGACGAGCTGCTCACCGGTCGGTCCTGGCAGCACGGTGACCAGCTCCCAGCCCTCGCTGCCCCACTGGTCGAGGATCTGCTTGGTCGCGTGGGTGATCAACGGAACGGTCGCGTACTCCCACGCGGTGCGCGGCGAGGCGGGGGCACTCATGCGCCGTAGGATAGCCAGTCCGTCCCGACCAGGGCACCGGCGTCGCGCTGCGGGCGTTACCCGGCGGCCGCGACGCAGCGGTAGACGCGGGGCTCCGCGGCAGGTTCGACCGTCGGCCGAGCGGTGGGTGTGGAGCGTGGGCAGGGTAGCGACTGAAGTCACGGCCCGGCCGGCGCGACGCTCCGTAGGCTGGTTTGCGTGAGCACCCCTGGCTGGCCCCGTGAGCTGGTCGCGGCCCGACTGCATGTGGTGACCGGCAAGGGGGGCACCGGCAAGACGACGGTCGCGGCGGCGCTCGCCCTCGCGCTGGCGACCGGCGGACGTCGCACGCTGCTCGTGGAGGTCGAGGGTCGGCAGGGCATCGGCCGGGCCTTCGACACCGCGCCGCTGCCCTACGTCGAGCGCAAGATCGCGGTCGCGCCCGGCGGCGGGGAGGTGCGGGCGCTGGCGGTGGACGCCGAGGCGGCCCTGCTGGAGTACTTCGAGATGTTCTACCACCTGGGGGTGGCCGGCCGGACGCTGCGCAGGATGGGCGCTGTGGAGTTCGCCACGACGTTGGCACCTGGGCTGCGCGACGTGCTGCTCACCGGGAAGGTGAAGGAGTGCGTGACCCGTTGCGGCAAGGACGGCCGGCACGTCTACGACGCCGTTGTGCTGGACGCGCCGCCGACCGGGCGGGTGGTCAAGTTCCTTGACGTGACGCGCGCGATGGCCGACCTCGCCAAAGCCGGCCCGATCCACACCCAGAGCGAGGGCGTGGTGCGGCTGGTGCACTCGGCGGCCACCGCGGTGCACCTGGTGACCGTGCTCGAGGACCTCCCGGTGACCGAGACGCTGGACACCGTTACCGAGCTCGACGCCGCCGACCTCCGGGTCGGCGCGGTGATCGTCAACCGCCGACGGCCGCGGCGGCTGCCCGAGCGTGCGGGCGTCGCCACCCGGGTCACGACGGCGAAGCTGCGCACCGGGCTCGCTGCCGCCGGGGTGGCGCTGGCCGACGACGTGCTGGACGGGCTGGTCGTCGAGGCGAACGAGCACGGCGAGCGAATGCAGGTCGAGGCCACGGCGCTGACCAAGCTCACCGACGGACCGGTCGAGCCGCTGCCCCGACTGGACCTGCCGGAGATCGCGGACGGCATGGACCTCGGCGAGCTCTACGAACTGGCCGAGCTGCTGGTCGAGCAGGGCGTGCAGGTGCGGCCGGTCAGCCGCTCGGCGCCGAGGTGAGCGGCCAGTGAGCCCCACGCGCCGGCCGCCGCGGCTGGACCTCGACACCGTGCTCGACGACCCAGGCGTGCGCATCATCGTGTGCTGCGGGGCGGGTGGTGTCGGCAAGACGACGACCGCTGCCGCGCTCGCGGTGCGGGCCGCGGAACGCGGGCGGCGCACGGTCGTGCTCACCATCGACCCGGCGCGGCGGCTCGCGCAGGCGTTGGGGCTGAAGATGCTCGGCAACGAGCCGCGCGCCGTCGTCGGGGTCGGGGGGTCCAACGGCCAGCGCAGTGGCGAGCTGCACGCGATGATGCTCGACACCCGGCGGACCTTCGACGAGATGGTCTACACGCACTCGACGCCGCAGGCCGCCGCGAAGGTCATCGCCAACCCGTTCTACCAAACGATCTCGTCCTCCTTCGCCGGCACGCAGGAGTACATGGCGATGGAGAAGCTCGGCCAGCTCGCCTCGACCGGCGACTGGGACCTGATCGTGGTCGACACCCCGCCGTCGCGGTCCGCGCTGGACTTCCTGGACGCCCCGCGGCGGCTCTCCTCGTTCCTGGACGGCCGGATGATCCGGCTGCTTGCGGCGCCGGCGAGGGTCGGCAGCCGCGGGTTGCGGCGGATCGTCGGTGCTGGGTTCGGGCTGTTCGCCAGGGCGGTGTCGACGATCATCGGCGGTGCGCTGCTGGCCGACGCGTCCTCGTTCGTGCAGGCGTTCGACACGATGTTCGGCGGCTTCCGCGAGCGGGCCACGGCGACCTACCGGCTGCTGCGCTCGCCGGGTACGGCGTTCGTCGTGGTGGCCTCACCGGAGCCGGACGCGCTGCGCGAGGCCGCGTACTTCGTCGACCGGCTCGCCGGTGAGCAGATGCCGCTGGCGGGGTTGATCTACAACCGGACTCACCCGGTGCTCGCCAAGCTGCCGGCATCGCGGGCCTTGGACGGCGTGCAGGCCGCGGAGGCCGCCGGTCGTGCGCCGGGCGCCAAACTCGCCGCCGCGGTGCTGCAGCTGCACGCGGACCGGGTGGCGTTGGCCGACCGCGAGCGCCGGCTGCTCGGCCGCTTCACCCACGCCCACCCCGAGGTCGCGGTCGCGCAGGTGCCGGGGGTCGCGGGCGACGTGGCCGACCTGGACGGGCTGCGGGAGATCGGCCGCAGGCTCGGGGAGCAGCGCGCCGTGCCCGAGCCCGTACCCGCCCGCGGCTAGCGAGTCCGCCCGGCCCCGGCCAACTCATGTGGCTCTTCTTGCTCCCAGCGGATGTTGTGCCGCACGAGTGCGGGGCTAGCCGGCTTGGGCGGACTCCGTGTGCGCGTCGCGCGCGGCGCGCAGCAGCTCGGCCCAATCCTGCACGTCGGGGCGTCGGCGTAGCAGCGCGCGCCGCTCCCGCTCGGTCATCCCACCCCACACGCCGAACTCGATGCGCTGGTCCAGCGCGTGCGCGAGGCACTCGGTGCGCACCGGGCAGGCGCGGCACACGACCCTTGCCTCGCGCTGGCGAGCCCCGGTCACGAACAGCTCGTTCGGATCCCCGCGCCGGCACCGCGCGTCGCGCCGCCAGTTGCCCTGAACCTGCATCGTGACCCCCACGGTCGCCTCTGCCCCTACTGGCTGGTCATAGGTCGCAGACGGAATGTAGGCAGCGCAGGTTCCCTGACGAACCGTGGAAAATTACTCAACTTCGGGCGGTGAGGAGGCAGCGTGCGCGCGCTCCTAACAGGCGCGGCAGCAGCGCCCGCGTAGGCTTGCCATCGTGCGGCTCCCCGGATTTCTGGCCAACCCGGTCGGTCGGCTGCTCGGGCGGCTGGTGGCGCTTGCCGTGGCGGCGGGCGTCGTCCTCGCCGGGATGACGTTCCCGTTCGTCGCCGTCGTCGGCATGGTGTCCAAGGACGCGGGGGACTCGCTGAGCAGCGTGTCCGGCGACCTCATCGAGGGACGCGTCCCGCTGGTCAGCACGGTGACGGACTCCGCGGGGGCGCCGATCGCCTACCTCTACGACCAGTACCGCCAGGCGGTGCCGAGCGAGCTGATCTCGCCGGCGATGAAGGCTGCCATGGTGGCCATCGAGGACCGCCGCTTCCACTCCCACGAGGGCGTGGACTGGCAGGCGACGATGCGCGCGCTGGTGGCCAACTCGGCATCCGGTGACGTCGTGCAAGGCGCGTCGACGCTGACCCAGCAGTACGTAAAGAACTACCTGCTCTACGCGGCCGCGCGCACCGAGACGGAGCGGCTCAAGGCCACCGAGCAGAGCACCGCGCGCAAGCTCAAGGAGGCGCGGGTCGCGCTGCAGCTGGAGCGCACGCTGAGCAAGGACGAGATCTCCACCCGCTACCTCAACGTGGTCTTCTGGGGCAACAACGCGTACGGCGTCACGGCTGCCGCCCGCACCTACTTCGACACCACGGCGGATCGCCTCACCGTTCCGCAGGCCGCGCTGCTGGCGGGCATGGTGCGGAGCACCAGCGCCTTCGACCCGGTGAGCCAGCCGGACGCGGCGGTGGAGCGGCGCAACCTCGTGATCCGCGAGATGGTCGGCCAAGGCATGATCACCCAGCCGCAGGCCGACGAGGCACTGGCCGCGCCGCTGGGCGTGGTCAACCCGCTCAAGACCGCGCCCAACGGCTGCATCGGCGCGGGCGACTCCGGCTTCTTCTGCAAGTACGTCGTCGACTACCTCACCGAGGCGGGTTTCTCCGCCGACCAGATCAACCGCGGTGGCTACACGATCAAGACGACACTGGACGCGAACGCGATGGCGCAGATGAAGAAGGCACTCAACGCCGAGGTGCCGCCCGCCCAGCCGCACGTGGCGAACGTGATGTCGATCGTCGCGCCGGGCCAGGACAAGCACAAGGTGCTCGCGATGGGCTCCAGCCGAACATTCGGGCTGCGCGCGCAGCAGGAGGAGACCAGCTACGGGCTGCCGTACGAACCGGTGAACCTCGGCGCCGGCTCGATCTACAAGATCTTCACCGCCTCCGTCGCGCTGGAGAAGGGCCTCGGCATCAACAACACGATCACGGTGCCACCCAGCGGCTACCTCTCCCCGATCTACAAGGACGGCAGCGGCAAGCCGATCCCGGTCGGCAACGCGGGCAGCTACGGCGACCGGATGACGCTGCAGGACGCGCTGGCGCAGTCGCCCAACACGGCCTTCGTGAAGCTGGAGGAGTTCACCGGCGTGCCCGACGTGGTGGACATGGCGGTGCGACTCGGCTTGCGTTCACTGGCCACCACGCCGTTCATCAACCCGGACACGGGCAAGCGCACCGACAAGTCGATCGCCCAGGTGACCAAGGACCAGAAGCTCGCGTCGTTCACCCTCGGGCCGACGCCGACCAGCGTGCTGGAGCTGGCCAACGTCGGGGCAACCCTCGCGAGCTCGGGCAAGTGGTGCCCGCCGACGCCGATCGAGTCGGTCACCGACCCGTCGGGTCGCACGGTGCCCGTCACCGAGGCGGCGTGCGAGCAGGTGGTGGACGGCGGGCTGGCCAACACGATGCTGACCGGGCTCGGCAAGGACCACACCGGTGGTACTGCGACCGGCGCGGCCGGCACCGTGGGGTGGAAGCGGCCGATGGCCGGCAAGACCGGCACCACCGAGCAGCACAAGTCGGCCGGCTTCATCGGCGTCGTCCCGCAGATGTCCGGCGCCGTCATCACCTTCGACAACTCGCGCTCACCGCTGCCTCTCTGCGACGGCGGTGGGCCGCCGGTCGCCTGCCGCAGCGGGACGATCTTCGGCGGCAAGACGCCGGCCCAGACCTGGTTCCGCACGATGAACGCGGTCCTGGCCGGCCAGCCGGTACTGCCGTTGCCGGCGACGGACCCGCGCTACGTCGAGGGTGGCGCCCAGTCGAGGGTTCCCGACGTGACCGGCCGGTCGCAGAGCGATGCGCGGGCGATCCTGCAGCGGGCCGGCTGGCAGGTGACGGTCCGGACCGTGGACAGCGACGCCCCGAAGGGCACCGTGGTCGGCCAGAACCCGCGCGGCTCGGCGCTGCCGGGCGAAGTCATCCTGCTGCAGGTCAGCAGCGGTGCCGCGCCCTCCGCGCCGCCGGCCGATCCCGGCCAGCCACCCCCTGGTCCCGGCCCCGGCGGGTAACCCCCCGCGAGTTGCGCGCTGTGGCCTGGCGAGTTGCGCACTGTGCGCTGCTATTGCAACGAGGGTTCAGCCGTGTCTGCGGCGGAGTTCCCGCTGCTCAGGCGCTCGGCGCGCTACCGTCCGGCGGTATGAGCAGCGACGCCTTGTCGGCGTCGGACGGAACGCAGCCGCCCGACGCGAGCGTCGACTCGTTCGACGCCGGGCCACCACCGGAGCCACCGCTACCGGGGCTCGACCTGCCGCGGCTGCCTGACCTGCCGCCGCTGCCCGAGCTGTCCTCCCTCACCGATGCCAGCTACGAGCCGGCGGACGACGAGGTTCCCACGCCGCCGCAGTGGCCAGCGGTCTCCGCTGCCGACGTCCCGCCGTCCTACTCCGCACCCGCAGCCGCAACGCCCGCA
>Ga0136614_10002103_pt1 | contig 12232 bp, 17 predicted proteins | sample AntDrymUQ2792106_2_FD_106643 | JGI IMG/M metagenome (GOLD analysis project Ga0136614, IMG submission 106643) | Polar desert sand microbial communities from Dry Valleys, Antarctica - metaG UQ279 (21.06) | ecosystem: Environmental > Terrestrial > Soil > Desert | place: Antarctica: Dry Valley...
CGACGAACCGGTCGAGCATCGACTCGACCTCGGCAAGGGTCAGGTTGAACCCGGAGCCGGCGTTCGCGAAGCAGACCGGGCAGTCGAGGTTGCACGCCGTGTTGACCTCGATCAGCCCGAGACAGGTGTGCTGCTTGTGGTCGGGGCACAGGCCGCAGTCGAGCGGGCACCCCTCCACGACCTCGGTCTGGAACTCGAGCGGGATCGTCCCCGGCTTGTTGAACCGCATCTGCGCGAGGTAGAGCTCCGCGTCCGAGTACACGAGCGCGTCGAACGGCCCGTGGTCCGGGCAGCGCTTGCTCAGGATGACTCGGTTCTGGCGGATGTTCACCTCGGCCGCGATGACGCGCTTGCAAACGGGACAGATCGAGCGGGTCTCCTCGAGAAAGATCTCGTCGCGGTCCACCTTCGCGGTCGCATGCTTGCCGTTCGAGGTCACGTTGCCTCCTGTGTTCGTTGAAGTCGCAGGGCCGGGGTGGGAAACGGCGAACCGGTCGCGGCGGCCGCGTACCACGCGAGCACGAGCATGTACGCGTCTTCGATGAGCACCCACCAGCGCAAGGGCTGGGCGAGGTACGCGCCGAAACAGCCGCAGTTATCGAGCTCGAGCCCACGCGCGAAGGCCTGTGCGGCGAGCGCAGTCCACATGACGGCGACGAGGAGTCCCGACAGGCCGGCCGCTCGCGCGATCGGGCGCGGGACGGACGCGCTCGCAAGGAGACCGACCGCCGCGACGATCTCAGCGCCGACGAGCCCACCTGCGAGATCTCGCAGCACAAGAAGCGCGTAGCCGTCGAGCGCGCGCTGGAACGCGCCAAACGAAAGGAGCTGTGCGGCGGCCATCACGGCGAGCAAGAGCCCGAGCGCGAGCGGCGCGAAGGCGGGCCGGCGGCTCATCCGCGGCGGGCTCGTCGTTCCGCCTCGGTCTTCAAGCCCTCGAGCGACGTGCGCACGACGTCTTCCCACTTCCCCGCGACTCTGTCACCCCACCAGCGCCCGAATGCCCACAGATCGGTCCCGAGCTCTCCGGTGTAATGGAGCTCCGTCCCACCCTCCGCCTCGAGCAGCACGAACTGCTCGACGACGTGCGGAACAGGACCGCGCACGAGCCGGAAGTGGACGTGCGACGGCGGCTCGAACCGGACCGTTTCGACGGTCGTCGCGACGAGTCCGCGCAGTTCCGTGAAATGCGCCGCGAGGACCATGTCGCCGCCGCGCTCGAGCACTTCGAGCTTCGACCCGAGCGCGCGCGGGGTTCGCCCGAGATACGGTGCCGCGACGATCTCGAAGACGTGGTCGCGCGGTGCGTCGATACGAACGCTGAGCGGGCCGAGCGCGCGCAAGTTCCTCCCGATGCCGAGATCGATCGTCAATCCTCCGCGTACGAGAAGCGTCGAGAGGCCGCCGGCGACGCCGGCGAGCGCGCCGGCCACGAGCGCCGTTCGGGCGGTCACGCGGCTAAACGCCACATCGGGTTGTCGCCGTCCACTGAAGGGAGTCTGACCTTCACCTGTCGCTCTTGCTGCGCCCCCTGGTCGACGCGTCGACGTTCTACGCCCCTTTCCGATTTGGCCGTCTCGCGCCGTGAGGGGACGCGAGCCGCGGCTCACCTTCCGTCCGATGCGTCGTTCCGCGAGATCGCCGCATCGGATCGATCGTACTGACGGCGCATCAGACCGCCCGAATCCGAGAGAAGGGAACACGTGGCCGCACAACCTTTTGACGTAGTCGTAATCGGGGCAGGCCCGGCGGGCGAGCTCGCCGCGGGCCTCCTCGGCGAGGCGGGCCTCGCCGTGGCGCTCGTCGAGAGTCACCTGATCGGGGGTGAATGCTCCTACTACGCGTGCATGCCGTCCAAGGCCCTCCTTCGGCCGGCCGAGGTACTCGCCGAGACTGGGCGCATCCCGGGCGCCCGAGAGGCGGTGACCGAGGGCATTGACGTCGGGGCGGTTCTTCGGCGCCGGGACGAGATCGTCCATCATCTCGACGACTCGTCGCAGCTCCCCTGGCTCGACGAGAGGAACGTCACGCTCCTTCGGGGGCACGGGTGGCTCGACGGAGACCGGCGAGTCCGCGTTGGCGAGGAAGTCCTGGCCGCGCGACGGGCGGTTGTAATCGCCGTCGGAACGGGAGCATCGATGCCGATGATTCCGGGGCTTGCCGCCGCTGCGGCCTGGACGAGCCGTGAAGCCACGACGGCGCGGACCGTTCCACGGCGCTTGCTCGTCCTCGGTGCAGGAGTAGTGGGCGTCGAGCTGGCGCAGGCGTGGGCATCCCTCGGATCCGAGGTGACGCTGATCGAGCTCTTCGAGCGGGTGCTGATTCGCGAAGAGCCCTTCGCGAGCGAGGAAGTCACCGCCGCGCTGCGCGAGCTCGGCGTCGCCGTCCGAACCCGTGGCAAGGCGGTCCGGGCCGAGCGTGTCGACGACGAGGTCACGCTCACACTCGAGGAAGGCGAGCGAATTGCAGGCGACGAGCTCCTCGTGGCGATCGGGCGTCGACCGCTGACGGCCACGCTCGGCCTCGAGACCGTCGGTCTCGAGCCGGGGCGCCCGATCCCCGTCGGGCGGGACATGAGTGTGCCCGGCCTCGAGTGGCTCTACGCGATCGGCGACGTCAACGGCCGGTCGCTCCTCACCCACATGGGGAAGTACCAGGCGAGAATCGCCGCTCGGAACATCCTCGGCGGAAACGAGCGCGCCGAGACTAAGGCACACGGAGCGCTGGCGCCACGCGTGGTTTTCACCGACCCGCAGGTCGCGGCAGTCGGGCATACGCACGCGTCGGCGCAGATCGCGGGTTTGAACGTGACAACCGTCGACCATCCGACCGGTGCGGTCGCAGGGGCGAGCTTCTACGGTCGCAACGCGCCCGGCACCGCGCGCCTCGTGATCGATCGAGAACGTGAGGTCATCGTCGGCGCAACGTTCACAGGGCCGGAGGTGGCCGAGTTCCTCCACGCTGCCACGATCGCGATCGTCGGCGAAGTTCCGATCGAGAAGCTTCGCCACGCCGTACCCGCCTTCCCGACCCGAAGCGAGGTGTGGTCGCGCTTGCTCGACAAGTACGGGCGGCAGAAGGAGAACATCAGCGACCAACGCATCACGGCGGCCGCCTGACGATCGATGGTGCCCGCAGCTTCGATCCGGCGTCGATTCGGGCCCTCCGCCGCCGCTGCGATCGCGTCGCTCGCGCTGGCCGCGTGCGGCGGAGGCAACGGAGAGGGTGCTCCCGACGGGACGAGCGCGGACGAGGCGGCCGATTCCGCGGCCGGGAAGCGAATCTACGTCGACCAAGGGTGCGGGACTTGTCACGCGCTCGAGGCGGCCGGCTCAACCGGTTCGGTCGGCCCCGATCTCGATGCAGCGCTCCGCCGCGATGCAGAGCGATCGGGGAAGCCGCTTGACAAGTTCGTCCGCGAGTCGATCGTCGACCCGGACGTCTTCGTCGCTCCCGGCTTCAAGGCGGGAGTGATGCCTCAGACTTTTGGCGGCGAGCTGAGCGATCAGGAGCTCGCCGACGTGGTCGCCTTCCTGACGCAGAGCTAGGCGACGTCCACGCTTGACGATGCTTCACCATGTTCGAAGCGTGACCCGCGCCTGAGAGGAGAGACCCGTGAGAGAAGACTTGGCTCCAGGAAACCGCTTTCCCGAACTGACACTTCCCGACAACACCGGCGCCTCGCTCTCTCTCGACGGCATCGCGAGCAGCCAGCCTCTCGTTCTCTGCTTCGTTCGCGGCTGGTGGTGCCCGAAAGAGCAGGTGCGCGTCCGTGGACTCGTGGAGATGCAGGACGAGATTCAGCGCGAGTACGGTCGGATCGCAGTCGTCACCGTCGATGAGCCCTACGTGAACGGCGCGTTTCGCGCCGGCCTCGGAGCCGCTTTCCCGTTTCTCTCGGACGAGGACCGGACGGTCGCCGAGGAGCTCGATCTCCTCGAGCTGACGGACGAGCGACATCGCCCGTACTTGCCGTTCACCTTCGTCCTCGATTCCACGCTCCGCATCCGCCGGATCTGGTGCGGCTTTCTGGTGCTCGAGCCCCTCGAACGGCTCCGGGTTGTAGAGGTCGACGATCCAAGGGCGTCGGGCTGAGCCGAGGCCGAGAACGACGTGCGGAGCGAGCGGCGGCGCAATCACGACGTCCACGGGACGGACGTGCCGGCGAAGGGCGTACGGCCCGTCGGCGGCGTACGTCACCACCTGGGGGCCTCTCTCGAGTGCCTGGCTCCCCCGTGGAGCGGCGATCGTAACGTCGCACGAAGCGGCGAGCGCGCGGGCAAGCTCCACGTACCTCATGCCCGGGCCCGCCATCTCAGGGCCGACGCGATCGGGTGCGACGAGCAGGACGCGGTTCATCGGGGCTTTGCGCAGCGTCGCGCGCTCGGCGGACGCCGTTCTCCGGGAAAAGCTTACGCCCCGACGGCTAACGACTCTCGAATCGGTGCCCAGGCTCCAATGTCAGAGCGGTGAAGGCATGTCGAGCGGTGTTGAAACCGTTATCCGATCGTTAGGCGGATCGAGGGTTCGAATCCCTCCCTCTCCACTGACCCCGCGGCGCGCGGGATCTCCATTCGCGGAAGTTACCCCGCGTTTGAGCGCTTCCGGGCCGGGTACCGGCTAGACAAGCGATAGAACGAATTGAGGAGAGAACAATGCGAAAAGTGACTGGACTTGCGGCGGTCAGCGCCGCCTGCGACCCTCCTGCGGATCGAAGAAGTACATGGCGGCGCGCGATGGCGAAGGACCGCACCGCAGGCCTCTTTCGCGGCGTGTGGCGCAAGACTGAGCGCGCGGGACGCGGTGTCTCCGCGGAGGCGTACGGCGTCACGAAGAAGGTGACGCACCGCAAGGAGAAGGAGAAGGACCTCGACGACGTTACGCTCGCGCGCAAGGTCGAAAGTGAGATCTTCCGCGACGACGACGCGCCCAAGGGGCAGGTCGACGTGAACGCGGTCAACGGCGTCGTCTACCTCCGCGGCGAGGTCGAGCGCGCCGAGTTGATCGACGACCTCGTCAAGGCGGCGAAGAAGGTCTCCGGCGTGAAGGGAGTCGAGAACCTCCTTCACACGCCTGGCAGCCCCGCTCCGACCACGCCCACGTCCTAGCGAACGTCTTGTAGGGGCCGGACACTTCCGGCCCCTACAGTCCGCCTCGAACTTCTAGATCAGCCCGCAGGCCCGCGCCGCGTTTGGCCACGGGTAGAAACCGCGACCGCTCCGGTACGCGCGGACGGCAATCCAGATCTGCTCCGTCGGCGTCCACCGGTGGGCGCGCCCCTTCGAGCGAAGGAGGTACAGCCCGTACATCCGCTGGAACGTCAGGTCCATCTGTAGCCCACCGTAGTAGCCGTTCCCTGTGTTCGCAGTCCACGGCCCCTCGCGACGATGGATGCAGAGCCAAGCACTGAGGCGCGGCGGGCTCCCGGCGGCTGCGCGCATGCGAAGCGCCCGGCCCCTCCAAACCTCGAGCGCCCATTGACGGAAGACCTCGCTCGTCCACCTCTCGGGGTAGCCGTAGTAGGGAGTGCGCGGACGTCGCATCAGCCGCTGCCAGCGCCACGTTTCTTCGCGGAACTTCGCAATTCTCTCCACCACCGTCGACCCCGACACCGTCGGATCCGACACCGTCGGCACGTCCTGCGCTCGAGCGGTTCCGCCGGCCGCGAGGACGACGGAAGCGGCACACATGAGCACGACGAGCCATTGGAAGCGACCTGGTCTACGCATAAACCCCCTCTGTTCGACAACACGTGCGCCCGCTCCCGGGGCGAGCGATCGATCCGGCACCTGATTTGCCGCAGCGGCGCCGAATCAAAAACGCCCTCTTCGGGCGTCAGCGCAAGACCCTAACGGACGTGGGAGGACAGGCGTTCGGGGGTAACGACTTTTTACAAATGGCTGAGGGACCGAAAGAACGGCTGGATCGCGAGCTCATCGAGCTGCTGAACGAGCTTCGCGTCGCGCTCCCGGGCGTCCAGGTCCTGTTCGCCTTCCTCTTGATCGTGCCCTTCTCGCAGCGATACGCGCAGATCACGAACCTGCAGAAGGACGTCTACTTCGTCGCCGTCCTGTGCACGGCGCTCGCCACCATCCTCTTCATCGCGCCCACCGCGCTCCACCGCATCGAGTGGCGCGAGCAGGACAAGGAGTGGCTGCTGTCCGCCTCGAACCGTTTCGCGATCGGCGGGATGATCCTCCTCGCGCTCGCGATGATCGCCGCGATCTTCCTCATCACGGATGTCCTCTTCTCCGGCTGGGTCGTGACCGTCACCACGGCCGGGATCGCCGCCCTCTTCGCCGTGTTCTGGTTCGCGCTTCCGCTCTACCGCCGGATGAGCAATTCTTCGTAACGCTGCGCGCGGCCTACCGCAGGCGACACACCGCCGCGCGGAGCTGTCGCAGCGCGCCGCCGAGCTGCGCGCGGTTAGCGGGATCGTTGAGCCACCCGCTGGCGCCCGAGGGGTGGGGAAGCGGGATCGCTAGAGCGCCGTCGACCTCGTACGACCGCCCCACGTACTCGCTGACCCGGGTGAGACCCAGTAGCTTCCGGGCGGCGAGCCCGCCGACCGGAACGATGAGCTCCGGGCGGAGCAGGCGCACCTCCCACTCATGCCAGAAGCGGCAGAGCTCGATCTCGCGCGGTGTAGGCGGCCGGTCGCCGCGCCCCGACGGATGCCTGCCGGGATAGCACCTCGTGACCGAGGCGCAGTAGAAGGTGCAGTAGAACGTCTCCTCGTCCATCTCGAGCCAGCGGCGAAGCGTCCGGCCGGCGCGTCCGCGCCAGGGGCGGCGTTGCTCTCCCTCGACGACCCCGGGAGCCTGGCCGTAGATCAACGCGCGCTGGCCGGGTCGCCCCTCGAAAACCGGCAGGGACCCGAGCGGATATCCAGCCTCGACGCAGGCGCGGCACACGGCGTTGTCGCGTTGGAGCGAGACGAGGGAGCGGTACGAGCTCTTGCGCCGCGTCACGCCTGCACGACGACGAACCACTCTCCGTCCATGAGCGTCTCGCCGCCCCCGAGCTCGGCGGCGAGGCCTGCGGGCGTGAGATAGCGCTTGTAGATCGTGTAGCGCGAGCCGTCGTTCAGGACGCGCTCCTGATCCTCTTCCGCCGCGACCCCGTGGCGGTAGGCGGAGTCGGCGACGACGAGAACCGGAGCGACGCGCCTGGCCTCGGTCAGGAAGCGCTCGCGGTCCGTCTCCCGGAGGTGGCCGTAGAAGTGGCCGGTGAAGACGAGGTCGAAGCTCCGGTCGTCGAACGGAAGGGCAAGGGCGTCTCCCTGGACGAAGCGAACCTCTGGACAGCGGCTTCGGGCGACGCCGAGCATCGCGGCGCTCTGGTCGAGCCCGGTCACATCGCCGGGCAGATGCTGCGTCAGGAATCCCGTCCCGCACGCCACGTCTAGGATCCGGCCGGCGGGTAGTGCGGAAAGCACACGCTCGAGCTCGCCGACCTCGTCGTGCCAGCCGGGGCGGTCACGCTCGGCGAAGAGACCGAATCCGCTCCACCACTCGTCGTACTCCGGCGCGCGACGGTCGTAGTAGCGACGCTCAGCGGCCCGCATAGAATCACCCTAACGCTAGGGTGCTGCGGTGGTCGCGGCCGTGATCCTCGACGTCGACGGGACGCTCGTCGACACCAACTACCACCACGCGCTGGCGTGGTACCGCGCATTTCGGAGGCACGAGATCGTCCTCCCGGTCTGGCGCCTCCACCGCCACGTGGGGATGGGCGGCGACAAGTACGTCGCCGCGATGGCCGGGGACGACGTCGAGAAGCGGCTCGGCGACGATCTACGCGATGCTTGGGAGGAGATCTTCAACGGGATGATCGACGAAGTCGCGCCCCTCGCGGGCGCGCGCGAGCTGCTCACGGAGCTCAAGGACCGCGGCCACACGATCGTTCTCGCAAGCTCTTCGATCCAGGAGCACCTCGATCACTTCCTCGAGCTCCTTGACGCTCGCGAACTGGCTGACGGTTGGACGATGAAGGACGACGTCGAGGCGTCGAAGCCTGACCCCGACCTCGTGAAGGCCGCGCTCGCGAAGGCCGGGACGCGTGACGCCGTCATGCTCGGCGATACCCCGTGGGACGTCGAAGCTGCTAGGAAGGCGGGCATCGAGACGATCTGCGTCATGACCGGAGGTTTCTCCGAGCAGGAACTCACGGACGCGGGCGCCGTGGCGGTCTTCGAGTCGATCGAGGAGCTCCGCGAGCGGCTGGACGCAACCCCGCTCGCATAGGCGATCCGATGCGCTCGCGAGGCTCGACGCCCCTCGCGCGTGATACTTGCCCCCGGGGCCTTCGGCCCCTCGCCCCCGGCTTTCAGCGTAGCGCCGAGCTACGCGCGCGTGGTGCACGCGGTGTGCCAAAGATGCGGCGAAATGCGCTCGGATCGCACTCCATCGACGCAGGCTGGCTAGGAGGTCGGATCGTCGGCCCCGCCGGGCCCGAGGAACTCCTGATCGGACTCGCGGCGAGCGACGTCGGTCGCCGTCTTGCCGCGCGCCGAAGTGAGCCCGAGCCAGATCGCGACCGCGATCCCGATCGGAATGAGGACCAGCGCGAAGAGGCCGAGGCCGATAGCCGCCGCGAGCCCGGTGACGATTCCGGTCAGAACGAGGATGACGACGACAGACGTCATGCCGGACGCTGTTCTTCCCTCGCGTGCGCGCGTGAAACCGCGCGGGCCGGGTACTCGCCTAGCCGGTGGAGACGGGCCTTCGTGGCAAGAGCGTTCTCGTCACCGGCGCCTCCGGCGGGATCGGCGGGGTGACCGCGCGCGCGTTCGCGTCCGAGGGATGCCGCGTCGCCGTCCATTACAACCGCGGCCGCGAACGTGCCGAAGCGCTCGCCTCCGAGCTTCCCGACGCGGTCGTCGTCCAGGCGGACCTCACGCTCGAGGAAGACGCGGACCAGCTCTTCGGCGACGTACGCAGCGCCCTCGGCGGCGTCGACGTCTGCGTTGCGAACGCAGGCGTCTAGCCCGAGAGGGACGTCCCGCTCTGGGAGCTCTCGCTCGAGCGGTGGGAAAGCACGCTCGCAGCGAACCTGACCGCAACGTTCCTCACCGCGCGCGGGTTCCTCCGGGAGGTTGCGCGCTCCGGTCACGGCAGCCTCGTGCTCGTCGCGTCGACGGCCGGGATCTTCGGCGAGGGCGGGCACGCCGACTACTCCGCCGCGAAATCGGCCATCGCCCGCGGCCTCCTCCTCTCGCTCAAGAACGAGATCGTCCGGGTCGCGCCGCGCGGACGCGTGAACGCCGTCTGCCCGGGCTGGACGGCCTCACCGATGACCCGCTCCTCCCTCGCGGACTCGGAGCACGTTGGCCGCCTGACCCGCACGATCCCGCTTCGGAAGGTCGCCCAGGCGGAAGACGTGGCTCGCCAGATCGTCGTGCTTGCGTCCGACGAGATCTCAGGACACGTGACGGGGCAGGTCGTGCTTGTCGCGGGCGGTATGGAAGGCCGGGTGCTTCACGAGTGATGTGGCACCATGTCTCTCCGCCCGGAGAGGTGTCCGAGCTGGCCTAAGGAGCGCGACTGGAAATCGCGTACCCGGTGAAAGCTGGGTCGCGGGTTCGAATCCCGCCCTCTCCGCTAAACGAACGAGGGCCGGATATCCGGCCCCTAGGGTTTCCCCTACGACCCGCGGGTGGACTCGACGAGGAACGCGACGAGCGCGTCGAGCTCCTCGCGTGAGAGATCCTCGCCGTAGGTCTCCGGCATCAGGTTGTCGGCGAACCCCTCCTCGACGAACGCGTCGGGCTTCACGATCGACTCCTCGACGAAGGCCGCGTCCTTCCCTTTCAGCGCCTCGTCGAGGCTCGGACCGACGCTACCCGTCGCACCCGAGGCCGCGAGCGTGTGGCACGAGCCGCACTTCTTGGCGTCGAAGATCGCCTGTCCGGTGCCCCCGGCCTCGGCGGCAGACCCATCACCATGCTCCTCCTCGGCCCCGAAAAGCTCGACCGCGCCGAGCATCCCGATCACGAGCAGCACCGAGACGACGGCGAAGAGGCCGAGATTTCGCCCGGGGAAGTCCGGCCTCCGCCGGGGGACGAGCATCGACACGACAAGGCTGAAGACGACGAGGACGAGGGCGGCGAGCCCGAGAATGATCTGATCCCTGGTCACCGGGCGCGCATACGATACTCACCCGATGAGCCGCGTCGGGATCTCGACCGTCGCCGGCGCGGCTTTCGCACTCGCCGTCGCGCTCGCCGCTGCCCGCGTCGGCGAAAAGGCCGGCGCGCTTTCGAACTGGCAGGCGCTCCTTCTCGGAATCGTGCAGGGGCTGACCGAGCTCCTCCCGATCTCGTCTTCGGGACATCTGATCCTCGTCCCGTGGCTCGGGGACTGGGACTACCTGAAGCGCCACGACGAGTTCAACCAGACCTTCGACGTCGCGCTGCACCTCGGCACGCTCGTCGCCGTGGTCGCGTACTTCCGCCACGACGTCGTACGTCTCATGACCGCTTTCGTCACGACCGTTCGGCGCCGCCGGATCGAATCTCCCGACGAGCGCGTGGCGTGGTTCGTCATCCTTGCGACGATCCCGGCTGCTGCAGCTGGAGCCGCCGGCGAGGGCTTCATCGCCGACAACCTCGGGGAGCCGTGGCAGATCGCGATCCTGCTGGCCGTGTTCGGCGTGATTCTCTGGGCGACGGACCGCCGCCCCGAGACGCGTGAGATGCACGAGCTCGGCCCGTGGACGGCGCTCGCGATCGGCATCGCACAGACGCTGGCCCTGGCGCCGGGGGTGTCGCGCGCAGGGGTCACGATCTCCGCCGCCAGGTTCCTCGGCCTCGATCGAAACTCGGCGGCCCGCTTCTCTTTTCTCCTGCTGATCCCGACCGTTTTCGGAGCCGTCTTGCTCAAGGGGATAACCGACGTCCTCCTCGCCGACCTGCCGCCCGGATCGGCGGGCCCTTTCGTCGTCGGGATGATCGCAGCGGCGGTGAGCGGCCTGGTGGCGATCTGGGCGCTCCTCGGCTACCTCCGCCGCCACGATTACTCGCTCTTCGCCGTCTACCGGCTCCTCGTGGCTGCGATCGTCCTGCTCCTGATCGCGACTGGCGTTCGAGACGCTGGGTTCTAGTTCGCGTTTGCCGCGCTAAGAGGGAGGCCAAACAAGACGTGTGCGAGAGACGGCTCGACGCGCCTTCGTTGCCGCGCTCGTGATCGGGGGCGTGATCGTCGTCGCCCTCGCGCTCTGGAAGCTGAAGCTCCTGATCGCGATCCTCTTCTTCGCCTTCATCATCGCGGCAGCGATGCGGCCTGGAGTCGACGCGCTCTACCGACGCCGGATCCCCCGTGGCTTCGGGGTCATGGTCCATTACCTCGCGCTCTTCGCCCTCATCGGCCTCCTGCTCTACTTCGTCGTCCCGGCCGCGACGGAGCAGGTGCGCGACGCCGTCCCGACGTCGAGCTCGGAGCTCGAGAAGCAGGCGGAGGAATCAAAAGGGATCAGGCAGCGCGTCCTCGTCAGCATCCAGCGCCGCCTCGAGCGCCTGCCGAGCGGAGAGGAGCTCATCGAGCGCGCGGTTGACCCCGCCGTCGAGATCACGGTCACGGCCTTCGAGGTCATGCTCGGAATCTTCTTCACGCTCGCGTCGGCCGCGTACTGGATCTTCGAGCGCGACAAGGCGATCGGCCTCGTGACGTCACTCCTTCCCAGGCCCAAGCGAAAGATCGTGCGCGACACATGGGATCTCATCGACGCGAAGCTCGGCGCCTACGTTCGCGGCCAGCTCGTCCTGATCGCCTTCGTCGCGACCGTCCTTTCGCTCTGCTTCTGGGCGATCGGTGTCCCGTTCTGGCTTCTGCTCGGGATCTTCGCGGGCGTGGTCGAGATCATCCCGGTGATCGGCCCCCTCGCCGCCGGGACGCTCGCGGTCGGCGTGGGCCTCACGCAGTCGGTCGGCGTCGCGATCTCGGCCGGTCTCGCGGTGCTCGCCGTCCGCCTCTTCGAAGACTACGTCGTGATTCCGCGCGTGCTCGGGGAGGCGGTCGGACTGTCCCCACTCACCGTGCTCGTGGCCGTTTCAGGGGTTGCGATCCTCTTCGGCGGTTTCGCCGTCCTGCTCGCGATCCCGCTGGCGGCCGTCTGCGCGACGCTCGTGGACGTGCTCATCCTCCACCGGGACCCCTCGCACGAGGAGGTTCCCACCGTTCTCTTCACCGCCAAGGACGTGGAGGCCTAGCGTCCCGGCCGGGCGGCTCCCGCC
>Ga0136614_10002104_pt1 | contig 12223 bp, 12 predicted proteins | sample AntDrymUQ2792106_2_FD_106643 | JGI IMG/M metagenome (GOLD analysis project Ga0136614, IMG submission 106643) | Polar desert sand microbial communities from Dry Valleys, Antarctica - metaG UQ279 (21.06) | ecosystem: Environmental > Terrestrial > Soil > Desert | place: Antarctica: Dry Valley...
CCTGGGTGGTCTACACCGCGTTCGGCGGCGCGTTGCTTCTCTGCGTGGTCGCCCTCTTCCAGCCCCCGATCAACGCGGCGCGCCGCTGGATCTCCTGGGGCGGGTTCACGCTCCAGCCCTCCGAGTTCCTCAAGGTGTCCCTCGTCCTGCTGCTCGCGTACCAGATCTCGCGCAAATCCGAGAAGCTCGGGGACCCCGAGCGCGCCGCGCCGCCCGCGATCGTCCTCACCGGCATCTCGGCGCTGCTGGTGCTCCTCGAGCCGGACTTCGGGACCGCCGCCTGCTACGCCGTGCTCTGCGGGGTCCTGCTCTGGCTGGCGGGCGCGCGGGCGCGCTACTTCGTCGCCGCGCTGGCCGCCGCCGTCCCGCTCGTGGCGTTCCTCATCACCTCGGCCTCCTATCGCCGCGCGCGGTTCCTGTCCTTCCTCAACCCCGAGGCGGACCCGCTCGGAGCCGGCTTTCAGGCGATCCAGTCGCTCATCGCCGTCGGTGCCGGAGGCTTGAGCGGCATGGGCCTCGGAGGCAGCCGGCAAAAGCTCTTCTTCCTCCCCTATCCCCACACGGACTTCATCTTCGCGATCGTCGGCGAGGAGCTCGGCTTCATCGGCGCCATGGGCGTCCTTGCCGGCTTTGGCGTCGTGGCGTGGCGCGGCCTGAGGGCCGCCCGACGGGCTCCGGACCTCTTCGCCGCGCTGCTGGCGGCGGGGGCCACTTCCATGATCGTCGTTCAGGCCGCGCTGAACATGGGCGTGGTGCTCGCCCTGCTGCCGACGAAGGGGATCCCGCTGCCCTTCGTCTCCTACGGCGGGTCGTCCCTCGTCGCGTCGTGGATCGCCGCGGGCCTGATCCTGAACGTCTCGCAGCACGAGGTGGGAAACTGAGAGCTGACAGCGGATAGCTGACAGCTGTCAGCTCTCCTTATATGAGGAACCCCGAGACCAGCGTTACTTACGTCATCGCCGCGGGCGGGACCGGAGGACACATCTTCCCCGGCATCGCGCTCGCGCGCGAGGTCGTGGCGCGGCGGCCCGGCGCGGCCGTCGTGTTCGCGGGCTCGGAGCGCGGCCTGGAGCGGACGCTGATCCCCGCGGCCGGCTTTCCGCTGGAGACGGTCCGTGCGGCGGGCTTCGCGGGAAAACGGCGCCGCGCGCAGGCCGCGGCCCTCGCCCGCCTCCCGCTCGGGATCCTCGATTCGTGGCGCCTGTTGCGGCGCCGCCGCCCGCGCGCGGTCGCCGGCTTCGGGGCGTACGTCAGCGTCCCGGTGCTCGCCGCGGCGCGGATGCTCGGCATCCCGACCCTGATCCACGACGCGAACGCCATGCCGGGCGTCGCGAACCGCTTCCTGAGCCGTTTCGCGACGCGCGTCGCGGTGAGCCTTCCCGCCGCCAACGCCCGCCTCGCCCGCCCGGGGGTCGTCACGGGCACGCCCGTCCGGCCCGAGTTCTTTGCCGTGCCGCCCCTGTCATCCGGAGCGGCCAAGCGCCGGCTCCTGGTCTTCGGTGGGAGCCAGGGCGCGGCGCCGCTCAACCGGGCCGTCTGCGACGCGGCCTCCGCGCTTGCGGCCGAGGGCGTCTCGCTCGTCCTGCAGACCGGCGAGAAGCACCTGGCCGGCGTCGAGCGCCGCCTCTCGCAGGCGGGTTCCGCCTCTCCGTCGGTCCGCCTCGAGGCGTTCCTCCCGCGCCTCAACGAGGAGCTCGCCGCCGCGGACCTGGTCGTGGCCCGCTCGGGCGCGATGACGGTCGCCGAGCTCGCGGCCGCCGGCCGGCCCGCCATCCTCGTCCCCTTCGCCTCGGCGACCCATGGCCACCAGCGCGAGAACGCCCGCGCCCTCGCGAGCGCCGGGGCCGCGATCCTCATGGAGGAGGGGGACCTCACCGGAGAGAGACTCTCGCGGGTCGTCCTCGACCTGCTCGGCGACCCCGAGCGGCTTGCGCGCATGGGGGCGGCCGCGCGGACCCTGTCCCGCCCGGAGGCGGCCCGCCACCTGGCGGACCTGCTCTTCGAGGCGGAGGCGGCGGGAGGACGAGCCCGATGAGGTTCCTGAAGCTGCGCCGCATCCACTTCGTGGGCGCGGGAGGCGTCGGGATGAGCGGGCTCGCGGAGATCCTGTTGCTGTCGACGCCGCTCGAGATCTCCGGATGCGACCTCGCTCCCTCGGAGAACACCGAACGGCTGCTCACGCTCGGCGCCCGGATCGCGACCGGCCACGACGCGCGGCACGTGGCGGAGGCGGACCTGCTCGTCATCTCCTCCGCGGTGGACGAGTCGAACGCGGAGGTTGCGGAGGCGCGGCGGCGCGGCGTGCCCGTGATCCGGCGGGCGGAGATGCTCGCCGAGATCATGCGCCTGAAGCAAGGCATCGCGATCGCCGGCACCCACGGAAAGACGACGACGACGTCGCTGACGGGCATGGTCCTCACCGCGGCGGGGTTCGACCCGACGATCGTCGTCGGGGGCCAGGTGCGGGTCCTGGGGACCAACGCCCGGCTCGGCAAGGGGGACTTCCTCGTGGCGGAGGCGGATGAGTACGACCGGTCCTTCCTGGCCCTGACGCCGGTCGTTGCCGTGCTGACGAACATCGAGGCAGACCACCTCGACACGTACCGCGACCTGGCCGACATCCTCGAGTCGTTCACGATCTTCGCGAACCGCGTGCCGTTCTACGGGGCGGTCGTGGCCTGCCTCGACGACCCCGGGGTGGCGGGGATCCTCCCGCGCGTCAAGCGGCGCATCGTGACGTATGGCGAGTCGCCGCGGGCCGCCCTGCGCGCCTCCGACATCGTCCTCGCTGCCGGGGCCACGACCTTCGAGGTGCGGGAGGGCGACACGTGGTCCCTCGGACGGGTCACGCTGCGCCTTCCGGGCCGGCACAACGTCGCCAACGCCCTGGCCGCGATCGCCGTCGGCCGCGAGCTGTCGATCCCCTTCCCGGTGATCGCGCGGGCTCTCGCCGACTTCACGGGCGTGGTGCGGCGCTTCGAAACGAAGGGGGAGCGGGACGGGGTCCTCGTCGTCGACGACTACGCCCACCACCCCACGGAGATCGCCGCGACCCTCGCCGCGGCCCGCCAGGTGTACCCCGGCCGACGCCTCGTGGCGCTTTTCCAGCCGCATCTGTACACGCGCACGCGCGATTTCGCGGCCGGCTTCGGTAAAGCGCTGACTGCGTGTGACTTGGCGGTAGTCACAGATGTCTATCCGTCGCGGGAGACGCCCATCGACGGCGTCACAGGCGAGCTCGTGGCTCGGGCGGCGCGGGAGGCGGGACACCCCCGGGTCGTCTACGTCGCGGAGAAGGAGCGGGTCGTGGCGGAGCTCGAGAGGGTGCTCGGCGCGGGCGACCTCCTCCTCACGATGGGCGCAGGCGACGTCGTCAAGCTGGGGGAGCGGTATCTCGCGGGAGGGGCCGGTGCCTGAGAACGGCCCGTTCCTCCGCCGGGGCCGGGCGCTCGCCCGTCGAAAGCCGTCGCGGGCGGCGCGCATCATCTTCGCGGCGTTCCTCGCGGCGGCGGGCGCGCTCGGGCTCGCGCGCCTCTTCGGGAAATCGCTCGTTCTGGAGCGGCTCGAGATCGTGGGCAACCGGCGCGCGCGAACGGAGGAAGTGCTCGACGCGCTCGCGCCGTGGCTCGGCCGCAACCTCCTGACGCTGAATCTCACGCCGCTGGCGCAACGGCTCTCGCGGCATCCGTGGATCGAGCGTGTCACGCTCGCGAAGAGGTTTCCCGATGGACTCGGGGTCCGCCTCGTCGAGCGGCGAGCGGTCGCGCTCTACCGCGAGGGGGAAGGGCTGTGGTGGCTGGGGTCCGACGGGCGGCTGATCGCCCGCTACGACCCGCGCGACGACCGCGCGGACTACATCCTCGTCTCCGGGCAACGGCGGGCGCTGGCGGAGGCCGTCGCGCTGCTGGAGGAGCTCGCGTCGCGCGACCCGGAGTATTTCTCCGCACTCTCGGAATTGACTGCGTTGCCCGGAGGCGGATTCGATATGATGGATTCGATCCTTCGGACGCCGGTTCGAGTTCTCCGGAGGGACGCCCCGGAGAAAATTCGCGCGCTGCTCGATGCGCGCGCCCTGATTGAAACGCGCGGGTGGGAGGCGCGGACCATCGATCTACGCTTTGCGGATCGCATCGTTCTCGTGGGGGCCTATGGGGTGGGAAACTCCCTCTGAGTCAGCCGCTGCGCGCCCGCAGCCAGGCCGACTGGCGCCGGCTGGAGGCGTCGTCGACCCCTTCCGCGTCCTCGCCGTCCAATTACTCTGGTTCAACGGGTTATGGTCCAGCGTCCCGAGGCACGGGAGGATTTCGCCTGGCTAAGCCGGAGAACTTCCTCGTCGCGTGCGACCTCGGCACGTCGAAGATCTGCGTCCTGATCGGCGAGCAGAACACGCGGGGCGCGCTCGACGTGATCGGAAAAGGCGCGGCGACCAACCGCGGCACACGCAAGGGAAACATCGTCAACGTGGACGCGACGATCGAAGCGATCAAGCGTGCCGCCGAGGAGGCGGAGATCATGGCGGGCGTCCAGATCGCGCGCGCGTGGGTCGGCGTGTCGGGATCCAACGTGCGCTCGTTCAACAGCCGCGGCGTCGTCGCCGTCGCCGGCAAGGACCGCGAGATCTCGCGCGACGACGTCGCGCGCGTCGTTGACGCGGCGCGCGGAGTCCAGATTCCGCAGGACCACGAGGTGGTGCACGTCGTGCCGCGGGAGTTCGCCGTCGACGGGCAGGACGGCGTGGCCGATCCCGTCGGGATGGTGGGGGCGCGCCTGGAGGCGGACGTCCACGTCGTGACGGCGCCGGTCGCCGTGACCCAGAACATCGTCACGTGCATGAACAAGGCGGGCATCGAGGTCGTCCAGCTCGTCCTCGAGCAGTTCGCCGCGGCGGAGGCGGTCCTCACGTCCGACGAGAAGGAGCTCGGCACCTGCCTCATCGACATCGGCGGCGGGACGACCGAGGTGGCGGTCTACCAGAAGGGCTCGATCGCCCACACGACTGTCATCCCGATCGGGGGGGACCACTTCACCAACGACCTCGCCGTCGTCCTCAGGGCTCCCATCACGGACGCGGAGCGGATCAAGAAGAAGTTCGGGAGCGCGCTCCGCTCGGCCGTGGGCGAGGACGAGATGGTCGAGGTTCCCATGGTCGGCGGACGGGCCCCGAAGCTGTGCCCTCGTACGACCCTGTCCGACATCCTCCAGCCGCGGGCGGAGGAGCTCTTGGGCCTCGTCCAGGAGGACTTGAAGCGTCTCGGACTCGACAAGGAGCTGCGGTCCGGGGTCGTGCTGACCGGGGGCGGGGCCGAGCTCGAGGGTCTGGTCGAGGTCGCGGAGGGTATCTTCCAGGGTCCGGTGCGCCGGGGCATCCCGTCCGGCGTCGGGGGCCTCGTGGACGTCGTTTCCCGCCCCGAGTGGGCGACCGCGACGGGACTTCTCCTGTATGGGCACCGGTACAAGCCGGTCCGGAGGGCGGGACGAGGGCTCGCCCGTATCACGTCATCGGTTTCGAGGATGTTTCGAGACTTCTTTTGAGTGGGAGCGGAGGATTCTCCATGGCCGACGCCAGTTCGAAGTCTTCGAAGGGCGCCCGCCAGGGGGATTTCTTCGCTGCCGACCGCGGCGCGCGCGCGGTATCGGGGGGCGGGCGGACACGGAGGAACAGGCCCATGATGGAGTTCGTCGGAGACGACAGCCGGCCGAAGCTGTCCATCGAGCTGGAGGGCGGAGACGCCTCGCCGGCGACAATCAAGGTCATCGGGATCGGCGGAGGCGGCTGCAACGCCATCAACCGCATGATCTCGGCGGGGGTCCGGGGCGTGGAGTACATCGCGTGCAACACGGACCTTCAGGCGCTCCGCCGCGCGGCGGCGCCGATGAAGATGCAGATCGGGTCACGGCTGACGAAGGGCCTGGGTGCCGGGGCGGACCCGGACGTCGGCCGCAACGCGGCGCTCGAGGACCAGGAGAAGCTGGCGGCCGCCATCAAGGGCTCCGACATGGTCTTCCTGGCGGCCGGGTTGGGCGGCGGGACGGGATCGGGCGCGGGGCCCATCATCGCGAAGGTGGCGGCCGAGTCCGGCGCCCTCACGGTCGCCGTCGTCACGAAGCCCTTCGAGTTCGAGGGAAAGAAGCGGATGCGTCAGGCGGAGCGGGCCGCGCGGGAGCTGCGCGAGCACGTCGACACGCTGATCACGATCCCGAACCAGCGCCTGCTCAACTTCATCGAGCGGCATACGCCGCTCAACGACTCGTTCAAGATCGCCGACGACGTCCTGCGGCAGGCGATCCAGGGCATTTCGGACCTCATCAACTGTCCGGGTGAGATCAATCTGGACTTCGCGGACGTCAAGAAAATCATGTCGGACATGGGCCGCGCGCTGATGGGCACCGCCGTGGCGGAGGGAGAGAACCGCGCCGTCCATGCGGCGCAGGCGGCGATCAGCTCGCCCCTGCTCGAGGACGCGTCGATCGAGGGCGCCCGCGGTGTCCTGATCAACATCACGGGCGGGGCAGACCTCACGCTCTTCGAGGTCAACGAGGCCGCCGAGATCATCCAGCAGGCCGCGGACCCCGACGCGGAGATCCTCTTTGGCTGCGTCGCGGACGAGAGAATGGCGGGGAGCGTCAAGGTGACGGTCATCGCGACGGGCTTCGACCGGGGCGAGGAAGACTTCACGCAGGCGGCCGAGGAGCCAAAGGCGGCGGCGCCGCAGCGCACCACGCGCGCGCCGTTCCTGCGGGGCGACGACTCCGGAGGCTTCGGCCCGAACGCTTCCTCACGGGACGACTTCGACATCCCGACCGTCCTGCGCCGCCAGATGGACTAGCGGCGCTACCCGCCGCAGGTGAGAGGTGGAAGGTAGAAGGTGGTAGGGCCTGCCCTGCACCCATCACCTACGACCCGGAGTCCTCCCGCCGCAGGTGGAGTCGCCCGGCGACCTCGCGCGCCCTGCGGATCCGCTCGAGGCGCTTCACGCGGCGCTTGTGCCGCCATGCGTTGTACCGGTGCGCGATCTTCGGGTGGCGGTGGAGGAAGCGCCGGAGGGCGCGCCGCACGGTCGGCGACGCCATCGAGAGGAAGAAGGCGCTCATCGCGAAGAAGGCGACCTGGGGCATCACCGGAACGATGATCCCCACCACCCCGAGGAGGAAGAAGAAGATCGCGAGGATGATGTTCCAGGTGCGGCTCCGGCGGACCCGCGATCGGCGGGGCAGGACGACCTCCGCTTCGGTCACGGGGGAGGCGGGCGCTTGCGGCACGGCCCCTTTTACATCAAGTCTTCCGGTCGGACCGGTTCCGGTGGACGACTTATTGCATCCTCCGAGGCCTCGTGGAAGTCGCGCGTGAACTAGGGGCCCCGCTCGCAGTCATCGTCAACGCGTCCGCTGGAACGGCGGACGCGGAGAAGATTCCGGTGAAGCTGCGGGAGCTGTTTGGTGAAGAGAACGGCGGGGCGCGGATCATCGCCGCCGGCAGCGGCGATGAGGTCGTCGCCCGGGCGAAGGAGGAGATCGCGCGCGGAGCGCGGACGGTGGTCGCGGCGGGCGGTGACGGCACGGTCAGCGCGGTCGCGGCGCTCCTTGTGGGGACGGACCGGGTACTGGGCGTCCTCCCTCTCGGCACGCTGAATCACTTCGCCCGCGACCTCGGCCTCCCCGCGGACCTCGAGGGAGCGTCGCGCGTCGTCCTGGCTGGCGTGCCCACGCCCGTCGACGTCGGTGAGGTGAACGGCAAAATTTTCCTGAACAACTCGAGCATCGGTCTTTACGCGAGCATGGTCCGCCACCGCGAGAAGCAGCAGGAACGGCTCGGCCGGTCCAAGTGGGCGGCCCTCCTCTGGGCGACCCTGCGCGTGCTCATGCGGACGCCTCCGATCACCGTCCGCATACACGCGGAGGGGCGGGCGCGCATCGCTCGGACCCGGCTGCTCTTCATCGGGAACAACGAGTACGAGATGACGGGCTTCCAGGTCGGGGTCCGGAAGCGGCTGGACGGGGGAGCGCTCTGGCTGTACCTGACGCGCAAACCCGGATCCTGGGCGCTCATCCGTCTCGCATTGCGCGCGCTGTTCGGCACGATTCATGACGCGGACGACTTCGAGCCCTTCCGGGTCACCGAGGCGCGCATCGAGACGCGCCGCCCCCGACTCCACGTCGCGACGGACGGCGAGGTGGGATGGTTCGACAGCCCGCTCCATTACCGGGTTCGCCCGGGCGCGCTCCAGGTCATGCTCCCCCGCGGAGGCGGCTCAGAGCGCGAGTCGACCCCCTGACGATGCGGCGGATCGCCCATCTCTCCGACCTGCACTTCGGCCACATCCGGAGGGAAACGCTCGGCCCGCTTCAGGAAGCGGTGCGCGCCGCGCGGCCGCACCTCGTCGCGGTATCGGGTGATCTCACGCAACGCGCGCGCAAGGGGCAGTTCCGGGAGGCGGCCCGCTTCCTCGAAACCCTGCCCGCGCCGCGGCTCGTGGTTCCGGGCAACCACGACGTGCCCTTCTACAACGTGCTCTATCGTTTCCTGAGGCCGCTGCACAACTACCGCCGCTTCATCTCCGCCGACACGGAGCCCTACTACGAGGACGCGGAGATGGCGGTTGCTGGCCTCAACACGGCGCGGTCGCTGACGTTCAAGAGCGGCCGCGTCAACGAGGCGCAGATCGCACGGGTGAGCGAGCGGCTCTGCCGCCTCGGCGACGGCGTGACCAAGATCGTCCTCACGCACCACCCGTTCGACGTCCCGGAGGGCAGCCATCACGCCGAGCTCGTCGGTCGGGCCGACATGGCCATGAAGATCCTCGCGCAATGCGGCGCGGACGTGCTGCTGGCGGGGCACCTCCACGTCAGCCACACCGGGCACACGGCGACGCGCTACAAGATCGCGGGCCACTCGGCGCTCGTCATCCAGGCCGGAACCGCCACCTCCACCCGCGAGCGGGGCGAGCGCAACTCCTTCAACGTGGTCTACGTCGAGCGCCCGCGAATCGCCGTGGAGCGGCACGTGTGGGATTCGAGCGGTGCCTTCGTCCCGGCGGCGCGGGAGGAGTTCCGCCATACGCCCGACGGGTGGGCGCGAGAAAGCCCCCGGGAGCCGGTCGATACGGCGAGAACCGGAGAGAAGGAGCCGACCTCCGGAGCCCCTTGAATGGGCGGTTCCCGCTGTTCGAGCGCGCACCCGCCGGAGATGCACCGGGGCGCCATGCGGAGATTCCGCCACACCCGTCCGACCCGCTCGTGGCTCTCCCCGCGCGGGGCCGGGCTACGGATCGCGGCGCTTCCTCTCCCACGCCTCGGACACGCGTCTTCCGCGTTCGAGGTCGTCCACGACCAGGATGAGCCGGTTCCGGTGGTCGCTGTAGAGGACCTCGATGTTGACGCCGGCTTCCGCCATCCGGCGGGAGATATTTCCGAGCTGGCCGGGCTGATCCTGGTCGAGTCGCTGCACGAGGACCTCGCGGTCCGACAGCACCTCGATGCCGTCCGCCGCGAGCGCCCGGCGCGCGGCCGCGGCGTCCGCGAAGAGAAAGTGCGCGATCCCATTGCCCTCGACCACGAAGGCGCCGCCGCCTTCGACGCTGACCCCCGCCCTGCCGAGCGCCTCTCCCATCTCGGCAAGGGCCCCAGGGCGATTCGGCAACCGGACGCACAGGTCCCTCATCCTGCCGCTTCCGCTGCGGTGTTGAGCCCCTGGATCCGGATCTCGGCTTCGTGGCGAATCGGAAACTTGCACGAGTTGGCGATGAAGCACAACGCGTTGGCGCGCGTGTGGAGGAGGGCGGCCGCCGCGCGGTCGCTTTCTCGAGAGATCGTCACTCGGGGGCGCAGGAGGACCTCCTCGAAGCTCCCGCCCCCGCTCGCGAGCACCGCGAGCCTGCCGGAGGCGGTATCGGAATACCGAGTGACCGTGATGCCGCCCCTCGCGCACAAAGACAGATAGAACAGCATGTGGCAGGACGCAACGGCGGCGAGCAGGAGCTCTTCGGGGTTGTGCAGGCGCGGCTCTCCACGGAAGGCGGGGTCCGCGCTGCCAATGAGATCCGGCTTGTCCCGGACGACGATGCGGAACTCCCGTCCGTAGGAGGCGTAATCGCGGGTGCCAGGCCCCTGATTGCCCTCCCATACGAGGCCGACGTCGTAATCGTGGCGTGTAGCGGTTTGCATGAACCCAACCTTACGCGCTGGCTTGCAACGTCGCTTCGCTTATGATCGAAGTATGCTTGCCACCCCGGACATCGCCCGCGTGGCCGCGCTCGTCGGCGACCCGACGCGGGGACGAATGTTGACCGCGCTCATGGAGGGTCGCGCCCTCACCGCTACGGAGCTGGCCCTCGAAGGCGGAGTCGCCCCGTCGACGGCGAGCAGCCATCTCGAGAAGTTGAACGCCGCCGGGCTGCTGACGATCGCGAGGCAGGGCCGCCACCGCTACTTCCGGATCGCCGGGCCCGAAGTCGCCATCGCACTCGAAGCGCTGATGATCATCGCTCCCCGCGCCGAGGGTCGGGCCGGGCAAACGGGGCCGCGCGAGGAGGGGCTTCGGCGCGCCCGCGTCTGCTTCGACCACATGGCCGGACAGGCGGCCGTGCGTCTCCTCGCCGAGCTTCAGAAGCGCCGGTGGGTTCGTGTCGCCGGCAACTCGGTCGCCGTCACGGCCGAGGGCGAGACGTGGTTCGAGGGGGTCGGAATCGACCTGAAAGCTCTGCGGGCGAAGCGGCGTCCACAGTGCCGACCCTGCCTCGACTGGAGCGAGAGGAAATACCACCTCGCCGGCTCACTCGGGGCCGCGTTTCTCGATCGGCTCTTCGCCCTCCGCTTCGTGCGGCGCGAGGCGGGAAGCCGTGCGCTCCTGTTCTCGCCGCGCGGCGCGGCTTTCCTCGAGAATCTCCAGGCCCCCGGCGTCCGCGCGCCACGGCCCGCCGACCGGCTCCGGTAGGGCTCGTCCTGATCAGCGCTTCGGGAGGCGCAGCGGCACGTCGGTTCGGCTCTCCCGGTGCGCCCGTCGCAGCGGCGCCCGCCGGCGGGCGAGGGACTTCCATACCGCCAGGGAGAGGATCAGCGCCGCCGCGAAGGGCGTGACCCAGGCGTCCCGAGCGTCCATCGCATGCAGTGTCGCTCCGGAAATGGCGCACCAGATCGCCGGCAGGACGATCAGCTCCCAGCTCCCAGCGGACCCGTCCCGTCGCGAGCGAGAGGATCCCGAGGGTGGCGACGGCCGTGGGGTCGGGAGCCACGCCGAAGGTCTCGACCTGGCGCCATGCCCGGCCCAAGAGCGGACCGACCAGGGGCTGCGCGAGAAGGGCGAAAAGGAAGATCCCGATCCCGGTGCGGCCGCCCCGCCCCGCCCCGGGAGCAAACGACAACCGGCCCCGCAGGACGCCCATCCAGATCAGGAGCCCGGACTCCACCCCGAAGCCTCCGGCGAAGTAGACGGCGACCCAGTTGATCGTGGCGTAGCGATGCAGGTGAAAGGCGATCGCGACCCAGAGCCAGACTCCCGCGAGAGCCGCCGCGATGAGGCGACCGTCCGACGCTCGGCCGCGGCGCCTGAGCAACCAGATCGCCAACCCGAGGGCGAACGCCGCGGCCTGCGCCGGCCAGATCGCGCGGTTGTAGAGCTCGAACAGCCGGTAGTACGTCTGCGGCGAAAACAGCAGGAAGTCCGAAAGGGCGTAGGTCCGCCACTCGGACATCAGAGCGCCTCGACGTGCGCGATCATGCGACGGCGCATCGCTTCGTCCGGGATGACGCCGTAGGCCGCGCCGAGATTCTCGCGCACGTGGTCGACGCGGCTCGTCGCGGGGATGGCGCACGTGACCGAGGGATGCGACACGATGAACTTCAACAGGAACTGGGCCCAGCTGGCGCATCCGATCGCGCCGGCCCAGGGCGGCAGCGGAAACCGCTCGAGCCTCCGGATCAGAGAGCCCTGGCGGAACGGCCGGTTGGCGATGACGGCGATCTTTCGTTCCCGTGCGAGGGGGAGGATCCGATCTTCGACTTCCCGATCGAGAACGTTGTACGTGACCTGGACGAAGTCGAGAGGCTGGCTCCGCATGATCTGTTCGATCTCGGGGTGCCGGCGGCCCTCGGACGTCGTGATCCCGACGTACCGCAGACGGCCGCCCGCCTTCATGGCGAACAGCGTCCGCAGGTGCTCCTCCCAGGAGAGGAGGTTGTGGACCTGCAGCAGGTCGAACCGGGGAACTCCCCAATGCCCGCGGGATTC
>Ga0136614_10002106_pt1 | contig 12221 bp, 9 predicted proteins | sample AntDrymUQ2792106_2_FD_106643 | JGI IMG/M metagenome (GOLD analysis project Ga0136614, IMG submission 106643) | Polar desert sand microbial communities from Dry Valleys, Antarctica - metaG UQ279 (21.06) | ecosystem: Environmental > Terrestrial > Soil > Desert | place: Antarctica: Dry Valley...
ATCTATGATTGAGCCGGACTCGCTGCTATCGTTTTTTGCCAGGAAAAAGCATGTAACAGCTAGTTCCTCTTTTGTGAAGACTTGGCCAACTCTAAACTTAAGTAACTTTCTTTGCATGAACCCTATTCAGGAAACCTTATGCTCAAATTTCATCAGCCTTTTCAAATATCATTAGGAATTATGGGGGTGCGCTTGTGTGCGCTCTTTGTTCTGGTGGGTCTGACAGCTTGTCAGTCCTCGCCCACGGCGAGTGCTCCCGCTGCTGCTACTAGCGCTCCCATCGCCCCCACGCCATTTGAAAGTCAACCCATCGCGGACGGCCCTGTTCTATTGCGGGCAGATCTCACCCTACGCAAGGTCCTAGAGGTCGGCGCAAACAACATCAGGCTGGTGCGCAACCCTGCTGATGGCGACGTTTATCTTCTAAATCCAGCAGAAGGCATCTTTCGGATAAGTGATATATCCGCATCCGCGTCGCTCGAGAAGGTTGTCTCCATCCGAGAAATCAAAGGCGCGGCAACCGGTATAGCCTTTGGGCCAGAGGGAACGATATATGCAGTTTTGAATACTACTGTTGACGAGACGAAGACGCAGGTAGTGGTTCGCAAAGGCGTGCCGAATGACGAAGGTCGATTTACTTGGGAGACCCTTGCGTCATCCGAGCCCTATCCGTTGAGCAATACTTACTACGACCATTTGTATAACGGCATCGTTGTCAGTCCCGACGGTCAATGGATATATATCAATGGCGGTTCGCGCACCGAGCATGGTGAGGTGGAAGACAACGGTGGCGCCTTCCCGAACACCCGCGAGGTTGCCCTCACCGCCAGGATTCTACGTCTCCCCACCAGCGCCACCGAACTGGTTTTGCCGAATGATGAGGCTGCCCTCATAGAGCAGGGGTTGATTTTTGCCCGCGGCACACGTAATGCCTACGATATGGCGTTCGCACCGAACGGCGACCTGTTTGCAATAGACAATGGCCCGGATGCCGACTATCCTGATGAGCTCAATTGGATTCGCGAGGGATTGCACTATGGCTTCCCGTGGCGCTTTGGTACACAGGATAATCCACAGCGTTTCCCGGATTACGACCCGGCCAAAGATCTGCATCTGCAATCGGGCTTTTATTCGACAGACAATGGTCTTTATCATAACGATCCAGATTTTCCAGAGCCACCAAGTGAGTTCACTGATCCGATCGTTAATCTAGGCCCGGATGCCATGATCTATCGCGGGGACGATGGCCAGGAATATGATGCCGGTATTCAGGGCAAGACACTAACCACTTTTACCCCGCATATCTCGCCGTTGGGCCTGGTATTTGCCACGGAACCGGAATTGCCGGCACAGTGGCGCGACGAGGGGGATACGTTCAGCGCTTTTCTCGTGAGTTGGGGGGCGGCGGGCGGCACCTTGAGCTATCAAGGCCAGGGCCTGCTCCACTTGCAGTTAACTAAGACTGGTGACAATTATGAAGTTAGAACCACTGAGATCGCGCGCGGCTTCCTAAATCCTATCGACGCGGTGCTGATCGAGAATCGGTTGTACGTGTTGGAATACGGCGGTAACGGCGCGATATGGGAACTTACATTTGAATAAGGACAAGGCCACTGTACGCGGGAACCGCGTGTACCATAATATCTTCGAAGAATTGCAGCAGCGCATCCGCCAGGGAGATTGGTTGCCAGGAGATCGCCTACCGAGCATCACGCAGTTGGCAAAAGAGCTGCAGGTCGGCGCAGGGACCATCCGTGAGGCCCTGCGCTCATTACAATCCATCGGCATGATCAAGATCGAGCACGGGAGCGGCGTATACCTCACAGGAGCGCGCCCATCCACTGAATTATCCAGCCACTTTCAAAATGTGGGCGACGGCTTACTGCTTGCGCTGGCTGAAACGCGTCGCATCTTGGAACCGGAACTGGCATCTCTGGCGGCCGAGCGTGGCACCGATGAAGAGTTGACTGAGATCGAAGGGCTGGTACGGCAAATGGAAGAAGAAGATAAAAACGGTAATGATTTTGCCGAACTTGATGTTTTGTTCCATCGTCAGATTGCCCATGCTGCGCGCAATCCCATCTTATATCAGACCATGGAAGGTGTTAGCGATTTGTTCCTGGAGAGTCGTCGGGCGATTCTGTTGGATCCGAACGCCTTGTTGCGCGCATTGCGTTATCACGCACTCATCGCTGAGGCGCTAAAGTTACGCAATGCGCCGCAGGCTCGGTTATTAATGCAGGGACACATGAACTCCATGTTAGATGAAGTTCTGGCCTCCGAAGCGCGCAAAGAGGTAAAGCAAAACCTATGAGAATCGCAGTCACAGGCGGTAATGGCGATCTGGGCCGCAGCCTGATCCCGTATTTGCTGGAGCAGGGCCATACAGTAGTAAGCATTGACCGTACTATACCCGCCACTCATATGCGCGGCGTGGATTGTTTGATTGCCGATACGCGCGATTTCGGCCAATTCGCTGCAAGTATCCACGGCTGTGACGCTCTCATTCACCTGGCCGCCATTCGCGCGCCGCTTAACCACCCTGACCCGGTGGTGTATGCCGACAACACGCTCAGCAGTTATAACGCGTTGAGCGCGGCCTCGGCACTCGGCATCAAACGCGTGTGTTTAGCCTCATCCATCAATGCGATTGGCGGCGCGTTCAGTCGCTCACCCCGTTACGATTACTTTCCTTTGGATGAGCAACATCCCACCTACGCTGAAGATCCCTACAGCCTTTCCAAGTGGGTGCTGGAGCAACAAGGCGATGCCTTTGCCCGCCGTTTCGAGTGGATGACCATTGCCAGTTTGCGTCTCCACTGGTTGTTAGATACTCGCACAAAGGCGATACAGAACAAAGAAGTAATGGGTGAGCTTGTCATCCGTCATCTTTGGGCATATACCTTGCTTGGCGAAGCCAGCCGCGCCTGCTTGCTTTCGCTCACTGCAGACTTCACGGGTCACGAAGTTTTTTATATCGTAGCGCCCCACACAGTAACCTCTGAGCCTTCACTGGAGTTGGCGCGCCAGCATTATCCTCACACGGAAATTCGAGGGGATTTTTCAGACCATACTGGTTTCTTTAATTGTGCCAAAGCCGAGCAGTTACTCCGTTGGAAGCATCAGGAGAATTAATTCATGCATATCACCAACATCAAACCACTACCGGTCTGGGTGGGCAATCGCAATCAACTCGTTGTGAAGGTCGAAACTGATGAAGGTATTTACGGCCTCGGCGAATCAGGTCTGAGCGGACGTGAGCTGGCTGTCATCGGCGCACTTAAACATTTCCGCGAATTTCTGATTGGCAAAGACCCCATGCAAATTGGTCGGATCTGGCAGGAGCTATATCGCGGTCAGTATTTTGAAGGCGGGCGCGTTCTGCTTGCCGCGCAAAGCGCGATTGATATTGCGCTCTACGATATCGTGGGCAAGGCCCTCAACGTGCCGGTTTATCAACTGCTCGGTGGCAAACAGCGAGATGTAGTTCCCTGCTTCGCAACCGCCACAGGCGCTGGGCCGGCATTGATCGATGATGTCAAACTATTGATGAAGCACGGTTGGCGCGTCATCCGCACCGGACCAATGATGCTCGACCACGAAGGTGGCTTTACCGGGAGCTCTGATATTTTTGAGCCGCGCGAGAGTATCCCCTTTACTGCCAAATGGCTGACGAAAGTGCGTGAGGAATGCGGGAGCGAGATGGTGCTGGGAATTGATTATCATCACCGCCTCAGCATCGCCGAAACGGCATCTTTTTGTCAAAGAATGCCAATGGGCACGCTTGATTTTATTGAAGAACCGATTCGCGACGAATCGCCAGAGGCATACGAGGCTCTACGAAAATTAACAGACGTGCCGTTTGCTGTGGGTGAAGAATTTTCCAGCAAATGGCAGTTCCTGCCCTATATCGAAAAGCATCTCACTGATTTTGCGCGCGTGGATATTTGCAATGTCGGCGGTTTTACTGAAGCCATGAAAGTGGCTGGCTGGGCTGAAGCACATTATATTGATTTGATGCCGCATAACCCGCTTGGTCCTGTTTGCACCGCCGCTACAATTCACCTGGCGGCGGCAGTCCCCAACTTCGCATGGCTCGAAGTGCGCGTGACCCAGACCGAGAACCTATACTACGGGCAGTCGGGCGTGAATGATGCGGACGCGCTCTTCCCAATTCAACCGCGGCTCGAAGGGACCTCGTTCCCCGTGCCGACCGCGCCCGGTTTAGGCATTGAAATTGACGAAAAAAAAGCACAATCACAGACCTGGCAATTCTGGGAAGCACCGCATTGGCGTCGACGCGATGGCTCAGTGACGAACTGGTAAAGAGAATCTGTGATACGTTCAGCTCAATCCCTATTCTTTGTGGGCCGTTATGCCTCCGCCGAGCAACCCGGCATTCGATCTTTTCTCTTTGACGAAACCACCGGCGAACTGACAGTCAGCGGATCATTCACTGGCATCAACAACCCGTCATTCCTTGTCGTGCATCCCACTGGGCGCTGGCTATATGCAGTCAGCGAAACAGGACAAGACAGCCATGGCGCTTTAGGCGAGGTGTGGGCATTTCAATTTGAGCGTGAACCGTTCACCATCCAACCCATCAATCATCAATCCAGTCTCGGCGATTGGCCCTGTCATCTACAACTCGATGCAACCGGCCACTGGTTACTCGCCACCAATTACGGCACGGGCAACGCAGGCATCTATCCACTCCAAGCTGATGGCTCACTTGGCGAGATGACGGATTTTGTTCAGCATCACGGCACGGGACCCAACGCTGCTCGGCAGGAAGGTCCGCATGCCCACTCCTCCATCTTCACACCAGATAATCGCTTCGCCATCATCGCTGACCTGGGAATTGATCAACTCATTATCTACCAACTTGATACATCAACGGGCAAACTTCTATTGTACTCTTCAGTGAACACGCGACCCGGCGCCGGACCACGGCATCTCGCCTTCCATCCGAACGGCAAGTGGATGTATGCGGCAAACGAACTCGACAGCACAGTGACACTATATGACTATGATGCAGCGAATGGCACATTACTCGAAAGGCAAAACCTTCCCACCATCCCATTCGACTCTCCAGAGAACATCGTCGCTGATATTCATGTGTCAGCCTCAGGCCAGCGCGTATATGTTTCCAATCGCGGACACAACAGCATCGCGGTGTACGATGTTGGCGGAGATGGCAGGCTGATAGTAGTTTCCATACCGACATGCGGCGGAAATTGGCCGCGTAATTTTGCGCTCGCGCCTGGCGGACAGTTCTTGCTGGTAGCAAATCAATACAGTAATGAAATATGCGTCTTGCCAATGCTCGAAGGAATGGAAGCGCTCGGCGCTCCGGTAGCGCGCGCGACTGTGGCTGGCGCTTCGTGCATACAGTTTGTGTAAACCAATGAGCGAATCAACTCATACACCTCGCTTTGATTTCGTTAGTCTCGGCGAATCCATGCTACGCCTAAGCGTGCCAACAGGTCGGAGGCTGGACGACACTCGTTTGCTCGATATGGAGCTTGCGGGGGCGGAAAGCAATGTTAGTGTGGCTCTGGCACGTCTGGGCTGGCGAACTGGCTGGGTCAGTCGTATGCCTGACCATGCCTTGGGTAACGCAATCCTGCGCGCGTTACGCTCCGATGGCGTGGATGTCTCCGCGGTGAAATGCGTGCCAGACGAACGTCTGGGCACGTACTTTATCGAATACGCCACACCGCCGCGTTCTACTCAAGTCATTTACGACCGCGCGGACTCTGCGGCTTCACACATGACAACGGCTGATATCGATTGGGACTACCTCTTGGATACGCGCGTGTTGCATCTCACGGGCATTACGGCGGCGTTGAGCGAAAATTGTTATGCTCTGCTCGTAGAGGCGATTCGGCGCGCCCATGCTGCCGGAGTTATAGTCAGTTTCGATGTGAACTATCGCGCAAAATTATGGACGGCCACAACCGCTGGTGAAAAGTTACGCCCCTTGATCGCCGAAGCCGATGTGTTGTTGTGCAAAGGCGCAGATGCTACAGCGCTTTTTGGTTGTCAGGGAGAACCGCGTCAATTGATGGCTGACTTGCAAGCGCTCACCCGTGCAACTGCCATCTTCTGCACCTTTGGTGAGCAGGGAGCGGCGCTGTTGAGCGGCACTGAATTTGTGACCCAGCCCGCGCTGCCTGTGCAAATTGTGGATCGTATCGGCAGCGGCGATGCATTTGCGGCTGGCGTGCTGGATGGGTGGTTATCGGGAGAAGGATCTGCGAGTGATGCTGTTGCTTTACGTGAAGGCTTGCGTCGTGGCGTAACTTTGGCGGCGATAGCACTGTCACAATATGGCGACCGGGTTTTATCCTCACGAGCTGAACTGAATGAGATGTTAGCGTCAGAGCGGCGCGATATTTCGCGGTAGGAGAAGAAGGCATGTCTGCCATTCAACAAATTCTTGCAAAAAAAATTGTCGCGGTGGTACGGCTTGATGATTACACCCGCGGGGTGGATGTAGCACAGGCACTGGTGGCGGGCGGTGTCACTGTGTTGGAGTTCACGCTTACCGGCCACGGCGCGCTTGAAGCCATCTCTGCAACTCGCCGAGCTTTGGGTGATGCCGTCTGCGTGGGCGTGGGTACGGTTCTAAGACCCGAAGACGCCAAGGCAGCCATTGAAGCCGGCGCGGAGTTTGTTGTAACACCTGCATTGCGTCGGAAAGTCATCGCAACTTGCGTCAAGCGACAGACGTTGGTTTTGTGTGGCGGCTTGACGCCCACCGAATTATTGGAGGCATATGAGGCAGGCGCAGAATTAGTCAAAGTATTTCCAGCGCGCTTGGGCGGACCAAAATTTATCAAGGATGTGCTTGCGCCGATGCCCTTCCTTAAGATGGTGCCGACCGGAGGTGTGAGTCCTGAGAATGCGCGTGATTATCTTGCCGCGGGTGCTGTGGCGGTCGGTATCGGAGGAAATTTGGTATCCAACAAACTTATCGCGGAAGAGGCGTTTGACCAGATAACAGCAACAGCACAGGCTTGTATGGATTCCATTCACTCCCATGCTTAACTTGGTTTCGTTTATAACTCACGCCATTCAACAGCCAGTTTTAAAAAAGTACGTTTGTCAGCAAACGTTTACAATGCAATTAAAAATACAAGATCATTGACATTCGTTCCCGTTGGGCCCGTCTTCAACAGATCATCCAGGGCGTGGAAAAAGGGATACGCATCATTCCTGGACAAATAATCTGCCGCGTGGAGCCCAAGCGACTCAGCTCTTTGAGCGGATTCACCCGTCACGACCGCGCCGGCCGCATCCGTTGGACCATCGTCTCCATCTGTGGCCAGTGCAATCAAAATCGCATCGTTCAAGCCAGCCAATTCATCTACCGCGGCTAATGCCAGCTCTTGATTCCTTCCACCTTTGCCAGAACCTTTTATAGTTACCGTTGTTTCACCACCTGCAATCAAACAGAACGGACGAGTTTTTCTCGAAATGCTTACGCGCAACTGGTGAGCCAATTCACGCCCTACCTCACGCGCTTCGCCCTGCAATTCATCCGTCAGGATTTCAGCATGAAAACCTTCTTGTTCTGCCTGTTCCAAGGCGGCGCGTGACGCAAGCTTGTTATCGCCAATAATGATATTTTGAATACGAGCAAAGATGGGGTCATGTGGCTTTACGGTTTCAAATCCTCTTGAACCACGGAGACACTGAGTCACGGAGTTTAGAGTTTCTCTGTGTCTCGGTGACTCAGTGGTTGAGGCAGGAAAATGTTCTTCCAAAATCGCAAGGGCATCTTCTCTTGTAGTGGGGTCAGCCACCGTAGGTCCAGATGCAATCGCTTCGAGCGGATTACCAATTACATCTGACAATATCAGGCTGATAATCTTTGCCTTCGTCGCGCGTGCCAATCCCCCACCTTTGACACGATCGAGACGACGACGAAGTGTGTTGATCTCATCAATGCGGGCACCGCTGGATAACAATAACGACGTGAGCGATTGCATATCTTTAAGAGAGATGCCTTCGTAAGGGGCAGTCACCAACGCCGAGCCGCCGCCAGAAATTAAACATACCAATGTATCATCTTCGTGCAGAGAAGAAACAAACTCTAAAACGCGTTGGCCCGCGTAAAGCGAGCGCGCGTCCGGCATGGGATGTCCGCCCTCCATAACGGTATACAGGTTTCGGCTGAGTCCCGAAGCGAATTTTGTGACGGCGAGTCCGCCTGCGAACGGAATCCGCCCGGCGAGCGCGTCCATCATCGGAAGCGCGGCTTTTCCAATCCCCAAACCATAAACGCGGCCATCAATATTTGGGAGATGTCGTTGCACCGCTTTGAATGGATCAACAGCCTCGAGCGCGGCAGAGAGAATCCGCAGGATGCGCGCGTCTTTCAGGCTGTGCGTCGCAAAACGATTTATATCCACATCTGTTATCATATCAGAAACAGGTACGGAGAGCTGATGTCGAAACCAAAAGTATTCGTGACACGAACCATCCCCGATAAAGGCTTTGACATGATCAAGGATTTTTGTGATGTGGATCTCTGGCCTGATGAATTGCCGCCGGGCCACGACGAGTTATTGCAGCATGTGCGCGGCGTTGATGGTTTGTTATGCCTGCTTACAGATATGATTGACGGCGAAGTCATGGATGAAGCAGGTCCGCAATTGAAAGTGATCAGCAATCATGCGGTCGGCGTTGATAACATTAATGTGAGTGCCGCGACTGCGCGCAAAATCCCCGTGGGTAATACACCGGATGTGCTTACGGATGCGACCGCCGATTTCGCTTTTGCATTGATGATGGCTGCCGGGCGCCGTCTTCTTGAAGCAGAACATTATGTGCGCGCTGGCAAATGGAAAACCTGGGGCCCGATGCTTTTGCTAGGGGCGGAGATGAAAGAGGCGACGTTAGGACTCATTGGCTTTGGACGGATCGGAAAAGCGATGGCGCGCCGTGCAGTTGGATTCGATATGCGTGTGATTTATTACGATCCCAGTGAGAAGAAGTCAGATCCCGATATTAAAGCGACACCCGAGGACTTTGAAACCTTGCTTGAAGAATCGGATTTTATCTCGCTTCATACCCCGCTCACGCCGGATACGCGGCATCTGATCGACGCAGAAGCCTTATCGAAGATGAAACCCAGTGCTGTGCTGATAAATACCGCGCGCGGTCCTGTTGTTGATCACGACGCGCTCTATGAGGCACTGAAAGAGCACCGCATTTTCGCCGCGGGGCTGGATGTTACAGATCCTGAGCCACTTCCGTTGGACAGCCCTTTGTTGACGCTCGATAATATTATTATCACGCCGCATATTGCCAGCGCGAGCAAAACCGCACGTGAGAAAATGTCCTGGATGGCGGCGCAGAATTTGATCGCAGGTTTGAAGGGCGAGCACTTGCCGAATTGTGTGAACCCGCAGGTGTATGGAAAACAGTGTTAATCTGACCGTATAAGAACAATGAAGGCCGCCTTCGATTGGAAGGCGGCCTCGTTTTTCAGGGCACAGACTCAGTAATATTCTCTTTTACTTGAAGGAGAAGTTTGCGTAATGGATCGAGCCATCCTTGAGAATTACGACCAGTTGACGACACGTGCCTGCCCATGATTTGTTAGTCTTCCAGACATAGGTATACTGATCCGTTGATGGATCATAAGACAAAGTACTTCCTCCGGCAGTTACAGTCTGTTCAATTTCGTCCAGCGGAGCACCTGAACTGCATGCAATTTGCCGCGACAGTGGATAACCGTTGAGGAAAATGTCCAGACCCTGATTCCCGCCGAGGCTGAACTTCACAGGGATACTAGTTCCACCTTTCACCGAATTAAACACCGGCGCATTATCGACGGGCTGGAAGAAACCACTAAAGTTATAGTGAAGCAAATCGAGGCCAACCACCACCGGATCATGATCGGATGAGCGGTATGCATTTGGTTCGTAGATAGCATCCTGGGTGGGCGGCTTGAAGCTTGTATCGTAGTCTAATAGATCAGGCTCATCGGCATTGATATGCCAGTCCGCAGCGCCAGTGACCTGTGCGGTCAGGCTGGGGAAGGCCAGAGCGTGATCCAGGTAACCAGCTTGCCCATCGAATACATAGGAGTAGGCATATGTGCCTTGATATTGGAAGATGAGATTGGTGTAATCATCAAAGGTTCCAATAATATCGTCTGCGCCAGCTTTGATCGCGTCAATTGGGTCTTCCTGGGCATAGGAGTTCAGGTCTCCCATAATGATGTAATCTGCATCACCGCTACCAGTTGGATCGGTTGCGATCCAGTCCACGAGCGCTTGGGCAGCCGCTTTACGAGTCTGGTTGCAGTTGCCTTGGCCATCACCGATATCCGGGTCTCCTGTACAGGCGGAGCCTTTAGACTTGAGGTGATTGACTACCACGGTAAAGCGAGCACCGGTAGCCACTTCTTCAAAAGTTTGTGCTAAGGCCGGACGGCTCCTTGTATCAATAAAACGCGGATCAACAGTTGAGTCAAGGATCTTGAAGCTACCAACTGGGACCACGTTTGCCGGTTTGTAGATCAAGCCAACGCGAATGGCATCGGTGCCGATTACGCCAGTGTCAATATAGGCGTATGTGCCAGCACCCAATATGGTATTCAAACCTGCTACGATTCCGTTGGTTGGATCTCCAAGCGGATCAACACCAGGTGTGTTCTCCAACTCATTGAGACCAATAACATCACCATTCAGTCCAGAAAGTGCGGCAAGCAATTTGTCACGCTGGCGGACGAACTCCTGAGGTTGGTTGGCGTCAGCGCCACGGCAGTCGAGGTTCTGGTTGCCGCCGCAAGGTCCAGGGCCACTATCGCTGACGGTAGTGTCGAGGGTCAGGAAGAAGTTGAGCGTGTTCATGGCCGCCACGCGCAGGCTGCCCCCGACCGGCTCGGGCGTGAGGGAGCGGGGGTTGACGGATGTGTAATCGGCAGGACCGGTTGGCTGGATACGGTACAAGCCAAAGGAAAAGTCCATTACGCCAACTGTGTTCTGAACAATATCACCACCACGGAAACGATTGTTCAATGCGAAACTGCCGCCGTTAGGATGACGAACAGCAGATGGATTCTGAACGCCAAGCCCATCATCAAGTGTAATTCGACGCAAACTGTTTGCCAAAGCGCGGGCTTGTGCGGCAGCACCAGGCTCATCGATCGAGGTCGGTGTAAAAGCGCGGGTCTCGCCATCAAGTGGCAATGCCAACACCATCTCACCAAAGCGTTCATAGTTGAAATATTCAGAGATCACCAGAGCCTGAGGCAAATTGACCAACATACCTTCGAAGCGTTCCAGGTCAGTGACAGTTGACACAGGGAAAGTTACGTTCGTTGGTGTGAGAGAGTTGCCTGTATTACAAATGAGAACAGAAGAGACGCTTGTTAGCTCAGTCAGGTACTGACCACTACCAGCGGGAGTCTCGAACTCTACTACGTTGCCTTTAACACGAACCATATCGCCCACACTCACAGGGAAAGCTGTGTTGAACACAAAGATTCCTTCTGAGGTAGAGGAATCTGCATCTGCATCAACATCTTCCTCTTGGACGTAATAGCCACTCAAACCGCCTGAACCCTGGAAATCACCAACCACAATACCTTCAATTGACACATCGCTTGCGCCATTGATCGGGCTGGTTAATCCATTCCCTTGAATATCATGGATAAAGGTAGCCGTTGAACCACAAGCCTCTACATCATCGTTGACAATGGTTCCCTGACCCTGCCCATCTACAACGGTAGCCCCAGTCACGTTTGTGACGTTGACAAAGAATGTCTCGTTGGACTCAACAGTTGTATCACCATTGACCGCCACACTAAACATATAGCTCGAACTACCAGCCGGGATGGCCTGGCCCGTAAGAGAATTGGCAACATAATCATTGTTTGCGATCGTTGCTGTGCTATCGGCAGTGGCAATATCAAACGTCACGCCGGCCGGTCCAGCAGGTGCGGAAAGGCTCACGGTAAAATCGAACGAAGTCGTGCCTGAATCACCTTCATTGGCAGAGACGTCATTGATTGTCAGATTGGATACAGTTACGTCACAGTTTGCGGTGTGCGCTCCGAGTCCAGCAAAAGTGTCGGTTGCAAATCCATCCCATTCAACAGATGGATTAAACGCATCTGAGCCATTTGGGTCACCTGCGCAGACTGTATTCTTTCGATTCAGCGTATTATCGGCTGTGCTGGTAAGCCCACTACCCCACTC
>Ga0136614_10002107_pt1 | contig 12220 bp, 13 predicted proteins | sample AntDrymUQ2792106_2_FD_106643 | JGI IMG/M metagenome (GOLD analysis project Ga0136614, IMG submission 106643) | Polar desert sand microbial communities from Dry Valleys, Antarctica - metaG UQ279 (21.06) | ecosystem: Environmental > Terrestrial > Soil > Desert | place: Antarctica: Dry Valley...
GTGAAGCGACGATGCGCGGCGTGGAGTCGGTGTCGTAGTCGCCGAATTGGTCGGGCCGACCAAGTTCTTCGTCTGGCGCACCCGACGCGGCATCCTCTCTGTGCCTTCCCATTGCGGCCTACCATAGCCTCGATCCGTGGAGTGACAAGCTGATCGTTCGGCGGCGGTAACCGCGAAAGTGCCTTCTGTGCAGGGAGAATCGGGATTGTCAAGGTCCTGATTATCACTGCATCGGAAGGCACTTTCAGGCAGGGTGGGGCGGCTGGTCTGCCCAGCGCTGGCCAACCCCGTCAAGCAAGCGATCCACGGATCCAGGCTTAGGCGGTGTCGTTGAAGGCGTCCCGCAAGTAGTTGTGCACCGCAGACTCGGGTACGCGGAAGGAGCGACCGACGCGGACCCCGGCCAACTCTCCGGAGTGCAGCAGCCGGTAGACGGTCATCTTGGACACCCGCATCAGGCTGGCTACCTCGGCCACGGTCAGGAACGCCACCGATGACAAGCCGCCGAAAGAACTCTCACCGATCTTGCGCCGCTCGTCCTCACTCTGGCCGTCTCCACGACGGGGTAATTCAGCCGAGCGTGGCAGAGCGGCGGGATCGCCGGAGCCGGCGCTTGCGCGACGTTCGGGCGAACCCGATTCAGATTGGGTCCCCATAGTCTCTCTTTCACCGAACCTTCGCCCCGTGTCGGCTGTCGGCTTCCCCGCCGGCTGACACTCACGTGCTGGCGTGACAGTAGCGGTACGCATGTGACAGAAGCGATAGCTGGGAGCCACCGAAAAGCGCGTGACCTGCCCGGTGATGCATCGGCGGGAGCCAAACTCGCTCAGTCGTCAGCCTTCCCCAGCTCCACAGAGCGGTCCCGCGCAGCTTCGATGGCAGCCAGCAGCGCCGCGCGTACGCCGTGACGCTCGAGCTCGCGGATGGCCATGATCGTCGTACCGCCGGGTGAGGTGACCGCCTCCCGCAGCTGTACCGGGTGCTCGCCGGTATCCCGCAACATCGTGGCCGAGCCCAGGGCGGTCTGCACGATGAGCTCGGCAGCCACCGTACGCGGCAGGCCGAGCAGGATCCCGGCATCGATCATCGCCTCGACCAGGAAGAAGAAGTACGCCGGGCCGCTGCCCGACAGAGCCGTGACCGCGTCGAGCTGGGACTCCGGCACCCGGATCACTCGCCCGACACTGGCCAGCACGCTTTCCGCGGCGGCCAGGTGCTCCTCGGTGGCGTGCGCACCGGCGCTGATCGCGGTCATCGCCTGATCGACCAGCGCCGGAGTGTTCGGCATCGTCCGGACCACCGGGGTGCCGGGCGGAAGTACCGCCTCGATCCGCTTGGTTGTGATGCCGGCCGCCACCGAGATCACAACCTGTCCCTCAGCATGGGGTGCGATCTCGGCGAGCAGGGTCGCGATGTCCTGTGGCTTGACCGCGATCAGCAGGACGTCTGAGGCACGTACGGCGTCCTCGACCGAGAGCGCCCGTACGGAATAAGTCTGCGCAAGATAACTTGCCCGGTCGGCGTGGTGCTCGCTAACCACTATCTGATCCACGGCCAGTGGTCCGCGCAACAGGCCGGAGAGCAGCGCCTCGCCGATCTTTCCGCCACCCAGAATGGCCAATCTCATTGCAGTCTTCATCCTTTCGTCGCCACCGCTCGCAGGAAGAAGGTGACGTTCGCCGGTCGCTCGGCAAGACGACGCATCAGATAGCCGTACCACTCCTGACCGAAAGGCACGTAGACCCGCACAGTGTGCCCGAGCTCGATGAGTCGCTTCTGCTCGGTGGGCCGAGTTCCGTAGAGCATCTGGTACTCCCAGGACTCGGGCATCCGGCCGTACCGGGCGGCGCGTTCGCCGGCGATGGCGATCAGCCGCGGATCGTGAGTGGCGATCATCGGGCGACCCTTGCCGGCCATCAGCACGTTCAGACAGCGCACGTAGGACAAGTCCACCTCGTGCTTGTCCTGGTAGGCCGCTTCCTCGGGTTCGGCGTACGCGCCCTTGCACAGCCGTACCCGTGAGCCGGGACCGGCCAGGCCAAGGCAGTCGGCTTCGGTACGCCGGAGGTAGGACTGGACGACCGCACCGGTCCGAGGGAACTCCCGGCGCAGGGTCTGCAGGATGGCCAGGGTTGAATCAGTGGTGGTGTAATCCTCCATGTCGAGGGTCACCGTGGTGCCGGCGCGATCGGCCGCGGCGCAGACCTCGCGCGCCCTGGCAAGAGCGAAGTCCTCATCGACGCTCTGACCCACGGCGGAGAGCTTGATGCTGACCTCGGCCCTGGGTGTCAGGTGCTCGGCGGCCAGCCGTTCGAGCAGCCCGATGTAGGTCTCGGTGGCCGCCACCGCCTGAGCCAGGTCGGTGGTGTCCTCTCCGAGGTGGTCGAGGCTGGCCGCCAGCCCCTGCTCGGCCAACTCGCGGGTAGCGCGTACCGCGTCCTCGATCTGCTCACCGGCCACGAACCTGCTGACGACCTCCCGGCTGATCGGGGCGCCCGCGACCGCCTTCTTGACGGTTTCGTTGCCCGCGGCAGCGAGGATCAACTCTCGGAGCATGGCGCGACGTTATCTGTACGGCGTCTAAGGAACGATCAGGGTCGCGGCCGGCAGCACGACGAGCACGGTGCCGGCGAAGACCAAGATGCACAGTGTCGGCAGTCCTAGCGGGTTACGACCGGTACGCGCCCGCAGCGCGCCGGCCACGGCCACCAGCCCCGTCACTACTAAGGAACCGGCGAAAGCCGCGACGTAGGGCAACAGGTCCCACAGAGCGGAGAACGCGTACCAGGCCGCCACCCCCAGTCCGAGCGCGGCCAGGAGCTCGACACCGAGGATCGCCCAGCTGAGCACGCCCGATGTCCGCGGAACCGCCGAATCCTCCTCGTCTGGGTCGTCTTCCGGAGCTGTCGCCAACGCTGACGATGAGCGAGTGGCGTGTGACGGGGCAGTCCTCGAACCGGATTCGGTGGGAAGAGGCTCGGGGGATGGGACGGTCGTCGAGTGTGGGCTGCCTCCCGTCGCCGGTGCGCCCACGGATCGCTCGGGCGGACTCGATGCCGGGCTGGTCCGCGACACGGAGGTCTCCGACCGGTCGGTGCCGGGGGTGACCCACGCGAGAGTCGGCACCGGTCCGGTGTCGGTCCGGGGTGGCTGCGAATGTCCATCGCCGTTGTCCATCGCGGCGTTACCCGTCGCCGCGTTGTCCATCGCCGCGTTGTCCATCGCCGCGTTGTCCATCGCGTTGCCCATCGCGGCGGGATCGGTTCGCGCACGGAGGTAGGAGCTGAGACCGCCGACATCGTTCCAAGTGTCCCAGTCGGCATCATCCTCGGTACTCGCGTCTTGCACGATCCGCACATCGTCGGTTCCAGCGTTCTCGATGTCGGTGTCGGTGTCGGTGTCGGTGTCGGTGTCGTCTTGACGCCGGCGACGCCCTCCCGCTCCGGATGTGCTGATCCCGGCCTCGCGCAGGATGTCGGCGAGGCCTCGTGACGCGGTCGACGCCGCGCCGCCTGATCCTCGGTCGTCGCTCGACGAATCATTCCTGTCCAGTTCGCCCTCGCTCGGAGATGTCATTGTTGTCCGGCCTCGCTCGCTGCGCCCACCGGTCGGTCCGCTCCTCGGGCCGTGGCCGGCCCTGCGATGCTCCCGCCCTCGCGGCTCATCACACCCCCTCCAGCCAGTCCAGGCGTCTCAGGATGACGCCTTCGCGCAGCGCCCAGGGACAAAGCTGCACGGCACCGATCCCGAGCATGCTCATGGCGACCTCGGCAACGACCGCTCCGGCCAACAGTTGATGCGACCGCGTGGCGCTGACGCCGTCGAGTTCGGCGAGGTCGGCCGAGGAGATCCTCGAGATGAATCCGATCAGCTGGCCCAGGCCCTCCAAGGTGAGCTGCCGAGCCACTCGAGGTCCGGCGCTCGACGGCGCGGCACCGGTGAGCCGGGCAAGGCTGCGAAAGGTCTTCGACGTCGCGACGATCCGGTCGCTGGCCCCGATGGCGGCGATCTCCTTGACGGGCTTGTCCAATGTCGCCTCGGCATACTCGCGCAGTCCCGCCAGCGCCTTCTTGTCCGGTGGATCACCGCGGAGGAAGTCCCGCGCCATTCGACCAGCACCCAGCGGCACCGAGATCGCTAGTTCGGGTTCCTCGTCGACCCCGACGGCCATCTCCAGAGAACCGCCGCCGATGTCGAGATCCAGTATTCGGCCGGCGCTCCAGCCGTACCAGCGGCGCACGGCCAGGAACGTCAATCGGGCCTCCTCGGGACCGGTCAGGACTCCCAACTCGACTCCGGTCTCGCGCTTGACGCGGCCAAGGACCGACGAGGAATTCGAGGCATCCCGTACCGCCGAGGTGGCAAAGGCGAGCAGGTCATCGCAGCCCTGGTTGCGGGCGTCCTTCTTGGCTCGAGTCACCGCATCGATCAGGGATTGCTCTCCGGTCTTGGACAGGCTGCCGGACTTGGTCAGATTCTCGGCCAGCCGCAGAACTGTCTTCGACGAGTGGGTGGGCGTCGGGTGGCCGCCGCGATAGGCGTCCACCACGAGCAGGTGGACGGTGTTGGAACCGACGTCCAAGACTCCGAGGCGCACCACCAAACTGTGTCATGGCCGTCGTAGCGGTGCCTTCCACGCACTGTACGAGCCGCGGATCGGCCGTCCTACCCTGTCGTGCATGGTCGATGACCCACGCGCCACCGAGGTCGGGCTCGATTTCGCCCGCGAGTGGGTGGAGTTCGTTGATCCAGCTGACAGCGAGCACGTCGTACGCGCCGATCTCACCTGGCTGAACTCGTCGTGGACCTGCATCTACGGCAGAGGCTGTCACGGAATCCGCAAGGAACGCCCCAACGACGGATGTTGCAGCCACGGCGCCTTCTTCACCGACGAGGACGACGTCAAGCGGGTGAAGAGGTTCGTCAAGGCGCTGACCCCGAAGTACTGGCAGTACTACCTCAAGGGCCAGAAGGACTGGACCGAGCGCGACAATGTCGGCGACGAGGAGAACCGGTTGCGTACTCGGACAGTGGATGGAGCCTGCATCTTCCACAACCGGCCCGGATTTGCGGGCGGGGAAGGCTGTGCCCTGCACGCGCTGGCGCTGCGCACCGACAAACACCCGCTGGAGACCAAACCCGATGTCTGCTGGCAGCTGCCGATCCGGCGCGAGCAGGAATGGGTGGACCGACCGGATAACACCCGGGTCCTGGTGTCGACGATCACCGAGTTCGATCGCCGCGGCTGGGGTGACGGCGGACACGAACTGCACTGGTGGTGCACCAGTTCCACCGACGCCCACGTCGGCCGGGAGCCGTTGTACGAGGGGTACGGCCCCGAACTGGTCGCATTGATAGGTGCGCCCGCCTACGCCGAACTCGTCCGGCTTGCCCGAGCCCGCTTGGCCGGCGGCATGGTGGCCCCTCACCCAGCCACCCCGAAGAGCACCGACTTCCCGGCCTAACCGCCGTTTTCGGGATATAGGCTCGTTTCGCGTGGGAATGCGCGCGGTTCTCGCGATAACTGCTGTAAAGCCGTCCGGTCAGAGGAGCGCCGCGGACATGGTCGATGCGGAGGGCCGGCTGGCGAAGGTACGTCGATAGGCCTGAGGCGAGACACCCCGACGGCGTACGAACTGCTCGCGCATCCCGGCCGCGGTCCCGAAACCGACCGTACGGGCGATGTGCTCGACGCTGTCGGCCCCTGATTCCAGAAGGTGTTCGGCGGCGGCCAGCCGTTGTGCGAGTATCCAGGCGTGCGGAGTCGTGCCTGTGGCGGCACGGAAGTGCCGGGCGAAACTGCGCGGTGACATCAGCACCCGTCGGGCTAGCACTGGCACCGAGAGCTCCTCTTCCAGATGGGCCCGCATCCACTGAAGCAGCCCGCGCAGCGGGTCATCACCCGCGCAGGTAGCTACCGGTGTCGCGATGAACTGGGCCTGCCCACCGTCCCGATGTGGCGGTACAACCATGGTGCGCGCCAATGCATTCGCCGCCTTCGCGCCGTACTCGCGACGAATCAGGTACAGGCAGAGGTCGATACCTGCTGCGGTGCCGGCACCGGTCACGATCTGGCCCTCATCCACGTAGAGGACATCGGAGTCCACGGTCACCGACGGGAAGGTCTCGGCCAGCAGGTCAGCGAACCCCCAGTGGGTGGTCGCCCGGCGACCGTCGAGCAGCCCTGCATGGCCGAGCACGAACGCGCCGCTGCAATGCGTGGCAATCGTCGCACCGCGCCGGTAGGCGGTGAGCAGGGCCTCGATGACCGCCGGGCTGGGCGCTGCAACTGAGTCGACCGGCCCTGGACCGCAACCCCAGGACGGGATCTGGATGACCTCAGAGGCGGCCAGCCGATCCAGGCCGTGCTCGATGGTGATCAGGATCCCGGTGTCGAGCCGGGTGGGCCCAGGCTTCTCAGCGACCAGGGCGAAGTCGAAAGCCGGAATGCCGATGTCTGCGCGGTCGTACCCGTAGACCTCGGCCAGGACTCCGATGCCGAAGCCGCCGTTCCCCGGGCCCATCAGGCCACTGACGACAGGTCGTTTCTGCATAGGACCACTATGGCAGATTCCCGACGAATCAGGGCATTTCTGCCACTGGCAGATGGACATCGGCTCGCGCATCCTTTGATGCATGTTCTTCATCCACTGCCCCACGGCAGACCGGGACGAGCTGATCGCTGACAGTCGGATCGTTCGACTGATCAACCGCCCTACCGACATCGCGGTGGTCCTCGCCTGCTATTGCGGCAAGAACCACGTCATCCACACCGGCCGCAAGCCTCTCGAACGCGCCGGCCGGTGGGTAGCTTAGAGTTCAGGGACCAACTGCGCTGGCGCTTGGGACAACCTGGCGAATCCGGCAGAGGGTCAGGCTTCGAACTTATAACCGAGTCCTCGTACGGTCATCAGATGGCGCGGTCGGCCGGGATCGGGTTCAACTTTGGCGCGCAGCCGCTTCACATGCACGTCGAGGGTCTTAGTGTCTCCCACGTAGTCCGAGCCCCAGACCCGGTCGATGAGCTGGCCGCGGGTGAGCACCCGGCCGGAGTTCCGGAGCAGGATCTCCAAAAGGTCGAACTCCTTGAGTGGCATGGATACCGAGTCCCCATTCACTGACACGGTGTGTCGCTCGACATCCATCCGCACCGGGCCCGCTTGGAGGGCCGCGTCATCGACCAAGTCGGTGTCCTGCCCGCGGCGGAGCACCGCCTTCATCCGGGCAAGGAGTTCACGGGCGGAGTACGGCTTGGTCACGTAGTCGTCGGCGCCGAGTTCCAAGCCGACCACCTTGTCGATTTCGGCGTCCTTGGCGGTCAACATGATGATCGGAACCGTCCCCCTGCCGCGCAGTGCCTTGCAGACCTCGGTGCCAGACAGGCCGGGAAGCATCAGGTCGAGTAGAACGATGTCCGCGCCGTGCCGATCATAGGTATCCAGTGCCGCCGGCCCAGTCTCGGCGATGTCGACCTCATAACCCTCCTTGCGCAGCATGTAGGACAGAGCATCGGAGAAGGACTCCTCGTCCTCGACGACGAGCACCCGCGTCATAAGAATTAGTTCCCCTTCGTGGCTGTGGCAGTGGCAGTGGCGTTGGCGTTGGGCCGACGACGACGCCGGCCCGGCGAAGTCGCCGGCGGCGTCGGGTCGAGATCTCGTGCTTCGGGGTGCGGGACAAGCGGAATGCGCACCGTGAAGGTGGACCCGACTCCGGGCTCACTCCATACCTCCACCGAGCCTCCGTGGTTGGTGACGATGTGTTTGACGATGGACAGACCGAGACCGGTCCCGCCCGTGGCGGTAGCCCTTGACTGGTCGACCCGGTAGAACCGTTCGAAGACCCGCTGCCGGTCGGTGTCCGGGATGCCCACACCCGCATCGGTGACGGCGATCTCGGCGAAACCCGATCGGGCGCGGGTGCCCACGGTTACATGGGTCTCGGCCATGCTGTAGCCAACCGCGTTGGTCAGGAGGTTGGTCACAGCAGTGATCAGTTGAGACTCCACGCCGCGCACGATCAGATCGGGCTGGCAGGACGCGGTGAGTTCGATCCGCTTGGCCGCGGCAGCGAGTCGGGTCCGATCGATGGCCTCGGTAACTATCGCCTCGAGCGGCACGGGCTCCAGGGCCGGCAACGGTTCCCCGCCCTGCAGCCTGGACAGGTCGATCAGCTCGCGGACCAGTCTGGCCAGTCGCTCGGCCTCGTGGCTCATGCGGGCCGAGAATCGACGAATCGCCTCCGGGTCGTCGGCGGCCTCCTGGACGGCCTCGGCCAGCAGGGTGAGCGCGCCCACCGGGGTCTTGAGTTCGTGACCGACATTGGCGACGAAGTCGCGGCGCACCGCCTCGACCCGGCGCACCTCGGTCACGTCCTGCAAGAGTATGGCCACACTTCCGGACGGATCGAGTCGAGCGGCGTGGACCGACATCCTGCGCGGTCCAGCCCCCATGACGTGCTCAGGTAGGGCAACCTCGGTGCGGCGGCTGCCGGCGCTGCGTGCGCTGCTGACGGCAGCAGCCAGGGCCGGCAGGCTGATTCGGTCTGCGCGAACCACACCCAGTCCCTGGGCCGAGGCGTTGGCCAGCAGCACCAGGTCATCGCGGTCGACCACGACCGCAGCCGGGTCCATGACATCGATCAGTCGCCGGATGCCGATCGGCTCTTCCGCGGTCTCGAGAGGAGGACGGATGGACTGCCTATCGAGGCCTCGTTGTGACCTGCGAGCGATCAGCGCTCCGATGGCAAGGCCGACTACCAGCCCCGCCACGACGCCCAGTGCGACCTCCACGAGAAGGATGGTAAGGCGCATACTGGTCCCTGCTGCTCGCGGCGAGACCGTAGGCAGTGCGGCAGGGGTGAAGTGTTCACCCCCGCGTCGCAGCCCGTTCACGCCGTGCCCGCCGGGATGTGACCGTTCGGCCTAGCCTCGTGAGACAGGCCGAACGCCCAGGGGAGGCCGGCAGGGCCGTTGGCTGGGGTCAGACTGAGAGGCATTTGTCATGCGCGAGAGTTACCACGAGGAGCTCGACCAGATCGGCGCCACTTTGGTCGAACTCACCCAGTACGTGGCCACGGCCATGGTCACCGCCTCGACGGCCCTACTCGAGACCGACCTCGACAGCGCCCATACGGCTATAGCCGGTGATCATCGGATCGACGATCTGCGGACCGGCGTCGAAGAGCGGTGCTTCATGCTGTTGGCCCGCCAGCAACCGGTGGCCGGAGATCTGCGCACCATCACTACCGCTCTGGCCACCGCCGCCGACTTGGAGCGGATGGGGGACCTCGCCGCGCACATCGCCAAGGTCGCCCGGATGCGTTACCCGTCGGCAGCCGTTCCCGAGGAGGTACGTGCCTCGCTCGAACAGATGGGGCTGCTCGCCGCCCGGCTCGCCGTCAAGGTGGGCGAGGTCATCGAGGGCCGGGACGTGCCGCTGGCTCGCGAACTCGAGGCTGAGGACGACCTGATGGACGCTCTGCACCGCGAGCTGTTCTCGATCCTGCTCGCGGACAACTGGGCGCACGGCATCGAGCCGGCGATCGACGTAACTCTGCTCGGGCGCTACTACGAACGCTTCGCCGACCACGCAGTGCTCGTCGCCCGCCGGGTCATCTATCTGGTGACCGGCGTCTGGCCGGAGGAGATCAGCGCCAAGGTCGGCTGAACGGCAGGTTTGCCTCCGCCGGTCTGCGACTCAAGGTCACTTCCGGCCCTGGTTCTTGACCGCCTCGATCGCTGCGGCCGCCGCGGCCGGGTCGAGATAGCTGCCTCCGGCCGAATGCGGTCGCATGTCCTCGTCCAGGTCGTAGTGCAGCGGGATGCCGGTCGGCACGTTCAGTCCGACCACCGCGTCCTCGGTCATGCCATCAAGGTGCTTGATCAACGCACGCAGGCTATTGCCGTGTGCCGCAACCAGAACGGTCCGTCCGGCACGTAGATCTGGGACGATCGCGTCGTACCAGTACGGGATCATCCGCGCGACCACATCGGCCAGACACTCAGTGCGCGGCCGGAGCTCAGGAGGAAGTGCTGCATAGCGAGGGTCGTGGAACTGCGAATTCTCGTCGTCGACGGCCAGCGGCGGCGGCGGCGTGTCGTAAGAACGACGCCAGAGCATGAACTGCTCCTCGCCGTACTCGGCCAGGGTCGCGGCCTTGTCCTTGCCCTGCAGGGCGCCGTAATGGCGCTCGTTGAGCCGCCAGGACCGGTACACCGGCAACCAGAGCCGGTCCGCTGCATCCATGGCCAGCTCGGCGGTGCGGATGGCTCGCCGCTGCACCGAGGTGTGCACGACGTCGGGCAGCAGGTCCTGCTCGCGCATCAGTTCTCCACCACGGGTGGCTTCGGTCATTCCCTTGTCGGTCAGGCCGACATCGACCCAGCCGGTGAAGAGGTTCTTCTGATTCCAATGGCTTTCGCCGTGCCGTAGCAGGATGAGGGTGCTGGTGCCCGTCATGGAAGTCACCATCGCATCCTGCCGGATCACCTACCATCCGGAAGGGTGGTGGCTCCGATGGGTAGGGCACAGGACGGGTGGGCGGCTCAACTCGCGGCGTGGACGATAGATCCCGAGATCCTCGCGGCCGCACCGGAGTCGCCGTACGGCTTCCCACCCGGGCTGTTCGGAACCCAGAGCGGCGCCGAGTCGACGCACCGGGTGATCAGCGCCGCACTGCCTCACGGCGGCAGCATCCTCGACGTCGGCTGCGGTGGGGGCGCCGCCAGCATCCCGGTTGCCGCTCGGGCCGGTTCGCTGCTCGGTGTTGACTCCTCTGAGCGAATGTTGCAGGACTTTTCCGCCGCGGCCGCTACGGCAGGCGTCCCGGTCAGGACGTGGCCCGGCTCCTGGGCCGAGGTCGCCCCGGATGTCCCCGTCGCCGACGTGGCAGTCTCCGCCAACGTCGTATACAACGTTCCGGACATCGGAAACTTCCTTCAGACGATGACCGACCATGCCCGGCACCGAGTAGTCATCGAACTGACCGATTCCCATCCGTGGACCGGAATGGCCGCACTGTGGCGCCACTTCCACGATCAGGAGCGACCGGAGGGGCCCACAGCCGCTGACTTTCTGGACGTCACCGCCGAACTCGGGTTCGACGCCAAGGTGGAGACATTCCAGCGGGTGGCAGTCTGGGCCAGTGCCGAGCCCGAGGTGGTCCTGGCATTCAACCGACGACGGCTGTGCCTACCGGTCGAGCGCGAATACGAGGTCGCCGCAGCCATGCAAGAACTGCCTCCTGCTGGGCCGGCATCGGCCTGCACCGTGTGGTGGGACGTCTGACCGCTACTGGAGATAATCGAAGGTGAAACCGCTGAGCTCGATCTAGGGTGCAGAGGTGCCCGAACCACAACCATTGGACATACGGGTCACCAATCTCCGCAAGACCTTCCGCGTGCCCGAACGCGAAGCCGGCCTGCGTGCCTCGATGCGCAGCCTCCTACGGCGCACCTATCGCGACGTCGATGCCGTTGCGGGGGTCAGTTTCGACATCCCGGCCGGTGAGATAGTGGGCTTCCTCGGGCCGAACGGAGCCGGCAAGACTACGACCCTGAAGATGCTGTCCGGGCTGCTGTTTCCTACCTCCGGTGAGATCCGCGTCCTCGGCCATGTCCCCTCCCGCCGAGAGCGTAAGTACCTGGGCCGGATGACGCTGGTGATGGGCAACCGCAACCAGTTGCAGTGGGACATCCCAGCTCTGGACTCCTTCGAGATGAACCGGGCCATCTATCGCATCCCCGAAGCGGACTTCCGCGTTGCGCGGGACGAGATCGTGGAATTGCTCGAGATCGGCGATCTGGTGCGTAAACCCGTACGAACGCTGTCCCTCGGCGAACGCATGAAAGCCGAGATCGCGGCCTCGCTGCTGCATCGGCCGCAGGTGCTCTACCTGGACGAGCCGACGATCGGCCTGGACGTGACCATGCAGAAGCGGATCCGCAGCTTCCTGGCCGAGTACAACCAGCGCCACGGCGCCACCGTGTTGTTGACCAGTCACTACATGGCCGACGTCCAGGCCCTGTGCAAGCGAGTGATCATCATCGACCGGGGCTCGATCCTCTACGACGGCGGCCTCCGGGAACTGTCCACCCGCTACTCCCCGCACCAGACCGTCAACGTCGTGCTCTCCGACCCAGAAAACGACCTCAGCGGATATGGCGAGGTGCTCAGCGCGCAGGACGGCCGGATCAGCCTCAAGGTGGCCAAGTCCGAGA
>Ga0136614_10002108_pt1 | contig 12219 bp, 9 predicted proteins | sample AntDrymUQ2792106_2_FD_106643 | JGI IMG/M metagenome (GOLD analysis project Ga0136614, IMG submission 106643) | Polar desert sand microbial communities from Dry Valleys, Antarctica - metaG UQ279 (21.06) | ecosystem: Environmental > Terrestrial > Soil > Desert | place: Antarctica: Dry Valley...
GAAGAGATCTTCCGCGAGCTGACACGGCTGCTCGTATGGTGGCGGTAGGCACCGAGTTCGGCCTCGTGGCCGGCGTGTGGACTAACGATCTGCGGCTCATGTTGTCGCTTCTTGAAGACGCCTTCCTTCTTCGGAACGAAGAGCTCGATCGGAGGCTCATCGTCTTGGGCGCAGCCCAATCCTGATTCGCCTGCCCCGGATCGAGAACGCCGCGGATCTTCATCCCACCACGCGCCAAGGCGACCACCGTGTCGTCGATCCCGGAGCTCCCTGAGAAGGTGAAGATCGCGAACACGATCTCGTTCGCGCCGACGTCGGCGCCCTTCAGCATCTGCTTCATGAACTCGACCTCGGGCGTGTGGTCGGGCGCGAAGAGAACCTTTCACCGGCACTCCTGAGAGGTCGTAGGTAGCGGGGACGTCGCCGTGTCGCTGTCGGCCGAAGCTCCCCCGCGAAGCTGGTTGAACTCGACCTCGTACTGGCGACAGGCGAAGGAGTTGTGGAAGACGAAGATGTGATTCAGGTTGACGTGCGTGTCGGTGATCGTGAAGTTGGCCGAGCCCGAGAGCAGGGCGGAATTCCCCGGCGTCGTCGCCTTGTTGTCGAAGTAGTCCCGCAAGACGAACTTCTGGTGGAAGATCTCCGGATTGAAGTCCCCGCGTGTCTGAACGTCTGAGCGCAGAAGTGCCGAGAGAATACGCCGGTTCTCGCTCAGCGCGTCGATCTGGACGATGCGATCGAGAACACCGACGTCGAGTCCGAGCTGGAGCGTGCTCGTAGCGACGATGACGCAGTTGCTTCCTTCGGCGAACGCCGCCTCTGCGCGGTGCCGATCGTCCACGCCGAGGGAGCTGTGGGAGAGGTATGTCTCAACCCCAAGCTGCCGCAACTCCGCACCCAGCTGCTCCACCCGGGCGCGGCTGTCGGAGAAGACAAGCCGCTTCTCTCCGGCGTGTAGCTGCGCGACGACGCGCGCCGCGTTCGTCAGGCTTCCTATAAAATCGATCGTGAGTTCAGGGTCCGGAAGACGATCCTCTGCGGCGACGACCCACCGGACCCCGCTGGCTGAGCCCGCCAGCCAGTCGATGAGCTCTTCGGCATTGCCGACTGTTGCAGAAAGGCCGATCCGCTGCTGCGCGCCTCCTGCGATGCGGTACACGCGCTCAAGCAGGGGGAGGAGATGCCAGCCCCGGTCGTCTCCAGCGAACGCGTGAAGCTCATCGACGACTACCACCTGCACATCGCGCAACAAGTGATGCGCGTCGACCACACGAGAGATGAGGATCGCCTCGAGCGATTCCGGTGTCGTAAGCAGCATGTCCGGCGGGTCTGCGATCAGACGCTTCCGCGCACGGGATCTTCGAGCGGGCTCGGAAGTCGTACCGGCTTCCAGGGAACCCGGCCGCAGAAGTCGAGCGGCTTCGCGCCCGCTACGTCCCCGAGGACTACGATTTCTACAACCCGGAAGAGGTCTGGTCGATCGTCCGCGCCGCGGACAGCGAACAGGACGGCGCGATCTTCCTCACCGCTGCGTTCACCGGACTCCGGCTCGGCGAGCTACTCGCGCTCGCGTCCGCGACGTCGATTTCGAGGCCGACTCGATTCGAGTGCTCGGAAGTGAAGTCGGAACGACGAAGGGCGGCCCGAACACCTGAGCCATGACGTCCTCGACTCGACTGCGCGCCTCCCTGTCAGTCAACGCCTTGTCTGCGTCCGGAACGCCCGCCCCGAGCCGAGCACCGGCAAGCCCCGCCGAATCAGCTCTCGCGCCTCATCCGCGAGGGGCCGCGCGAAACGTTGGATGGCTGCTATGAACACGACAAGACCAGCCCCTGCCGCTGCGATGAGCGTGATCGCCGCGGGCGCGTCGCCGAGTAGCTGCCGCACACCGAGCATGGCTCCTCCGGAGAGGACCGAGGCGAGCACCGGCCCTCGGATGTGCGCGAAGTACTGGACGAAGCTGATTGGCGCAAGTCGGTTTACCGCCCAATACCACGCCGGCGCGACGAGATAGCCGACACAGACGGCGGCGACGGCAACACCCACGATGCCGTATCTGACGGCGAAGAGAAACGTGATCACCTTGAGAATCGCGGTGATCGCGACGATGACGACCTGCCAGCTCGGTTTTCCGAGAGCCTTGACGACGTTGGAGTTCAGATAGGTGAGGAACTGAACGACCCCCAGCAGCGTCAGCGCCTGCATGACAGGTACCGCTTCATCCCACTGGGGACCGAAGAGCATGTAGATGATCTCTGGAGCGAGTACCAAACTGGCGGCAAAAGCGGGGAGGGCGACCATCGCAGCGAAAGCAGTTGTCTTGTAGTAAACACGTGTAAAACGCTCCGGTTCGTCCTGAAGTCTCGAATACAGCGGAAATGCGACCTTGTCGATGAGGCTGCTCGTTAACTGGAACAACATGCGAAGCATGCGGTAACCGACGGTGTAGAACCCCAGACTTGCTGCCCCGAGAAACGCTCCGACGAGCAACTCGTCTGCTCGTCGCGTAAAATAGTTCAACAATCGGAAGTTGACGATGTGGATCCCGAAACTGGCGAGGTCGCGGAAATGAGCGACGCTGAACGTGAAGCGAGGTCGCCACGGCGTTACCCTCCAGAGAACGACGAGCCCAGCGATTGGACTGGCTATGTGCTGTGCAACGAGGCTCCATACTCCGAAGCCGAGCACCGCGGCGCCGATGCCGAAGATGGCTCCAACCGTGATCGAGATCAACGTGCGAAGCGCAAGAGAGCGGAATGCCATTTGACGTGTGAGAATCGCTCGCTGAACAAGACTCGCACTCCAAATCGGGATGGCAAGCGAAAGAGCGATCAGCACCGGAGCCAACCCGTCCTCGCGGAACAACAACGCGAGGGGCACGGCCAGCACCGAGAGAACGCCGGCGAGCAACACGCCGAACCCCATGCACATCCAGAACGCGCTGTCGAGGTGCATGGGATCGAGGTGCTTTCGCTGCACGAGAGCGTCCGCGAGACCTTGATCAGCGATAACCTGCGTGAAGCCGATGAAAATAAGCGCGAGGGCGGCCAGTCCGAACGCCTCGGGTGCGAGCAGCCGTGCGAGTAGGGCAAAGATCACGAGGCGGACGAGCTCGTTCCCCCAGTTGCTCGTCGCCGTCCAGAACACGCCCTTCGCGGCGCGACCACGGAGATTAGTCCCGTCATCGTCCAGAAGCAACGCGGTGCGCTTTGCTGGCTTCATGGGAAACCGGCCTTCCTCACGACGATCGGCGGCGCAACCGCGCCGTCCCGTCGACGTCCGCACAGGATGTGGCGTAAATAGACGCCGGGCGCGGAATCGGTCCCAGCCACGACCTATTGCGTTTCTGGTCAGTCGGCAGCGACGCCATGATCGCGCGCTTTGCAGAATCCGTCACGCACCGACCGCCCTCAACCTCTCCACCTTCTCAGGTCGATTTCCAATAAGCGCTCGAGCTCACCGAACTCGCGGGCGTAGCGCCCGCCGAGTTCCTTCCGCACCTCGTCGCCGAGCGGTGCGAGCGCCTCTCCTCTCGACAGCGCTCTCTGGATGCCGACTCGTCTGGCGAAATCGACGAGGCGCTCGAGCTTCCATCGCCGAAGGCGCCGCCCCAACGTCACGGCGACACCGGAGGTCGAGCCGAACCTCGGCACCGTGCTTGCGTTTACCTTCCGGTTGGTAACGGCATCATGGAAACCTTCGGACGTGACACCCAGAAAGTCTGCAACTCGCTTTCGAGTCTCGTTGGTATCCGCGAATATCTCCTCGAATATGAGCGGCATGATTTGCGTCCGGTCGAAACGATCTAGATACCGCCTGACATATGTACTGTAGAAGCCTTTCTCCAGGGCGCTCGGGCGACTAGCGAGAAAGTCGGTGAACGTGCCTCGATAATGTCTCCTCTGTACGCAGAAGCCGTACTGTGAATACGCCCGGTCGATCGGATGCCTCAGCGTCAGCAGAAGCTTGACGTTCGGGAGCGTGGAGGCGATGCGGTCCGGACACTCCTCGCAATACAGGTACTGCGGGGAGATCTCGCCTACTGCGCGGTACTTGTGTGAATCTCCAGCGGAGCGAAAGAACTCTTCGTACCACTCCAGACCAAGCTCAAAATGTCGATCAAAGAAGCGGACCTCCTTCCGGCGTGTCGGCACGTAGACGTCAGGATGGCCGGCGAGGAGCGTGTGCAGCCATGTAGTCCCACCCCGAGGCACGCCGATGCCAAGGAACGTGGGTACCGTCATCAGCGTTGTGGTTGTGGTTGGCCGATCACGCGAGCACCTCTGGCCTCCAACAGCACTGCACGGCTTCTCGAGAGAGCGGCTGGCTGGGCCTCTATCGCTGCAGACATTCCGATCGCGAGCGCGACGAAGATCCACACGGACTTGCTGTCCTCCAGAGATAGCGACATGGCCCCGATCGCGAGCACTGCGAGCTGTGCCCACCAGTACCCCGCCTGCCAGCCAGAGAAATGTCGTATTCGAGCGAACACGCTCGCAATCACAGTCACGAACAGGAGAAAACCAAAGATTCCGGTCTCAGCCAGCACAGACAAGTATGTGTTGTGAGCCTCCTTCTCGACGTTCTTGTAAATAGTTCGGTGACTGATGGCGGACGCGACTGCGGCGCGGTGTGCGTCGAGCCCGACACCAGTAAGCGGCCGTTCCATGAATACTCGGCTTGACTCGGCCCAGATCGACCAACGCCCACTGAGCGCACCTCCCTCGTCGCCCAACTGCGTCACCGTGCCCGCGGTTCCGATTCGAGCTAGTGGTCCTCGCGGAGCGAACTCGATCACCGTGATGACGGCGACAACGACAGCGACGAACGCGATGATCCGGCTCGCTCTAGTTGCGTGCCGGAGGGACCAGATAACGAGCATGACCGTTGGAATGCTCGCGAGCGTTGCACCTCGCGTTCCGGTCGAAAGCACCGCGAAGAGCCCGACGGGCAGGTATGCAAAACTGAGCGCTCGCATTACAACCGACCGCCGCTCGGACGTCGGCCCGACCGCTAGGTACCAGGCGGCAGGTCCCGCGATCGCCACGATTAGGGCGACGCCGTCAGTTTGGAAACCGAGCGCGTTGAAGCGCTCGTGAGCTGGAAACCTCGACGACGGGTCGGAAAGGTAGTTCGAAATTATACTGCCGCTCGTCACGAACGCACCCAAAACGTATGCCTGAACGGCTGTATCGATCGCGCGACGCGTATCTAGAAGATCCCAGAGCATCATGAGCATCAGGAAGATCTGCGTGTAGGTGATGAAGCCTCCCTTGGTGACGCCAGTGTCGATGCTCCAGTAGAAGGTCAACCCATTCCAGATCAGGAAGAGAAAGTAGGCCTTATGAAGCCCAGCAGGCTGGCGCACACCGCCCCGGGCGATCACCGACACAAGCCAGACGGCGCCTGCGGCAAGGCCGAGCGCCTTGCTCCCCCGCCCGATCTCATTGAATCGGATCGCGGCCTCCCACGGAACCGTGAACACGAACGCGATCACCAGCCAGTACGCGATGCTCCGCATCAGCCTCGCTTGCCAAAGGTGCTGCGCGAGTCCACCGGCGGCATCGCCTCCGTGTCTCCCGTCACGCGAGCATCTCCTGAACCGCCTTTACCAGCGACCGCTGCGCGATACAGACCGAGCAACGGCCTGTACACACCGTGTCGCTTAAGCCGAGACGCCAAGAGTTTTCTCTTGTTCCACTTTTGGCGCGAGTGCCGCTGATAATCCGCGACGGCGTCGTCCAAACTTAGGCCGAATTCGCGTTGGAACGTCGGATATAACTCGTGCTTGACGTGTGCATACAACGCCAGATCAGCCTGATTCGCGTCAATGAGCGCGCGGTGAGTCTGTGTGTTCGAGACGAGCTCTTGAGCAAGAACGGTCCGGCGGGCGACGTTGACCGGCTGGTAGTCGATGCATAGATCACGGGCACGTAATGCTTTCAGCAACACTATCGACTCATCGAAGCGCTCGGTTAAGCCAACAAATATCTGCTTCCGCTGGATGACGCGAATCGCGTCGTCGACGCTGGAGCTGCCGGCGATCCGTTTAGTCTGCGCGTCGCGCAGCCACTCGCGCTGTATCCATTCGTCGAAGACAAGTCCCTTCTTCTTGCGATGCTCCACGTGATACTGGAACCGCGAAGCTGTAAGCTTGACCGGATCGCGCAGGATCGTGAGGTAAGAGAACTCGGTTCCTTCTTCCTCGAGGTCGACATAACCCATAACGCGGTGACCGGCAATGCTGGAGAGGCGTGGGTAGATTCGCCGCAGCCGACGCAGGTCGGCTGTCGAGAACGGGCTTCCTTCTGACTTTCGCAGCGACGGCTCGACATCGCAATGACGGGATCCGTAGGAGCTGCGCAGGATGTAGCGCACAGTGCTGCCCGCGGTCTTGTTTATGTGCACGAAGACCAGCATCAGGTCATCGTCGGAGAAGGAGCACTACCGTTCGAATCCGGGCCTACCAGCAGCTTCAAGAAATCGTCCACGACTGCTCTCAACTCGTACGGACGCCAGCTCTCCTCGGGACCACGCTCGATCCTCCCGTCAATTGCCGCCTCCATTGCGAGTGCCAGCGCGTCGACATCTCCGACCGGCACCAACGTGCCGTAACGTCCGTCTGCCAAGATCTCCCGCGATCCGCTCGGACAGTCCGTGGCGATAACGGGGACGCCGCACCTGAGTGCTTCGACAAGCACCGTCGGCAGACCTTCCCACCTCGACGACAACACGAAAGCAGCGGACCGCGCCATGTAAGAGTAGGGATTGCTCTTCGCACCAAGGAGCTGCACGTCCGAACCGATATCCAGATTCTCGATGAGCGCCTCGAGGTTCTCCCGCTCTGGACCCTCCCCAAGAACGACGAGTCGCGCAAGTCGTCTGGATCGCAGCTTCGCAAAGGCTCGGAAGAGAGTTGGGAAATCCTTTTGCGGCCGCAGGCGTCCGGCTGCGACGAAGACCGAGCTATCGCCGGCGAACCAGGGATGGTCGACGGGGGCCTGCGCCTTCTCCCCGAGGTCGTCCGTCACGATCGGGTTGAAGATGACGCGTACCTTGTGCGGATCGAGCTTGACCATTCGCTCCAGATCGTCGGCGACACCTGATGACACACCGACTACGTAATCGGCCCAAGGATAGAAGTGCTTCACGAAGAAAGGCATCATCCTAGTGCGTCGGCTCGTTGCGTTTGCAGCTGCCATGGAAAGCGTGTTCTGCTGAATCACCACGACACGCCCCGGATATCTCGCCACCTTCCGCGCCCACAACGCGACCACATTCGTGTGGTCGAGCACGGAGGCAAATGCGTGAGGTTTCTCGCGCCGAAGGTAGCGAGCGAGGCCAGGCAAGCTCGTAAGCACGCGCCGAGCATCGAGGTCGACCAGTCGAACGCTTGGTGGGATCTCCGTCAGACGTGACCCTTTCGCGGCGGCGAGCACGAGGTCGACATCGTAGCCGCGCTCGGCGAGGCCCTCGGCGAGCTTGAGAGCGCCTCGCTCGGCACCGCCTCCGACCATCGAGGGCGCGAATACCGCGAGCCGCTTCCGGCTCGAGCGCACGCTTTCGTTCATGCTCTTGATCGTCTCGGGCACGCTGTGCGGGAACCACGACAGGTAGAAGCCGGCAGGCTGACTTGCGACTCACGGTGCTCTGGTCTCATGTTCATCGTCCGCGCACTACGGACGCCTCTCCGGCCGACGGCTCTTGGGGCAGCGATCGCGTACTGTCCCTTTCCCGGTCCGTCGATTCTCGATCGGACGACTGCGGCATGGGAAAGAGCGTCGTCTTCTGTTCGCCCCCGGAACGGAGGACGATCCGTCGCACCCCTTGGAGAAGTTGCCGAGCCAGTCTAAGAGCAATGCGCTCGTGGAGCGGCACGAAGTTCTCGACATGACCGATCGGGTGGACGCCGATGACGCTAAGACGTCCGACAACCTGCTCGAGTCGAGAACTGTTCCCGCGGCGCGAAGCGACGACCACGACCGCGTCCGCCCCGCTCAGCAAAGCCTCGGTGTACGGATAGTCAAGAATCGGCGGAAGGTCAATGAAGACGCGGTCGAACTGACCGCGCGTCGACTCGAGACTGGCGCGGATCCGATCCGCGCGAATCGCGTCGATTGCATCGAGAGTCACCGACCCGGGCTCCACGAGACTGAGGGAGCCACCGTTGCTCGTCTCGACACGCATCAGGCTCTGGGGCACGGCTCCGCTGAGAAGCATGTCGGTAACGCCGAATCGGCCGATTCCCGGCTCACCGTCGGGCAGGAATCGAGTGAGGCCATGCCCACGAAGATCGCCGTCGAGCACTAGCACCCTGTCACCTGCCTGAGCGGCTGCAAGCGCGCTGTTCATCGCGACCGTCGTCGTCCCGTCGCCTGACGACGCCGAGACGAAAGCTACGGAGCGGTTGGTGGCGCCACTCGATCCGTGTGCGCGGATCGCCGCCCCCGAACCCGGTGGATCAAAAGTCTCGCCCGCTCGGCCGAACGCTCCGTGCTCACGACCGGGGACGCCTCGAGCCTCGTCCGTCAGGGTGGCGGCGTGGGCGGCGCCCATCGACCGGATGGAAGCCGTTTGGGGCAGGCCAATAATCGCGGCCAGGAAGCGGAACGCTTCCGCGGAGCGCGTGGTCGGCGCATCGAACACTGGGAGCCTGGAACGTAGGCGCTCGCGATCGAAGTCGGGTATCGCAACAAGCGGCGGCGCGTAAAAAGGCGCTTGCGGCGCGAGCCGGCGGCTGGCACGTCCGTCGAGCACGTAGGCCGAACCGATTCCGATCAGGCTGCCGAGAATCAACGCAACGATCAACGTCGCAGTGGGTGACGCACCCTGACGACTCCCAAGGCCCGCCTGGGAGACGAGTGCGACACCACTCCCGGCCACCTGCGCATCTATCTGCAAACCGTTGCGTCGTGCGCGAAGCTTGTTGAGAAGCGGCAATACGGTTTTCTCCGCGTCCGGGGTCCGCGCAAGCCGCTGAACCGCCGCCGCAATTGCAGCATCGAGTCGGCGCAGTGCTGTCTTGATCTCGACTTCGAGGTCGGCGCGAACCAGCTCACGATATGCCTGCAGGACGGCATTCGTGCCCACCTGTGCCTTCCGCGGGTCGCGGGAGCTGAAACGGATGAACACATAGTTGGATCCCTCGGAGGTTCGGATGAAGGTCTCGCGTCGCAGCTCGCCCTCGGTGATTCCCTGAGGTCGCTCCTTGCTTCGCGTAAGCTGGCTCGCCCTTTGGATAGCCGCGGCAGACTTCATGATCGCGACCTGGTCCGCGACGTACCGTACTTCGTCTCGCGCCGAGCTCGCCTCAGAACCGATGGCGAACCGCGGATCCTCAAGCAAGACGCCTGCTTCCGCCGCGTATTCGACCGCTCTCAGCGAGCTCGCGATCACGGCGGCGATTGCGAAGACCGCGGCTATCAGCACGATGAGGAGCCGATGCCTCCACATCGACCTCAAAACGTTTGCCTCTAGTAGAACCGATCGATTCCCGTCTGTCACCGGCACCCCGACCCCCATTCCAAGACGTCGTCAACAACTGACCGCACGGGTTGCGTGCAGGATCGCTGTTCCTGGCACCGTCCCTCGCCGAGATCACGGTAGCGGATGCGCACGGTTCTCACAACGGAATCGACGAGGCTCACAGCAAGTCCCAGATGACTTGTCGAATCTCACGTGTCGACTCTTGCAGCGGTCGATCTGTATCGACGTTCTCAACCGGAACACGCTCAAACCGGAGTCTCGAGCTCCGGGCGTGCCGCGACAGCACGTACTCGTCAGGCTCCGACTTTGCCCGAGTCCTATTGCGTTCGAGAGTTACCTGTAGCGGTGTCGTCAGTTGGATGACGAGGTCCGGTGGAGGGATATCCCGATAGAACCGAGCCTCGAGATCAGCAAGCCATCGTCGAACCCAGTCGCGACGAAACCGGGGGCCAGCTCCGAGCTGAGCGCCGTCCACGGCGCCGCTCTCAACCGAGGGGTAACGATCGCAGAGCACGATCGCTCCATTCGCCGAGCTCCCGAAGGCGCGCGTAAGGAGTGCCCGCCGATCGTGCGCAAGGAGCACGGAACGAATGCCGAACAGCAGGGGAAAAGGAGCCGGTCCTGTGCTCGTCTCTTGAGTGTTCAGCCGCCCACTCACCACAGTCGAGCGTTGATCGGGAACAAGGGCACGCAGCGCCGGCAGAACGAGGTTTGGGAGAACCGTCAGCAGCGTGCTCGGCGGCTTCCCGGCGTGGATGCGCTGAACGGTGTAGTGCGAGCCGAGCCAGCGGTCGACCGCGTGCAGCATCGTCGACTTCCCGCTCGCTTCCGCGCCGACAAAGGCGATCACTGCGCCACCACTTGCCGGCGCAAGGCCCTTCCTCGACCGTCGCATCCGAGCCGTCCCTTTCTCCACGAACTTCCGCAACCCGACGATCGAAGCGCGAGCGCGACCGTAGCGGGCGAAAGGTCGAAGCTCGGCGCGCACGCGCCGGGCAATCAGGAGGCGCCGCCACAGTGCGGCGGGAGCCAATAGCGCATCGAGCGCAGCCTCGAAGAGGCGCGCGTCGAAGCTCGGGAGCCAGGCACGTAGCAGCATCGTCGCCTCGGCACGCGCCTCCTCGGTGGCGAGCCAAGCGGCCTCGTGCCTCACTTTCTGCCAATCGCGAAGCAGGAGAGTCAGCTCGGCCATCGTCGTATGCTTGAGATGCATACGCAGAACGAAGACGACGAGCTCCGAACCCTTCGACGGAACGTTGACCATGCCCACCCGCCTGACGTTGCCAAAAAGCATCGCCTCGAGGGGGAGTCGGTAGTTCTTCGTGAGACTGTCGCCGGATATGACTCGGTAGTACGCGTGCACGTGGACGAGCCTGCCGCTCGTCTCGTCCAGCGCGTGATAGTGCTCGACCGAGGGGTACGGAGCGAACCCGAGCTCGATTGCAGGTCGAAAACCAAGATCCTGAAGCAGCTTCCGGAACGGGGCTGCGTTCGTTCGCTCGACGAGTAGGTCCAGATCGGTCGCGCCGGACATCGTCTCGTCGAGCATCCAGTTGCTCTTCCAGTGGCAATAGCCGATCCCGTCCGCTGTGAGCCGCTCGAAGAGCGCTGAGACTTTCGCAACCATGCTATGGCCACGCTCCCAGATTGGCTGGCCCGACAACGTGCTTCATCGGCTGCGGGATCGAGAGCGACCCTTCGAGCCAACGTGCGATGTCTTCCGCGATGATCTGCTTGCCCGCCTCGTCGGCGTCGCTGTTGTCGACGACAGTGATCCTGTCTCTGACGGATGCCGTCGCCGCGATGAGATCGAACAGCTCGACCGTTCGCTGGATATCGCGTTCGATATCGACAACGTGCTTCCCACGATGTTGACGACGTGTGTCGGGACGCGTCAACGCGCGCTCGACAAGCGTCCGCACGGGGGCCTTCACGTAAACGACCCTGTCGGGCATGGCCACGAGTCGTGCGAACGTCTCGATCTCGTGCGGGCTGAGCTCATCGCCTGTTGACACGAACAGGTTGTAGGCACTTAGGAGCGTGCCCTCCTCGGAAAGAACGATTGCGCGCGGCGCCCGCGCCGCTGCCAAGTGGTACATGCCGAGCTTCCGCACGATGCCGCGCAGACCGTTGAGCTTGTCGTAGGTCGTCACGCCGGGGTGGGAGAACATGCGTCGAGCGAAAGCGATGAAGTCACGTTCCCTCCGCCAAGCCGCGAGGAAGAAGGGAAAGCTCGCTATCTCTTGCACGACGTTCATCGCCGTCGGATGCGCAATTCGACTGAGGAGCGGCTTATCGAGCACGAGATCGGGCATCGCCACGACGGGAGCCCCTGTGATACCGCAGGCGCAGAGCGACTTCCGAAGCGTGGTCTTGCCTGCGCCCGCACATCCGATCAACTCGACGATCACCGCAGCTCGCCGTAGACCTTCTCGTAGGCGGCGTGCATTGTGGGAAGACTGAACCGCGACCAGGCAAGGTCCTGACACTTCTGGCCAATGGCCCGTCTCTCCTCTGGAGACATATCGCGGAATCGCTCAATCTCGCGAGCGAAGCCCTGCACGTCGCCCGGAGGGACAAACGGCACGAAGTCGACCCCCTCCGCCAACTCGCGGTGAGGAGGAATGTCGGAGAGAACGACAGGGCAGCCCGTCGCCATGGCCTCGATGACGGCCACTGGAAGGCCTTCGCCGCGGGACGCGGATACGAACAGATCCGAGCGCGCGAAACGAA
>Ga0136614_10002110_pt1 | contig 12209 bp, 12 predicted proteins | sample AntDrymUQ2792106_2_FD_106643 | JGI IMG/M metagenome (GOLD analysis project Ga0136614, IMG submission 106643) | Polar desert sand microbial communities from Dry Valleys, Antarctica - metaG UQ279 (21.06) | ecosystem: Environmental > Terrestrial > Soil > Desert | place: Antarctica: Dry Valley...
GGCGCGAGAACCAACGCGGGGATCGAGATCGGCCGATCCCGGCGGTGTATAGCGCGAGGAGGTACCCGTGGCGGTCGACGCGGCAGGCTTTCAACACGCCATCATTGAATTGTGCCCGCCGCAGCAGCTGGTCGAGCTCGCGGTGTGGGCCGATTCGACGTTGACCTACTGAGCCGTTTACCAAGCAGTCGGTCGTGGGCATACACGTAGGCACCTCGGGATGGAGCTACGACCATTGGGAGGACGTGCTCTACCCGCCGGACACCCCGCCCTGGCAGCGCCTTGGCTTGTACACGAGCCGCTTTCAGACCGTCGAGCTCAACGCCAGCTTCTACCGCTGGCCGGCGAACAGCACGTTCGCGAGCTGGCGGCGGCGCCTGCCGGACGGCTTCCTGCTGTCCGTCAAGGCTTCGCGCGGCCTTACCCACGCCAAGCGGCTCTATGCTCCGGAAACCTGGGTGGATCGCATCGCCGCCTGCTGGCACGAGCTCCGGGACCGCCGGGCGGTGGTGCTCGTGCAGCTCGCGCCGGGGCATGCGCGCGACGACGCGCGGCTCGACTACTTCCTTTCGCGGGTGCCTGCGTGGATGCGGGTCGCCGTCGAGTTCAGGCACCCCAGCTGGCACGACGACGCAGTCTTCGCGATCTTGGAGCGCCACCAGGCCGCGTACTGCGTGATGAGCGGAGCGAACCTGCCCTGCGTACTCCGCGCGACGGCGCCCTTCGTCTACGTCCGCCTGCACGGCCCCGACCACGGGCACCTGTACGGCGGTTCCTACAGCGATCGCGACCTGGGCTGGTGGGCCGACCGCATCCGCGAGTGGGACGGCGGCGGCCAGGACGTCTACGCCTACTTCAACAACGACGGAGGCGGCAACGCTGTCCGTAACGCCGAGCGGCTACGCGCGCTGCTAGGGCGCTGACGGCTCCGTCGGTGGGCCGAGACCGACGACGCAGCGGGTGTGCGCGGCGACGAGGTCGGCCGATTCCCAACCACGGAACACGGTGTCGGCGCGGGCCGTCCCGCACAACCCGCAGACGCCTCCCGCGCGGTCGATCACCTCACGTCGTTGAGCCGTCCAGCCGCCAGGATGGCTGCTCGCCGGGGCAACGGTGGGAGGTGCGGTCGTCTGACTGTGTACAGTGCTCTGCGTATACATGCGACCTCGGTCTCCGGTTCGAATCGCGAAATTGCAGGCGCCCGCGGTCCGGAGACGTTGCACAAGAGTACTTCTATGGCGCGAGATTGGCCAAGGCAGCGCCGCTGAGACGAAAGACCGTCCAGTCGTCCAACGCCTCCGCCCGCCGATGGCCGGACGTACAGGTCCTCGAGGTAGATGCCGTGCACGCCGTCCCACGTCGAGAAGTTCAGAAACCAGAGCGCGGAGCCGACGACAGCTCCCGCATCCTCTGCCACGTGGCCGAACAGGGCAGGTGAGGTCCCGAACAGCGCCGCGTCCAGATGCTCGACAGTCAGATGGCACTGGTCCGGTGCGCGCTCGTACGCCGCCAGCTCATGCACCATGGCGACTATCGGTTCCAGGTCGTGCGGCTGAGTTCGGCGGACCGTCATCGGCGCAGTATCGCGCCCGCCGCTGACATCGAGCTGCAGTTCACTTGGGCAGGCCCAGGGTGCTCATCCCTGCCGTACTGCGCGCAGCAAGTACGCGGTCACCCGGTGCCTGCCGGCCCTTGACCGTCTGCTCGCCAAGTTCCTCGGGTCGCGATCGGCTCCATCGACAACTTCTCCCACTGGCCGGGTTGGAGGCGGCCAGTGTATGCGGCGGCCACTCGACGGAAGATCAACAATCCGGCGGATCGGTGGCAGTTCTGGCCCGGCCTTGATCGTTACGAGTGGACGTTTACCCGCGGCTGACGCGGCTGGACGTCCACTCACGGCGATCACCGCGGGTTGGGCGCGATTGTGCGCAGGCGGGGTGCGGCGGCCTCGACGGCCAGCGGACCTGGCTCGGTTGCCAGCCGCTCCGCGAGCCCCTCCGCCCAGCGGCGCAGGCCGGCGACGTCCACGCCGTGCGGCGCCCGTTGCTGGTAAGGCTCGATCCCGGCGGCGCCGCGGCGGAGCAGGGCGGACGCGCCGGCGGCGTTGCCACGACCGGCGTGGGTGAGCCCGACCGCGAGCTGGGCCAGCGCACGCCACAGCGCGCGCTCGGGCTCGGGCGCCGACTTCCACGCCTCCTCCAGCACCTCGTGGGCGTGGAACGGCATGCCCTCGTCCAGCAGCCGCTGCGCCTCGTCGAGCGCGGCTTCGGGTGAGAGTGGGGTCGCTGCCGGCGGCCGGTCCACGCCGGGAGAGCCGTATGGCAACGGCCGGCCGAGCCCGTCGCGCGGTCGGGCGTTGAGCGGCCGCCCAGCCTCGTCCCGGTCGCGATCGCCGCCCACTCCTGGATTCTTCCGCGAGTGTGGCAATCTCGCCCCACACCCGTGCGGAAACAGGAGAGGTCATGGCGCTGCCTTACCGCCGGCTCGGACTGGCGGCTTTCAACGAGCGGGACCCCGAGACGCTCGAACCGACGCTGCTGGCGTGCTGCCGCTCGTCGGTGTGGGCCGCCGAGGTGCTGGCCGGCCGGCCCTACGACTCGGTCGAGGACGTCGTGGCCGTCGGGAACCGGGCGCTGACAGCCCTGACCGACGCCCAGATCGGCGACGTCGTGGCCTCCCACCCACGCATCGGCGAGGCGACGGAGAACGAGCAGTCCCGCCGGGAGCAGGCCGGAACGGCCGACGCCGACCGCAAGGTGCTCGACGCGCTGGAGGACGGCAACCGCGCCTACGAGAAGCGCTTCGGTCACGCGTACCTGGTCAGCGCTTACGGCAAGAGCGCCGAGGAGCTGCTCGACCAGCTGCACCAGCGGCTGACCAACGACCCCACGATCGAGCGCACGATCGTCCGCCAGGAGCTGGCCAAGATCAACGGCCTGCGGCTGGAACGGCTGCTCAGCTCATGAGCACGGTCACCACGCACGTACTCGACACCGCACTCGGCAAGCCTGCGCCCTGGGTGACGGTGCGACTGGAGCACGCGATCGACGGGGCGGTCGCCGAAGCCGAGACCGACGCCGACGGGCGGTGCTCGCTCGGCCCTGACGGGCTGCCGGCGGGGAGCTACCGGCTGGTCTTCGACACCGGCCGGTACTTCGCGATCACCGGGCAGCCGAGCCTGTACCCCGAGGTCGTGGTCAGCTTCCGGCTGGCGATCGACGGCCAGCACCACCACCTGCCGCTGCTGCTCAGCCCCTTCGCCTACTCGACCTACCGCGGGAGCTGATCATGGGCATCGTGTTGGGTCCGAACCAGTACGGCAAGGCCGAGAACCGCCTGGTGCGGATCTACCGCGACGGCCCGCGGCACGAGATCCGCGACCTCAACGTCTCGACGTCGCTGCGCGGTGACTTCGCCGACGCGCACCTGTCCGGCGACCAGTCCGCGGTGCTGCCCACCGACACCCAGCGCAACACCGTCTTCGCCTTCGCCAAGGAGCACGGCGTGGGCCCGATCGAGGACTACGGGCTCACGTTGGCGCGGCACTTCGTGGCCGACGTCGAGCCGGTGCACGGCGCCCGGGTGGAGATCGAGGAGTACGCCTGGGACCGGATCGACGACCACGACCACGCCTTCGTCCGCCGTGGACAGGAGATCCGCACGGTGGCCGTCACGCTGGACGGCGACGACGGCGGCCGGGCCTATGTCGTGTCCGGCCTCAAGGACCTCACCGTGCTGAAGTCGACCGGCTCGGAGTTCCGCGGCTTCCTGCACGACCGCTACACCACGCTCGCCGAGACGACCGACCGAATCCTGGCCACCTCGCTGGAGGTGCGGTGGCTGCACATCGGCGAGCCGGAGGCCTGGGACGTCTCCTACGCAAGCGTGCGCGGGCTGCTGCTGGACCGCTTTGCGCAGGTGCACAGCAAGGCGCTGCAGCAGACCCTGTGGGAGATGGGCAAGGCCGTACTGGAGGCCCACGCCGGCATCGCGGAGATCCGTCTGACGGCGCCGAACAAGCACCACTTCGCCGTCGACCTCGCCCCATTCGAGCTCGACAACCCCAACGAGGTCTTCTTCGCCGCCGACCGACCGTACGGCGTCATCTCGGCCAGCGTCGTGCGTGAGGGCGCGCAGGAGGCCGGGCTAGCCTGGTCCGCTGGAGCGTGAGATGGAGTTTCTGCAGCCGGCGAGCTGGGCCGAAGCCCTCGAGCTGAAGGCGGCCGACCCCAGGGCCGTGCCGATCCAGGGCGGTACCGACGTGATGGTCGAGCTGAACTTCGACCGGCACCGGCCGCCGTCGTTGCTGGACCTCACGCGGGTCACCGAGCTGGCGCAGTGGGGCACGGAGAACGGACACGTCCGGCTCGGCGCGGGCGTCAGCTACTCGCGCGTGATCGCCGAGCTGGGTGATCAGCTGCCGGGGCTGGCGATGGCCGCACGCACGGTGGGCTCGCCGCAGATCCGCAACCGCGGCACGGTCGGCGGCAACCTGGGTGCCTCCTCGCCGGCAGGCGACTGCCACCCGGTGCTGCTCGCTGTCGACGCCGACGTGGTGGTGGCGTCCGTGCGCGGGACGCGGCTGGTCCCGGTCCGCGAGTTCTTCACCGGCGTGAAGCGCAACGTGCTCGCGCCCGACGAGCTGATCGAGTCCGTCGTGCTCGCTCCGGCGGGCGGGCCGCAGCAGTACAGCAAGATCGGCACCCGCAACGCGATGGTCATCGCCGTCGCCGCGTTCGGGCTCGCGCTGCACCCGGCCCAGCGACACGTCGGCACCGGGATCGGTTCGGCCGCGCCCACCCCGCGGCGGGCGCCCGACGCCGAGGCGTTCATCGACGGCGTGCTCGACTCCGACGGGCTGTGGGACTCGCGCGAACCCATCCCGGACGCGGCGGCCACCCGGTTCGGCGACCTGGTGGCGTCGGCGTCCTCGCCGATCGACGACGTGCGCGGCACTGCCCGCTACCGCGCGCACGCGCTGTCCGTGCTGGCCCGGCGGGCGCTGGTGTGGGCGTGGGACGAGCTGCGGGGCAGGCGCTGATGCGGGTGAACCTGACGGTCAACGGCGTCGCCATGCAAGCCGACGACGTGTGGGAGGGCGAGAGCCTGCTGTACGTGCTGCGCGAGCGGCTGGCCTTGCCTGGGTCCAAGAACGCGTGTGAGCAGGGCGAATGCGGCTCGTGCTCGGTGTACCTCGACGGCGAGGTGGTGTGCGCCTGCCTGGTGGCGGCCGGGCAGGCGCAGGGCCGGTCGGTCCGCACGGTCGAGGGGCTCGCCGACGGGGAGCGGCTGGACCCGGTGCAGCAGGCGTTCCTCGATGCCGGCGCGGTGCAGTGCGGGTTCTGCACGCCCGGCCTCATCGTGATGGTGCACGACCTGCTGCAGCGCAACCCGCAGCCGTCCGATCCGGAGATCCGCGAGGCGCTGGCCGGCAACCTTTGCCGGTGCACGGGCTACGAGAAGATCCTCGACGCGGTGCGGCAGGCCGCCGAGGTGAAGGCGACATGAGCGTCACCGTGCTGGACGGCTGCACCGTCGTCGCGATGGACGCGCAGCGGCGCGAGCACGCGTCCGGCCACGTCGTGGTCGACGGCAACCGGATCACCGCGGTCGGCGCCGGTGCAGCGCCACGCAACATCCCTGGCGCGCGCTACGTCGACGCCGGCGGCTGCCTTGCTACGCCCGGCCTGGTCAACACCCACCACCACCTGTACCAGTGGGTGACGCGTGGCATCGCCGCCGACGACACCCTGTTCGACTGGCTGACCACGCTGTACCCGGTGTGGGCCGGTATCGACGCCGACATCGTGGCCACCGCGGCGACCGGCTCGCTGGCCTGGCTCGCCCGGTCGGGGTGCACCACGAGCACCGACCACCACTACGTCTTCCCGCGCGGAGCCGGCGACCTGTTCGCCGCCGAGATCGCCGCCGCCGCCCGCGTCGGGCTCCGGTTCCACCCCTGTCGCGGCTCGATGGACCTCGGGCAGAGCCATGGCGGCCTGCCGCCCGACGATGTCGTGGAGGACCGTGACGAGATCCTGCTCGCGACCCAGCAGGCCATCGACACCCACCACGACCCGTCGCCGTCCTCGATGCTGCGGGTCGGCGTCGCGCCGTGCTCGCCGTTCTCGGTCACCACCGAGCTGCTGCACGACGCGGCCGAGCTGGCCCGCCGCAACGGCGTGCTCCTGCACACCCACCTCGCCGAGACGCTGGACGAGGAGGACTTCTGCCGGGAGCACTTCGGCTGCTCGCCGGTGCAGTACCTGGAGCGGCTTGGCTGGCTGGGTGAGGACGTGTGGATCGCGCACGGCATCCACCTCGACGACGCAGCCATCGACCTGGTCGCCGCGACCCGGACCGGCGTCGCGCACTGCCCGTCGTCCAACGCGCGGCTGGGTGCCGGCATCTGCCGGACCCGCGAGCTGCGCGACGCCGGGGTGCGGGTCGGGCTCGGGGTGGACGGGGCGGCGTCGAACGAGGCCAGCTCACTGTGGGAGGAGGTCCGGCACGCGGTCCTCTTCGCCAGGGCACGGGGTGGCCCGCGGGCGCTGACGGTGCGCGACGCTCTGGAGCTGGCGACGATCGGCGGCGCCACCGTGCTCGGCCGCCAGGACGAGATCGGCTCGCTGGAGCCCGGCAAGCTCGCCGACATCGCGCTCTGGCGCCTCGACGGGCTGGGGCACGTCGACGTCGTCGACCCGGTGGCCGCCCTGGTGCTCGGTGCGCAGCCGCCGCTCGAGTTGCTGCTGGTCAACGGCCGGCCGGTGGTCGAGCGGGACCGCGTCGTCACGGTCGACACCGACGAGGTGGCCCGCGAGGTGGCCGCCGCGAGCCACACCCTGCTCGGCAAGGCGGGGGTGGTGGCATGACAAGCCCAACGGCGACCGAGACCGCCACGACGACCGGCGTCGGCGGCAGTCCGCAGCGGCCCGACGGGGTGCGCAAGGTCCGCGGCGAGTTCGCCTACGCCAGCGACCTGTGGATGGACGGGATGATCTGGGGTGCCACGCTGCGCAGCCCGCACCCGTTCGCCCGGATCCGCTCTATCGACGTCAGCCAGGCGCTGGCCGTCGCGGGCGTGCACGCCGTGCTCACGGCCGACGACGTCCCGGGTGAGAACCGCTACGGGCTCGAGCTGGCCGACCAGCCCGTGCTCGCGGACGACACCGTCCGCTACCAGGGCGAGCCGGTCGCGCTGATCGCCGCCGACCACCCGGAGATCGCGCGCCAGGCCGCTAAGCGGGTCCGGGTCAACTACGACGTGTGGGAGCCGGTTACCGACGCCCGGGCCGCGCTCGGCCGGCCGACGTGGAACATGCTGCACGACACGGCCGCGCCGGCCACCAAGATCAGCCGGCAGAGCGCCCACCTGCACCCCAAGGGCAACCTGGTCCGGCACCTGAAGCTGCGCAAAGGCGACCCTGAGCCAACGGCCGACGTCGTGGTGGTCGGCGAGTACGAGGTCGGCATGCAGGACCAGGCGTTCCTCGGGCCAGAGTCCGGGCTGGCGGTGCCGGCAGCGGACGGTGGGGTCGACCTGTTCGTGGCCACCCAGTGGCTGCACGCCGACCAGCGGCAGATGTGCTCCGCGCTCAGGCTGCCGCCGGAAAAGGTGCGGCTGACGCTGTCCGGGGTCGGCGGGGCGTTCGGCGGCCGCGAGGACCTGTCGATGCACGTGCACGCGTCGCTGCTCGCGCTGCACACCGGCAAGCCGGTGAAGATGGTCTACAACCGCGAGGAGTCGTTCTTCGGCCACGTGCACCGCCACCCCGCGAGCATGCGGTTCGAGCACGGCGCCGACCGCGACGGCCGGCTGGCCTACGTCAAGGCCGAGATCTACCTCGACGGCGGCGCGTACGCCTCCAGCACGCCGGCGGTGGTCGGCAACGCCGGCACGATGGGCATCGGCCCCTACGACGTGGACAACGTCGCGGTCGACGCGTGGGGCGTCTACACCAACAACCCGCCGTGCGGGGCGATGCGTGGGTTCGGCTCGGTGCAGGCGGCGTTCGCCCACGAGGCGCAGATGGACAAGCTCGCCGCCGAGCTGGGCATGGACCCCGTCGAGCTGCGCTGCCGCAACGCGATGCGCGAGGGCTCGACCGCGCCCACCGGCCAGCTCATCGACAGCCCGGCACCGGTGGAGGAGCTGCTGCGCCGCGTGCAGGCGCTGCCTATGCCGGCCGACCGCTCCGGCGAGCTGGACCTGCGCGCGATGCCGGGCGGCGTGTCGAACACGACCCACGGCGAGGGCGTCGTGCGCGGCGTCGGCTATGCGGTGGCCTACAAGAACGTCGGCTTCTCCGAGGGCTTCGACGACTTCTCCACCGCCCGCGTCCGGCTGGAGATCGTCGGCGGCGAGCCGGTGGCGACCGTGCACACCGCGGCGGCGGAGGTCGGGCAGGGCCTGGAGACCGTCGAGCAGCAGATCGCCCGCACCGAGCTGGGCGTGGAGCGGGTCGTGGTGCAGGCCAAGGACACCCAGGTCGGCAGCGCCGGTTCGTCGTCGGCGTCGCGGCAGACCTACGTGACCGGGGGAGCGGTCAAGGCGGCATGCGAGGCGGTACGGGCGTCGTTGTTCGCGCTGGTCACCGGACCGACCGACCTACGCCTGGAGGGCGGTCAGGTGGTGTCCGCGTCGGAGGGCGTCGTGAGCTCGCTGGCCGAGCTGCTCGGTGACGAGATCATCGAGGACACCGTTCAGTGGCGGCACCGGCCGACGTTCCCCGTCGACCCCGACACCGGTCAGGGCGTCGCCCACGTGCAGTGGGCGTTCAGCGCGCACCGCGCCGTCGTCGACGTCGACACCGAGCTGGGGCTGGTGAAGGTCGTCGAGCTGGCCTGCGTGCAGGACGTCGGCAAGGCGCTCAACCCACCTGCGGTCGTCGGCCAGATCCAGGGCGGCACCGCCCAGGGGATGGGGCTGGCGCTGATGGAGGAGATAGTGGTGGCCGACGGGAAGATCAGGAACCCGTCGTTCACCGACTACCTGATCCCGACGATCTTGGACATGCCGCCGATGCAGATCGAGGTGCTGGAGTACGCCGACCCGCACGCGCCCTACGGCCTGCGCGGCGTCGGCGAGCCGCCGACGATCTCCTCCGGCCCGGCCGTGGTGGCCGCCATCCGCGCGGCCACCGGGCTGCCCCTGACCCGGGTGCCTGTGCGTCCGGAGCACCTGACCGGGATGTGAGCCCAGATGCCTCGGATGTTCCTCAACGGCACGGCGATGATCGGGGGCGCCGACCACCACCTGGTCGGCGACGCCGACCTGATCGCGGCCATCGCGACGGCTCCGAAGTACCGTTTCTGGTCGGTCGAGGACCGCTACCCGGCGCTGGAGTTCGTCGGCGACGGCGGGGCCGCGGTGCTCGGCGAGATGTACGACATGACCTACGAGCAGCTGCGTGACGTGCTGCTGCCGGCCGAGCCGGCGGGCCTGGAGCTGGGGGTCGTGGAGCTTGCGGACGGCTCGGCGTCGTTGGCCATGATGCTGCGGCAGCCTGCCCCCGAGGTCACGCTGACCGACATCACCGAGATCGGCTCGTGGCGGGCATACCGCGATGGCTGAGCTGGACGTCGTCTTCCGGGCGCGCCGCGTGGTTACGCCCGACGGCGTCGTCGCCGCCAGCATCGAGGTACGAGGGGGGACGATCGTCAGCGTCAGCTCGTTCGACGAGCCGCCGGCCGCGCCGCAGGTGATCGAGCTGGCGGACGACGAGGTGCTCATGCCGGGCCTCGTCGACACCCACGTGCACGTCAACGAGCCCGGCCGTACCGAGTGGGAGGGCTTCGCCAGCGCCACCCGTGCGGCGGCCGCCGGCGGCATCACCACGATCGTCGACATGCCGCTGAACTCCATCCCGCCGACGGTCGACGTCGACGGGCTGACGGTCAAGCGCAAGGCGGCCGACGGCCAGTGCTTCGTCGACGTCGGTTTTTGGGGCGGCGCGGTGCCGGGCAACGTGGCCGAGCTGCGCGGGCTACACGACGCCGGCGTGTTCGGCTTCAAGTGCTTCCTGACGCCGTCCGGCGTGGACGAGTTCGGTCACCTCGAGCCGGCGGAGCTGGCCGCCGCGCTCGCCGAATTGCGCGGCTACGACGCCCTGATGATCGTCCACGCGGAGGACGCGGAGGCCATCGCCGCCGCGCCCGCCCCGAGCGGGACGTCGTACCCGGCGTTCGTCGGCTCCCGCCCGCCTGGCGCGGAGGACTCGGCGATCGCCCAGGTCATCGAGCTGGCGCGCAGCACCGGGGCGAGGGTCCACGTGCTGCATCTGTCCAGCGCGGACGCGCTGCCGATGATCGTTGCCGCCCGCGCCGACGGCGTCCGGCTCAGCGTCGAAACCTGCCCGCACTACCTCGCGTTCACCGCCGAGGAGATCCCGGACGGCGCCACCCAGTTCAAGTGCTGCCCGCCGATCCGCGACGCCGCGAACCGCGACCGGCTGTGGCAGGCGCTACGCGAGGGCGTGATCGACTGCGTGGTGTCGGACCACTCACCGTGCACGCCAGGGCTCAAGCGGCTCGACGTCGGGGACTTCGGCCTGGCCTGGGGCGGGATCTCGTCGCTGCACGTGGCGCTGCCGGCGGTGTGGACGCAGGCGCAGCGGCGCGGCCACCCGATCACCGATGTCAGCCGGTGGATGGCGGCCCGCCCGGCACAGCTCGCCGGCCTGACCCGCAAGGGCGCACTCGCACCTGGTTACGACGCCGACCTGGTCGTCTTCGCCCCGGACGAGACGTTCGTCGTCGACCCCGAGCGGCTGCACCACCGCAACCCCGTCACGCCCTACGCTGGGTGCGAGCTCAGCGGAGTCGTCCGCCAGACCTGGCTGCGCGGCGAGCCGGTGGTCGCCGACGTACCTCGCGGCAGGCTGCTGACCAGGGACGATGCCGCGTGACTCATCTCGACTTCACCGACCTGCCGGATTTGGCCTCCCGCCAGCTCGGCGGCAGCGTTGTCGCCGCGAACGACGAGCTGTACGCCGAGCGGGAGAACTTGATCCTTCCGACACCGCCGACCCACGACCCGGCGGACTTCGGACCCCGCGGCAAGCGCTACGACGGCTGGGAGACCCGGCGTCGGCGGGTGCGCGGGAACGACTGGGCGATCGTGCGTCTCGGCGCGGCCGGCATCGTGCACGGCGTGATCGTCGACACCGCCCATTTTCGGGGCAACTACCCGCCCGAGGTCTCGGTGGAGTCGACCTCGGTGGAGGGCTACCCGTCGGTCGAGGAGCTCCTGGGGTGCAGCTGGGAGCCGATCGTGTTGCGCAGCCCCGGCAAGGGCGACGCCGTCAACGCCTACCCGGTCGCGGACAGCCGGCGCTGGACGCACGTGCGGCTGTCGATCTACCCCGACGGTGGCGTGGCCCGCTTGCGGGTGCACGGGGAGGTTGTTCCCGACCCACGCTTCCTCACCGGCACGATCGACCTTGCCGCGCTGGAGAACGGCGGGGCCCTTGTAGCCTGCTCGGACGCGTTCTACTCCGCGACCTCCAACCTGATCCGGCCTGGACCGGCCCGTCGCATGGCCGACGGCTGGGAGACCGCGCGTCGGCGCGACGACGGCAACGACTACGCCACCTTCCGACTTGTCGGCGCCGGGCAGGTCACTCAGGTGGAGGTCGACACGTCCTACTTCGTCGGCAACGCGCCGGGCTGTGTGCGGCTGTCCGTGGTCGACCCGCCGCCGTACTCCGGTGCGGGTTGGGAACTGTTGCCGAGGACCCGGGTCCAGCCGGACACGCGGCACCGCTTCCTGGTCAGCGATCCGCGGCCGGCGACATATGTCCGGCTGGACGTCTACCCGGACGGAGGCCTGGCGCGGCTGAGGCTGCGTGGCGAGCTCACCGAGGATGCGCGCGACGAGCTGCGGCGACGCTGGTGGCAGGCACTACCGGAGCATCACCGGCGGGTCATCGCTGACCAGGCGTCCTAGACATGCAGCGACGCACCGCCGGCTCGAACCTGCGGGCGATGTTGCTCGCCAGCGGCCCGCGAGCTGCGGCGCCGCCGGCCGCCTGGCTGGTCGTCAGCTGGCGAAGGTTCTCCGCCATAAAGCTGTCGAAAGTCTTCTCTTCTTCCACGGTACGACGGCTGTCATCCGGTCCTTGATGCGTTCTTGCTCGGAAACGTTCACCACCGACGTATGCACGAAATCGCTGAAATAGAGCAGTTGGTGGCTCTTGTCTCCTGCTAGA
>Ga0136614_10002111_pt1 | contig 12208 bp, 11 predicted proteins | sample AntDrymUQ2792106_2_FD_106643 | JGI IMG/M metagenome (GOLD analysis project Ga0136614, IMG submission 106643) | Polar desert sand microbial communities from Dry Valleys, Antarctica - metaG UQ279 (21.06) | ecosystem: Environmental > Terrestrial > Soil > Desert | place: Antarctica: Dry Valley...
CGACTCCTCCTACCGCAGCGGAGGGTTACGGAGAGCTGCAACGGGGCCTGCGCGGGCCATCTGTACGATCGATCGATCGCCTCGAGACCGAACCCGCGCCAGCGCGCTCGAGCGTCGGCCGGGCGCTATCTGACGTGCGCCGCGACGGCGATCGTGCTGGCGGCGCCGGCCGGGTTGGCCGCGGCATCGCCGGCGCCGGCCGCGCCGTGGCCCGCGGCCCGCGACGCCGGCCGGGTGGAGCCCGTGCCGCTCGCCGGCACGCGTGCTCTCCGGCCCGTTCGCGACGTGCTCCCCCGCAGCTCCGTGCGCGCGAGTCGCCACGCGCCGCCGCCGCCTTTTCAGAAGCTGACCGACCCGCACGGCCACGTGATCACGATCGGGACGCCGATCGCGGGGCTCGACCTCGCGCCGGTCGCGGCCGTGCTGGCGGGCACGATCCACGGCCCAGAGATCGCCACCGTCCGCGTGATCGTCGTCTCGGCCGCCCGCGTGGCGCGGGAGTGCGGCGGCAGCGAGGGGGTGCTCGCGTGCTACATCCCCGACGGGCCGAGGGCCACGACCGGCGAGATGGTCGTCGCCCACGACGACCCCGACCTGCGCCACTCGGCGGTGCACGAGTACGGCCACCACGTCGACGCCCAGTACGCCAACATCACGCCTTCGGGCGGCTGCCGTCGCTCGAACGACGGCACGCGGCGCTGGTTCTTCGAGCGTGAGCGGGTGACGCGGATCACGCGCAGGACGGGCTGCCGCTCAGGCACGCCCTACCGCCGCCTGCTCGGCGAGGTCTTCGCCGAGGACTACGTCGCCCTCAACGGCATCGTCGACTACGTCCTGCCGATCGGGCCTCCCGGCGCGAGCGTGCTCGCCGCGCTGTCGGCCGACCTGCAGCAGCCCTTCCGCGGCAGCGCGCAGGCCTTCACTGGGCTCGTGCGCCGTCGCCGTGCCGACACGCGCCAGTTTCACCTCGACACGCACGCATTCCTCTCGGCGGTCGTGTCCGGCTCGCCGCGCGCGGACCTCGACCTCTTCGTCTTCCGTCGTGGTGGCCGTCGGCCGCTGGCCGCAAGCACGAGCGACGGGTCGAGCGAGCGCGTTCGCCGGCTGCTCCCGCCCGGCGACTACGACCTCGCCGTCTTCGCGGCGCGAGCCGGAGGACGCTACCGCGCCGCGCTGCGGCTGCGCTGACCGATCCGCACCGGACGATCGCTCGCGCCATCTCTAGCCTTGCCGTGTGAGGATTGCCGTATCGAGCGACGAGCGGACCGGTGTCGCCGACGCCGTCGTGGCGGAGCTGCGTAGTCGCGGGCACGAGCCGGTGCTGCACGGGGCGCTGGCCGAGGGCGAGCGCTGCGACTGGGCGTGGGCAAGCGAGGCCGCGGCGCGCGAGGTCGCGGAGGGCCGCGCCGAGCAGGCTGTGGTGTGCTGCTGGACCGGCACGGGAGCCGCGATCGCCGCCAACAAGGTCTCAGGCGTGCGCGCGGCGCTCTGCGCCGACGCGCAGACCGCACTCGGGGCGCGGCGGTGGAACGACGCGAACGCCCTCGCCCTGTCCTTGCGGACGACGAGCGAGGCAGTGCTCGAGGAGATCCTCGACGCCTGGTTCGACGGCGACCCGAGCGCTGACGACGACGACCGGGCGAACGTCCGCCACCTCGACGAGATCTGACCGTGTCCGACGAGGAAGGGGCGGGGCCGCCGCTCGTCGTCAGCGAGACGCTCGAGCGCTATCTCGACGAGCAGGGCCTCGGAGCGGGTCCGCTCGAGATCTCGCGGCTCGGCGAGGGTCACTCGAATATCACGTTCCTAGTGCGCCGCGGCGACGATAGCTTCGTCCTGCGGCGCCCTCCCCGACCGCCCTACCCGCCCTCGGCGCACGACGTGATGCGCGAGGCGCGCGTGCTGGCGGCGCTCGAGCGGACCGACGTCCGCACGCCCCGCGTGCTGGCGTCGTCGCCTAGCGAGGAGCTGCTCGGGGTCCCCTTCTACGTGATGGACTACGTCGAGGGCCACGTCGTCGGGGACACGGTCCCGGCCGTGCTCGACGATCCTGCTCAGCGCCGCCGAATCGCCCTCGAGCTCGTGGACGCGCTCGCCGAGCTCCACGCGGTCGACTGGGCGACGATCGGACTCGACGACTTCGGGCGCCCGAGCGGCTACCTCGAGCGCCAGGTGCGGCGCTTCGGCGAGCTCTGGGAGAAGAGCGCCACGCGCGAGCTCCCCCGCATGGGAGAGCTGACCGAGTGGCTGCGTCGCCACCTGCCGGAGTCGCCACACGCGACGCTCGTGCATGGCGACTATCGGCTCGGAAACCTCGTCTACGCACCCGCGGCGCCCGCCCGCGTGGCCACGGTGCTCGACTGGGAGATGGCCGCGATCGGCGATCCGCTCGCCGACGTCGGCTACCTGGCGGCCACCTACGCCCAGCCCGGCGACCCGGAGAATCCGATGGGCACGCTGTCGCGCGCCACCGCGGGCGGCGGCTTCCCGAGCCGCGAGGAGCTATTCGCACGCTACGAGGAGCGCAGCGGGCGAGCAGTGGGCGATCAGCGCTGGTATCAGGTGCTCGCGCTATGGAAGTCGGCGGTCTTCCTCGAGGGCAGCTATCGACGGCTGTTGAGCGGCACGACCGACGACCCGTTCTTTTGCACGCTCGACCGCGGAGTGCCGCAGCTCGTCGACTACGCCCACGAGATGACGACGCGCTGAGCTTGAGAGCCGCGCTCGTCACCGGCGGCTCGAGTGGAATCGGCCTCGAGATCGCCCGCGCGCTCGGGAGCGAAGGCTACGCCGTCACGCTGTCGGCGCGCCGCCCCGACAAGCTCGCGCACGCCGCCGCCGGACTGCGCGACGCGGACATGGACATCCACGCCGTTCCGGCCGACATGGCCATCGAGGACGACGTCACAGCGCTCGCCCGCGCGCACGGCGACCGCTACGGTCGCCTCGACGTGCTCGTCAACAACGCAGGCGTCGGCGTCGGCGGAGCGATCGAGGGCCATCCGACGCCCAAGCTCGACCTCCAGCTCGCCGTCAACCTGCGTGCCGTCTATTTGATTACGCGCGAATGCATCCCGTTGCTGAGGGCCGCGGGCGCCGAGCACGGCAAGGCGTTGATCGTGAACATGTCGTCGGTCACGGGCAAGGTCGGCGAGCCGGGGCTCGCCGCCTACTCGGCAACCAAGGCCGCCTTGATCGGGTTCACCCAGGCGGCGCAGGGCGAGCTCGCGGGGGCGGGGATCCAGGCGACCGCACTCTGCCCCGGCTTCGTCGACACCGCCATGAGCGACTGGGTCGAGGGCGTCTCCAAGGAGGAGATGATCAAGCCCGCCGACATCGCCGAGGCGGTCCTCTTCCTGCTGCGGACCTCCCCGGCGTGCCGCGTGCCGGAGATCGAGTTCGCGCGCGCCGGCGGCAGGCTGTGATCAGCCCTCGGGGAGCTCGACGCGGTCGATCCGGCACTCCTCGACCGGCCGGTCCTGCGCGCCCGTCGGCTGCGACTCGATCGCGTCGACCGCGTCCATGCCGTCGGTCACCTGCCCGAAGACGGTGTGCTTGCCGTCGAGCCACGGCGCCTCCTTGGCGGTGACGATGAAGAACTGCGAGCCGTTCGTGTTCGGCCCGGCATTCGCCATCGCGAGCGCGCCGCGCACGACCTTGTGGTCGTTGAACTCGTCCTCGAACTCGTAGCCGGGGCCGCCGCGGCCGGTGCCATCCGGGTCGCCGCCCTGGACCATGAAATCACGGATCACGCGATGGAAGATGACCTCGTCGTAGAAGCCCTCGCCGGCGAGGCGGCGGAAGTTCTCGACGGTCTTGGGCGCGTCGTCGTCGAACAGCTCGACGGTGATCGGCCCGTGGTTCGTGTGCAGGGTCAGCTCGCTCATCGTGTCGCTACCTCCAGCCGGAGCGCCACGCCCCGGACGTCTTGGCTGTGAACCTTCTCGACGACCTCGGCCGCGCGCTCGGCCGGCACGTCGACGAACGAGAAGCGCTCGAGCATGCGCACGTTGCGCACGTCCTCGCCCTCGAGATGGGAATGATCGATGATCGCGGTGATCAGGTCGGCGGGCTCGAGGCCGTGCGCCCTGCCCAGGCCGGCGATCAACTTCACGGTCGGCTGCTCGGGCCGGCGGGGCTTCGTATGGCGGGGGCGGCGAGTCTCGCCGGGCTCGCGTCGCGGGGAGCGCGCGCGGCGGCGGCGAGTGCTCGGAGCGACGGAAGCCTCGGCCGCCGCGGCCGTCGGCTCCACGGGCGCGCCCTCCCGGGGGACCTCTGCCGTGGTCTCGTCCGACGCGGCATCCGGCGCCGGCTCGGCGGGCGCGGGCTCCCCGACGGCCGTCTCGGCGACTGGCGGCGCGGCCTCGGCCGGCACCGGCGCCTCGGCCTCGACTGCCTTGCCGTTCGAGGGCGCATCGCCGTTCACGCCCCAGGGGGCGATCGTCGTGTTCGCGTGGCGCTCGATCGCCTCGAGGTCCGGGCGCTGCTTGCTCGTGACGAGGGTGATCGCCCGACCCGAGCGGCCGACCCGGCCAGTGCGCCCGATGCGGTGCACGTAGACGTCGGGCGAGTTCGGCATGTCGTAGTTGATGATGTGGGTGACGCCCGAGATGTCGAGCCCGCGGGCGGCGATGTCGGTCGCCACGAGCAGGCGCTCGCGACCGTCCTTGAACGAGATCATCACGCCGTCGCGCGAGCCCTGCGACATGTCGCCGTGCAGGGCCTTGACGCGCACGCCCTGGTCGCCGAGCGAACGCGCCAGGCGGTCGACGCCGATCTTCGTGCGCGCGAAGATGATCGCCTGATCCGGCCGCTCTGCCTTGAGCACGCGCGCGAGCGCCTCGGCCTTGCCGCGATCGGGCACGTCGACGTAGAACTGCTCCACGGTGTCGATCGTAAGCGTTGCCGCCTTGACCTTGATCGTGACCGGGTCGAACATGCGGCTCTCGGCCAGGCGCTTGATCTCCGTCGGCATCGTCGCCGAGAAGAGCGCAGTCTGGCGGCCAGAGGGACAGCGCGCGAGGATCGTCTCCACGTCCTCGAGGAAGCCGAGGTCGAGCATCTCGTCGGCCTCGTCGAGCACGACGAAGCGCACGCCCGAGAGCACGAGGTCGTGGCGGTTCATCAGGTCCATCACGCGCCCGACCGTTCCGACGACGACCTGACCGCCCTCGTTGAGCTGGGCGACCTGGCTGCGAATCGGCGCGCCGCCGAAGACCGCGACGACCTCGACGCCACGCTCGGCGCCGTAGGCGCGGATCGCCTGGGTGACCTGGATGCAGAGCTCGCGCGTCGGCGTCAGCACGAGCGCCTGCACCTCGCGGTCAGACGGGTCGACGTACTCGAGCATCGGCAGCCCGAACGCCGCCGTCTTGCCGGTGCCGGTCTGCGCCTGTCCGATCACGTCACGCCCTTGGAGCAGCTCGGGCACCGCCTGCTCCTGGATCGGCGTCGGCTGGTCGTAGCCGAGCCGCTTGAGGGCGGCGAGTAGGGGCTGTGAGAGACCGAGGTCTGCGAAAGAGGTCATATGCCGCTCACACTACTCGCGCCGGGGAGCCGACCCGAAACGGCTACGCTGCCCGCCTCGTGAGCCTGCTCGTAGTCGGATCGATCGCCTTTGACGCCGTCAGGAGCCCGTTCGGGGAGCGCGACCGCATGCTCGGCGGCTCGGCCGTGCACTTCTCGCTGGCGGCGTCCTTCTTCTGCGACGTGCGCGTGGCCGGGCCGGTCGGCGATGACTTCGGCGACGACGAGTACGCGGTGCTCGCCGATCGCGGCGTCAACACCGACGACATCGAGCGGGTGCCCGGCGGCGAGACCTTCTTCTGGCGTGGCCACTACGAGCACGACCTCAACACCGCCCACACCGACGACACCCAGCTGGGCGTCTTCGGCGACTTCGAGCCGAAGCTGTCGCAGCCCTCTCGCGACGCCGAGACGCTCTTCCTCGCCAACATCCAGCCGGACCTCCAGCGCCAGGTGCGCGAGCAGTGCACCGGCGCTCGCCTCGTCGGGCTCGACTCGATGAACCTTTGGATCGACACGGCGCGCGAGTCGCTCGTGCGCACGATCGGCGGGGTCGACCTCGTGTTCCTGAACGACGCCGAGGTCCGCATGCTGACCGAGCAGCCGAACCTCCTGCACGCCGCGCGCGCGGTGATGGACATGGGCCCGCGCGCCGTCGTCGCCAAGCAAGGGGAGTACGGCGCGGCCCTCTTCACCCGCGACGCGTTCTTCGCCCTGCCCGCCTATCCGCTCGAGACGATCAACGACCCGACCGGCGCCGGCGACTCGTTCGCGGGTGGCTTCCTCGGGTACCTCGCCTCCGAGGGCGAGGGCGCGGCCGACGACGAGGGCGTGCTCAGGCGCGCCATGACCTACGGCTCGACGATGGCCTCCTTCAACGTCGAGGACTTCGGCACCGAGCGCGTGCGCCGGCTGCGGCGCGAGGAGATCGACGAGCGCTTCGCGCAGTTCAAGCACATCACCTCGCTCGAAGTCGTTCCGACGGCCTGATTCGGGTCGCCCGGTCGGGTACGATCCCGCGCCATGGGCTGGGCGTTCTTCTTCCTGTTCGTCGTCCTCAAGGTGCCGGTCGTGGCCGCCTTCTGGCTGATCTGGTGGGCGATCCGCTCGGAGCCCACGGTCACGGACGACGTGGCCGGGGACGACGGTGGCGGCGGTCGCTGCCCGCGGCTCAGGCGCGGACGGCGGCCCGGGCCGCGCTCGCCAAGGCGCGGGCCCCATGCCGCGTCCGCGCCCGAACCGCCGCGGCGCGTGCGCAGTGCGCGTGGCCGCTCGCTCGCACGGCGGTGATCGACGACGGCCACGCGGTCCACTACGCGGCTGTCGAGCGAGGCACGCCCGTGTTCTCCTCCGACGAGATCGAGGTTGGCCGGGTCGAGCAGGTGCTCGACAACTACCGCGAGCACATCTTCGACGGGCTCGTGATCTCGGACCGCGACGACGAGCTTCGCTTCGTCGACGCGCCGGAGGTCAGGCGGACGGCCGAGCGCGGTATCACGCTCGCCTTAACGGCCGCCGAGGTGATGGAGCTGCCGGCCCCCAAGTCGGGCGCCGGATCTTTCGTGGCGAATGTCCGCGCCGGCCGCCTCGCGAGGCTCTTCGGGGGCGGCTGGAAGCGCAGCTGACGGTCGCTCGCGGTGGCGCACCGCGGATAGACTGCTCAGTACAAAACCTGGGAGGAGCGGCATGGCTGACGAGCAGACGCAGGAGGCCCAGCGGTCAGACGGTGAGGTAGCACGCGATGGCGGCGCGCCCGCCGACTCGCTCTCGGTGACCGACAACCGCACCGGGCAGAGCTATGAGGTCGAGGTCGTCGACGGCACGGTCAAGGCGATGGACTTCCGCCAGATCAAGGTCTCAGAGGACGACTTCGGCTTGATGACCTACGACCCGGCCTTCACCAACACCGCCGCCTGCCGCAGCGAGATCACCTTCGTCGACGGCGACAACGGTGTGCTCGAGTACCGCGGCTACCCGATCGACCAGCTCTGCGAGCACTCGACCTACCTCGAGGTGGCCTACCTGCTGATTCACGGCGAGCTGCCCGCGCCGGAGCAGCAGGAGGCGTGGGTCTACGACATCACCCACCACACCTTCGTGCACGAGAACATCAAGAAGTTCGTCGAGGGCTTCCGCTACGACGCCCACCCGATGGGGATGCTGCTTGCGACGGTCGGCGCGCTGTCCACGTTCTACCCGACGGCGAAAGACATCGACGACGACCGTGAGCGCTACATCTCGGCCGTGCGCATGATCGCCAAGATGCCGACGCTCGCCGCCTTCGCCTACCGCCAGCTGCTCGGCTTGCCCTACGTCTACCCGGACAACGACCTCGACTACTCGGGGAACTTCCTTTCGATGCTGTTCCGCATGAGCGAGCCGCAGTACGAGCCGGACCCGCGGCTCACGCGCGCCCTCGACAACCTCCTCATCCTGCACGCAGACCACGAGCAGAACTGCTCCACGAGCGCGGTTCGCAGCGTCGGCTCCTCGCGGGTCGATCCCTACTCGGCCGTCGCCGCCGGCGTAGCCGCGCTCTACGGGCCGCTCCACGGCGGCGCCAACGAGGCGGCGCTCGCGATGCTCGACCGGATCGGCACGGTCGAGAACATCCCCGACTTCCTCGAGGGGGTGAAGGCCGGCGACGAGCGGCTGATGGGCTTCGGCCATCGCATCTACAAGAACTACGACCCGCGGGCCCAAATCATCAAGAAGAACGTCGACGAGGTGATGGAGGTCACCGGCAAGAACCCCAAGCTCCAGATCGCCACCGAGCTCGAGAAGCGCGCGCTCGACGACAGCTACTTCACCGATCGCAAGCTCTACCCGAACGTCGACTTCTACTCCGGGTTGATCTACGAGGCGCTCGACCTCCCGCGCGACATGTTCACGGTGATGTTCGCGATCCCGCGGACCTCGGGCTGGATCGCCCAGTGGCTCGAGATGCAAGACGACCCGGACACGAAGATCGCCCGCCCGCGCCAGATCTACACGGGCCGGCGCGAGCTCGACTACCTGCCGATCGACGAGCGCGGCAGCGGCAAGCCTCGTCACCCGCGGTCGACCCCGCTGAAGCCGGAAGCGACGGCGCCGGGTCAGTAGCGCTCCGGGGCTCGGGTCGAGCCTCGCCGGATACGCTGTAGAAGATGAGGGAGCCCCTTTACGACGGACACGGTCGGCGCATCTCCGACCTGCGCGTGTCCGTCACCGACCGCTGCAACTTCCGCTGCCAGTACTGCATGCCCGCCGAGGGCCTGCCCTGGCTCCAGCGTGACGAGGTGCTCTCGTTCGAGGAGATCGAGCGGCTGGTGCGATTGCTGGCGGAGATGGGCATCACCGACCTCCGGCTCACCGGCGGAGAGCCGCTCGTGCGGCGCGAGTTCCCGAAGCTCGCGGGGATGCTCGCGCGTATCGAGGGCCTCGAGGACATCTCGCTGACGACCAACGGCTACCTGCTCGAACGCGACGCCGCGGCGCTTGTGGAAGCCGGCATTCAGCGCGTGAACGTCTCGATCGACTCGCTTCAGCGCGACCGCTTCTTCCAGATGACCCGGCGTGACTCGCTGCCCCAGGTGCTGCGCGGGCTCGAGGCGCTCGGTCGCCACCCCGAGGTCCACCCGATCAAGGTCAATGCCGTCGCGATGCGCGGCTTCACCGAGCAGGAGGCGCTTCCCTTCGCCGAGTTCGCGCGCTCGACCGCCTACCAGGTGCGCTTCATCGAGTTCATGCCGCTCGACGGCGATCACAACTGGTCGCCGGACGCGGTGCTCACGGGCGACGAGCTGCGCCGCATCATCCACGCCGTGCATCCGCTCGAGGAGCGCCCGCGCGAGCCTTCCGCCACCGCGCGCGTCTTCCGCTTCCTCGACGGAGGCGGTGAGATCGGCTTCATCAATCCCGTCTCCGAGCCGTTCTGCGACGATTGCAATCGCATCCGCCTGACCGCCGAAGGCAAGCTGCGCACCTGCCTCTTCTCGGTCGGCGAGACCGACCTGCGCGAGCCGCTGCGCTCCGGCGCGAGCGACTCCGAGATCGAGCTGATCGTGCGCGACGCGGTGTGGCGCAAGGAGCTCAAGCACCGTGTCAACGAGCCGGGCTTTCGCCAGCCGGCGCGCACGATGAGCGCGATCGGCGGCTGAGCGCGCCCTGCTCGGCGCGTGGCCGGCTACTCGCTGACGATCCGGGAGCGCGCGAAGGTGGAGCGCGATCGCTTCGAGGATCTCGGGACGGCGCTGTCGGAGCTCGAGCTCCGTGGCCGCTCGCTTCAGGAGGGTGCCCGTACCCGCCCGATCGACCTGCCGACCCGCCACTTCGAGCCGATCCAGCAAGTGGTCGCCCGGCTCGAGCTCGTCGGCCCGCGCCGCCTACGGGTAGGGATCGACGTACGTGGTGACGGCTCCGCCGAGGGCTGGACCGGTCGCGTGCGCAGGCGACTGATCGAGCAGCGCGAGCGCGAGTCGGCCTACGACGCCCTGCGCCGCGCGATCGACGGCACGGGTGAGGCCGGCGACCGCCCAGCCGGGGTCGGCTGAGCGGTCGCGGTCAGAGACGGCGCCCGGCTGCCTAGACGCCGAGCTCCTGGGAGGCCATCTTGGCCCCCTCGACGCGCGCCGTGATCTTCTGCATCGCTACGTCGCGAGCGAAGTCGGGGGAGCCGTGCTTTGGCTTCTCGTCACGACTGAACGGCGAGAAGCCGCAGTCGTCTGTCGCCCCGAGGCGCTCGACCGGGATGTGCTTCGAGGCCGCGACGAGCGCGTCCCTCACCTGCTCGGCCGTCTCGACCTCGGGGTTGAGCGGGTTGATCACGCCGATGAAGCACACCTGCGGGACACCGTTCGCGTCTTCGCGGCTGTACTGCCCGCAGAGCCTGTAGACCGTCTCCTTGTCCTGCTCGCTCGCGCACTGGATCAGGAAGTAGCCGGCGTTGAGCTGGAACATCTTGCTGAGCAGCTTCTCGTAGGGCACGTCGGCGCTGTGCACCGAGTCGTTGTCCCCGCCCGGACAGGTGTGGATGCCGATGTTCTTGCGCTCCTCGGGGGAGAAGCGGTCGATCACCCGGTTGTTGAGGTCGATGAACTCCTGCAGCATGTCCTTGTTCGTCCACGGGTTGCGCGAGTCGTTCTTGTTCGCGAGGCGACCCTCGGTGAAGTCGATCGACACGCGCTCGGCTCCCGCCGCGAAGGCCTGGCGGATGTCCTTCTCGACCTCGTCGCAGAGGTCGCTCAGGAACTGCTCGCGCGGGTAGCCCTCGATCTCCTCCTCGAGCGGGTACAGCAGCATCAGCATCGAGGGGGCGATCACCGCCTGCTTGACGGGCTTCGACGCGTCCCGCTTGTTCTTCTCGACGAACTCCGACGCGAACGTCTGGTACCTGAAGGGACCGCCGGTCAGACGGGGCAGCTGGCGGTGATGGCCGTCGTCGAAGATCGCGAAGAACTGGCCGTCGCCGGCGAGGTTGGGAGCGAGGCCCGTGCCCGCCAGGGTGGTCGTGATCGGGTAGGTCGCGAAGCTCGACTCGCGCTGCTCACCGTCGGTCACGTAGGTCTCGCCGGTCTGCTCTAGCCGCTTGATCGAGTCCTTGGCCGCCTCCTCCTGGAGCGCCTGCAGCTCCTCGACGGTGATCTTCCCGTCATCGAGGTCGGCGTAGGCCTGCTGGAGCTTCATCGGCCTTGGCAGCGAGCCGACGAGCTCGGTCGGAATCGGCATTCTCTCTTCTCCTTGCTGGACTGCTCTGGACGCTGCGACGGTAGCCGACCGCCCGGTGGCGGTCAAACCTTCAGCTGCCGACTTTCCACGGGCATGGACCGATAGGCTGCTGGGTTGACTTCGGGTCACGTCCTTGCCGCCCGCCCACGTTCTCGCACGACGCGGCGGGTTTGACGTGACCGTCACGGGCTCGGCCCGCGTAGACCTCTCGAGGAGGAACACTTGACCACCACCACTGCAGTCCTTACCCCCACAGACTTCAAGGTCGCCGATCTTTCGCTCGCCGAGCTGGGGCGCAAAGAGATCCGGCTGGCCGAGCACGAGATGCCGGGCCTGATGGCGACGCGTGAGGAGTACGCCGACCGCCGGCCGCTCGCGGGCGCCCGCATCACCGGGTCGCTCCACATGACCACCCAGACGGCCGTGCTGATCGAGACGCTCGTCGCGCTCGGCGCCGAGGTCCGCTGGGCAAGCTGCAACATCTTCTCGACCCAGGACCCCGCCGCCGCAGCGACGGTCGTCGGTCCGGACGGCACGCCCGAGGAGCCGCGCGGGGTAGCCGTGTTCGCGTGGAAGGGCGAGACGCTCGAGGAGTACTGGTGGTGCACGCTGCAGGCGCTGAGCTGGCCCGGCGAGTCAGCCGGCGACGTCCAGGGCCCGAACATGATCCTCGACGACGGCGGCGACGCCACGATGCTCGTGCACAAGGGCACCGAGTTCGAGCGCGCGGGCGCCGTGCCAGCCCCCGAGAGCGCGGAGTCGGAGGAGTTCCAGGAGGTGCTGCGGCTGCTCCAGCGCTCGCTCGGCGAGGATCCTCAACGCTGGACCGCGATCGGCGAGGGCATCAAGGGAGTGACCGAGGAGACGACGACCGGCGTCAATCGCCTCTACCAGATGCAGGAGACGGGCGAGCTGCTGTTCCCGGCGATCAACGTCAACGACTCGGTGACGAAGTCGAAGTTCGACAACATCTACG
>Ga0136614_10002112_pt1 | contig 12204 bp, 9 predicted proteins | sample AntDrymUQ2792106_2_FD_106643 | JGI IMG/M metagenome (GOLD analysis project Ga0136614, IMG submission 106643) | Polar desert sand microbial communities from Dry Valleys, Antarctica - metaG UQ279 (21.06) | ecosystem: Environmental > Terrestrial > Soil > Desert | place: Antarctica: Dry Valley...
CCTTGGGTCCAGGGTCGGTGTGCTGGCGTCGCGCACCTGTGGCTTGTTGTGCTAAGGGTGGGCTCGCTTTTTCCTCGGGTTACTGCTTCTCCTCGGGTTACTGCGCGCCCGAGGCGCGTTGGCGCTGCTTCTCGCGGTAGCGGCGGGTCTTGGAGATGCTGCCGCAGCCGCGCATGCTGCACCAGCGGGCCGTGCGGTTGCGCGACTCGTCGTAGAACAGCCAGCGGCATGCGGGGTTGGCGCAAGATTTTAGCCGTGTCCACGTCCCGGTGAGCACGGCCTGGTGCACGGCGGCCGCCAGCGCCGTGATAGCGCCTCCGGCGCCGTCCTCGCGTGGTTGGAAGAAGGCGACCACGCTGCCGTGCTGCACGTCGAGGCGGACCGAGGCGGCGTGCGGCGCCGCAAGGTGGTTGAACGCTTCGACGGCCTCGCGCGGCGGCCGCTCGCCTGTGGTGTTGGCGGCGGCCATCGCGCGCACGGCGTCGCGCAGGCCGCGCAAAGCCGACAGGTCGCTGATGGTGATCGGCTGGCCGTTGCTCAGCATGCCCTCACCCGCCAGCCACGCCGTCGCAGCCTCCACGTCCGCCAGCCCGTCACGCTCATTGTAGAGGTCCTCGGTGTCAACGAACTTGCGGGCCAGCTCCAGCGTGCCGGGCGCCGCATTGGCGGGGTCGTTGTTCATCTTCATGCCTCCTTGCTTACGCACCCTCTCGTCACCATCGTGTCTGACTTGATGGTGACAACTCGGCCACGTATGGTCGCCACCGTAGCGCTTTCGATGGTGACGGTCGAGAGAAGCTCATGCCGGGTTCACAGGGAGCCCGCGTCCGCTGCGTCGTCCGTCGGCGGCGGCTGCGGGGCCGTCGACTGTAGGAGCCCAGCAGCACATAGGCCTGCCCGCGGCAGACCGCCGTCCGGGGCGTCGCGCGCCAGCAGGACCGACCGATCAGGCGCCGGGTCCTGCCTGGCCGGGTGAAGGGAGCTCTTCGATGACTCAAGAAAGGTACGCTGCCAACGGCGCGGGCGCCGATCCAGCCGTATTGCCCGCCCATCGCACGCTCGGGCTGCTGGTGATCTGCGCCGCGCAGTTCCTAGTAGCGCTGGATCTGTCCATCGCCAACATCGCCGTGCCGCACATGAGCGCCGAGTTGGGCTTCGAGCCCGACTCGGTGGGCTGGGTTCTTTCGGCCTTCGCGCTGGCCTTCGCCTCGATACTCTTGCTGGGCGGGCGTATCGCCGACCTGTACGGGCGCAAGCGGGTGTTCGTCACCAGCCTGCTGATACTGGGCGCAGCGTCGGTATTGGCCGGCGCCGCCTGGAGCCCGGCCGCCCTGATCACAGGCCGCGTCCTGCAGGGCCTGGCCGCCGGGTTCATCGCCCCCTCCGCCCTGGGCCTGTTGACCGCCACCATCCCCGAGGGACCGCAGCGCGAGCGAGCCCTGGGGATCTACGGCGCGATCCTCTCCGCCGGATTCGTCAGCGGCATGATCGGCGGTGGCGTGCTCACCGAGTTCCTGAGCTGGCGCTGGACGATGTACATCAACGTGCCCGTCGTGCTCACGGCGGTGACGATGGCTACGCGCTACCTGCCCGAGAGCCGCGTCAGCGGAGACAGCCGGCTAGACATCCCCGGCAGCCTTCTGTCGGCAGGAGCCATGGTGTGCATCGTCTACGCGCTGGAGGAGGCTGGGGCCGAAACGGCCTGGGCGTCCACGGCGCTAATTCTCGTCGTCGGCGTGTGCCTCGTGCTGGCGTTTGTGAGGGTCGAACGCCGAAATCCCTCGCCCATACTGCCCATGTCGCTGTTCAGAATCGGAGCCGTGGGCGGGGCGAACCTCATCGGTCTGGTGATGGTCGCCGCCTACGGTGGGATGCTCATCATCCTGACCCTGTACTTGCAAGAGGTATTGGGCTACAGTGCGCTGGCCACCGGGCTGGTGTTTGCGGTCTCGGGCACCATCGGCATTATCACCAGCACGCTCACCGGCAGGTTCCTGCAACGCTGGCACCTGGACCAGGTGCTGCTGTTCGGCATCGTCGTCGCATCGCTCGGCCTGCTGTCGCTGATCTTTCTGCCCGAGCGCGGCGGGCTGTGGCTGGTCCTCGGGGCCATCTCGGTTAATGCCTTCGGGCACATCATCGTGCTGGTGGTCGTCAGCGTCGCCGCCAACAACGGCGTGCCCGCCGACCACAAGGCCGTCGCCGGGGCCGTGCTGAACACCGCTCAGCAGTTGGGCATCGCCCTGGGCGTGGCCCTGTTGACCTCACTGGCCGCCGCCGTCACCGCCGCCCAGACCGAGCCCGACACCGCAGCAGCGGTGGTCGCCGGCTGGCGGTGGGCCCTGGCGCTAAGCACAGCTCTAGCCTTGTCGACCGTCCCCCTCACCTTGGCACTGCGCAAGAGGCGGCGGATGTGACCCCGGTCGCCACAGTGCTGCTCGCCAGACACGCCTGTCATTCGCGCGGCGTGCGAAGGCAAGCCGGCTGCGATACCGCAGCCGGCGAGCTCGCGCATCCCGTGCGACGGTGCCAGGCACCGCAGCGCACCGGGCCCGGGGTCACCAACCAAGCCTGGCGGGGTTCGCGCCACGCCAACGAGAGGTCGGCGCCCTGGCGCAGCACCGACCACAGCGGCGCCCCCCGGCTGGCTGCATGTATCGTCACCATCGTTCTTGAGTTAGGAAGTTCGAAGGTAAGGAGGTGCGAGCATGGCAGATTTCACGACGGCACCGCTGACATCCGAGACGTGGCAGGACTTCGAGCAGGTCATGGGCTCGAACGGTGGCGCGCGCGGCTGCTGGTGTATGCACTGGCGGCTCTCGTTCAAGGATTGGGAGGCCGGCCGAGGGGACGGCAACCGGGTTGCGTTGCGTGAGCGCGCGGAGCAGCAGCCTCCTCCCGGGCTGGTGTGTTATGTGGCTGGCGAGGCCGTGGGCTGGGTCGGGGTAGGCGATCGCTCGGAGTACCCCCGCCTACAGCGTTCGCCGGTCACCAAGGCCCTCGATGACACGCCGGTGTGGGTGATCAGCTGTTTGTTCGTGCGCCGCAGCCACCGCCAGCAGCGACTGCAGGCGGAGATGATCGCCGCGGCGTGCGACTTCGCCGCCGACTACGGCCAGCACACCGTTGAGGGCTTCCCCGTTGACCCCGCATCAGGACAGACCGCGGGCGCGGACAACGCCATGACCGGCATCGCGTCGGCGTTTCGTGAAGCCGGGTTCACCGAAGTGGCGCGCCGCAAGAAGGACCGCCCGGCGATGCGCCGTACCGTCGCCGACGCGTAGCGGACCAGCTCGCCTGCGGACTAGAAGATCGACAATGCTTGGGAATTGCTGGTATTTCGCCAGGAAGGTTGACGTTGTAACTGGGTCGAGTTGATCCACCACCAGTGGGCGCTGGAGGTTGCCCGGCGGAGGTCCGCGGCTCTATTGGTCAGCGCGCCGAACGTTTGCCGCGGCGGTGTTCGCGGGGTTGGCTGCCGACCCCACTGTCGATAGCTCAGAGCTCAGCGCCACAGGCAGGACGGGGCACCGTCCACCTAGCGGGGCCGGTTCACTGCGACCACCAGGTCGGGTCCCGGTCCCAGCGATGGGCGCGCAGGGCGGCCAGGAGGTCAGACGGGAGCGCGGCGGCGCCGCTGGCGGCCAGGTTGGCCCGGACGTGGTTCTCCTTGCGCATCCCAGGGATCACCGTGCTCACGGCCGGATTGGCCAGGATGAAGCGCAGCACCAGCTCTGGGAGGGTCATCCCATCCGGCACCAGCTCCTTCAGTCGGTCCGCCCGCTCGACCGCCGGGCACAGGTTCTCCGGTACGAAGTACCCGTTGCGCCAGTCTCCCTCCGGCCAGGTGCTGTCCTTCGTCAACGTTCCGGTGAGGGTTCCCTCGTCGAACGGCACCCGTGCGATCACCCCGATGCCCTCGTTCTGGCACACCGGGAACAGTTCGTCCTCTGGACTCTGGTCAAACACGTTGTAGATGACCTGCACCGTGTCGATAAGGCCCGTCTTGAGCGCTTTTAGCACGTTGGTCGGTTCCCAGCGGTTGATGCTGATGCCGATCCCTCGGACGAGTCCCTGGCGCTTGAGCTCGCTGATCGGTTCCTGCCACCGGTCGTCGTCGGCCCAGGAGTCCTCCCAGACGTGGAACTGCAACAGGTCCACACTGTCGACGCCAAGGTTGGCCAGGCTCTTCTCGGTGTACTCCCGGATATGGTCTGCGGGAAACACCTCCTTCAGTTTGGATTCCCTAGTGGACGGAAAGTTGCGATCCTTCGGCGGGATCTTCGTGGCGATCGTGAGTTCCTTGTCCGGGTTCGCGCGCAGCAGTTCGCCGAGCAGTTGCTCGCTGTGCCCGCGACTGTAGATCCAGGCCGTGTCGAAGAACGTGCAGCCCAGATCGACTGCGAGTTGCAGCGCCCTCATTCCGGACTTGTCGTTCGCGCCGGTCCAGCCGCCCTCGCCGCCGGCGATTCCCCACATCCCGTAGCCGACTTCACTGACCTGCCAACCGAGCCTGCCGAACCGGCGGTAGCGCATGTCTGTATCCTTCCCCGTTGTTTTCTGGTATGTTTTCCGCATGATCGACGTGAACTCGTACCTGGTGTTCCTCGCCACAGTGCTGCTGATCTGCCTCGTCCCGGGGACCGACATGGTCTACATCGTCACGAACGGCATCAGCCAGGGCGTTAAAGCGGGCCTGCTTGCCTCGGTCGGCATGTCGGTCGGGATGCTGGTCCACACCGCTGCCGTCGTACTCGGCCTGGCCGCGCTCGTTGCCGCCTCCTCCACGGCCTACGAGATTCTGCGTTTCGCGGGGGCAGCATACTTGGCGTATCTCGGTGTGAAAACGCTGATCGACTCGCGGCACGGAGTCGACGCGAGCGTCGTTGCCGGAGTTCAGCTGCCGCTGTCGACGGTCTTCCGCCGGGCGGTCATCACCAATTTGCTCAATCCCAAGATCGTGGTGTTCTACCTTGCGTTCCTTCCCCAGTTCGTCCGCTCCGACCAGGGAAACGGCACCGTACAGCTCCTCGTCCTCGGTCTGACGTTCGTGGTGATAGGTCTCGTGGTCGATTCCGTGGTCGCGCTGGCCAGTGGCCGGATCGGGGACTGGCTGTGGAAGGACCGCCGATCTGTGACCTGGCTGAACCGGCTCGCCGGGATCGTGTTCCTCGGCCTCGCGATAAGTGTGACCGTCAACTGACAGGGAGCCCAACAGTCGGTTTCGTCCTTCCGCTCCGGCGTCTCCCGCTTGTGTTCCGCGAGAGCGTACGGTAACATTTCTTGTGTGACGAAACCCAAGTCCGTGGTAGCGCTCTGGAGTCCGCCCCGCTCGCGTTCCACCGCATTTCTCCGAATGATGATGGAGCGCGACGATGTGCTCGCGCTGCACGAGCCGTTCTCTCAGCTCGCTGATTTCGGTAGCTGCACGGTGGCCGGACGGGTAGCGAACTCCGAGCAGGAGCTGATCGCCGTCATCACTGGGCTCGGTACCCAAGGACGCGTGTTCTTCAAGGACACCACGGACTTCCACTATCCGGGCGTGCTCTCCGACGCCGGGTTCTTGCAGGAGGTTGAGCACACGTTCCTCATCAGACACCCGCGCGAGGTGATCCCGTCGCATTACGTGCTCAACCCTCAGGTAACCCTTCCCGAGATCGGTTTCGCCCGGCTGCACGAGCTCTATCTCGCGGTCGCCGAGGCCACCGGTCGTGAGCCCGTCGTCGTCGACTCCGATCTGTTGCTGGACCAGCCGGCGCGGGTCGTACGGGCGTACACCGAGCAGGTCGGGCTGGCGCACAGACTCGATTCGCTCAACTGGTCGGCCGGGGAGCGAACTGAATGGGCTAGGACTGCTCGCTGGCACGACGAGGCCAGCAACAGCGACGGTTTCGTCAGGTCCGAGCGGCAGTACGCGGCGACCGTGGACAACAACCCGGTCCTCGCCGGATTCTACGAGCAGGAGATGCCGTTCTACGAGTACCTGCTGGAGCACAGGATGACGCCCTGAACGACGACGCCAGGGCACCGCCGATGCCGTCGTGTGCGCCGGTACTCTATGTGGATGGTTGACGAGACGGTTCCCGCGGGACCACGTGACCCGATCGACATGGCCCTTCTGCCCCGGACAGCCGAGGTGGACGGGAGGGGACGGCTGCGCATCGGGGGAGTGGACGTCCTCGACGCGGCCGCCGAGTTCGGCACCCCGCTGTTCCTGTACGACGCCGCGGAGGCGCGGCGCAGTTTCCGCGAGGCCGTCGATGTCTTCGGCGACGGGGTCGCGTACGCCACGAAGGCGTTCCTCACCCCGTACCTGGCCCGGCTGGCCGCTGACGAGGGCATGTCGTTCGACGTGTCCACCGCCGGCGAGTACGAGTGCTGCCGGCGGGCCGGCGTCCCGGCGTCCAAGCTGGTGCTGCACGGGAACAACAAGCAGCCGCACGAGCTGGTCCGGGCCGTCGAGGAAGGCGTCCAGGCGATCGTCGTCGACAACTTCGACGAGATCGACCGCCTGATCGCAATCAGCCGGGACCTGCGGACACCGGTCAAGGTCATGGTCCGGATCAACCCCGGCATCGAGGTGCACACCCACCGGTACGTGGCCACCGGCAACCGGCGGTCCAAGTTCGGCTTCCCGGCCTGGACCAGCGACGCCGACAAGGCGATCCACCAGGTGCGGGCGGAGCCCTACATGACGTTCTCCGGCCTGCACATGCACATCGGCAGCTTCGTGCTCGATCTCGACAACTTCCTGCAGGCGCTGGACGTGGCCGCTCCGCTGCTGGAGGAACACGAGCCCGAGGTGCTGGTAGTCGGGGGCGGTCTGGGCCTGCGGTACCTGAATGACGACGTGTGCCCGACGTTCCGCGAGTGGGGCGAGGCAATCGTGTCCTGGGGGCGGACCCGGTTCCCCGGCAGCCGCATCCTCGCCGAACCCGGACGCGCGATGGTCGCCCGCGCCGGGATCACCCTGTACACGGCGGGCGTCGTCCAGCAGAAGGGCGACCTGACGTTCGTGGCCGTGGACGGCGGGATGAGCGACAACCCCCGCCCGATCCTCTACGGGTCCGGGTACGAGGTGTTCAACGTCGTCGCCCCGCTGGTCCGCCGGGAGCAGGGGGTGCGGGTGGTGGGCCGGCACTGCGAGGCGGGCGACACCCTGCTCGAGCACGGTTACCTGCCCGCGTCGACGAAGGTCGGTGACATCGTCTGCACGCCGGTCACCGGCGCCTACGGGTACTCGATGGCGTCGAACTACAACATGGTCCCGCGCGCGGCCGTCGTCTTCGTCGAGAACGGCGAGGCCCGGTTGACGACGCGGCGGGAGACCCTCGACGACCTGTTCGCCCGCGAGGTCGTTCCGGGCTGAGGCCGCGGGGTCAGGTCCGGACGTGCCAGGCATGGCCGCCGTTGGTGAACCGCGTCTGGCGCTCGGTGCCCGGGAGGTCGGCGATCTCGCGGACGCCGCTCACGATCACGTTGCCCTTGTAGAGGTCGACCTCGATCGTCCCGGTGGCGTGCTGGGTCAGCAGGTCCGCCGCGGCGCGGGCCGCCAGGGCCGCCGGCTCGAGCATCGTGCCCTCGTACGTGGCCCGGCCCAGCCGCTGGAACAGGGTCCGGGCGAGCTCGGTGGCGTCCTTGTCCAGGGTGGTTTGGTACAGGGCGTTCAGGCACCGGCCGAGCACCTCCAGCCCCGGCGCCTCGTACACGCCGCGGCACTTCGTGCCGTTGACGCGGTTCTCCACCACGCTGAGCAGCGAGATTCCGTTGCGCCGGCCGGCCTCGTTCGCCGCTAGGACGGCCTGCACCGCGTCCACGGCGAGCCCGTCGATATCCACCGGGCGACCGCCGCTGAACCGCACCCGGAACGTCTCGGCCGTGTCCGGGGCCTGCTGCGGCCATCTGGTCATGATCGGTGTGATCACATCGGACCGGGTGTCCAGCTCCTCGAGGTCGCAGCTCTCGTGCGAGTAGCCACCCAGGTTCCCGTCCACCGAGTAGTCGGTGTAGTCCGCGAACGACTTCGGGTAACCCAGCTCCAGCAGGTACTCGGTCATCGAGGCCCGGCTCGGGAACCGCTCCAGCAGCCACGGCCGGGTCCACGGGGTGAACACGGTCAGGTCGGACGCCAGCGCGGCGCCGTACCGGGCGAACCGCGCCTGGTCGTTGCCGCCGCCGACGCAGCCGTGCACCAGCACCGTGCACCCGTCGGTGCGCAGCTCGCCGGCCAGCCCGGCGACCAGGACCTCCCCGCGGGCGGCGCCGGTGGTGTTCCAGTAGCCGCCGTCGTAGGTCGCCTGGTACCGGATCAGGTCCAGGTACGTCTCCGCCATCTCGGCGCGCAGATCGACCACCCGGTTCGGGAGGCCCTGCTCGTCGAGCAGGCCCGACAGTTCGGCGGCGCCGAACGGAACGTCCTGGCCGATGTCGGCGACGTACGACACGGTGTCGACGCCGTTCTCCGCCAGCCAGGCGCCGATCGTGGTCGCGGAGAGCCCGCCGGAAGCCAGAACTCCCACGCGGTGCTCCCGGAGTGCGGTCAGGTCCATGTCTCGTCCCTTCTGGAGAGCGCGGTCACGTGTCGCCGGGGCGGTTCCCGGTCCGGCTACCCCACGGCGGCCGACGCGTAGTTGTGGAACACCTCGCCCCCGATCGGCGGCCACTCCAGCCCGGCGTCGCCGGCGAGGCGGTTCGCTCGCTCCGCCGGACAGCGGGTGGCCAGCTCGGAGAACAGCGCCGGCAGGTCGCGCTCGGCGGCGGGCAGCATCGTCGCGACCCTGCTGAGATCCCGGTCCTCCTCACCGGCCGACCGCAGCCGATCCAGGAAGTCCTCGTAGGGCAGGTCGGTGAGGTCGAACGCCTTGCGGAACGCGTCGAGCAGGTCGTCGAGCCGGACGCTTCCGGGTTGCCGGAGATGGAAGTAGCCGGTCTCCCCACGCTCCAGAGCGGCCACCACCAGCGCGGACGCCCGGTCCACCGGCAGGTAGTCGAGGGTGACCTCGCTGCGGAACGTCACGTCGAGCCGCACGCACGCGCGCACCAGGAGATCGGCCAGCCCGTCCCGGCTCGGCACACCGAGCCGGGAGTGCGGCATGACCTCGCCGAGCCGGTGCACGGCGACCGGCACCCCCCGTTCGGCCGCCGCGTCCATCAGCCACTCGCCGACCAGCTTGGACTGGCTGTAGCCGTCGTCCGGGCGGCTGGAGGCGGGCGCGGGTGCCTCGACCCCGCCGTCGGGCAGCACGCTCAGGGTGGAGACGAAGTGCACCGGCGTGGTGCGCCCGCTGCACGCGAACCGCAGGATCTCGATGGTGCCGTGGACGTTGACCGCCCGGTGCGCGCCGTACTCGCGCACCAGGTTGACCATCGCTCCGTTGTGCAGCACCATGTCCACCACGCTGGCCAGGTGCCAGTACCGGTCGTCCGCCAGGCCGAGCCGCGGCGCGCCGAGATCACCCGGCACCGCCCGCAGGCGGTCCGCGAACCCGGGGTCCCACAGCCGGTACTCGCGCAGGTTGGCCACGATCCTCGCCCGCGCCGCCGCCGGGTCGCCGGCCCGGACCAGGCAGTGCAGCACCGCGTCCGTCCCGCGCAACAGATCGTGCACCAGCTGGCCGCCGACGAACCCCGTGGCCCCGGTGAGCAGCACGTTCCGCGGCGTGCCGGTGACCGTCGCCGACGTCGCCGGGACGATGTCCGCCGGCAGCATCGCGTCGTGGGCCATCTCGTCGGACGCGACCGTGGTGTCGTGCACGCCGCGGATCGCCGCGGCCTGGCTCGCGATGGTCGGGCGGCGCACCACGTCGCGAACGGTGAACGCCGTGCCGAAGTGCGCGTTCACGGCCAGCGCGAGCCGCTGCGCGATCAGCGAGTCGCCGCCGACCTCGAAGAAGCCGTCGGACGAGCCGGCCCGGACACCTGGCAGCAGCCGGTACCAGATCTCCTGCACCTCGCGTTCCGTGCCCTCCAGGTCGGCGACCACGTCGTCCGGGGTGTCGGCCATCGCGGCCAGCGCCTTCCGGTCCGTCTTCCCGTTCGGGGTCAGCGGCATCCGATCGAGGATCACGAAGCGCTTGGGCACCAGGTACGGCGGCAGCGCACCGCGCGCGTGCTCCCGCAGGGCGGCGTCGGACACGTCGTTCCCGCAGGTCACGAACGCGATCAGGACGCGGGCGTCCAGCTCTCCCCGCGCGATCGTCTTCGCCTCGCGCACGTCGGGGTGCGCCTGCAGGGCGAGCTCGATCTCGGACAGCTCGACGCGCACACCGCCGATCTTGATCTGCTGGTCCGAGCGTCCCTCGAACACGAGGATCCCGTCGTCACGCCACCGGCCGTGGTCGCCGGTGCGGTAAAGTCGGTCGCCCGGGATCTCGGGGAACGGGTTGGCACGGAACACGGCGGCGGTGCGTTCGGGGTCGTCGAGGTATCCGAGTCCCAGGCAGTCGCCGCCGATGTGGATCTCTCCCACCGTCCCCGGAGTGACCAGCTCGCCGTCCTCGTCGAGGACGAGGACGTAGGTGTTGTCGATCGGCCGGCCGATCGGGATGGACTCGCGGTCGGAATCGGTGACCGTGTGGAACACCGAACCGATGGAGCACTCCGTCGGTCCGTAGGTGTTCACGATTTGGACGCCGGGAAGCATCGCCCGGAAGCGCTGCACCGCGCGTGAGTTGATCTCCTCGCCGCCGATCAGGACCGTCCGCAACGAGTCGAGCCGCCGCACCAGGCCGGGCTCGTCGGTCACCAGGTCCACCAGGGTGTTGAAGATCGACGGCACGAAGTCGGTGGTGGTGACGCCGTGCCGGTCGATGGTGTCGATGGTGGACGAGAGGTCCAGCACCCCGCCGCGCCGCGGGACCACCACCCGCGCGCCCTTGGTCAGCGGCCACAGCAACTGCCAGAGGGAGGAGTCGAACACGTGCCTGCTGTTCTGCAGGGCGACCTCGTCGGTGGAGTCGCCGAACTGCCTCGTCATGTACAGGAACCGGTTGAGCAGACCACGGTGCACGTTCAGCGTGCACTTGGGGGCACCGGTCGACCCGGAGGTGCAGAAGCCGTAGATGAGGTCGCTCATCCCGGCGGGCGGGCCGAAGTCCTCGCGATCCCGCTCGGGAAGGGTTCGAGCATCCACCGCGAGCCGCACATCTTCGGGCAGTGACCCCGCGGGAACCCCGGTGCCGTGAAGCACCACCGCGGGGCGAACAGACTCGATCATCTCCACCAGCCTGCTCGCTGGCCACAAGTCGTCGATCGGCACGAACGGCGCGCCCAGCTTCATCATCGCGATAACGGACACTGGCAGGTCGAGTCCATCGCGGACGACCAGCGGTGTTAGGTCCCCCCGCCCGACGCCGCGGGAGCGAAGGTCCGCCGCCAGTCCGTTGGCGCGTCGATCGAGACTCCGATACGACAGTGTCGTGTCGTCGAAAACGATCGCGGGCGAGTCCGGGCTCCGCACTGCCCAGTCCTCGAACAGTTGAAGAATGTTTCGATCGGTGGAATAGGGGTGTGCTCGTCCGCTGAACTCGGTGAGCAGTCGAGCGCGAGCGTCAGACTTCACCCTGGACCCCCCTTGATCGACCAGATCATGAAATCGCCCCGATGCGATGAAATGGCTGTAGGTCCGGGCACTACGCCCATCGCTCTGCCACTGAGGGAACCATGGGTGTGTAGCGTGAGACTATACTCCATTCGAGTGAGATATAGATCACAGTAGACGATTCGTGATCCGGATGGTTCAGTGTCAGAGAGCGGGTGGTGGGGTGAGAGTGATGATCAGTTCGCCGTCACGTCGTCTCGCGGTGCTGGTCGTGGCCGGCTGATGGGTGCAGGACACTGCGTCGAAGGGTCTGAGCATGTCGGGTGCGGAGCATGTCGATCTCGTCCCGATCGCCTCGATCGACGCCCGCGCGAGCGCGGTTAAGTTCCTATCCGACTATCTGGACTACCGCCCGACCAACGTTCTTGGTGTGCAAGAGCTCATCAAGGTCGCTGTGGGCAGCGCCCGCGTGTACGCGCCGTCCAGAATGAGCATCTACGCGCCAGGTGAGCTGGCCGACCCACGCATCACCGAGGATCAGATCCCGGCGCCGCATCAGGTCGCAAGGGATGGCTACAACAGATCGAAGTACGTTGCCGAACGCCTGTTCCGCCAATGCGCGCCGACAGGACAGTGGCTCGGTGGTGTACCGGCTCGGCTAGGTC
>Ga0136614_10002113_pt1 | contig 12202 bp, 9 predicted proteins | sample AntDrymUQ2792106_2_FD_106643 | JGI IMG/M metagenome (GOLD analysis project Ga0136614, IMG submission 106643) | Polar desert sand microbial communities from Dry Valleys, Antarctica - metaG UQ279 (21.06) | ecosystem: Environmental > Terrestrial > Soil > Desert | place: Antarctica: Dry Valley...
CGTCTTGAGCCCCGTCCGGGCGAGCTTCTGGATCAGGTAGTTCTCCTCATTCGTCAGCCGCGCGGAGGCGAGCACGCCGACGGCCTGAGGCGAGTGGCGCTCCATCACCCCCTTGAGGCCGTCGGCCGCGACACTCAGCGCGTGCTCCCAGCTCGTCGGGTGCAGCCCGCCGTCCTCGCCGCGCACGAGCGGCTCGGTGAGGCGGTCCTGGTGGTGGACGAAGTTGAAGGCGAAGCGGCCTTTGACGCAGAGATCTCCCTCGTTCGAGACGTACTCGGGCTTGGACGTGACCTTCACGATCCGCTTCGTCTCGGAGTCGACGTTCAGGTCGATCTGGCAGCCGACGCCGCAGAAGGTGCAGGTCGTCTTCGTCTGCTCGAGCGTCCGCTCCTCGATTCCCGAGCCCTCCATGAACTTCTCGTAGATCGCGCCCGTGGGACACGTCGAGAGGCAGCCGCCGCAGAGCTCGCACTCCGTGTCAAGCCAGGAACGACCCCAGGTGGGGACGATCCGCGCCTCGGGGCCGCGGCCCTCGAGCGACAACGCCGAGCACTGCATCACCTCCTGCGTGTAGCGCACGCAGCGGTTGCAGAGGATGCACGTATCCGGCTCGTAGCCCATGAGCCGATTTCGGTCTTCGTAGGGCTCGCGCTTTGCATCCGGGAGGATGAACGGCGCCTCGGCGCCCAGATCGCGGGCCATCTCCGCCAGCTCGTTCGGTCGACCAGCCGGGTTCGCGTTCAAGTGCTCCGAAAGGAGCATCTCCGCGAGCGTCTTCCGTAGCTGGGGGACGTTCGAGTTCGTCGAAACCGCCATGCCCTCCCGCACGGCTGTCGCGCAGGCCGGCAACGGCCTCGACGCGCCCTCGACGCCAACGACGCAGATACGGCAGCCCCCGTACGGATCGAGCTTGTCGTCGTGGCAGAGCGTCGGAATGAAGACGCCGTTGCGCGCCGCCGCGTGCACGAGCAGCTCGCCGTCGCGGGCGGTGGCGTTCCGGCCGTCGAGGGTGAATTCGACCACGGCTCGATCCTACTCGGCGGGGGTTTGCGGCCGATCGAGCGACTCGAAGAGCTCGGGCCAGTGGCGAAAGGCGTTGCGGACCGGGTAGGGCGCCGCCTGGCCCAGCCCGCAGATCGAGGTCAGGTGCATCGCGTCGAGCCATTCTTCGATCTGGTGCCGGGGCATCGGCGTGCGGTCGTGCTGGAGCTCCTCGAAAACGTGGTGGAGCGCGCGGTTGCCGATCCTGCACGGTGTGCACTTCTGGCACGACTCCTCGGCGAAGAAGCGCACCGTCTCGGCGAGCAGGCGGAGCGGGGAGTACGAGCGCGGGAAGATCTGGAGGGCGGCCGACCCGACGCCCGCGCCCCAGTCCGTCAGCGCATCGCGCGTGAGTGGCACGTCGAGCGCCGCCGGCGGCAGGATCCCGCTCGCCGCACCTCCGGGGACGAACGCGCCCGGCTCCCCCGTGAAGCCGCCGGCGTGCTCCTCGACGAGGGCGCGCGCCGTGATCCCGTTAGGCGCCTCGTAGCAGCCTGGCCGTAGGACCGCGCCGCTCACCGACCACAGCCGCACGCCGTCCCCGAGCCCTCGCCCAAGTTCCCGCCACTGGGCGCCCCCGTTGCGCAGGATCGCCGGCACGTGCGCGAGGGTCTCGACGTTCTGGATCAGCGTCGGGCGGCCGAGGTAGCCAACCTGAGCGGGATACGGCGGCCGCAACCGCGGCATTCCGCGCCGGCCTTCCATCGACTCCAGCATCGCCGTCTCCTCGCCGCAGATGTAAGCGCCGGCGCCGATCACGAGCTCCACCGACAAGCCGTTCAGAAGCCCGGCCGTCCCGAACTCCGCAATCGCCGCTGCGAGTCTCGCCCGCGAGCCCGCGTACTCCTCACGCAGGTAGACGTAGACCTCGGTCGCGCCGAGGGAGCGTGCCGCGATGAGCGTTCCCTCGAGCAGCAGGTGAGGCCGAAGCTCCATCACGTAGCGATCCTTGATCGTCCCCGGCTCGCCCTCGTCGGCGTTCACGATCACGTACGGGCGGCCCGTCTCGCGCGCGACCGCCTCCCACTTGAGGCCGGTGGGGAAGCCGGCGCCGCCATACCCTGCGAGGCCGGACGTCTTCAGCTCCTCGATGATCCGCTCGAGCGGCGGCAGGTCGCGGAGCAGGCTCAGGCCGCCACGGCGCTCGTAGTCGCCCAGCGTGTCGTCGCGCGTCGCGAGGCCGATGGAGGGGCCGTCGTTCGTTGAGTACGTGACGCCGCCGCGGACGTCGTCCCCGTCCAGGACGACGGGCGCCAGGTCGCAGTGACCGAGGCACGGCACCTCGACGCAGCCCTCGAGCAGGAGCTCGCGCGAGCCGGCGCAGTCGCAAATTGGTCCGGTGCACACCCGAACGGCGTCAACGGGTACCTGCAGGAACGAGTAGAACGAGACGACCTCGTGCACCTCGCCGCGGCGGATCGACATGTGATCGGCGAGGGCATCGGAGAGCTCCGGCCCGATCGGCCCCACCTCCCGCCGCAGGCGGCCGAGATTGTCGAGCAGGCGAGTACGGTCGGTGGGCAGCGTCTCGAGCACGCTCACCAGGCGAAGTACGTCCACCCTTCGAGTCTACGACTCGGAGGTCAGTCGGCTGGTGGCCGGCGAAGCCTCTTCGTCTGACCCCGCCGCTTCTTCTGCTCGAGGCGCCGCTCCCGGCCAGCCTTCGTCGGTTTCGTCGCGACGCGCCGGCGCTCCACCTTCAGCGCTTCGCGAAGCTGCTCGACGACCCGATTGACGGCGAGCTCACGGTTGCGCAACTGGCTCCGCTCGTCCTGCGCCACCGCCCGCAGCACCGGCCCCGTCCTTTGGAGGATGCGCCGCTTCTGCGTGTCCGTCAGCGTCTGGGAGGCCTCGACGTCGAAGCGGGCCTCGACGCGCGTCTCGGAGGTGTTCGCGTGCTGCCCCCCAGGCCCGCTGGAGCGGGAGAAGCGCAACTCGATCTCGGCCGGCGGCAGGAGGACCGACCGGGTGACCCGAATAGAATGACCGTCCATGGCCGCTATTTTGCTGGACGTCGACGGCGTCCTCCACGTTTCCGGCCAGCCGATTCCCGGCGCCGTTGAGGCGGTGAGTCGGCTCCGCAGCGAAGGACACCGGCTCCGGTTCGTCACCAACAACTCGACCCTGTCCCGCGCGGCGCTGGCACAGGAGCTCCGCGACCAGGGCTTCGAGCTCGAGGACGAGGAGCTGCAGACGACGCCGATCGCTGCCGCGCAGAGGCTTGGCGGCCGCCGCGTCTTCGCGCTCGTGATGTCGGCCATCGTGCCGGACCTGGCCGGAATCGACCTCGTCGGCGACGGCGCGGATGCGGTGCTGGTCGGCGGGTGCGACGAGTCGCTCGAACCGAATCAGGTCTTCACCTACATGAACCTCGCCCGCGCGTACACCGAGATCGGGGCAGGCGCCGACCTCTTCTGCCTGCACAAGAACCCGTGGTGGCAGACCGCCCGAGGCCCGATGTTGGATGGAGGTGCGTTCGTCGCCGGGCTCGAGTATGCGACCGGCGTGGAGGCGACGGTCGTCGGAAAACCGAGCGCCGCGTGCTTCGCGGCCGCGCTCGCCGCTCTCGATGCCGAGCCCGAGCTCACCTGGATCGTCACCGACGACATCGAGCAGGACGTGCCGGGCGCACAGCTCTTCGGGATGAAGACCGTGCTGCTGCGGACGGGGAAGTTCCGGCCGGAGACGCTCGAGCGCTCGACCGCGGTGCCGGACGCGGTCCTCAGCTCGATCGCGCAGGTGCCGGACTGGATCGACCGCGGTAGCAGGTGATGGTCTCGGTCGGGATCGACCTGATCGAGATCGCGCGCATCCGGCAGGCGCTCGAGCGTTACCCAGGCTTCAAGAATCGGTGCTTCACGCCTGCCGAGCAGGCGTACTGCGACGCGAGGCGCAACCCGGCCGAGAGCTACGCGGGCCGCTTCGCTGGCAAGGAGGCCGTGGGCAAGGCGCTGGGCTTCGGCGTCGCGCGAGCGTTCGCATGGAAGGACGTCGAGATCGTTGGACGCCCCAAGCCTTCGGTGCGGCTCTCCGGCCGGCTGGCCGACTGGGCCGAGCGGCGGGGAACCGGCGCCGTCGACCTCTCGATGACCCATTCCCGTGAGCTCGCGTCGGCCGTCGCCATCGCAGCGGATGCCTGAAGCGTCGTTCCTCGAGCCTCTCTACACGGCCGAGGAGATGCGCACCGCGGAGCGGCGCTACCCGGGCTTCCCGAGCACGGCGCCGGAGCTGATGGAGCGCGCGGGCGCGGCGGTTGCTCGTGTTGCGCTGGAGCGCTTCCCGGATGCGCGGCGCTTCGCGGTCGTGTGCGGTGGCGGCTCGAACGGCGGCGATGGTCGCATCGCCGCTCGTGTCCTTCGGGAGCAGGGGCGCGACGCCGTCGAGACGCACGCGGTCGAGCAGGCGGACGTGATCGTGGACGCCCTGTTCGGGACCGGGTTCCGAGGCGAGCCGAGGCAGGAGGCCTCCGCGCTGATCGAGCGGATCAACGCCGCAGGCGTGCCGGTCGTCGCTGTCGACCTTCCGTCTGGCATCGACGGCTCGACGGGCGAGAGCGGCGGTGTCGCTGTGCACGCGGACGTGACCGTCACGTTTCACGCTCCGAAGGTCGGCCTCGCCGTTGCTCCCGGCCGCTTCCGCGCGGGCGAGGTCGTTCGCGTCGACATCGGACTCGAGGACGTCGGGACGGAGCACCGGCTCGTGACGGAGCACATCCTTGGGCTCGTCCCGACGAAGCGCCCCGAGGACAACAAATACTCGGCCGGTTCGGTGCTCGTCGTCGGCGGGGCGCCGGGGCTCACGGGGGCCATCTGCCTCGCCGCCGAGGCGGCGTTTCGAGCCGACGCCGGCTACGTCGCCGTCGCTGTGCCGGAGGCGTCGCTGCCGGTCGTCGAGACGAAGCTGCTCGAGCCGGTGAAGCTCACGTGGGAGCACGTTGCGGACGGCGTCGCAAAGGCCACGGCCGTCGCGCTCGGGCCGGGGCTCGGCCGCACGGAGGAGGCGAAGCGCCTGCGCGATCGCCTGCTGGCGGAGCTCGACCGGCCGGTTGTGCTGGACGCCGACGCCCTGCACGAGCTCGAGCCGATGCGATGGCTGGCCCCGGTCGTTCTCACCCCACACGCGGGGGAGCTCGCGCGGCTGCTCCAGGAGGAAACCGCGTGGGTGGATGCCCACCGGCTCGAAGCCGCCCGCCGCGGCGCCCAGCGCTTCGACGCCGTCTGCCTCCTCAAGGGCGCCGACACGATCGTCGCCGAGCCGGGTGGCCGTGTCCTCGTCTGTCACGCCGAGGCGCCCGCCCTCGCAACCGCGGGCACCGGCGACGTGCTCACCGGAATCGTCGCCTGCTATCTGGCCAAGGGCCTAGAGCCTGTCCTGGCGGCAGCGGCGGCGGCGGTCGCGCTCGCGAAAGCGGTCCGGAGCATCTCGGCTCTGAGTGGCATCGTCGCGAGCGATGTGATCGCGGCCCTGCCGCGGGTGCTCCCGCGAGACTGAGAGCCTCGAACACCATGAAGCTCTGAGTCCGGCGGTGCACGCTGGCCGGCGCGATGCAGCGTCCTCGGTCGCGTCCAGATGTCCCATCTGGACGCTCCCTGCGTCCTCACCTCGCATCACCCATCGCACCCCGCCGACGAGGCCTCATCGTGTTAGAAGCTCTAGGCATGGACGTTGTCACCGGGGCGTTCTCCTACACTGGCCGCGCGATCGCCGAGGAGCTCCTTGGGCGCGGCAGAGAGGTGCGAACGCTGATACGGCGCGATGCGCCCCGCGACCCGCTTGCGGCGCGCATCGAGCGTGCCGAGCTGCAGTTCCGTGACATGGCGGCGCTCCGGGCGGCACTCAGCGGCGTCGACGTCCTCTACAACACCTACTGGATCCGCTTCCCGCGCGCGGAATCGACCTACGAGCGGGCTGTGGCAAACACGCGTCTCCTGTTGAGGGTCGCGTGCGCGGCCGGGATCCGCCGCGTGGTGCACGTGAGCGTCACGAACCCCGCGGAGAGCTCTCCGCTTCCGTACTTCCGTGGCAAGGCGCTGGTCGAGCAGGACCTTGCAGAGTCAGGGATCTCGTACGCGATCGTCCGGCCGACGCTCGTCTTCGGCCCGCGGGACATCCTCGTCAACAACATCGCCTGGAGTCTGCGCCGTGTTCCCATCTTCCCCGTGGCGGGCGACGGGAGCTATCTCGTGCAGCCGGTCTCCGTCGCCGACGTGGCGTCGCTCTGCGTCGACCTGGCGGTGCGGGAGGACGAGGTCGTTCGCGACGCTGCCGGACCGGAGACGCTCGCTTTCGAGGAGCTCGTCCGGCTCGTGGCGGCTGCCGTTGGCCGCGACGTGCGGGTCGTCCACGCACCGCCTCGCCTGGTGCTCGCCTTGGCACGGGCAGTCGGGCTCGCACGCCGCGACGTGATGCTGACCGCCGACGAGCTTGCGGGCCTGCAGGCGAGCCTGCTCACCTCACGCGAGCCACCCTGCGGCACGGACAGCTTCCGCTCCTGGGTGGCCGCCTCCGGCGAGACACTCGGCCGAGGCTACGTGTCGGAGCTCGCGCGCAACTTTCGGCCCTACGATCACGTCTGATGACCCGCTCGGAGCTGGTGATCGACCTCGGTGCGATCCGCCGAAACGTACGCACGCTGCGTCGTGCCCTCGGGCGCGCCGAGCTGTGGGCGGTCGTGAAGGCGGACGGGTACGGGCACGGAGCGGCGGAGGTGGGCGGCGCGGCCCTCGCCGAGGGCGCTGCCACTCTCTGCGTCGCCACCGTGCCGGAAGGACTGGCGCTGCGTACGGAGCTCGGCAACGCGCGGATCCTTGTGTTGGGGCCGAGCGCGAGCGGCGAGATCGCGGAGGCCCGTGATGCCGGCCTCGAGCTCGTCGTGATCGACGGCGAGGTTCCCGAGGGAATTCGGGTTCACCTCAAGCTCGATACGGGGATGGGGCGCTGGGGCCTGTCCGAGCTGACGGCGCCGGGGCGCGAGGTCGTCGGACTGATGAGCCACCTGGCCTCGGCCGATTGCGATCCGACGTTCACGACGCACCAGATCGACCGCTTCGCGCAGGCCACCGAGCCCTTCTCTCAGCTCACGCGCCATCTGGCGAACAGCGCCGGCGCGCTCCGCTTTCCCATGTCGCGCTTCGATGCAGCCCGCTGCGGGATCGCGCTCTACGGGCTGTCGCCATTCGGCGGGGATCCTGCTGCTGACGGCCTCGAGCCGGCGCTGCGTTGGCGGTCGCAGCTCGCGCAGGTGAAGCGTCTCGAGCCCGGCGAGTCGACCGGGTACGGGCGCCGCTACGTCGCGCGGCGGCCGACCTGGATCGGAATCGTCCCGGTCGGCTATGCGGATGGCTTCCGCCGCGACCTCACGGGCACCACGGTGCACGTCGGCGGGCAGGCGCGGCGGGTGGTCGGCACGGTCTCGATGGACGCCTTCGCCGTCGAGCTCGAGAGCCGGCTGCCGGTGGGAACGCCCGTGACGTTGCTCGGGCCCGGGGTCCTCGCCGAGGCTCATGCGCGCGTTGCGGGCACGATCTCCTACGAGCTCGTGACCGGCATCAATCGTTCGGCAGCGCGCACGCGGCGCACCTTCCGCGATGCTTGAGGTTCTGGACCTTGCACGCCAGATCCTCGCGGACGAGGAGGCGTGGATCGTGGGCGGTGCCGTGCGGGACGAGCTGCTCGGTCGGCCCGTTCTCGACGTGGACATAGCTTGCGCCGAGCCCCAACGAGCTGCGCGTGCCCATGCGCGCCGCTCAGGCGGGGCTCCGTTCCCGCTTTCCGAGCGGCACGGCGCCTGGCGCGTCACCTGTCAGGACGGGCGTACCTTGGACTTCACGCCGCTTCGTGGCAGCATTGACGCCGATCTCGCGACCCGCGACTTCGGACTCAACGCTATCGCCGTGCCGCTCGCCGGTGGCGAGCCGCACGACCCGTATGGCGGACGCGACGACCTGGAGCAGCGCGCGATCCGTGCCGTCGGGGACGGGATCTTTGCCGACGACCCGCTGCGGCTTCTCCGGGCGGTTCGGCTCGAGCGCGAGCTGGGCTTTCGCCTCGATGCTCGAACGGAAGCCCTGCTGCGGGAGTCGGCCGCGCGTGTCGGAGATCCTGCCGGCGAGCGCATCCTCGGTGAGCTCGTGCGCCTCGACGCCGCCGGCTTCCGTCGTCTCTGCGAGCTCGGCCTGCTCGCGCCGCTCGGGGGATCGCTCGGGGGACCGCTCGACGCAATCGACGACCCCGGCTTTCGCCTCGTTGTCGTTCTCGGAGAGCGACTGGAGTGGCTGCCGATCTCGAACCAGTTGCGCCGATATGCGCGCACGCTCCTGCGTGCGGAACCGCCGCGGGACACCTCGCGGCGCGCCGTGCACCGCTTCCGGCGAGAGACCGAGCCGTGGGCGCTCGATGCTCTCGCCTTTCTCGGCTTCTCGCGCCTCGAGGAGGCGGTCGAGGCCGCGCGGGCGCGCGACCCGACCGCGCCGCTCGTCCGTGGCGACGAGCTCGGCCTGCCGCCGGGACCCCAGATCGGCCGCGCGCTCGAGGCGATTGCCGAGGAGCGGGCGGCGGGCACGCTCTCGACCAAGGAGGAGGCGCTCGAGCTTGCGAGGCGGCTCGGCCGCGCTTGATCTAACCCTAAGGGGGTATTTGGGACCTCGTCGCTGTTGACCTCGACACGAAGCGGGTGACCGTCAGATGCTCCGCGCTCTCGGACGAGGCTCTGGCGGCGATCGACGAGGCCGGTTACGACGTCGCAGCGTGAGCACCGGTAGCGCCTGAGCTAGTCGACCTCGAGGTCGGCGGGATGACGTGCGCGGTCTGCGCCGGCCGGATCGAGCGCCGGCTGAACAAGCTCGACGGCGTCGAGGCATCGGTGAACGACGCCACGGAACGGGCGAGGGTCTCGTTCGATCCGGCCAAGGCCGATCCCGCGGCCCTCGTTGCCGCAGTCGAGGCGATCGGCTATTCGGCGGCGCTGCCGCGCGCCACGGCTAGCGCGAGCGAACGCGCGACGCTAGTGGCCGCCTCAGGATCGGCTCGCTTGGAGGGCTGGAAGCCAGGCAGCCGGCCGCGCGCTAGCGGCGGTAGCCGGAGCGCGCGACCAGGCGCGCCACGAGACCAGGAGCGAGGGCTTGCGCAAGGGCGAAGCCGCGGTACCAGCTAGGGACAAACGCCTCGCGGGTTCCCTCTTCAACCGTGCGCAGGATCCTGGCCGCCACCTCGTCGGGGCCGATCACCATCCGCCGGAAGAAGGCGCTGGCGAGCACCGACCGCTGCGGAAAACCCTCGGTCTCGACGAAGCCAGGCAGCACCGTGTGCACCTTGATCCCGCGAGGCGCCAGGAGGGCGGTGAGCGAACGCGAGAATGCGAGCTGCGCATGCTTCGACGCCGCATACGGTCCCGCGGGCGCGAACGCAACCGTTCCCGCGACGGAGACGACGCTGACGACGTGTGAGCCTCGTCCGAGACCACGTTCGAACGCACGAGCGCACCACACCGCGCCGAGGTAGTTCGTCCTCAGGACCGCCTCGATTCGCTCCGGCTCCAGGCTGAAGAAGTCGCCGCGCCCGGGGATGCCGGCGTTCAGGACGAGCAGGCCGATCCGTGGGTGCCGCTCGAGCAGGCGGCTTGAGACCTCGTCGACCTGCGCGCGGTCGGCGACATCGCAGAGCTCGTACTCGCCGCCGAGCTCGAGCGCCAGCGGCTCGAGCCGCTCCCGCCGCCTGGCGAGCAGGATGCAGTGCCAACCGTCCCGAGCCAACGCTCTCGCCGTCGCTTCCCCGATGCCGCTGGATGCTCCGGTGACGACCGCGACGCGCACCCGGCTCGAGACGCTTACTTGCAGACGCGAACGGCGCGCTGGGCTTCGGCCTTGCGCCCCTTGGCGTCGGTGACGACCGCCCGGAGCATGTGCCTGCCCTTCCGCGCCTGGCCATTCCTCCAGATCGTCCCGAAGAGACCTCCGCTGCGGCGTTTGATCGTCGCGACGCCTCGCTCGCCGTCGAGGAAGCGCACAGATCGGATCGCGGTGGTCGACGCTGCGGCAACGACGAGCTGGGCGCGCGCGGGAACGCACTGGCGGATCTCCGGGCTGAGCCACGTGATGGTCGGGCCGTTGACGACGCGAACCGACCCCGCAGCGAAAGCCGTGTTCGGCAGCAGTTCGTCGCCGACCGAGTCCACGTTCTTCGCCTCCTGGAAGTCAGCGGCCGACGCGGTCACCTGACGCTTGCCCGCTTTCAGCGCCGGGGCGCGACCGGCCAAGGGGAAGAGCGCGATCCCGGATGCCGGGTCATAGGCGGCAGCACCGACGAGCGCCTGCCCGTAGCCGATCACGAGCGAGTACGGGTCGACACCGGCACCCGCGTCGACGACGCGGAGTGCGAGCAACGGCCGACCTGCCGACACACGGCTCGTGATCAGGCCGAGCGACGGCGGCTCGACGTCGTTGACCCACGACCGAAGCACGTACGAGCCGGCGAGTGAGCGGCCAGTGAACGGGTTGACGCCCGAGTCGACCGATACGTAGTAGCTCTTCGTGCGCGGGAAGACGGAGGCGGCGGCGCCGATGTCCAGCGGGTAGTCAATCGTCAGGTTGTTGACGTTGACCGGCGTCCCTGCGTATCCCTGGACGTCGTTCTCGTCCGGCGAACCCAGCACCCAGGGATGAATCAGCGAGCCGGGGGACGAGACAACGACGGCCGCGCCGAGGTTGACGACGAGATCGTCGATGCGGATGCGGTAGAGCTTCTCCGCGCCCACCTCGTTGACCGGGGGGCCCGTGTAACTCGGTGCGGGGCCGAAAGCGGCGGCGGGATAGCGGTAGGTCTTCGCCCGGGAAAGGCCTTTTCGTGTGTCGCCGCTCTGAAGGAAGCGGAGCGGGAGCACCGGTGCGCGGGCGAGGCCCGGCCTCGTCACGAGCAGCGCATACGGCACCTTCCGCACGATGTCGCCGCGGCGCAGCTGCAGAAAGCCGTACGCCTCGCCCACTGCGGCGTCGCCCGCCGCGCGGACCGTCACGGGAACACGCACTTCGCCGCCCGGAGTGATCGTGATCGTTCCGGGAACCTCGATCGCCACCCCGCGCGGGTTGGCCTGTGGCCGCACCTCGGCCGTCCACGTGCCGGCGCCGTCACCCGCGTCGAAGAGGCCGAGGAGGAGCGAGCTCGAGATGCCGCCACGCGTGACGTTGAGATCGCCGTAGGAGAGCGAGACGGGATCGGTGAAGATCTTCGGGTCGTTGGCGGCGACCACGTCGGCGACGCCCGAGCCCGAGAGGAGCACGGGCGCCTCGACCGTGCGGGCGGTGTCTTCCCAGGCGGTGCCCGCGGTCGCCACCAGTGCAGACTTGACCTGGTGTGGCGACCAGTTCGGGTGCCGCTGGAGCAGGAGCGCCGCAGCTCCCGCGATGTGCGGAGCGGCCATGCTCGTCCCGTCGAAGACCGCGAAAGGTCCGCCTGCGGAGGGCAGAGTCGCCGAGAGGATCTGGCCGCCCGGCGCGCCCACGTCCGGCTTCAACCGGTGCCCGAACGCGGTGAGGCCGCCCGACGAGAAGCTCGTGACGACGTTACTGCGACCGGTGGCGAGGTCGAGCGGCTTGTTGCCGATCCGGATCGGCGCGCGGCCGCCGCGCGATGCCAGGTAGCCGCGGAGGTGGACACCGTCGAGGTCGGCGATCATCCCACCCGGCACCGGTAGGTCGATCGGGATACCGTTTGCCTCCCCCGGGCGGTTGTCGACGACCACGATCCCGACTCCACCGGCGGCCCGGACGCGAGTTGCCTTGAGCGCGAACGTGCAGTCACCGCGCAGGACGAGTGCGATTGCACCGCGCAGCGACCCCGCCGGCAGCGGCGTTCGGCCGCCGTCGATGTTTCCGGGCGGGCCGCAGAGCTTGCGCGGGACGGGCGAACCGTCCACCCCCACGATCGTGCCGATGTCGACGAGTTGGAAGTCACGGGTCGCCCAGGACTTCGGAGCCTCCCCGACGAAGGGAACGCGCCGGAGACTTGCGGGTGCATCGGCGGCGACCAGGCGCAATGAAGGCGAGAAGACCTGGGAGTTCGAGAGGGCGGCGACGGAGATCGCCTCGGGTGCGGCGCCCGGCGAGCCGGCCGAGCCGAGCCCGTACTGGTCGCGGTCGTTGCCCGCCGAGATGACAGGTACGACCCC
>Ga0136614_10002114_pt1 | contig 12200 bp, 7 predicted proteins | sample AntDrymUQ2792106_2_FD_106643 | JGI IMG/M metagenome (GOLD analysis project Ga0136614, IMG submission 106643) | Polar desert sand microbial communities from Dry Valleys, Antarctica - metaG UQ279 (21.06) | ecosystem: Environmental > Terrestrial > Soil > Desert | place: Antarctica: Dry Valley...
ACCTCCACGAGCGGATCAAGGTCATCGTTGACCAGTGGAAGCTGCGGACGACGGGACAGGTGCCCCTCGGCTACCGGAAAGGCAGCGTCAAGGGCCAGAAGTTCCTCGGGCTGCTCGAGCGGGCGGGCGAGGCGAAATGGGGAGATCTGACGGTCGGGCAGTCGATGCGGGAGACCGAGAACGAGATCAATCTTCTCGTCCCCGGCGGCGGCAACGTCTACCAGGCGCTCTATGGGGCACCAGCGTGGAAGTTCGGGGGAACACCGGCCGAACCGGCCGACGAACCCGATGGGGACGAGCTCGGCATGACCACACTCCCGACAAGGAGGCGCTGATGGCCGAGCTGTACCGGCGGCGGGTGGGCAATGCCCGTCCCAGCCACCTCATGTTCACCAGCGGCGTCGGGTCGCTCGTCGACCTGCCCAACTTCTCCGTACTGGTCAGCGGACTGGACGACTGGTCCTACCACGGAGTTCCCGATCCATTGCCGATTGCCGAGCCGCGTCTGCTCGTCGCCGTGCAACGGTTCCTCGGGAGAGGTGTCAAGCAGCTCAAGCCGGCGCCGTGGATGCCGAGCCAGCAAGTGGGGTTCGGCGAGGACCCGTCGTTGCGCGTCGGCGTACCGGTCGTCCCCTTCCCCGGATGGCTGCGCTGCACGTCGTGCAACGCCCTGGAACCAGTCGAGGCGCAAGGGTTCCGGTTCGAGAACGTCAGTTTGCACAAGCCACACGACGCCCGTTTCGCCCACACCAACTGCACCCGCAAGAAGACCGGACGCAAGCCGCTCGCCGTCTCGGCGCGCTTCGTGCTGGTGTGCACGTCGGGTCACCTCGACGACTTCCCGTACGTGCCGTTCGTGCACCGTGGCGTGCCGTGCGAGTCGGTGCCCAATCCGCAGCTGCGGATGGAGGACCGCGGTGGGAACCTCGGCGCGAACGTGGCCATCGAATGCGTGAGCTGCGGCAAGCGACGCAACATTCGCGAGGCCATGGGCAAGCGAGGCCAGCAGAACCTGCCGGGCTGCCGCGCCCGGCACCCGCACCTGGGAACGTTCGGCCCCGAGGCATGCGTGCAGGACGTGAAGGTCCTCGTGGTGGGCGCGTCCAACCAGTGGTTCGCGCAGACATTGTCCGCACTGGCCGTGCCCCGCACCGGCGCGAATGAGCTCGCAGCCAAGGTCGAGCAGCTCTGGGACGAGCTGGAGAAGATCGAGAGCCGGGCCGAGGTGCCGTCCGCGCGCAAGTTCTCGACACCGCTGAAGCAGTTCGCCAAGTGGTCCGATGACGAGCTGTGGGATGCCGTTGAGCAGCATCGCGCCAAGCTCGCCGGCGACGGTGAGCCGGAGGAGCAGTATCCCGACCTCCGGACGCCGGAATGGCAGATCTTCGCCGCCGGCGAGCTGCCGCCGGTGTCGGACGATTTCGCCCTGCGGCGCGAACCCGTTCCGGAACGCCTCACCGGGTACTACGCCGATGTCCTGCAGGTGGAACGGCTGCGCGAGGTACGTGCCCTGGTCGGATTCACGCGCTTGGATGCGCCCGACCGGGAGAACCCGACACTGGTGAAGCGTGTTCAGTTGTCGCGCGACCTGCCGACCTGGGTGCCGGCCTCCGAGGTGCGCGGCGAAGGCATCTTCGTCAAGGTGCCAGAAGATCTGCTTGCCGAGTGGGAGCAGCGGATCGAGGGCTCCGAGGCCGTGCAGGCGCACAGGGACGCATACGCCCGATTCACGAGCAACCGATACTCGGACCGGGTCAACGTCGCGTTCGACGCGACTGCCGGGTGGCCGGGGGCCCGCTACATCGCGCTGCACACGCTGTCGCATCTGCTGCTGCGGACGATCGCGCTGGAATGCGGGTACAACGGCGCAAGCATCTCCGAGCGAGTGTACTCCAGCACCCCGGACGATCCGCGCAGCGGAATCCTGATCTACACTGCGGTACCGGATGCTGAAGGAACCCTCGGCGGGCTGGTGTCCTTGGCGGAGCCGACGAGCCTCGTCCGGCTCACCCGCCGGGCCCTGCTGGATGCCCGCCGGTGTTCGTCGGATCCGCTGTGTGCCGAGCGGCTGCCGCATGCACCCTCGGACTTCTTGCACGGCGCTGCCTGTCACGTGTGCCTGTTCGTGTCCGAGACGTCCTGCGAGCGGGGCAACCGGTTCCTCGACCGCCGCTTCGTCGTGCCGATCGACGATCCGAAGCTGGCGCTGTTCCCGGAGACCGTGTGACGGCCTTGGCTGCCGCCGTCGCCGCGGTGCTGCGAGACGTGGGCGTCGGCGCCGTCGAGACGATGGCGTCGGCCGTGGCGGGCGGTGGTCCACGGAGCTCGGTGCCAGGGGCATCGACGCTCCCGGGATTCACCCGCGGGGCCGTGCACGTTCAGCGTGCGCAGACCGCTGAGGGGATCCCGGACGCGGAACTGGCCGCCTACCTGCGTGGGGTGGCGGCGGGCTACCGGCAGCGGGAGAAGGCTCTGCAGGTCGAGACGGTGTGGACAGGCCCCAGTACCCACCGTGTGCCGGTGCGAGCCACGTCGCAGGTCCTCGTTGACCTCGTGACCGACGCGCGGTCGCACCTCCTGCTGATGACGTATTCCGCCGGGCCGCACGCGCCCATCAGGGCGGCGCTGCTCGCCGCGAACGAGCGGGGTGTCGGTATCGACATCGTCGTGGAGACGTTGCAGGGCGCGGGAGGCTCGCTGAGCGGCGTCGAGCCTGCCGCCGCATTCGCGGGCCTGCCGGGTGTTCGGCTGTGGCAATGGTCGCCCTCCCGTCGTGGCGCCGGCGCCAAGATGCACGCGAAGGTCGCCGTCGCGGACCGTCGGGCGCTGCTGGTGTCCAGCGCGAACCTCACGGCGTCCGGGATCGACAAGAACATCGAGGCGGGCGTACTGGTCCGCGGCGGCTTGGCTCCGCAGCGCGTTGTCGAGCACTTCACCGAGCTCGCGGCGGCCGGAGCACTGGTAGGACTGTGAGCGAGGTCGTCGAGTGGATCACCTCCCGCGTCACTTCGCTGTGGAGATCGCCGAGTTCGGAAGGACCCGAGATGGGAACGACACAGCGGGCCATGCCGTTCCATCTGGACATCCGAGTTCCCTGGCACGACGCGAGATGGGATGGCACGGTCTGCCGCGCCCCCGGGCAGAACTCCTTCTGCCTGGACCTGGACAACATTCGCGAGGATCGTGACGACGCGGCCGAGAACGAGGTGGCCGGACGTCACTTCGCTGATCTGCCCCTGGCGCAGCTGCCGGCGTGCCGGAGTGAGTCCGGGGCCTTCATGTCGTCGCGGGAGTGGTGGCAGGAACGAACCCATCCGTACGCGTCGGCCGGCAAGGCCAAGGCCACGCATGGGAATCTCCGCCCTACCCGGATCCGCATGCCGGCGCACTCGACGCTTGCCGTCCCGTTCTGGTGGATGCTCCGTCAGAACCAGGAACTGATCGACTCGCGCCTGCCCGAGCCGTTACCGCCGGACGAGGAATCGCCGTTCGCCAGTCCATGGGTCTTCGGTCGTGCCCGACAGGAGGCGCTCGGCGAGTACTTCTTCGGTCGGCTGAGGCCGGGGTCGTCGCTTGCGGTCTTCTACACCAAGAGCGGGCATCCGCTGGGGGAGAACATCAACCGGCTCGTCGTCGGAATCGGCAGTGTCGACAACATCGGGCCGATGCTGCGCTACGACGTGGCGTCCGGAGCGACCTACCCGCTGTGGGAGAGGTCGATCGAGCACTCGATCCGAAAGGACGGCAGCTCAGGATTCCTGGTCCCCTACCATGACTATCTGCAGCCGACCGGAGACCCGGCCGAGGACCTGCGCCGGCGTGAACTCGCCGAGGACATAGCCGTCGTCCCGGAACGCGCGAACATCGCCGCCTACAGCTACGCGGGCGAGCTGGCGGGCCCTGACGTCACCCTCTCGACCTGCGTCCGCGCCCTGCAGGTCGTACGCCTCGTGCGTAGCCACGGCATCGCGCCCGGACCGTGGCAGCAGCGTGAGGACTGGCTCAACGCACAGATCGCGGGGCTCTGGCGGGATCGTGGCGCGTTCCCCGGAGCCGGAGCCGTCCTAGAAGCGCTCGGCCTGCGGCTCGGCACGTCGATGGTCTACGACCTCGTCGCGACGGGCCGTCTGTCGGTGGACGACGATCCGTGGCCGTTGCTCGATGCCGTCCTGCGAGGCAGCCAACCGCCACCGAGTCCGGCCTACACGGCGGATGTTCGAGCAGGCGCACCGACCTGGGCCACGCTGAGCGACGAACGACGCTCCCTCGCGACCCTACTGTCCCGCTTCGCCCTGACGATTGACCAGGCGAGGCGGTGGTTCGACCCCGCCCGGCGCGCACGGGCCATCCGCGGTGCGGTCGACGACGGCGGCATCCTCGCCAACCCCTACCTCATCGCCGAGTGCGATCTCGGGGACTCGACCGACCACGCCGTCACGGTCGGAACAGTCGATCGGGGGCTGCTACCGGACGCCGCGGTGTCGGCAGTCCACCCGGTGCCCGAACCGACCGCGGTCCGATCTCCGCTCGACCCCCGCCGCGTGCGTGCCGGCCTCGTCAGCGTGCTGCGCCGTGCCGCCGATGACGGCGACGCACTGATGGCGCGCGACGAGGCCCTCGAACGGCTGGCGCGGCTCGATCTGTCGCAGGCATTGGAGATCCCCGCGGACTGGGTGCAGGGCAACGTGGCCGCGCTTGCCGAGGAGATCAGCCTGATCGACCTGTCGGGCGACGGTCGGATACCACCGGTCCCGTCCCTGCAGCTCGTCGAGCACGAGGGGATGGAGAACCGGCTGCGCAGTATCCTGCGCAAGCGGGCGGCGAAGCCGACGAAATCTCTCGGGGTCGACTGGAGCCGACTGCTTAGCGAGGCGGTCGCGGAGAGCGGCGGCACGACTGGCCCGACCGACGAGCGGCACGCTCTCGCGGCGGCCGATCAGGCGGAGGCGCTTGAGCGGATCACCACTCGGCGGTTGAGCGTGCTCGTCGGCCGAGCCGGCACGGGAAAGACCACGGTGCTCAGCGCCCTGCTTCGGTCCCCGGACCTCGTCCGGTGGGGCGTCCTCTTCCTGGCGCCAACGGGCAAGGCGAGCGTCCAGATCGCGTCGAAGGCCAAGGACGCGGAGGTTCGCACCGTCGCGTCCTTCCTGTACAGCCTCGGCCGCTACGACGGTGAGCGGCAGCGTCCGCGGTTCGAGGGGAAGGAGCCGTACGCGTCGGCCCGGACAGTGGTGATCGACGAGAGCTCCATGCTGACGATGGACAGTCTCTACGCGCTGCTCTGTGCCCTCGACCTCGGCCACGTCCACCGTCTGATCTTCGTCGGCGACCCGAACCAGCTGCCGCCCATCGGTGTCGGCCGACCCTTCGCCGACCTCGTCGCCATGCTCGACGACGCGCAGGAGAAGGGTGATCCCGTCGGTGGTGCGCTGGCGCGCCTCACGACCGAGCTGCGTACTCGGGCGGGCGGCTCGTCGTCGGACGCCCTCCGGCTCGCCGCCTGGTACACCCGCGAGGCCCAGACAGTGGACGCGGACTCGGTGCTCGGCACGCTCGAGCAGGGTGGATCCTTCAACGACCTCGAGATCCGCCTCTGGTCCACCCCCGACGAACTGCGGGCGACACTCGATGAGCTCTTCCAGAGTGAGCTCGGCCTGGATGCGCCCGACGACGTCGCCGGCTTCAACCGGGCTCTCGGCCTCACCCGGGAGGGATGGGTCCCGTGGGGCGATCACCGCGGCGCTGAGGCATTCCAGATCCTCTCCCCGGTGCGGCAGCACGCCCACGGGGTGCACGAGCTCAACCGCCGGATCCAGCGACGATTTCGGTCGCAGCAACTCCGGTCGGCCCAGGGCCGCGGTGGGATCTCGCTCGGAGACGAGTCCATCGTGTGGGGCGACAAGGTCATCACTCTCACCAATCGGATGCTCAAGGGCTACGACTTCGACGCCAAGGAGCAGGTGAAGGACTACGTCGCCAACGGAGAGGTCGGATTCGCCGCGCCGGCGGGCGGTAAGCGTCCCTACCTGAACCTCGCCCTCGCTCGCCGTGACGCGACGCGATACGGCATCTACCCCAGCCAGTTCAGCGGGCGGGGCGGTCCGCTGGCGTTGGCCTACGCGCTCACGATCCACAAGGCCCAGGGGAGCGAGTTCGCCAAGGTCTTTGTCGTGCTGCCGAAGCAGTCACGGCTGCTGTCGCGGGAGCTTGTCTACACGGCCATCACAAGAGCGCGGGACAAGCTGGTCCTCCTGGTCGAGGGTGACGTCGGCCTGCTGCACGAGCTGACCCACCCTTCCAGGTCGGAGACGGCTCGCCGCAACACGAACCTGTTCACCGGCGCGGTCCGCACTGAGGCTGCGGGTGTTCCCTACGCCGAGCACCTGATCCATCGGAGCACGAAGGGCGTTCTCGTTCGTTCGAAATCGGAACTGGTGATCGCCAACCATCTCGAGTCGATCGGCCTGCCCTATGTCTACGAGCGGCCGCTCGAGGGGCCAGGCACGGGTGGCCGTCGATGGCCCGACTTCAGCTTCATCGACGACGCGGGCGACGTGATCGTGTGGGAACACCTCGGCATGCTCGATCGGCCCGACTACCGCGCGGCGTGGGATCGCAAGCGTGCCTGGTACGACGACAACGGCTACGCGGAGGGCATCGATCTCTTCACCACCGCCGACCGGGAGGGTGGACTGGACTCGGCGCAGATCGTCGAGGTCGCTGGGCAGATTCGTTCGGCGATCGGTTGAGTGGGCACGTTGCTGGCGAGGAAGAGGAGTCCTGATGGTGGCTGATCGGGAGTCCCCCGACTCCTCGCCCCTCGCCGCCCGCGCGAAGGTCGGCGCGGCCGCGCGCGCGACGATCGCTGCCGTCCGCGACTTCGCCGACCGCGCCACCGCCCTCCTCGCCGCTCCCCACGTTCTGCGTGACAGTGCCCGCCGTCAGATCGAGATCCTCAGCGGTGCGCAGGTCGGTGCACGGCTGCAGGAAACTCCGATCGGCGTGCTCAAGGAGGTCGCCGGCCGGGGCGTGCGGATCGGCCCGTTGGAGCAGGCCGGCCTCCAGACCGTCGCCGATGTCCTCGATGCACCGCCCTACCGCCTGCAGCAGGTGCCCGGTGTCGGGCCGATGACGGCTCAGCAGGTGGTGCAAGCGGCGCGGAGGATGGCCGTGCAGCTGCATCGCGACGTCCGTTTCCGCTTCGACCCCGACCGGCGCGATCCCGCTCAGACCCAGCTGCTTGCCACCCTCGCCGCGGTTCGGGCCGCGGACTCCGCATCGGCGTCGCTGCGTGACCCGTTACAGCAGTTCACGATGCAGGTGACGCCGCTGGTCGCGGAGGCAGAGCGGGCCGGCAGCCGCATGTCGATGCTGTTCTCGCGGCGATCCAGGAAGGACGCTGCGCTCGACGCCCTGGCCCGCCTCGACGCGATACTCGCCGACCCGCGGGTCGGGGGGCTCCAGCAAGCGGTGGCGGCGCAGGAGCGGGCCCTCGATCCCGCGCAGTGGCCGCCCGACGATCTGTGGCGTGATTACCTGGCGAACGCCGCGGCCGTCAACGCGGTGCTCTCCACCGTCGGCGGTACGGGGACGGCGCAGGACGAGGACGCGGCGCGGGGGTTCATCCCCGAGGAGCTGCGGCAGCAGATCACCGCCGAACCACTCGACACAAGCCTCATGACGGCGACTCTGCGTCAGTACCAGGTCTTCGGCGCGCAGTACGCCATCCACCAGGAGCGCTCGATCCTCGGCGACGAGATGGGCCTGGGCAAGACGATTCAGGCCCTCGCCGTGTTCGCGCACCTCGCCGCGGCCGGTCAGCGCCGATTCCTCGTCGTGTGCCCGGCTAGCGTGCAGATCAACTGGCTCAACGAGACCACCAAGCACAGCCTGCTCGCCACCCACGCCCTGCACGGGGCCGACCGGGACGCCGCGGGGCGCCGCTGGCTGCGCGAGGGCGGCGTCGCCGTCACGACGTTCGGCACGCTCGCGCGCCTGCCCGCCGCCGTGCGCAACGCCGACGTGGCCATGCTGGTCGTCGACGAGGCGCACTACGTCAAGAACCCGGACGCGGCGCGGTCGCAGGCGGTGGCCGCCGCCGTCGGGCGAGCGCAAGGGGCGCTGTTCCTGACGGGGACGCCGATGGAAAACCGGGTGGAGGAGTTCCGGGTCCTGGTCAACTACCTCCAGCCTCGAGTCGCGCGCAGCGTCGATGCAGCAGATGCGGTGGCGGGCGCGAAGACGTTCCGGCGAGCCGTTGCACCTGTCTACCTGCGGCGCAACCAGGAGGACGTGCTCACCGAGCTCCCCGACAAGATCGAGACGGAGGCGTGGGTGCAGCTGTCGGACGCCGACGGGCCCGCCTACACCGGGGCCGTGGAGTCCCGGAACCTCATGGCGATGCGCCAGGCCGCGTTCAGCTCGCCGCGGTCGGCCAAGCTCGAGCGGCTGCGGGAGATCGTCGAGGAGGCTGCTCAGGACGGCATGAAGGTGGTGGTGTTCTCCTACTTCCTCGGCGCCCTCGAGTTGGCCGGGCGAGCGCTCGGCGCGTCCGTGATCGGGACGATCACGGGTGCGGTGCCCCCCGCGCTGCGCCAGCAGCTCGTCAACGACTTCACCAACCGCCCGGGCCATGCGGTGCTGCTCTCGCAGATCGAGGCGGGCGGGGTGGGGATCAACATGCAGGCGGCGTCGGTGGTGATCATCGTCGAGCCGCAGTGGAAGCCGAGCACCGAGGAGCAGGCGATCGCTCGCGCCCACCGGATGGGACAGGTCCGCTCGGTGCAGGTCCACCGGCTGTTGGCCAAGGACAGCATCGATGAGCGGATCCGCGAAATCCAGGACGGCAAGCGGCTGCTGTTCGACCACTTCGCCCGCCGCAGCGACGCGAAGGAGGCGGACCGCCGGGCCGTCGACACATCCGAGCACCGGCCCGCGGCGCTGGATGACGAGTCGATCCCGGTGGGACAGCGCGTCCTGCTGGCGGAACGGCACCGGCTCGGGCTTGACGATCAATAGAGGGTTTCGGTCACACCGAGTGACCGGTGACGGGCACTCAGCGCAAGGCGGCGTCGAGGAAGACAGCGGCGTCGGGATGGAGCTCGCCGCGGCTGACGTAGGTGTCCTTGAGGAACTTGGCCTGGCCCATCAGGTCCGCCTTGGCCCGGTCGGTGAGACTCATCTCGTCGTCGAGGATCGTGGCGTAGGTGCGTCGCCAGGTGTGCGGCGTCATCCACCCCAGGCCGGCCTGTTCGCGGACGGCCCGGACGCTGCGCCGCACGTTCGAGGGCCAGCGGTAGGTCGGCTGTCCATCGCGGCCGGCGGAGGCGAACACGGGCCATTCGGGGTCGTCGTCGCCATGACAGCGAGCGCGCAGGAGCGTGGTGACGAGTTGGGGCAGGGGTACGACGCGCAGCGCATTGCGCTCTTGCCGCCGTGCACGGCCAGGCCCTTGCCCTTGACCGGGTAGACGTTCTGCCGGACGGCCACGACCGGCACCAGGCGCATGTCGGTCTCGCTGGCGACCGGGATACAGTCGAGGTCGAGGTCCATCCAGCGGACCGCGCACAGCTCGCCGATGCGCAGGCCGGAGCCGAGCGCGAAGCGGATGAGGTCCGGGAGGTCGGCACGGACCGCGGTCTTGTCGGCGTCGACATGGGCGAGTAGGCGACGGCGTTCTTCGGCAGTGAGGCCGCGCGGGGGAGCGGTGCGGCGTCCCTTGGGCGACTCGATGCGCTCCAGGTCGCGGACCGGGTTCGCTGCGACGGCCTGGTGGAGCACGGCCTGCTGCATGATCCCGCCGACGATCGCGCGGATCATGCGCCGGGTGTTGGCCGCGTGGCGAACCTTCTCGGTCGTCGTGCCGTCGTCGTGCTCGACGACCCGGCGCGCCCGCTCCAGGCGGGTGAAGAAGGCGTCGAGCTGGGCGACGTCGCACTCGGAGAGTCGAAGTTCGCCGAGCTGCGGGAGGACCTGGTTGGCCAGGCAGCTGGCGTAGGTGTCGGCCGTCGACTCCGCGCGGCGCTCCCGGATCTTGCCCATCCAGATGTCGGCTGCCTCACGGAACCGGGAGTTGGTCCGAAGCACCTCCGTGCGCTCACCCTGGCGGCCTTTCAGCTCGTCTTGGAGAGCCGCCTGTGCGGCTGTCTTGGTCGGCGCCCAGCGTTCCACGCGGCGGGTCACGCCGTCCAGGTCACGGAAGCGGCACCGGGAGACCCACCGACCGTCCTCACGGGTGGTCTTGATCGTCCCGTGGTGGCCGAGGGCGAGCGGGGGACGGGCCATGGCGGCGGCTCCGGAAAGGGTTTCCGTCGGGTTTCCGACAGGTTTGATCTTCCCGAAGCATACAGCAGGCCAGGGACAAGTCCCTGGCCTGCTGTGATTGTGCGCCGCGAGGGAATCGAACCCCCAACCCGCTGATCGAGCGTCAACGCTGCCGGCATGTGCCGTCATCGGCTCCGGTGCTGGTCAGAGGTGGTGAGTCGGCCCCTCGATCATGGCTGGTAGTCGCCCGTGTAGCCCAGTGTCGCGTCGTAAGCGGCGAGTCCAACAGCAGATTGATCATGCCTTGCTCGGCGCGGTGGCGAGGGCAAGGGTGGTGCTCGCGCCATGGGCGCAGCGACGTCGAAGACGTCCTGGCCGCCGACGGGCCCGGCGTGGATCACCAACGGCCGAGGGACCACTGACCTCTACGGTGTCAAGGAGGATGGCGCGGTTCAAGGGCTGGTCTGCGCAGTGACCTCGCGTGCCGTCTGAGCGTGGACAACCTGCCAGGTGGTGTCAGCGTGTGGTGAGGGCTGGGCAACGCTCCTGCTGCTTCACTGCTGCCTGGCGAGTGCGGGCGACGGCGCCAGGGCGGTAGCCCTCCCCGCGAGGGTGACCTCTTCGGTGTGAACGCGGATGCAGGGGGTTTGGCCGGTGATGTCTTGTGCTCGCCGACCTGCGCGTACCTCTCATGGTGTCCCGGGCAGTGGTGGGCGCTCATGTGCCGTTCGCTCCGCCATTGCTCCGTCAGACCGCCTTGGGTAATGTGGGGCATCCCGTCGATCTACCGCCAGTTCGACGGCACGGTGATTCAGGGACCCCCGACGCAACCGGCACCCGGGAAGAGTCAGCGCCCCGGGGCGTGTGGTGGCCCTTCGAAGGTCGATGGGGAACCACACTGTTCAGCCACCCTCAGTCGGCCTGAGTGTGGAGAAGGCGCCTCCGACGGATCCAGGCCGGATCAACATGGCGACGACGCCGCCAGTACCGCGCACGAACAGACGCTGCTACTGCGGCAAACCGCTCGTCCACAGCCACGACGATCTACAGCTGAAGTAGTAGAGGCAAAGCCTATAAACTGTACCGATTTCTAACGTAGTTCATCAAGAAGTAGCTGATCAGTCCTGAATCGATGATCGATAATGACAGGGTAAGCCAAACATTTTCGCTATACACCCAAGCTAGTCCGATTGCAATCAGGGATGGTACCAAGGGGATTGCAGCATTCGGAATGTAGCTAACAATCAGGCTTTCGCGCAGCCGCATCGGCCGGTCTTCGTGCGATAGATGCCATCCCATTGATCCCGGATGCTGGACGTTCAGGCGCTTTTCAATATTTTCGCGCACATACGTTGCCAGCCGGGATATCTGCATGGTTTGGAAAATCGATAGGTTCCCGAGTAGAATTGTCAGCATTGGGACCAGCAGCAGGAGTGGCGCACTGCGCAACTGCACGCCAACGCCCATTGTTGCAAGGCTCAGAGTAAGTGTCGCTAACCGGTATGTTGTGCGGTGATCCATCTTTTTAAGAATTTCATCACGCAAAGCCTTGTACTCTGTAAGGATAATTTCACGCGCTTCATCACTGATTGACCCCGAGTCTAGCATGGCCACCTCTGCAGCTTCTGATAGTCGATCTCGATCGAGGGACGCAGTCTGAAGGCTAGTCCGGCGTAGCATCAGCTGGGGTGAAGGGCGGGTGGCAGCCAGGGTCCGGTGGTGAACAGCTGTTGGAGGGCGTGGAGTTTGTCGATGCCCCACTTGGTGGCGGTGTCCAGGTAGGACTGCACGATCGTGAAGTCGATCAGTCCTTACAGGGTGCGCCAGGCGCCTCCGGAGGTGCGCTGCTGGACTTTGACGGGCCGGACGGCTCTTTCGGCTTCGTTGTTGGTGAAGGGCACCAGGTCGGTGGCGAACCGCAGGATCATGTCCTCGAA
>Ga0136614_10002115_pt1 | contig 12199 bp, 10 predicted proteins | sample AntDrymUQ2792106_2_FD_106643 | JGI IMG/M metagenome (GOLD analysis project Ga0136614, IMG submission 106643) | Polar desert sand microbial communities from Dry Valleys, Antarctica - metaG UQ279 (21.06) | ecosystem: Environmental > Terrestrial > Soil > Desert | place: Antarctica: Dry Valley...
CGTCTTGCCCTCACCGGTCTTCATCTCGGCGATGTCACCCTCGTGGAGCGCGATGCCGCCCATCAGCTGGACGTCGAAGAGCCGCACCCCCATCGACCGCTTGAACGCCTCGCGGACGGCGGCGTACGCCTCGAAGAGAACGTCCTCGAGCGTCTCGCCGTTCGCGACGCGCTCGCGGAGCTCTGCCGTCTTCGCGACGAGGTCGACGTTCTCGAAGTCGGCCTCGAGCGTGCCGATATAGGCCGCCTGGCTCTTGAGTCGCTTGAGCCGCCGGCCCTCGCCGACACGAAGGAATTTCTCGAAACTGCCGAGCTCCGTCGCCACAGACCTAGGGTATCGGAGGCAACGCGGCTCGCCCTGAGGGGTTACAGAGGATTGACCTTGACGGCCCAGAGGTCGCCGTCGAGGCGTTCCGCGTGAAGAACGTCGTCTCGGTGCTGCGCCGCGTGGGCTTCCAACGTCGGGACAGCGTCCCAGACCGGACGGTCGTCCACCAGGAGTGTCCGTTCCTCGCCCTGGACGGCAAGGCTGACCAGGTCGCCGGGGATCGTCTCCGGAACTTCGACCACGTCGATCCGGTTGGCCGCCACTCCCCAGAGCTCGCCGTCGCGCCGGACGGCGCGGGCTCGGTACGGCGGAGGGAGCGATTGCTCGACGGCCTCCGCGAGAGGCGCAAGCGCGCCTTCCGACACCTCCTCTTCGACGAGCACGGTGCCGTCGGGCAGCACGACGAACTCGAGCTCCTCCCCCTGCAAGCCCGGGGCATGGGCCGTCGCGACCGTGTCCCACTGCCGCTGCCGGTGGATCCCGTGGATCCCGGGCTCCCGGATCGCGCCCACGAATGGGACGCGCTGGTCCGGAGGGAAGGGAACGTCCGCCGGCATGTTCAGCGGCGAATCGAGGTCGATCCCCGCCTCCCGGGCCAGGCGTTCGTGTGCGGGCTCCTCGTCCCTACGCCAGAACGGCACCTCATCTCCCCGGCGGCGGCCGTCAGACCCGGGGCTCGATCAGACCGTACGCCCCGTCCCGCCGCCGGTAGACCACGTTGACGTCGCCCGTGTCCGCGTTCTGGAACACGAAGAAGTCGTGCCCGACGAGCTCGAGCTGGAGGACAGCCTCCTCCGAGCTCATCGGCTTCACCGCGAACTGCTTCGACTTGACGATCATCGGCTCGCCTTCCACAGGAACCCCCTGGTCGGAAACCTCTCCCGAGGCGCCGCGGCGCGGCCGCCGCTTCTCCCTGTAGCGCTTGACCTGCCGCTCGAGCTTCTCCACGAGCTGGTCGATCGACGCCTTGTGGTCTGCGGACGCCTCACGGGCTCGCAGAACCGGCCCCTTCGTCCAGATCGTCGCCTCGGCGACGTGGTTCGCCGAGATCGAGGGATTCCGCTCAACTGCGAGCTCGAGCTCGACCCGGGTCAGCTCCGACAGCTGGCGTTCGAGCTTCGAGAGCTTCTCCTGCGCGTATTCGCGAATGGAGTCGGTGACCTCGACGTTCCTGCCCTTCACCTGGAGTCGCACCGCGTCCTCCCGAGATCGCCGGTTGCCGCCTCGCTGCCCGATTGTATTGACCTGACGGCGCGCGCGAAGGTCACCACCTCCACACGGCTTGCGCCCGCCTTGCGGAGCGCGGACGCCCCGGCCGACGCCGTCGCGCCGGTCGTGTAGACATCGTCGACGAGGACGACCCGCCTCGGTGCCCCGGCCCGCGCCACGAACGCGCCCGCAACATTGCGCCGCCGCTCGGCCAGGCGCAATCCGCGCTGGCGGCGAACTGCTCGCGTGCGGGCAAGTGAGGCCACGACGGGCAGGTTCCAATGTCGCGCGAGCTCGCGCGCGAGGCGCTCGGCAGGATGGTGGCCGCGCTTGACGCTCCTGTCGCCGTCGGAAGGGACGAACGCGAGGGCGTCCGCGTGCGGGCAGGGCAGGACTGCGGCGGTGAGCAGAGCCGCCTCCCGCGCGAGGCCACGCATGCCCTGCTCCTTCCAGGCCGAGACGAACGACGGGACCGCGTCCTCATATGCGACCGCTGCGCGGGCGGAGGCGAACGCGATCCGGCGGCCTGCGCACTCACGGCACCGAGCGACCGGCCAGACCGTCGGTGCGCCGCAGCGGGCGCAGTGGGTCCCGAGCAGCAGGGGGAAGCGAGTCCGGCAGCCCGAGCAGAGATCCGCACCCAGCCGGGCACAGACGACGCAACGGCGCGGGAAGAGGAGATCGAGGGCCACATCGCCTCGACGCTACGCCGGAAGTCCGCACTCGTGGCACACCGAGGTGCGCCGAAGGCGTCAATTCTCGAGCGAGTACTCGGTGCGCTCGGGAAGCCCCTGCTCCGCGCGCATCCGATTGTCGGCCGCGAGCAGCTGCTCGCGGTTCCCGATGTCAAGCCAGTTGCCCGGGAAGCGGTAGCCGAACACCGGCACCTTGGGGTACAGCCAGGCGACGTAGCGACCCGGCTGGTCCGGGGAGTTTCCCTCGGCGAGATAGTCCCGGACGAGCGCGGCGTGCTCGGCGCGGTAGAGGTAGACCGCGATCGCGGTGAGCGTGCTCGTCGGGGCTTCTGGCTTCTCGACGAAGAAGGTGACGCGGTCGTCGCCGTCCAGCTCCACCACGGCGTACTCCTTCGCGAGCTCAGGATCGCCGACGTCGTGCACGCCGATGCAGCTCCCGTCACCCTTCGCGCGCCAGAACTCGACGTACTCCCCGATGTCGAAATCGAAGAAGTTGTCGCCGGCGACCACGAGCAGGTCCTCGCCGTCGAGGCCGGCCGCGTCGAGCACGAAACGGATGTCGCCCACCGCGCCCAGGCGGTCGTCGTTCGTGCTCGTGCCGTCGTCATGGACGACGATCGGGACCTTGCCGCTGACCTCGCCCGCCCAGCTCCGGAAGTCGGCCGCGAAGCGCGAGTTCGTCACGACGTGCACCGCGTCGATCTCCTCGACCGCCGCGATCTTCTCGTACAGATACGAGAGCATTGGCCGCCCGGCGAGCGGCAGCAAGGGCTTCGCGACGTGCTCGGTCAGCGGCCGAAGCCGTGTCGCGTACCCAGCCGCGAGGACGATCGCGTTCACGCCCTCAACTGCTCCTCCAGCTCAGGTGCCTTCGTTCCAGGAGGCGAGGTACGACGCCTGGTCTTCGGTGAGTTGATCGATGGTGATCCCCATTGTCTGGAGCTTCAACCGGGCGATCTCGCGGTCGATGTCCTCGGGTACCGGGTAGACCCTGTGCTCGAGCTCGGCGGCATGCTCGACCGCGTACTCGGCCGAAAGCGCCTGGTTCGCGAAGGACATGTCCATGACGATCGCGGGGTGACCCTCGGCCGCTGCGAGGTTGATCAGCCGTCCGTCGCCCAGGAGGTACAGGCGCCGGCCGTCCTCGAGCGTGAACTCCTCCACGTACTCGCGGGCCTCGCGCACCTCGGCGGCCAGGCTCCGCAGGGCCGAGATCTCGATCTCGACGTTGAAGTGGCCCGTGTTCGCGAGGATCGCACCATCCTTCATCCGCGTCAGGTGCTCCCGGGCGATGACGGACTTGTCGCCCGTGGCCGTGCAAAAGATGTCCCCGGCCTCCGCGGCCTGCTCCATCGGCATGACCTCGAAGCCGTCCATCGCCGCCTCGATCGCACGCAACGGATCCACCTCGGTGACGATCACGTGGGCGCCCATCCCCTTGGCCCGCATCGAGACGCCCTTTCCGACCCAGCCATAGCCGGAGACGACGAATCGCTTGCCCGCCAGGAGAACGTTCGTCGCCCGGATGATCCCGTCGATCGTCGACTGTCCCGTTCCGTAGCGGTTGTCGAACAGGTGCTTCGTCTGGGCCTCGTTGACGGCGATGATCGGGAAACCGAGGGCCCCGTCCGCCTCGAGCGCCTTCAGCCGGATGACGCCGGTCGTCGTTTCCTCGGTGCCCGCGATGACGTCGCCGAGCTGCTCGCGGCGGTGCGCATGGAGGACTCCGATCACGTCGGCGCCGTCGTCCATCGTCAGCTGTGGCTTATGGTCGACCGCTGCCTCGATGTGCTGGTAGTAGGTGTCGTTGTCCTCGCCCTTGATCGCGAAGACGGAGACATCGAACTCGTCCACGAGCGCCGCAGCGACATCGTCCTGCGTCGAGAGCGGATTCGATGCGCAGAGCACGACGTCGGCGCCACCGGCCTTCAGCGTCCGGGCGAGGTTGGCGGTCTCCGTCGTGACGTGCAGGCATGCTGCCACCCGGTAGCCGGCGAGCGGCTGCTCCGCTTCGAAGCGCTCGCGAATGGCGGCGAGAACGGGCATCTGGCGGTCTGCCCACGCGATTCGGCGAATACCCTCGGGCGCGAGGGCGAGATCCTTGACGTCGTGGCGCTTCGTGGTGGCCATGTGCTCTCTTTCTCTCGTTGAGGGTCGCGGAGTGTAGTGATCAGGCGGCGAGGAGCCGCTCGTGCTTTCGCTGCTCCCAGTCGACCCAGTCGACCGGCCGAACGCTGCCGGCGAGCCAGCTGTCGACCGACGCACGCAGCGCCGGCTCGCGCCGCAGTCGAGCGGCGAATGCGAGGTCTGTCAGCTCGATCCCGAACTGGCGGCGAAGCTCCTTCAGGGAACGCAGCTGGTTCAGCTCGCGGAGCCCGTAGAGCCGGTAGGCCGCGGAGGAGCGTGGAGGTACGACGAGCCCGGTGTGCTCCAGGTAGCGCAGCATCCGCGCCGACCACCCGGTCGTCTCAGCGGCGCAGCCGATGGTGAACCCCTTCATCACCTGAACCTTAACACAGATGTGTCAGGGTGGTTCCCTACGGCAGGCTCGTGCCTTCCCGGCCGTATTGATCCTCGAGGCGGACGACATCGTCGAGATGAGCCGTGGACACCTCGAGCATCGTCGTGTCCTCGAGCGCGCGGATCCGGTGGACGGTGCCCGGCCGGATCCGGAATGCGGCTCCCGCCGTCACGACCTCCGTGGTCGTGGCCTTCTCGCCCGCGGCCGCAAACTCGAGCTCTGCTCGGCCGTCCAGGAGGTACCAGGACTCGTCCTTCTCTCGGTGGAACTGCAACGACAGCTGCTGGCCGCGCCTGACCACCAACATCTTCCCGCAGTACTGCTCCGCGACGGCCCAGATGAGCTCGTGACCCCAGGGCTTCTCCACCCGCTCGGGTTGGAACGCCCAGCGCTCGAGGAGCTTCAAGTTCGGCGACAAGCTCGAATCCGGCACACGGCGATCATTTCATCCCGGGGAGGGGAATCGCCGCGGGTTCGCCTCGACGTACTCCTGCGCGCGACGCAGGTCCTTCGGAGTGTTCACGGTCAACCACAGGCCCCCGTGGCGGAACCCGCGCAGCCTCCCCTCGGAGGCGAGCTCCGGAAAGGTCGTGGCTTCGTGATCGCCTCGTTCGGGCAGCCTCTCGATGGCCTCGTCGTCGAGGACGTAGAGGCCGGTGTTCACCCAGAACGGCAGGATCGGAGCCTCCCGAAACCCCGAAACGGTGTCGTCCTCTTCGAGATCGACGACACCGAGGTGGCTCTTCAAGGGTGCCACCGTGATCGTCGCGGCGACGCGGGCGGCGGCGTTGTGCGCATCGAGCAGGTCGCCAGGGTCGAGGTCGAAGAGCTCGTCGCCGTTGATCGCGTAGATCGGCCCGGTCTCTCGTCGCGCCGCAGCGGCAAGGCGCAGGCCCCCGCCGCGCCCCAGGGGCTCCGGTTCCCCGACCGGAACGATCTCGGGGCCGAGCGAGGCCAGCTCGCTGGCGAAGAGCTCCTCCTGACCCGCCGCGCAGCTCACGAGGATGCGGCTGACCCCCGCTCCCGCGAGCAGCGCGACCTGATGAGCCGCAAGGGGCCGGCCGGCAACCGGGACGAGAGCCTTGGGCCTGCCCTCCGCAGCATCGCCGAGCCGCTCCGCCTTGCCGCCGGCGAGGATGATCGCCTCCACGGCTCAGGCGAGCTCGCGCTCTGGCTCGGCGGTCTCCGGACGCCCGTCGAGCGGCGAGGTCGGCCGGCCGATCCCCTCGTACGCAAAGCCCGCCGCGCGCGTCGCGGCAGGATCGAGGAGGTTGCGGCCGTCGATGATCAACGGGTTGCGCATGGACGCGCGTGTCTCCTCGCTCGCGAGTGCGCGCAGCTCCTCCCACTCGGTGACGATCACGGCGGCATCGACGTCCCGGACGGCGGCGGCGACCGTCTCCGTGATCTCGACGCCGTTCAGGAGCTCGCCCGGGCTCGCGACGGGGTCCCAGCCGCGGACATCGGCGCCCTCCGCGAGGAGCCGGGAGGCGAGCACGATGCTCGGCGCCTCCCTCATGTCGTCGGTGTTCGGCTTGAACGAGAGCCCGAGCAGCGCGATGCGCTTGCCACGGAGCTTGCCGAGATGCTTCTGGAGCTTGGCGACCACGCGGCGCTTCTGCAACTCGTTGACCTCGATCACCGCCGACAGCAATTGAAAGTGGTAGCCCGAGTTGGAGGCGAGCTGTTTCAGCGCCGACGCATCCTTGGGGAAACAGGAGCCGCCGTAGCCGATTCCGGCCTTCAGGAAGTGCGGCCCGAGCCGGTGGTCGAGGCCGATGCCGCGCGCGACCTCCTGGACGTCGGCGCCCACGAGCTCGCAGACGTTCGCGATCTCGTTGATGAAGCTGATCCGCGTCATCAGGAAGGCGTTCGCCGCCATCTTGATCATCTCCGCCGACGCGACGTCGACGCGGACGACCGGCGCCTCGAGCTTCGCGTGCAGCTCCTCGACCCGGTCGCCGTCGGCGGATTCGAAGGCGCCGATCACGATGCGGTCCGGGCGCATGAAGTCACCGACGGCCGACCCCTCGGCGAGAAACTCCGGGTTCGAGGCGTAGCCGACATGCTCGAGCCCGCGGGCGTCGAGCGCCGCGCGAACCTTCTCACCGGTGCCGACGGGCACCGTGCTCTTCATCACCAGGATCGGCCGTCCGGTCAGCTCGGGCAGGTCGTCGAGGACGCTCCAGACGTAGGAGAGGTTGGCGTCGCCCGAGTAGGTCGCCGGCGTTCCGACCGCCGCGTAGAGAAACTCGGCGCCGCCGGCAGCCTCCGCTGCGTCCAGCGTGAAGGTGAGGCGCTCCCGATTCCGCTCGACGAGCTCCGCGAGCTGCGGCTCGTGGAAAGGGAGCTTGCCCTTCTGCAAAGGCTCGATCCGCTCCCTCGCGACGTCCCGGACGACGACGGAGTGGCCGAGCTCGGCGAAGCACGCCCCGGTCACGACGCCGACCCAGCCCGCGCCGAAGATCCCGACCTTGCTCATCGCTTCTTCGCCTCCAGCGGTCGCAGGCCCCTGGCGATCGCCAGCATCGTCTCGTTCGAGAGCGTGTCACGCAGCGTGTTCACGACCCAGTACGAGGCTTCCTCGGTGCGGAGGACGACCATGTGCAGCCGGGAGCCGTCGTAGTAGAGATCGAAGTCGCGGTTGCCGAACCGCCGGCTCACATTCTTGCTTTCGAGCACGGGCGCGTCGTCCCACGCCGTCTGCTGGATGCCCCAGTACTCCTGGGCACCGGTCCGGAACGTCATCCGGACCGCCCGTTGGCCCTTCTTCATCGCGTACACGCGGACGGGGTTCTCGAAATGCAGCGAGGAGCTCCGTTCGATCAGGCTGGGAACCATCAGCGGGAAGTCGACCCGGCGCCGGACCGCGCGCAGCTGCGACAGCGACGCGGACGGGTTGCGTGTCGTGTTCGGCGGCCGGCGCTTCGGCGTCCGGTCGGCGGGGGCCGGAGCGAGGTTGCCGTGGAACGTCTGGCCGACCACCACGATCAGCATGGCGGTGTTCGCGAACGGTGCGAGCTTCGGCGTCATCGGACCGGCCAGGTCCGCCGAGCCGAAGAGGTTGGCGACCTGCCTGGCCGCTGCCTTCGAGCCGCGCTGCCCGGGATCGAAATACACCTGCGTCTTGAACTTCCACGGCTTCGGTGCGTTCGCGAGCACCCCCTCGGGCGGCGGCAGAGTCTTGTAGCCACGCCGGCCGAGCACATAGCTGGCGTTGGCGGCGGAACCCGTGACGCCGTTGCCGTTGAGAACGACCACCGCCGTCCGCCCCGGGGGCGGCGCCTTGGCGCCCGGGAGCCGCGGGCGCTGCCCGAGTGCGGCCGCAGTCGCCTTCTCCCCTGCCTGGACGTCAGGACTCTGGAACTCCTCGATGGCCGACTGGATGTTCGTGGAATCAGTTCGGAGCGGGTCTCCTTCAGTGCCGGATCCGTACAGGCCCTCGACCTTGGACTGGTAGATCCGGCCCGGCGGGAGCTTCAGGGCGAAGAAGGCCCATGCGCGGAACTCCCCGGGCTCGAGCGCCTGCTCACCCCCCTTTGCGATCTTCACGTTCTCCCGGACGATCTTGGTCAGCTTGGGGAACGCAGACGGCTTGAACGCACTCGAGAGCCGCTCGCTGAGCGCGCGCATGAACAGGCGCTGACGCTCGATTCGATACAGGTCGGAATCGGTGTGCCGGTACCGCACATAGGACAGCGCCTGACGGCCCGTGACCCCCTGGTAGCCCGGTTGGAGGTCGATCGGCGGATACGTCGGGCCACCCTGGGAGTTGTCGTTGAAATAGCGGCGGTCGACGTCGAGCCAAACCCCGCCCATCTTGTCCACGGTCTGGATGAAGCCGCGGTAGTCGATCGTCACGAGGTAGTGGATCGGAAGGCCGGTGAGCTGTTTCACGGTCTCAAGCGTTCCCTCCAGCCCGCAGAGCGCATACGCCGAGTTGATCGGCCCGGGAAACGACGAGCGGCCCGGGCAGTGGATGTCGACAGTCAGGTCGCGCGGGAACGAGACCGTAGCGAGCGTCCCGATGACCGGGTCCGCGCGCATGAGCATGACCGTGTCCGCACGGCCGCCCTTCTCCTCGTCCTTCGCCCACTTGCGGAAGTCCTGGCCGACGACCATGGCGATCGCCGGACGTCCGGGCAGCGGGATCTTCAGCTGATCCGCTGCCTTCTTGATCTGCGGGTCCTTCCGCGACGTCCGGTCGATGTCGACGACGGTCTGCTCGCCCTCCAGCCAGTAGCCGCCCGTAACGCCTGCTCCAAGCGAGACGACCGCGGCAAGCAGGAAGAAGAGGACTCGGCCGAGGATGCCGACCACGCTTCTCCGCCGTTCGGGCTGGCGATAGTGGGTGACCGGTGTCAGGACGCCCGGAGGCAAGACCGAACGGCCGTTGCCGTTCGCGTGCGCGGCTCTGCCGACTCCTCGCTTGAGCGTCGTCTTCATGAATACAGGCGAAACGCCCTCTCGGGCGCCTCGCGGTCAGGATAGCTCAGGCTACGGCCGGAGCGGTCTCGGGCTCGTACGCGAGATTGGGACGCAGCCATCGTTCCGCCTCGGCGACCGAAATTCCCTTGCGAGCGGCGTAGTCCTCCACCTGATCCCTGCCGAGCCGGCCAACCGCGAAGTACCGCGCCTGGGGATGTGCGAGGTAGATACCGCTGACGCTCGAGCCGGGAACCATGGCGTAGTTCTCCGTCAGCTCGACGCCGACCTCGTCGACGGGAAGGAGTCCGAAGAGTGTTCCCTTCTCGCTGTGGTCGGGCGACGCCGGATAGCCATAGGCGGGACGGATGCCGCGGAAGCGCTCGGCGATGAGCTCCTCGCTCGACTGCCCGGGGCCGGTCTCGTACCACTGCCTTCGGGCAGTCTCGTGCAGGTGCTCGGCGAACGCTTCGGCGAACCGGTCGGCCAGCGCCTTGACCGTGATCGCCTTGTAGTCGTCCTGCTCGGCCTGGTAGCGGCCGGCGAGATCGTCGGCACCGTGGATCGTGACCGCGAAACCGCCGACGTGGTCGCCGGCGGGGCTAACGTAGTCGGTGAGACACCGGTTGGGCCTGGAGTCGCCGTAGGCGGACTGCTGGCGGAGCATTGCGAGGCGAGTACCGTCCTCGAGGAGGATGTCGTCGCCCTCGGAGCGCGCCGGCCAGAAGCCATAGGCACCCCTGGCGACCAGCGACTTGCTCGCCGTGATCTCCGACAGGAGCGCGAGCGCATCGTCGTAGAGCTCCCGCGCTTCGGGCCGGTCGAGGATCTCCGGGAACTTGCCCTTCAGCTCCCACGCATAAAAGAAGAACTGCCAGTCGATGTAGCGGGTGAGGGTCTCGAGGTCCACCTCGACGACGCGCGTCCCGGTGAACTCCGGCACGGAGAGATCGGCGAAGTCGACGACCTCGCGATTCGCGCGTGCCTCCTCGATCGGCAGCAGCGGCTTGCGCTCCTTGTCGGCATGCTGCTCGCGCAGTCGCTCCTGAAGCTCCGAGTTCTCCTGCTCGAGCTCGATCCGGCGTCCTGGGTCGAGCAGGTTGGACATGACGCCGACGACGCGCGAGGCGTCGAGGACATGGACGATGGGCTGGTTGTACGCCGGTGCGATCTTGACCGCCGTGTGCTGCTTCGAGGTGGTGGCGCCTCCCACCAGCAGCGGAAGGTCGAGGCCGCGCCGCTCCATCTCCTTGGCGACATTCACCATCTCGTCGAGCGAGGGCGTGATCAGGCCCGACAGGCCGACCACCTGGCAGCCCTCCTCGACGGCGGTGTCCAGGATCCGGTCGGCAGCCACCATCACGCCGAGGTCGATGACCTCATAGTTGTTGCAGCCGAGCACGACTCCCACGATGTTCTTCCCGATGTCGTGGACGTCGCCCTTGACGGTGGCGAGGACGATCTTCGCCTGCGGCGCGCGTCCTCCGTGAAGCTTGGCCTCCTCCTCCATGTACGGCTCCAGGTAGGCGACGGCGCGCTTCATCGCCCGAGCGCTCTTCACCACTTGCGGCAGGAACATCTTCCCGGCGCCGAAAAGGTCGCCGACGACCTGCATGCCGCTCATCAGCGGCCCTTCGATGACGTCCAGGGGCCGCGGGAGCTGCTGGCGCGCCTCCTCTGCGTCCTCCTCGATGTGATCCACGATCCCGTGGACGAGCGCGTGCTCGATGCGCTTCTCCACCGGTGCGTCGCGCCAGGCGTCGTCGACCACCCGGGCGGTTCCCTCGCCGCCGACGGTTCCGGTCAGCGTCACGAGCCGCTCGGTGGCGTCGGGCCGCCGGTTGAAGATCACGTCCTCGACGTGCTCGAGCAGCTCGGGGGCGATGTCCTCGTAGACGGCGAGCTGGCCGGCGTTCACGATCCCCATGTCGAGACCGGCCTGGATCGCGTGATAGAGGAAGGCCGCGTGCATCGCCTCGCGCACGACGTCGTTGCCCCGGAACGAGAAAGAGAGGTTCGAGATGCCGCCGCTCGTCTTGGCGCCGGGGCACCGCTCCTTGATCAGCGGTAGCGCCTCGATGAAGTTCTTGGCGTACTCGTCGTGCTCCTCGATTCCCGTGGCGACGGCGAGCACGTTGGGGTCGAAGACGATGTCCTCGGGGGGAAAGCCGACCTCGTCGACGAGGAGCCTGTAGGCCCGCTCGGAGATCTCGGCCTTGCGTTGGACGGTGTCGGCCTGCCCCTGCTCGTCGAAGGCCATGACGACGACGCCGGCGCCGTAGCGCCGGATCGTCCGGGCCTGCTCGAGGAAGAGCTCCTCCCCCTCCTTCAAGCTGATCGAGTTGACGACGCCCTTGCCCTGGATGCACTTCAAGCCGGCCTCGAGGGCGCTCCAGCGGGAGCTGTCGACCATGATCGGGATGCGCGCGACCTCTGGTTCCGTGGCGATGACGTTGAGGAAGGTCGTCATCGCCCGCTCCGCTTCGAGCAGGTCGGCGTCCATGTTCACGTCCAGGAGGTTCGCGCCGCCGCGCACCTGCTCCAGGGCGACGTCGACGGCACCCTGGTAGTCGTTTGCCTCGATCAGCCGGCGGAACCTGGCCGAGCCCGTGACATTCGTTCGCTCGCCGACCATGACGAAGCCGGTGTCCGGGCCGATCTCGAACGGCTCCAGGCCGCTGAATCGCGTGCGGCGCTCTCCCCCCGTGACCTGTCTGGGTGGCACCCCTTCGGACACGGCCTTGATGGCTTTTACGTGGTCGGGCGTCGTGCCGCAACAGCCGCCGACCACGTTGACGAGCCCGTCGCGAGCGAACTCGCCGAGGATGCGGGAGGTGTCGCCCGGCTGCTCGTCGTGCTCGCCCATCGCGTTGGGCAGACCAGCGTTCGGGTGGCAGGCCACGTAGGTCGTCGCCGCCCTGGCCAGATCCTCGACGAACGGCCGCATCTCGTTTGCGCCGAGGGAACAGTTGACGCCGACGATGAGCGGCCGGGCATGCGCGACGGAGATCCAGAAAGCGTC
>Ga0136614_10002116_pt1 | contig 12196 bp, 9 predicted proteins | sample AntDrymUQ2792106_2_FD_106643 | JGI IMG/M metagenome (GOLD analysis project Ga0136614, IMG submission 106643) | Polar desert sand microbial communities from Dry Valleys, Antarctica - metaG UQ279 (21.06) | ecosystem: Environmental > Terrestrial > Soil > Desert | place: Antarctica: Dry Valley...
ATGATGCCAAGAACGACGATGGGCGCCACCCCTCTGATTGCTCGCAATCCATACCTCTTCGCGGTGGGCGCAGTGGCGGTCGCCGCGGTCGTTCGTTGGCTGCTCGGGCCGTTACTTGCGGACCGCCTGCCATTTCTGACCTTTTATATCGCCGTAGCTGTCACCGCCTGGTACGGCGGGCTGCGGCCAGCGCTGTTGGCGATCGCCTTGGGGTTCGCCGTCGCACTTGCTTCCTTTGTTCCGACGAATCCCGACTTCTCTCTACGCCAGATCGTGTTGGCGCAATGGGACGACTGGGTTCGATACTTCATTGTCACCATCACTTTCGCCATGTTTGGTGAGGCTAAAAACGATGCCCTGAATCGCGCCGAATTGCGTCGCGAAACTTTGCAGGTGACCTTACTGAGTATTGGCGACGGCGTCGTCGTTACTGATACCGAAGGCCACGTGACGTCGCTGAATCCGATCGCCGAAGCACTCACGGGGTGGAAGCAGCGCGACGCAGCGGGGCTTCCGCTCGAAGACGTGTTTCACATAGTCAACGAGGAAACCCGCGCGGCAGTTGAAAGCCCGGTCGCGAAGGTTCTGGAACACGGCCCCATCGTGGCGCTTGCCAACCACACCGTGCTGATTGCCAAGGATGGATCCGAGCGACCGATCGACGATAGCGCCGCACCTATTCGTGCCGCGGACGGGAAACTGCTTGGAGTAGTACTGATCTTTCGGGACGTGACAGAGATGCGCGTCGCGGAACGGTCGCTTCGAGCCAGCGAAGCCCGCAAATCGGCGATGCTCAGAACCGCGCTCGACTCGATCGTGACCATCGATCACGAGGGAAAAATTGTCGACTTCAATCCGGCGGCCGAGCTGATGTTCGGATACCGGCGCGACGACGTGATCGGACGCAAGATGGCTGAAGTGATCGTTCCGCCTGCGCTGCGTGAAAGCCACCTGCAAGGCATGAAGCGTTATATCGGAACCGGCGAGCAGCGCGTACTAAATCGACTGCTCGAATTGACGGCGATGCGTTCGGACGGCAGTGAATTTCCAGTGGAGCTTGCGATCACTGCGATCGGCGATGCCGGGCAACCGATGTTTACCGGTTACTTGCGCGATATCAGCAATCGGAAGCAAGCGGACGAAGTCCTGCGCGCAGCGCACAGCGAGCTCGAGCAGCGGGTTCAGCAACGCACCGCCGAACTGATCGAGGCCAGCGGTTTTGCGCAAGCGCTACTCGAGAGCTTGCAGACCGGAATTGTTGCCTGCAACGCAGAGGGAATTTTGACGCTCTTCAATCAGGCCACACGCGAGTTCCATGGCCTGCCGCAAGAACCGCTTCCAGCAGACCAATGGGCGCAACACTACGATTTGTACCGTGCCGACGGCGTCACGCCTTTAGCAAAGGAAGAAATACCTCTTTTTCGTGCCCTGGCCGAAGAACAGGTGCGAGACGTTGAAATGGTCATCGCGCCCAAACGGGGAAAGGTGCGAACGGTCTGCGCCAGCGGCCAGTCGTTTTACGACCGCAGCGGCAAGCATCTAGGCGCCGTGGTCTCGATGCACGACATTACCGAAGGCAAGCAGGCCGCCGCCGAGCTACGCGAAGCGCACGACGAGCTCGAGCGACGTGTCGCCGCCCGCACCGCTGAACTAGACGCGGCGAACAGCGCGTTGCAGCAGGCCGATAGCCGCAAGGATGAATTTCTCGCAACGCTAGCGCACGAGTTGCGTAATCCGCTGGCGCCGCTGCGCAACGGGTTGCAGGTGATGCGCCTGGCCGCTTCCGCTCCCGACGTCGTCGAGCGCGCTCGTGCGATGATGGAGCGCCAGCTTACGCAAATCATTCGACTCGTCGATGACCTGCTCGACGTCAACCGCATCAGCCGCGGCACCTTCATGTTGCGTATCGAGCGGGCAAATCTGGCCGACATCGTCCACCACGCGTTAGAAACCTGTGCGCCGCCGATTGAGGAGAAGCAACATCGGCTAACGGTGTCACTTCCGCCGGTACCGATTTACGTCGACGCCGACTCGGCGCGGTTATCGCAGGCACTTTGCAATTTATTGGTCAACGCCGCCAAGTACACGCCGAACGGCGGAGACATCACATTGGATATGCATCGCGCAGGCGGCGAGGCCGTGATCACGATCAAGGATTCCGGTGTTGGCATTGCCACAAAGCTGCTAGGCGAAGTGTTCGAAATGTTTACACAGGCGGATCGCTCGCTTGAAACGTCGCATGGGGGATTGGGAATCGGACTGTCGATTGTTCGACGGTTGGTCCAAATGCACGGTGGCACGGTCGAGGCAAAGAGTTCCGGACTCGGTAGGGGTAGCGAGTTCATAGTGAAGCTGCCGGTCGCGGTAATCCAGGCACGGGACTTCGAGCGCATCAACAGCATCGCGATAACAGCGCCCACGGGCGGACGTCGCATTTTGATCGCAGACGACAACGAAGACGCGGCCGAAAGCATGGCGATGATGCTGAATATGATGGGCAATGAAACTCGAACCGCACCAGACGGCCTCGCCGCGCTGCAAGTCGGCGAGTCTTTTGCTCCCGAGATCGTGTTGCTCGACATCGGTATGCCGAAACTCAACGGCTACGACGCCGCGCGCCGGATTCGAGCGCTCCCCTGGGGCGCCCGTCTTGTTTTGGTTGCTCTAACCGGACGCAGCCAGGATGAAGACAGGCGGCTATCGCACGAGGCCGGTTTTGATTTCCATTTGGTTAAGCCGATCGAACCCGCCGCGCTGGAGAAGCTGCTGGCAATCGTCCCGACCACGCTTGACAGCCGCGGATCGGCGCCGGTATAAACCAAACGTTCGTTTGGTTAGGTCTGCATTTGTCAGACTCGTGCCGATGCCCGCAGTCGCGTTGCGCTCCCCTCGTTCCGACAACCGCTTGTCGACCCTGCTCGATGCCGCGGCGCGGTTGTTTGCCGATAAAGGCTACGTCGCGACGTCGATGCGAGATATCGCTCACGACTGCGGCATGCTGCCTGGCTCTCTTTATTACCACTTCGCTGCAAAGGAAGATCTGCTGGTCGCGGTGTATGAGCGCGGCGTCGAGGAGCTTCTCGCCAATGTACGCTTGGCGATCGCGAAGGAATCCGAACCGTGGTTGCGGTTGCAGGCGGCGTGCACCGCGCATTTGCAGACCGTGCTTCAGCACAGTGACTACGCGCAGGTGTTGATCCGCGTGTTACCCAATGACGTGGCCCCGGCTGCGGCGCGACTTGCCGAGTTGCGCGACGCATACGAGAAGCAATTTGCAGCCTTGATCAGCGCCCTGCCGCTGGGTGACGGCGCCGACCGCAAGGCGCTGCGTCTGATGCTGATCGGGGCGCTCAACTGGTCGCGTTTCTGGTTTTCATCGCCGGGGCGCGACACGCCGCGCTCTCTGGCGCGCAAGTTCGTGGGCTTTCTCAAGGAGGCGCAAGGTGGCTGAGTTTGCCTCGACCTATCCGCCGAAAGTGATTGTTACCAAAATCGGATTCGACGGGCACGATCGCGGCAGCCGGTTGGTCGCGGCATTCTTGCGCGATGCCGGAATGGAAGTCATTTACACACCGCCTTGGCAGGAAGTTTCGACGGTGGTCAAGCTTGCGATCGAGGAAGACGCCGAAGTGATCGGCATCTCGTCACTTGCAACTGATCACCTGTTGGTGCCGCGCCTGATGACGGCGCTGCGTGAAGCTGGCGTCGATGACGTGCAGGTCATCGTCGGCGGCATCGTGCCGGCGCGCGACGAAAAGCTGCTACTCGATGCCGGTGTCGCGCGCGTGTTTCACCCGGGCACGTCGCTCGAACAAATCGCCGACGAGATTCGCGCGCTGTCGGCGCGCGCACGTGCAATGCGAGAAAAGGAAACGCCATGAACAAACCCGACCAGTCGCGCTTGTATGAATCCGAGCTCGAGCAGGCCGAACGCCGCTGGCACGACGCCTACGACGCAACCGTGAGCGGCGCCAAGCACTCCGTCAACCGTTCAGGCATCGACATCAAGCCGCTGTACACGCCGCGCGATCGCGCTAGCGAAAACTTTTTCGACGACATCAGCTTTCCCGGCGAGTACCCGAACACACGCGGCATCTACGCATCGATGCATCGCGGTCGCAGCTGGACACAACGCCAATTAATCGGATGGGGCGTCCCTGAGGATTACAACAAGCGCTTGAAGGAAATCCTGGCGCACGGTGGAACCGCGCTGTCGTTGATCCCGTGCAACTCGGTTTATCGCGGCTACGACGCCGATGAAGTGCCGCCTGAGCTTCTTGGAACGTGCGGAGTGGTCGTCAACAGCGTTGAAGATATGGATATCGCATTGACGGATGTGCCGCTCGATCGCATCTCGTGCGCGCTGAACGATCCGTCGCCTTTTACGTTGCTGGCGCTGTTGCTCGCCGTTGCAAAACGCCGGGATATCCCGTGGCAGAAAATTACGGGCACCTCGAACCAGTCTGACTATCTGTCGCACTGCGTGGCCAATCACATGTTCTTCCGACTTGCGCTGCCAGGCGCGCGGCGCGTGCTGACCGATCACATCCAGTTTGCCAACGAATCGCTGCCCGGATGGAATCCACTTTCAGTCGTGGGGCAGCACACACAGCAGGCCGGAGCGACGCCGGCCGAGGCGATGGGGTTCACGATCGCCGCAGCGCTGCAGTACGCTGAAGACTGCATCGCGCGCGGCATGGATCCCGACCGCTTTTTGCCACGCTTTACTTTTTTCTTTGACATCTCGATCAGCTTCTTCGAAGAGATTGCGAAGTTTCGCGCCGGTCGGCGCCTGTGGGCGAAGCTCGCACGCGAGCGGCTCGGCGCGAAGGATCAAAAATCGTGGCGCTTCAAGTTTCACGGCCAGACATCCGGTGTTGACCTGACGCGCCAGCAACCGTTGAACAACGTTGCGCGCGTGACCGCGCAGGCGATGGCCGGCATCTTCGGCGGGCTGCAGTCGCTGCACACCGATGGTTACGACGAGGCGGTCTCTGTGCCAACCGCGGAGGCGGCACGCATCGCCATCGCCACGCAAAACATCCTGCGCGAGGAAGCACATCTCACCGACGTCATCGATCCGCTCGGTGGCTCGTACTACGTCGAGACGCTGACCGATCGCATGCAGGCCGAAATCGAGGCGGTTATTGCGAGGATCGACGCGGCGGGCGGCATGTACACAGCGGTCGAAGACGGGCTCGTGTCGCGCATGATCGGCGAATCCGCGCTGGCGCATCAATCGAAGATCGAAAGCGGTGAGCAGACAGTCGTTGGCGTCAATGCTTATCAAGTCGACGAAGACCCTCACGACTATCGCTCGCAGCCTTACCCTGAACCCGCAGCGATCGACGCGCAGATCGCGCGCCTGAAGGCGTTCAAGCGCAATAGATCGAACGCCGAGGCGGCGGGAGCACTGGATGATCTCGCGCGCTGCGCACAAGGCACGGCTAACGTGATGGCAAGCATCGTTGCCGCGACCGCAGCCGGAGCGACGCACGGCGAAGTCTGCGCCGTACTGCGGCGTGAGCTCGGCTTTGGACAACCGCTCGCGATCGTCTAGCAGGCTGCTGAGTGGAATGGAATGGCTGCAGCGCATCCTCGCGGGCGACCGGCGCACGGTCGCACGCGCGATCACGGCGATCGAAAACGACCCGGCGCGTGCGGAGTCACTGCGCGGCGCGTTAGGTGCGCATCTGGGCCGTGCGCACGTCGTGGGCATCACCGGGCCCGCGGGCGCAGGCAAATCGACTCTCGTTAACGCGCTCGTCGGCGAACTGCTGAAGCGAGGCCACACCGTCGCGGTCGTCGCGGTCGATCCGTCGAGTCCGTTTAGCGGCGGCGCTGTTCTTGGCGATCGTATCCGCATGGCCGAGCACCAGGCGAACGAGCGTGTGTTCATCCGCTCGCTTGCATCGCGGGGCCACGCGGGCGGGCTCTCGACCGCCACTGCGCATGTCGTCGATGTGCTCGACGCAGCAGGCTTCGAGCTGATACTGGTCGAGACGGTAGGCGCCGGCCAATCAGACGTCGCCGTCGCCAAGCTCGCGCGAACGCGCGTTGTCGTATACCCGCCCGGCCTCGGCGACGAAGTTCAGGCGCTGAAGGCCGGTGTGCTCGAGATCGCGGATATTCTGGTCGTGAACAAGGCTGATCTGCCGGGCGCAGATCGCACCGCGCGCGACCTGCTTTCGGTTCCCGCACGACGCGGGGCCGAAAGCAAGCGGCCTGTGCTGAAAACGGTCTCGACCACTGGCGATGGCGTAGCGAAGCTAGCCGATGTGATCGCGGAGCGCGCTGCAGGGCCGCGTGAGCGGCGCGAGAACGCCGTCAACGGCCAAACCGCCTCAACGCTGTAGCTTCGGAGGTTCAGTCAGCGCACTGCTTCGTCCATCGCCTGCACCAGCGTCTCGCGCCACGACCCCGGCTGCGCGAGCGCCATGATGTGCATCGCGTCCGGCACGCTCCAGTGCTGTGAGCCGGTCGCGGCGGCGTGCAGCCGTTCGCTGTTGACGGCGTCGATGACCGAGTCTCTCTTTCCGTGCACGAAGATCAGCGGAATGCGAATCGATTTCAGCGCAGTAATCGGGTCCCTGTCGGGTCCCGGCAACACACCGGCCGTAAGCGCAGCGATCGGAGCCAGCGGACCACCCGCGGTCGCATCGCGCGCAATGCCCCGGTAGCTAGCGAAGGCCGAGTCGATAATTGCTATCCGCACACCCTTCGCGTCGCGCGCGAGCAGGCGCAGAGCCGTGGCGCCGCCGATGCTTTGCCCCAAGACGACGACGCGCGTCGGATCGACGTCGGTCCGCGTACGCAGATACGTCAATGCCGCTGCTGCGTCGTCGACAATGCCGTCGAGCGACGGCTTGCCCTCGGAGCGCCCGAAGCCGCGGTAGTCGATCATCAGCACGTTGTAGCCACGCGCCGGCAGCCATGACACCAACGGCAGATGGTTGCTGATATTTGCCGCATTGCCGTGCAGGTGCAACACGGTTGCCTTGGGTCGGCCGACCGCCGGCATGAACCAGCCGTGTAAGCGCGACCCGTCGGCAGACACGACGCTGACGTCTTCAGCGCGAACGCCCTGCTGCGCCGGCGAGGTGTACGTTACCGCGTCGGGGTAGAAAAACATCCGTTCGATACAACCGGCAAGCATCAGGGCAAGCAGGGCGACAAGCGATAAGCGAACTGCACGCATTACCCATTATCAGATTCAACAGCGGGCCGCGCGTACGCGGGAAAACCCACGGACAGCTGACGTTCTGAGTGATCGGGCACACGCATTGCCGCGACATCGTTGCCGCGAAATTAGCGCGCAAACGTTTCACTATTACAAGGAGTTCAGATGACTACGAAGACCATCATCGCCACTACGGCGGGCTTGGCCATGGCAGCAGGCCTCGCGTTCGCGCAGACTGGCACGACGACACCGCCGGGCACTACGACGACCCAGCCTGGCACCACCACCACGACCCCGCCGGCGACGACCACGCCGCCGGTCACACGCACCACCCCACCGGCTACGACGACCTCGCCGGCGACAACCACGACCCCATCGAGCACGACAAACCAACCGAGCACGCCCGGTACGCCTGGTACGAGCGGAACAGCGGATCGAAGCAGCACGATGGGTACGACCGGAACAACGGATCGAAGCAGCACGATGGGCACGACCAGCACGACCGACCCAGCGATGAACACGACCCGTCGTCCGGCTCGCGCGGATCGCGGTTAGGCCTGCGAAGCAGAGACCTCGCCGCGAGAAAAAACCGGGCGAAAGCCCGGTTTTTTTATCGCCGCGCAGTCGTCAGATTGGATGGCGCCGTGGCTAGCTTGTTGAAGACACTCCGCAGCGGCCTCGATTCGGGCAGCACGTACACAACACTATTGCCGCCGCGCACCGTCGTGCTCACCACGTTTTCGAAGAACGCCGTCGGTACGTTGATACAACCGTAAGAAACGCGGTTGTCATTTGGCGTCGGCGTGTCCAGACGCCGCGCACGCTGCTCCTTGGCATTGGTGGTCAATACGCGGTGCATCGATACCGCGGCATCGTAGTCGACCCACACCACGTCTTCGCCTCGGGCGTTCAATCCGACCTCGGCCACGAACCTACCCGCCGGCGTCGTACGTTCTTCGCTTTTGATCTCCGACAGCTTCTTATCGCCGATGCCTGGCGCCGTATCGTCGCCGCGCGCCACACCCAGCAATACCGGTGCATCACCCTGCAGCTTTCCCGAATGGTCAAACACCCAGAGATGCGCCCGACGCTTGTCGATGATCATGAACGGCAGGCCGTCGTTGTCGCGCGAACGCGCAACCCAGCCGAACAGTTCGCCCGCATCCACGGTGAGCGCCCGTGTCGGAGTAGCGGCCGACAAAGGTTGCAGCCACATGCAGCTTAGCGCTGCAAGTATTCCTAAACCTTTTCTGACTATGACGGAATGCATAAAAATACCGCTCCTTCGAGACAAGCAGCCTAGTGGGAGCAAATAAGGTTCCCGGGCGCAGCTCGCTTCAACCTAACGAAACGGCTCAATGTCTGGCCGACACAATAACCCTTTGTACCGGGCCCGGGGCTGCAGGTGCGCTTTATCACGCTACCCGGGACCCCGACTCTGCATCGTCAGTTGCGTACGTGGACATCGGCACGCACGAACAGATGATGTTGCGATCGCCGTAAGCGTTGTCGACTCTTCCTACCGGCGGCCAGTATTTGTGCCGCTTCAGCGACGCCACCGGAAACGCCGCGCTTTCGCGTGTGTAATCGTGCGCCCAGTTCTCGGCCATGACCATCGCCGCCGTATGCGGCGCGCTCTTCAGTGGATTGTCGTCGCGGTCGAGGTGGCCGCTTTCCACTGCGCGGATTTCTTCGCGAATCGCGATCATCGCTTCGATAAAGCGGTCGAGCTCGATCTTGGGTTCGGACTCGGTCGGCTCGACCATCAAAGTGCCCGCTACGGGAAACGACAACGTCGGCGCGTGGAACCCGTAGTCCATCAGCCGCTTGGCCACATCTTCGGCTGAGATTCCGCTCGCGTCCTTGATCGGGCGTAAATCGAGAATGCATTCGTGCGCGACGTAGCCGTTACGGCCAGCGTACAGCGTCGGAAAGTGCGGCTCGAGTTTCTTCGCGATGTAATTGGCGTTGAGCAGCGCGACCTGCGTCGCGCGCCTCAGGCCATCACGACCCATCATCGTGATGTACATCCAGGGAATCGGCAGGATGCTCGCGCTACCGAACTCCGCGGCGCTCACCATGCCGACCGCGCTATCGGCGCCAAGCTTGCCTGGCAAATAGGGTGCGAGGTGTGACTTGACCGCAACGGGTCCGACGCCCGGCCCGCCACCGCCGTGCGGAATGCAGAACGTCTTGTGCAGATTCAGGTGCGAAACATCGGAGCCGTACTTGCCCGGCTTCGCAACGCCGACCAGCGCGTTCAAATTGGCGCCATCGGTGTAGACCTGCCCGCCGGCGGTATGGATGATCGTGCAGATCTCGACGATCGCTTCTTCGAACACACCGTGCGTCGAAGGATAGGTCACCATTAAAGCCGCCAAATCGGTGGCATGCTGTTGCGCCTTCGCGCGCAAATCTGGAATGTCGACATTGCCGTTTCGGTCGGTCTTGACCGCGACGACCTTCATGCCGCACAACTGCGCCGACGCTGGATTGGTTCCATGCGCGCTCTCTGGAATCAGGCAGACGTTGCGATGGCTCTCGCCGCGGGCACGGTGGTACGCGCGTATTGCCAGCAAGCCCGCGTACTCGCCCTGCGCGCCCGAGTTGGGTTGCAGGCTGACCGCGTCGTAGCCGGTGCACTCGGCGAGCATCTGCTCAAGCTCGGTGATCAACTGTCGGTAGCCCGCGGTCTGCTCCGCGGGAGCCAGTGGATGAATGTTTGCGAACTCGGGCCATGTCACCGGAATCATTTCACTGGTGGCGTTCAACTTCATCGTGCACGAGCCGAGCGGAATCATCGTGCGGTCGAGCGCGAGGTCCTTGTCGGCCAGCGCGCGCATGTAGCGCAGCATCTCGTGCTCGCTGTGATGCGCATTGAAGACGGGATGCGTCAGAAACGGCGTCGTGCGGCGCAGCCCGGCGGGGATCGCGGTTTCCGCCGCGCTGTCGATCTCATGATCCAGTGCGTCGATTTCGGCACCGACCCCCAGCAGTCGCCACAGCGCAACCACGTCGGCGCGCGTTGCGGTTTCGTCGAGAGAGATGCCGATCATCTGCGGCGCGCGCGCGCCAAAATCGCGCAGGTTGATTCGTGCCGCGCGCGCTGCAGCGTGCATTGCGATCGCGTCCACACCGCTGACCGCGATCGTGTCGAAATAACTGCCGCTAACGTTGAGCCCCGCGCGCTTCAACCCCTCGGCGAGGATCGCCGTCAGCCGATGTACGCGGCGCGCGATACGCGTCAAGCCTTCGGGCCCGTGATAAACGGCGTACATGCTGGCCATCACCGCCAGCAGCACCTGAGCAGTGCAAATGTTCGACGTTGCTTTCTCGCGGCGGATGTGCTGCTCGCGCGTCTGCAACGTCAGCCGATAAGCGGGCTGACCCTGCGAATCGACCGACACTCCCACCAAGCGGCCCGGCATCGATCGCTTGAACGCATCCTTGCACGCGAGAAATCCGGCGTGGGGTCCGCCAAATCCGAACGGTACGCCGAAGCGCTGAGAAGTGCCGACGACGATGTCGGCGTCCCACGTTCCGGGCGCTTCGAGCAGCGTTAACGCGAGCAGATCGGTGGCCACGCAGAACAGCGCGCCGTTGTCATGCGCCTGGCCGACCAGCGCACGCATGTCGTGAATCAATCCGGTGGTCGACGGGTACTGCGCCAGCACTCCGAAATATTCGCCGCCCTTCATTAATTCCGGCACGAAGCCGACCTTGACTTCGATGCCGAGCGGTTCGGCGCGCGTCTTGACGACTTCGATCGTCTGCAAATGGCAATCGCCGGCCACCAGCAACACATTGCTCCTGCTTTTACCGCTGCGCTTGGCGAGCGTCATCGCCTCGGCGGCAGCTGTGGCTTCATCAAGAAGCGACGAATTGGCGATCGCCATGCCGGTCAGGTCCGCCACCATCGTCTGAAAATTGATCAGCGCTTCGAGACGCCCCTGCGAGATCTCCGCCTGGTACGGCGTGTACGCCGTGTACCAGGCGGGGTTCTCGAGGACATTGCGCAAGATCACCTTCGGCGTGTGGGTGCCGTAATAGCCCTGCCCGATGAAGCTGCGAAACACGTCGTTCTTGTCGGCGATCGCGCGAATCTTGGCCAGCGCTTCTTCCTCGTTGATCGCAGCAGGTAACGCCAGCGGCGTGTCGAGCTTGATCGTCGACGGCACAATCGCATCGACCAGCGCATCGAGCGACGCCGCACCGACGACCGCAAGCATCTCGGCAATCTCGGGGTCGTTCGGGCCGATATGCCTTGAATGAAAATCGTTGTGAGCTTCGAGTTCGGACAGCGTGGGCATTCGCGGTTCAGCCTCCGGTGTGGGCGTTACAAATCGCCCTTTCGATGCACAGAAATTCGAACTCGGTTCGGCCGGCCGCACAGTTTGACCCCGGCGTCAGCGGCACCGCGCCCAACAAAATCGCAACGCTACTTCGCAGCATCGACATTGGCGCGGTACTTCTCGGCGGTCAGCAAGCTGTCGATCGCCGCCGCCGTCTTCATTTTGAAGATCCAAGCGTCGTAGGGCCCAAAGTTGAGTTTCTGCGGCTCGGCTTCGAGGGCTTCGTTGAACGCCACGACTTCACCGTCGACCGGTGCGTAGATATCGGAAGCCGCCTTGACCGATTCGACAACACCAGCGGTTTCGCCGGCCTTCAGCGTCTGGCCGACCTTGACGTCGCCAACGAACACAAGGTCGCCGAGCATGTCCTGCGCCGCGTCGGTGATGCCGACCCATATGAGACCGTCATCGCCGTGCTTGACCCACTCGTGAGTCGGCGTGTATTTGAGCTGCGCGGGAAACTGCATCAGTAACTCCTCAGATCGATGATCGTTAAACCAAAACCTTGCCGTTGCGTACGAATGGCATCTTGACGACCTGGGCGCTCAGCGGCTTGCCGCGCACGTCGACTTGAACGGTGTCGCCCACCTTGACTTCGCGCGGCACGCGCGCCATCGCGATCGATGTTTGCAGCGTTGGTGAAAACGTGCCGCTGGTGACTTCG
>Ga0136614_10002117_pt1 | contig 12192 bp, 13 predicted proteins | sample AntDrymUQ2792106_2_FD_106643 | JGI IMG/M metagenome (GOLD analysis project Ga0136614, IMG submission 106643) | Polar desert sand microbial communities from Dry Valleys, Antarctica - metaG UQ279 (21.06) | ecosystem: Environmental > Terrestrial > Soil > Desert | place: Antarctica: Dry Valley...
CTCCAAGAGGATCATCATGATCAGGCTCAACAACGCGCGCCGCTCTTCGTCTGAGGTGAGTTGCCCTTGCTGCTCGACCGTGAATTTGCCCTCGAAGAACGCGGGCTGCTTGGCGAGCCGCAGGACGGGCTGTCCGTTCGTGCGCGCGACGATGTAAGCCGGGTGAAAGAGATAACCCGTGAACATGCCCAGCACCGGAATCTCGCCGAAGAGACTGTCCAACACTTTCGTCCAAGCGTTCTCCTCACTAATGGTCATCACGACCTGCTCGCCATCGAAAATCTCATAGTGCGCTTTCCACAGAGATTTCATCCCGCGCCGCCGGATCGAGCCATGCGAGACGCCTTGCTCGTCCGCGAAATGATACCGCGCCGAAAAATCCAAAACCTTATCGGCCTTGATCGTGTAAAGCTGCCGGGTCTGCTCGCGGTCGGCAAAGACCGTGACGTTCTCCTTCAGCTTGAAGGCTTTCTGTTTGACGTAAAAGATCAGGTTGCCGGCCACGTCCGTCAACGCCAATTGCCGGGCCAGCGCCAGAATCTTGAAAGAGATGTTCAGCGGATAGTTCATCAAGGTCTCCTCACACTAAGTTTTGTTTGAATCGCGGCACGAAATCTTCAACGTGCCATTGAACCACAGAGACACAGAGGCACAGAGCAAGCATACGATGAAGAAGGAATGGTGAACGATGAATGAAAGATACCTTGTTTTCCATTCATCGTTCTGCACTCATCATTCCTTATTTCTTCTCCGTGTCTCTGTGGTGAATCTTCCTATTCGGGTTCTCATTCGATTAACGAAGTCGCCAGCCGGGACAGCCAAGCGACGCGCTCATTGAGCGTGGCGAAGCGCGGATCGTCGGTCTGGCCGCGCCGGAAACGGTGGTAGATTTGCTGCACCACGACGGCGAGCTTGAAAATAGCAAAGACTTCGTAAAATCCGAGGCGGCTCAAGTCGCGGCCTGAGCGCGCGGCGTAACGCTCGACGATCTCGGCGCGCGTGAAATAGCCGGGGCGATCCGTGACGGAAGTTAAGCTGTCGGCGGCGAGCGCAGGATTCGCGGCATGGGTCCAATAGCAGAGCAGAATGCCGACATCGACGAGCGGATCGCCGAGCGCGCTCATCTCCCAATCGAAGACGCCGACGACGCGGCCCGGATCGCCAAAGTCGAGCATTACGTTGTCGAGCTTGTAATCGCCGTGAACGAGCGCGGGCTGTGCGGCGTCGGGCGGCAGATGCTCTGCGAGCCAGCCGGCGAGTGCATCCATTTCGGGAAGCGCGGAGGTCTGCGAATTGCGCCAACGCTCACTCCATCCGCGCACCTGCCGCGCGACGAAACCGGCGGGCTGGCCGAGCGTCGCCAGCTTTTCCGCGTTGATGTCCACCCCGTGCAGTTGGACGAGCGTGGCGACGAGCGCCTCGCTCGCGCGCCGCCGTGCCATCGGATTATTAAAAAGCAGCGGCGGTTCTTCTCCCCGCACGACGAGGCCGCGCCGCCGCTCCATCAAATAAAAAATCGAGCCGATCACGCTCGCGTCTTCGCACAACAAATACGGGCGCGGCGCGAGCGGAAAGACCGGATTGAGCGCGGCAAGAATCCGATACTCGCGCGCCATGTCGTGCGCCCGCGGCGGCACGGGACCAAAAGGCGGGCGGCGCAGCACACACTCGAACGCACCGCAGCGCAGCGAGTAAGTCAGATTTGAATGGCCGCCGGGAAACTGTTCGACTTCCAACGGCGCGTCCGCGTCGAAGTTTTCAACATGCAACGCGGCGAGATGTTCGCGCAGATACTCTGCGAGGCGCGGCCAGTCGAGTCGCTCGCCGTCGCGGACGGGTCTGGTATCAATTGAATGCGAATGCGGCTCTGTCATAGTCGCCATGCAACGTCACATCTTGAGCCTGCCGGTGAGGATGTCTTTGAACATCACCCAATCGCCCATCAAACTGTAGAGCGGGTAAGTGAACGACGCCGGGCGATTATGCTCGAAGAAAAAATGGCCGACCCACGCGCAGCCGTAGCCGGCGATTGGCACGAGCAGCAGCAACCGCGACCGGCCCGTGAAGATCGCGCCAAAGATGATGAGCAACACTAACAAGTTGCCGACGAAATGCAGACGGCGGCACACGGGATCGCGATGCTCGGAGAGATAGAACGGATAAAACTCCGCGAAGCTGGCATAACGTTGATGCATAGCGTCGTTTCTCCTATCTCACGATTGATTGAAAACGGGTTTCCGCTTTTGCAGAAAAGCGGCGACACCTTCGAGAAAATCCGGCGAATGCAGACACTCGTCTTGATGCTCGGCTTCAAAATCAAGCGCGCCCGCGAGGTCTGCGTGCAAGCTGTGATTGAGCGCGGCTTTCATGTGCCTGAGCGCGAGACGCGGGGCGGCGACGAACTGCGCGGCGAGGCTGTCAACCGTCGCATCCAATTCCGCAAACGGCACGACGCGATTAACGAACCCAAGCGCCAACGCCTCCGCCGCAGACACTTGCGCGCCCGTCGCCATCAACTCAAACGCCCTGTGATACCCGACGAGTCGCGGCAAGAAATACGTCCCGCCGCCGTCCGGCATCAACGCGATCTTGATGAAAAGCTGGCTAAACACTGCCGTCTCCGACGCGATAATCACATCACACGCGAGGGCATAATTATTCCCCAAGCCCACTGCCGGCCCATGCACACGCGCGATCACTGGCACGGGCAAAGCGCGTAACGCTTGCACCGTCGGATTAACGAACTCGCGCAGATATTTGCGCGCGTCAAATGCAGCAAGGTCTTCTGAACTTGCCATCACCAAATCCGCGCCCGCGCAGAATGCCTCGCCCGCGCCTGTCAACACGACAACGCGCGTGCCGTCGTCCGCCGATTCCTTCACCGCCGCTAACAACATCTGCGCGGTTTCCAGATCAACCGAGTTGCGCCGCTCCGGTCGATTGATCGTGATCCGCTTCACTCCGCCGTCTAAACTGACGAGCAATTTTTTTGCATTGTCCATCGAGTTGACTCCTTGAATGCGATCTGGAGATGGCTCTCTGCCGTGCGGCATCATACCCCAAATCCGTGTTGCGCCGATCATAGCTTTGCGCCGACAGATACTTTCAGAACTCTTTCAGAAAAATCTCAAAAGTCTCTAACGACTTCCGCAAAGCGCTCCAAGTATTATCCGCCGCGAGTTGAGAGATGACATTGCTTGTCGCCTCAACTCGCACAACACACTAAGAGAGAGGTAGGCGAAAGAAACCAATGGCTGTGCAAGAACTCAAATTAACGACATTAAACCCCAATCAAATATCGGTGGAGGCGTTCACCGAAAAACTGCTCGGCATTCTGAACGGCGGCGCGCTCGCGCTCATGCTCAGTATCGGCCACCGCACGGGACTGCTCGACACGATGGCCCGCTTGCCGCCGTCCACGTCCGAGGATATCGCCGCCGCCGCCGGATTGAACGAGCGTTACGTGCGTGAGTGGCTGGGCGCGATGGTGACAGGCCGGATCGTCGATTTCGATTACATCGCCGGCACGTACCAACTGCCGCCGGAACATGCGGCGCTGCTGACGCGCGCGGCCTTCCCTAACAACTTGGCCGTGACGATGCAATTCATGCCTTTGCTGGCTGCGGTCGAAGAACCCATCATCGAATGTTTCCGGCGCGGCGGCGGTATCCACTATTCCGCTTTTCCACGCTTTCACGAAGTGATGGCCGAAGAGAGCGCGCAAACCGTCCTCGCGGCGTTGCTCGATTCGATCCTGCCGCTCGCACCCGGCTTGATCGAAAAACTGCGGGACGGGAGCAAAGTCCTCGACATCGGCTGCGGTCGCGGTCGCGCCCTCATCCTGTTGGCCGAGAACTTCCCGCAAAGCTCGTTTACCGGCTACGACTTCTCGGAAGAGACAATCGCCGCCGCCAACGCGGAGGCCGAGAGTAAAGGGCTAACGAACGTCCGCTTCAAGGTCAGAGACGTAGCGACGCTCGACGAACTGGGGCGCTACGATCTCGTCACGGCCTTCGACGCCATCCACGATCAGGCACAACCCGCGCGCGTACTGCGAAACATCGCGAACGCTTTGCATGAGAACGGCACGTTCTTGATGCAGGACATCGCGGGATCGAGTCTTCTGCACCAAAATCTCGATCACCCGGTCGGGCCATTCTCCTACACGATCTCCTGCCTGCACTGCATGACGGTCTCGCTAGCGCTCGGCGGCGCGGGGCTAGGCACAATGTGGGGCGAAGAGACAGCCCGGCAGATGCTCGCCGAAGCGGGTTTCGGCAACGTGGAGGTGAAACAACTCCCCCACGACTTCATAAACTACTACTACATCGTCAACAAAGGGTGACGAGGCGGTAGCCGGGCCAGCGCCCTCACACGCCAGCCCGGCTGATCACTCCGGTTTGCTCAGAAATCGGGCGCGCTGTTTTTGATGCTATACTTCAGCGCGTTGAGGTGAAGTATTTTATGACGCAAACTGTCAGTGTAGATGAAGCCAAGAAACAGTTGCCGGAATTGTTAGAGCAGGCTTTGGCGGGCAACGAAGTGATCATCACAGATCACGGCCAGCCGTTGGCGCGTTTAGTCCCGATTGCTCCGGCTCAAAAGAAACGTGTGGCGGGTTTGCATCGCGGCAAAATTCGGACAAGCGAAGATTTTGACGAACCGCTGCCGGATGAGTTCTGGCTGGGGCAAGAATGAAACTGCTGCTCGACACGCACATCTTCATCTGGTGGGCAGACCAACCGGAGAATCTCTCACAGGCTGCGCTTTCTGCGTTGGAAGATGAAGCCAACGAGTTGCTCTTGAGCGTTGCCAGCGTATGGGAAATGCAGATCAAAATCCAATTGGGAAAGTTGAAGTTGAGCCTCCCACTCAAGGAATTGATTGAGAGCCAGCAGGAAACGAACGACGTACAAATTTTACCTGTGGAGTTAGCGCACGTTCTGGCGCTGGACGCCTTACCCTTTCATCACAAAGACCCCTTTGACCGCTTGCTGGTCGCTCAGAGCATTGAGGAAGGAATCACGCTTGTCAGCGCAGATTCAAAGTTATCTGTCTATCCGGTGACGTTGCTGCGATAATCACCGCGAAATGATCTGGGACATAATGCGCCGAACAAGCCCCTAGCGCAGCGTCCGCCTACAGCGTGTAACATGTGAGGAAAATGTGTTAGCTCGCAGGTAGCTAGACAAACAGGAGTGGGTACTTGCTTGTTGGAATCTTCAAGGAGAATTAGGAGAAACATTGTGCCAAAATGGGAGTATTGCAAGATTACTGGGATTACTGAAGGCATGGGTCTTATTGGCGACCTAGCAAGTGTTATCTTATGACGCTGCATGGGGAAGAATTAGTAACAGACTTTCGTGTAGGTAGTGGCACTCCTGCTGATCCAAACGCTGTTGCACGGCTCATTGCTCAACTTGGTGAGAATGGCTGGGAAATGGTAGGTGCAGGAAATGAGGATGAGAGTTTTCATACTTTATATTTCAAGCGTCTAAAATCTTAAAGGAGCAATCGATATGGCAGAATGTAAAGGTTGTAAAGGTACTGGAAAATGCTCAAGGTGCAGTGGTAGTGGAAGCGGTTCGCATGGTTTTGGTAAATGCCCCAAATGCGGGGGTTCTGGAAACTGTACAGTTTGTAATAGCACTGGAAAAAGCTAAAGAACATCTGTTCAGCGCGACCCCTTATCTCGAAAGCTGTGACCAATAAGCCATCTGAGACTCAGGTCAGCTTTATCACTTCCCGCTGCCTTCCCCGCGCTTTGTTTGCTCTTCATCCCTCAACACACGATGCAAGACTTTGCCGACGGCTGTCTTGGGCAGACTCGCGCGCAACTCGATCTCGCGCGGGACTTTGAACTCGGCCAGTTGTGTGTGGCAGTGCGCGAGTAAATCTTCAGTGGTCGCCGTTACATTTGGTTTGAGGACGACGAAGGCTTTGACTATTTCGCCGCGATATTTGTCGGGGATGCCGATGGCCGCCGCTTCGAGGACGGCGGGGTGCGCGTAGAGGACGCCTTCGATTTCGGATGGATAGACGTTGAAGCCACCAACTAAGATCATGTCTTTCTTGCGCTGCACGATGTAGGTGTAGCCGTCTTCGTCCATCCGCGCGATGTCGCCGGTGTAGAGCCAGACGCGGCCTTGTTCATCCGTGCGAAGAGCAATCGCGGTTTCGTCGTCGCGGTTCCAGTAGCCCTTCATCACTTGCGGCCCGGCGATGCAGAGCTCGCCTTCCGCGCCGATTGGCATTTCGGTCTCGCCGACTTCGAGATCGACGATCTTGATCTCGGTGTCGGTGAGCGGAAAGCCGATGCTGCCGGGTTTGCGTCTCGCTAATAATGCCGTCGAGTGTGTAACGGGCGAGGCTTCCGAGAGGCCGTAGCCTTCGCACAAAACGCCGCCGGTCAAACGCTCGAACTGTTCGATCACTTCGACGGGCAGCGGGGCGGAGCCGCTGTTGAAGAAGCGCACGCGATCTAAGCCCGACTCTTTGGCGCGCGGGTGGTTCAAGAGCGAGACGTAGAGCGTCGGCACGCCGGGAAAGTAAGTCGGCGCGTAGTCGTGAATCGCGGCCAGCACTGCATCGGGATCGTACTTCGGGATCAGCAACTGCCGCGCGCCGACCCACACGCCCGCGAGCATTCCGACTGTAAAACCGTAGATGTGGAAGAAGGGAATGACCAGCAGGTACGTCTCCGTCCCGCGCCGCAAGCTGGGATAGACCCACGCTTCCAACTGCACGACGTTGGCGAACAAGTTGTAGTGCGTCAGCATCGCGCCCTTTGGGACACCGGTCGTTCCGCCTGTGTATTGCAACACGGCCACGTCTTCCGGCGCGATCTCGACGCGCGGCAGCATTGGTCCCCTCGCCCCGGCGGCGGCGGCGGCTTCCGCGATCAACTCGCCGAACTGCAACGCGCCTTCGACTGCCGGCGTCTCGCTGTAAGCGGCGGAGTACGCGCCGGGCGAAGTGATGATCAAAGTCTCAATCGCCGTTTCGTCGCGGACGGCAAGTGCATTGGGCGCGAGCGCGTCGAGCGTGACGAGCGCGCGCATCCCGGAGTCTTTGGCGACGACGGCGATCTCGCGCGGCGTGTAGAGCGGATTGACGTTCACCACGATTGCGCCGAGCCGCAGGAGCGCGAACATCGCGATCAAATACTGCGGACAGTTCGGCAACATAATGCCGACGCGGTCGCCCTGCCGGATGCCGAGCCGCGCGGCGAGCGCGGCGGCAAAGCAATCGGTCTGCTCTTTGATTTCGCGGAAGGTCAGATTCGCGCCGAGAAAGGTCGTCGCGATACTGTCGGGGATTTCGCCCGCCGCCGTCCGCAAAATTTCGTAGAGCGGGCGGCGCGGGTAATTCATGTGCGCCGGCACGCGGTAATCGTAATGCTTCAGCCACGGCTTCGCGGCGTAAGGGGATATGGTTTCACTCATCTGACTTTGGCTCATAATTATTAGCGTCAACGAAGACAAGAAATTTGTAGGGGCAGGGCTGGTCCCTGCCCGCATCGCCCGCAAGGGCGAATGATTAGCTGACCGCGTAGTTGACAACTGATGGGTCGGCAACGCGCGCGCGGCGGGCAGGGACCAGCCCTGCCCCTACAAATCTTCCTAAACAATCGTTCCGCCGCCATCGACGACAATAGTCTGCCCCGTCACATAATTCGACGCATCGGAAGCGAGGAAGACGACGACGCCTTTCAACTCGCCGGCGTCGCCGACGCGGGGGATCGGGTTTGTGGTCTTGATGTATTCCTCGATCTGTTCGATCACCGGATCGGCGAGGCGCGAGTGGAAGAAGCCGGGTGCGACAGCGTTGACGCGAATGCCCTGCCGCCCCCAAGTGGCCGCCAACTCGCGCGTCAATCCCAACAGCCCCGCTTTGCTCGCCGCGTAGCCCGCGAAACTCGGTCCCATGACGGAAGATTGCAGCCCCGCGATAGAGGCGATGTTGATGATCCGTCCGTACTCGCGCTTGAGCATCTCGCGCCCGGCGGCCTGCGCGAAGAGAAACGCGCCCGTCAGGTTGATGTCGATCACTTTCTGCCACTTATCGAGCGCCATTTCTTCAGGGCGTTCGCCCCATGACACGCCCGCGTTGTTGACCAGAATATCGACCTTGCCGTAAGCCTCAATCGTGGCTCCGACGACACGCCCCACCTGTTCAGGATTCGTCACGTCGCAGACCATCCCCTCGACGCGGAAGCCGCGCGCGCGCATCTCCTCGACGGTCGGCGCGAGCCACTGTTCGCGCCGCGCGCAGAGCATCACAGACGCGCCTGCCTCGGCCAAGCCTTCTGCCATCTCCTGCCCTAAACCGCGTGAGCCGCCCGTGACAATCGCCGTCCGGCCCGTGAGATCGAAAAGTTGTTTGAGTGTCGGTGCCATGATTGATGAATAATAAATCGTCAATCGCAAATAGGAAAAGCGCGGACGCTGTTTGACTCTCTGTTGTTGTACGACGTTTGATTGCTGTGTAAAGTGGCGGCACGTTTCTTATATCACAACAGCGGCGGATGCAAACGGGCGACACCGGAAAGGACGGGAGATCGATGAGAGCAGCCATCTTTCGCGAACACGGCGGGATCGACAAACTTGAGATCGCTGATATTCCACAGCCCACTCCCAAAGCGGGCGAGGTCGTCGTGCGCGTGCGCGCGGCGGCGATGAATCATTTGGATTTATGGGTGCGAAAGGGCTTGCCCGGCATCGAGATACCGCTGCCGCATGTCGGCGGCTCGGACATTGCGGGCGAGGTCGCAGAACTCGGCGCAAGCATCTCGCACGTCGAGGGGGGCGCGCGTGTTGTCGTCAATCCGGGTTTGTGGTGTGGCGTCTGCGAATGGTGTCTGAAGGGTGAGCATTCTTTGTGCGTCGATTACCGGATTATCGGCGAACACACCGACGGCGGCTTCGCGGAGTTTGTCGCCGTCCCCGCCGCGAATTGCGTTCGTATTCCTGAAAGTTTTTCGTTTGCAGAAGCCGCCGCTGTGCCGCTCGTTTTCCTGACGGCGTGGCGCGCGCTCATCACGCAGGCGAATTTGCGCGCGGGCGAGAGCGTGCTTGTTTTGGGCGCGTCGGGCGGCGTAGCGTCCGCCGCGATTCAGATCGCGAAGCTGACGGGCGCGCGCGTGTTGGCCGTCACGTCTTCGGCAGAGAAGGCAGCGCGGGCGCGCGAGCTTGGAGCCGACGAGATCATCGACCGCACGCAGGAAGATTTCGCGAAGCAGGCTTTCAAGCTGACGAACCGGCGCGGTGTCGATGTGGTGTTGGAGAACACAGGGGCAGAGACTTGGGAGGGTTCGTTGCGAGCGCTCACGCGCGGCGGGCGGCTCGTCACTTACGGCGGCACGACAGGACCAAACGGGAAGACCAACATCCCACTCCTCTTTTGGAAACAAATACATCTCATCGGCTCGACGATGGGGACGGCGGCAGAGTTCGCGCGCGTGACCGATCTCGTCTGGCAGCGGCGGCTGCGTCCGGTCGTGGATCGCGTGCTGCCACTCACGGAGATCAAGGCCGCGCACGAAGCGCTCGAAGCCGGTGAGCAGTTCGGCAAGATCGTGTTGACGCCCTGAATGGCTGCGGCGCTACCCGGCAGCGCTAATTTCTTGATGGCTCGCAGGCCGGAGAATTTGTTACACTCAGATCGCCGCCCCGCCTCACACAACGTCCGTTTGTAATCCCGCAGTTGAGGAGAGTCTGTCACCCGCCATGCGCCACTTAACAAATTTCGTCCGCAGTCTCAGCGGCCCGGCCTTTCTGTTCCTCGTCTCAACGCTCACGCTCACCGCCGTGCTGCTCATCTTGATGGCTTTCTCGCTCGTCAAGCCGTCGATGTTGCGTTGGTGGTAAAACCCGATGTTGACGCCGAAGCGAGCCGATAATTTCAGCCGCGGATGAACGCGGATCGGCAAGAAGGTTTTGGTCTTCTCTTTTTTTATCCGCGCTGATCCGCGTTCATCCGCGGCTTATTCTTCCCGTTCGGTCAGATGAAAAAGTCCGGCAACAACTCCGCGCCCGGAGAGACGGCATACTGCTCGAAGTCTGTGACGCCCGCCGCGCGCAGCACGTCTTCGTCGATGAAGAAATTGCCGGTCGTCTCGCGGCTCGGTCGGATCAGGATGTAATGCGCGGCATCAGCCATGATCTCCGGTCGGCGCGAACGGCGGATCACTTCTTCGCCGCCGAGTAGATTGCGGACGGCGGCGGTCGCGATCACCGTCTTCGGCCACAGCGCATTGACCGCGACGCCGCGCTCGCGGAACTCTCCGGCCATGCCTAGCACGCACATGCTCATCCCATATTTCGCCATCGTGTAAGCGACGTGCGGCGCGAACCATTTCGTTTCCATGTTGAGCGGCGGCGCGAGATTCAGGATGTGCGGATTCCCGGCTTTGAGCAAGTGCGGCAAGCACGCTTGCGAACAGAGAAAAGTCCCGCGCGTGTTGATCGAGTGCATCAAGTCGTAACGCTTCATCGGCGTCTTGAGCGTGCCGGTCAAGCTGATCGCGCTCGCGTTGTTGACCAGTACGTCAATGCCGCCGAATTGCGCGACCGCCTGCGCGATTGCCGCTTGCACTTGTTCCTCGAAACGGATGTCCACCGCGCACGCGAGAGCTTTGCCGCCCGCCGCCTCGATCTCTTCCGCCGCCGTGTGGATCGTGCCTTCAAGTTTATCTTGCGGCGCGACGGTCTTCGCCGCGACGACGATGTTGGCTCCGTCGCGCGCCGCCCGCAAAGCAATCGCTTTGCCGATCCCGCGACTCGCGCCCGTGATGAACAGCGTCTTGCCTGAGAGTGTGTCCATATGAGAGTCCTCGTGTTTGTGATGTCAAGCAAGCCTCCGCTTGTGCCGGAGAGCAGAGCTATGTACAGTAAAGCTGTACATGAAATTCAGTCGGAGATATTGTCATGCCTAACCAGACTACTTACACAAAAGCCCGCGCTAATCTAGCCAAGCTCTGCCAGCAAGTCACGGCCAATCGCGAGATCATCATCATCAACCGGCGCGGCGCAGAGGACGTGGCGTTGGTGGCCGCCGACGAATTGTCTGGCTTGCTGGAGACGGCGCATTTACTCCGCTCGCCGGAGAATGCGCGGCGTCTTTTAACGGCGCTCAGGCGCGCCCAAGCTCGCACCGGCAAGCCGCAATCCGTTAAGCAGTTGCGGCGGGAGGTCGGGCTTGACGCGGAAGACTAAAGAACGCCAGCCACCGGAAGCGCGGCGCGAGGCCATCTTTCACCCGGAGTTCCGCCAAGACTTACGCTATTGGGTGGAGACGGATCGCAAAATCGCCGTGCGCGCCTTCGATCTGATCGAAGCTGTCATGCGCGATCCGTTCGCCGGAATAGGCAAACCGGAGCCGTTGAAGTATCTCGTGTCGGGCGCATGGTCGCGCCGCCTCACGCAAGAGCATCGAATCGTGTATCTCGTCAGTGCCACGCGCATCGACTTTTTGCAAGCACGTTATCACTACTGACTGCCGCCGCCTGCTTCCGCCAAAGTCTCAAACAGCTTTTTGGCCGAGCCTCTCGCTCAACCACGCGCGGATGTCTTGCAGGCTCTCCATCGAGACTTGATGCGCCATCGGATATTCGCGGTAGGTCAGTTCGATGGGCAACTCCGCGAGAAACTCTCGCGCTTCGCGGGCGAAGTCGATAGGGATCACGAAATCATCCGTGCCGTGTGCGAGAAAGATGGGCAAGCCCGCCAAGTCTTCGGGCGCGGCGAGGTGTGCGATGGCCGACGTTGGCAACCGCCCACTTAATGCCACGACGCCCGCCACTTTTTGTGGATGCGTCAGTGCAATCGACAGGCTCATCATCGCGCCCTGACTGAAGCCCGCCAGATAAATACCTGCACCGCCCGTTTGATACTTTTCAGCTAACTCGTCGATGAAGCGCAAGAGCAATTGATAACTCTGCTCGGCCTGCGCGAGATCGCCGACGAGACCTTGCGGCGTGTACTCGATATTGAACCAACCGTAAGCCATTGGTCCCAACGCGAGCGGCGCACGCGCGCTGACGATCAGGAAACGCTCGTCCAAGTAGGGCGCGAGGCCGTACAGATCATCCTCGTTGCTGCCGATGCCGTGCAGCAACAGCAAGAGCGGCGGCTGTCTGCCGGCAGCGCTCGCGGTTTGCGGCGGGCGCACGCGATAGACGAGTGAGAGATC
>Ga0136614_10002118_pt1 | contig 12191 bp, 9 predicted proteins | sample AntDrymUQ2792106_2_FD_106643 | JGI IMG/M metagenome (GOLD analysis project Ga0136614, IMG submission 106643) | Polar desert sand microbial communities from Dry Valleys, Antarctica - metaG UQ279 (21.06) | ecosystem: Environmental > Terrestrial > Soil > Desert | place: Antarctica: Dry Valley...
GGCGGGCGTCTCACTGACCGCGCAGCAACCGCTGAACAATGTCGTCCGCACCGCGACAGAGGCGCTCTCGGCCGTGCTCGGCGGCACGCAGTCGTTGCACACCAACTCGTTCGACGAGGCGCTCGCGCTGCCGACCGAGGAGGCCGTGCGGGTCGCGCTGCGCACCCAGCAGGTGATCGCGCACGAGACCGGCGTCGCGAACACGATCGACCCGCTCGGCGGCTCCTACTTCGTCGAGGCGCTGACCGACCGCATGGAGGAGGCGGCGTACGACTATTTCCGCCGCATCGACGAGCTCGGCGGCATGGTCGAGGCGATCAAGCGCAACTTCCCGCAGCGCGAGATCGCCGAGGCGGCGTTCCGCTTCCAGCAGGAGGTCGACTCGGGCGAGCGGGTGATCGTCGGCGTCAACCAGTTCGCGGTCTCCGACGAGGCCGATCCCGAGATCCTGCGCATCGACGCGGCGTTCGAGCGCAAGCAGATCGATCGCCTCCAGGGCGCGCGTGCCCGTCGCGACGGCGGCGCCGTCGAGCACACGCTCGACGCTCTGCGCGCGGCCGCAGCGACCGACGCCAACCTGATGGAGCCGCTGCTCGACTGCGCCCGCGCGCACGCCAGCGAGGGCGAGATCGTCGAATCGCTGCAGCGGGTCTTCGGGACCTACACCGAGACGCCTGTCTTTTAGTGGCGGCCCTGCTTGGTCAGTACCGGCCGCGGGCCGGGCAGCGTCGCCTCGACGGGCACGCCGACCTCGCTCGAGCCGTCCGAGTGGACCCAGCGCGGGCGGTATTCGACGTCCTCGCCCTCCCACGGCAGCGCCCGGACGTAGCTGCCGCCGCGGTCAGTGAGGAACGAGAGCGAATCGTCTGAGCAGTTCTTGTCGCCCGCCGAGCGTGTCTCCAAGGTCGGGACCGGCTCGAAGTCCTCGCCGGGCCGGCGCACCTCGATCTGCACTTCCTTGCGACCCTCGCCGGGACGCACCTGGCCGTAGACGAACACAGCGCGCGCGCTGGCCGCCTCGCGCACCTCGGGCCAGAACGGGAGCTTGAACGCCTGCACGGCCGGCTTCTCGCGACCGTCGTCGAACAGCAGGCCGCTCTGGTAGTCGTGGAAGCGACGCGGGTCTCGCGGTCCGTAGCGCGGGTTCGGCTCGATGTCGCGCAGCAGGAACTGGGAGAACATGCGCACGTTGGGATCGCGCCAGGCGAGATAGCTGGCGTGGCCCAGGTAGCGCGCCTGGTCCTCGAGCGAGACCCCGTCGCCGAAGTCGGGCGGGTTGGTCTCGTAGCCGTACTCGGTCAGGTAGAGCGGCAGGTCGCCGGCGATCCGCCCGCGACGCTCGAGCTCGTCGAGCAGCTTCGTCAGCCGCTCGATGTCGCCGAGCTGCGCGGAGGCGGGATCGGGGTTGACCGCGTGCGGCGGCCCGCCGAAGGAGTAGGGGTGGTGCGAAAAGCCATCGGCCTGCAGCGGCTGAAAGCCCTTGCACGCGGGGCGCTGGAGCGGGCGCAGGTCGGCGTCGACGCAGGCCAGCTCACGCAGGAACAGCAACGGCGGCATGTGGCGGCGCTCGCCCGCCTCGGCCGATCCGATCGCCGCAAGGCCGCCGATCAGCACGTCGTTGTCGCGGCTGACGTGCTTGATTGCGTCATAGCCGGCGTTGTGCAGCTTGCGGTAGATGTGCGGCGAGGCCGGGACGAGCTGCGCGCCCGCGGACTTCCACTGCGGCAGCAGGAAGGTCGCGTGGTTGGGCTCGTTCCAGGTCGTGTACATGCGCACCGGCGGGAGCTTCTCGGCGACGTGGATCGGATCGGGGAAGTCGCCCGCGTAACGGCGCGCGACCGCCTCGGCGAAACGCGCGTACTCACTGGCGAGCGGATCCCAGCGCTGGCGCTCCTTCTCCGCCACCTTCTTGCGCACGGCCCAGCGCGGCGCCCAGAACGCGATGTCGATCTGCACTTCGAGCCCGGCCGCGCGTGCGGCCTTGACCGCCCGATCGAGCTTGAGCCAGCCATCCTGCGGGTAGGCCTCCGGATCCGAGGCGTCGAAGCGCGGGCGCTTGCGCGAGCGCGGCGACGGCGCGAGCGTCGACCAGCCCGCCGTCACCCGCAGGCGGTTGCCGCCGAGGGCACGGATTTGGCGCGTCGTTGCGAGCACCTGCGAGGCGGGCCGGTGCAGCACGAGCGCGTCGTCCTGGAACGTGACCTCGAGGTCTCGCCCGGTTGCGTTGCCGCCAAAGCTCGCGAGGATCACCGCGAGTGAGCAGGCCAATGAGTTCAACTGCCTCGCTTCCCTCGCGGCAACCCTAGCGCCCACCTCCGAGCGGCGGACCACGTACGGGCCGATGCGCACGCCGCCGGCGCCCGCGCGCACCCCGCCCGCACGCTCGTCGTCGACGATCACCACTGGCGGCGCGCATGTACGGCAACCGCGTCCGATCCCGAACGGGCGATCGAGCACCGGATCGAGGTGGCGCAGGTAGAAGGCCGCCGTGGCGCTGTTGGTGGCGATCGTGGCGGCCGGGCCGGCGCGCTGCACGGCAGCGAGCACTGGAGCTGGGTCCGGCTCGAGCTCGCGGTCCGCCCGCTGGACGATCACCGCCGCGCCGAGCGCGACCAGAGCTACGGCGGCGGCCGGCGTGGCGAGCCGCCACCGGACCTGCGCGATCGCCGCGCCGAACAGTGCCGCGCCGACCGGAATCAGGAAGGTCAGGTAGCGCTGGGCGAAGATGTCGGGGCCGGTGATCGCGAGCGCCCCGTGGAGCACGAGGGTGCCCGCTCCGACGCCGGGGATCAGCCAGAACGCGAGTCTCGAGCGCCGCCACATCACAGCCGCCGCGAGCGCCGCGAGCGCCGCCAGGACGAGCGCCTCGAGCGAGCGCAACGCCGCCGAGTCGGCGGCGCCGTGCTCTCCGAGCGCCAGGGGGGTCAGCGCGTCGCGGAGGCCGGCGGGCCCGGGCCCGGGGTAGGCGGGGGCGATCTTCGACACGTCGACGGCGTCGAGCGAGTCGGCGATCTCGGGCGCGAACGGCACGAGCGCAAGCAGCGGCAGAGCGCCGAGCGCGGCTGTGCGCCAGCGCGGCGAGGGTACCCCGATCACGAGCAGCACGGCGACGATCGACGCGAGCGTGAGGACCGCGTAGTACTCCGAGTAGAGCGCGAGCACGGCGCCGAGCGCGTACAGCAGCCACCAGCGGCGCTCGTTGCGCCCTTGCGCCAGCCGCGCCGCGCCCCACAGCGCGAGCAGCAGCGCGAACGTGGCGAGCGCGAACGCGCGCGAGTAGTTGGAGAACGACACGTGGTAGGGGGCGACTGCGAGCGTGAGCGCGGCCAGCAGCGCCGCGGCATCGCCGAGCAGCGGCCGCACGATCGCGTAGAGCACCGGCACGCTCGCGACGGCGGCGATCAGCACCGGCAGGCGCAGCCAGACCTCGTCGTCGAGCGGCAGCGGCGCGAGCAGCAGGTAGAGCAGCGGCGGCGTGTTTTCGTAGGCGGCGAGGCGGTCGAGGAAGGCGCCCGCGTCCGGCGCCGAGGCGACCAGCCACGAGTAGCCCTCGTCCGCCGTGAGCGTGTCGCCGAGCCCGGCGAGCCGGACACCGAGCGCGAGTAGGACGATCGCGGCGAGCGCGCTGCGACGGTCGTTCAGGAGGCCCCTCACTCGCCGCAGGGTAAGCCCCTGTGGTGCAACCACGAATAGACTGCCCGCGCCTCCTCATGGAAGCAACCTCCGACACCGCCGGCCCGCGTAACGAGGGTGGGCGCAAGATTCGCGTCGTGGTCGCCAAGCCCGGCCTCGACGGGCACGATCGCGGCGCCAAGATCATCGCGCGCGCGCTGCGCGACGCCGGCATGGAGGTGATCTACACGGGCCTGCACCAGACGCCTGAGCAGATCGCCGCGACGGTCATCCAGGAGGACGCCGACGCGGTCGGGCTGTCGATCCTCTCGGGCGCCCACATGACGCTCGTCCCGCGCGTGGTCAAGCTGCTAGAGGACGAGGGGATCGACGACGTCGTCGTCACGGTCGGCGGCACGATCCCCGCCGAGGACGTGCCCGAGCTCAAGCAGCTTGGCGTAGCCGAGGTTTTCACGCCGGGCGCGACCACCCAGGAGATCGTCGACTTCATCCGCGGTGCCGTGAAGGGCTAGACGAGGCGCTCGAACCCGACGCGATTGACTCGTCAGTCAATTGGGTAGGATGCCGCCTACGCCGCGCGGGAATATGGTCCCGACGCGCCTCCGCACCGGAAGCGCCGTCAGCGACTCTAAGGAGAACCCTTGAAGATTTGCGTCCTCGTAAAGCAGGTCCCGGACGCCGCCGTCGAGAAGCGCATGGATCCAAACACCAAGCGCCTCGACCGTGGTGGCGAGCCGAACCTCAACCCATTCGACACGCACGCGATCGAAGCCGCCATGCAGGTCAAGGAGGGCGGCAAGGCCGACGTGGAGGAGGTCATCGCGGTCACGATGGGGCCCGAGGGCTCCGAGCGCGCGCTGCACAAGGCCGTCTCGCTCGGCGCCGACCGTTCGGTCCAGCTCTCGGACGAGTCGCTGGCGGGGTCGGACGTCTGCGCGACCGGCTACGCGCTCGCCAAGGTGCTCGAGTCCGAGTCGCCCGACCTCGTCCTGCTCGGCCAGCAGTCGGACGACGGCGAGTGCTACACGATCGGCGCCGTCGTCGCCGACCACCTCGGCATGCCCTCGCTGACGCAGGTGATCAAGATGGACGTCGAGGGCGACAAGCTCGTCTGCGAGCGCCAGGCCGAGTACGGCTACGACACCGTCGAGGTGTCGCTGCCGGCCGTGATCTCGGTCGGCGATGCGATCAACGAACCGCGCTACCCGTCGCTGAAGGCGATCATGGGCGCGAAGAAGAAGCAGCTCGACAAGAAGGCCGCCGGCGACGTGGGCATCGAGGCCGACAAGGTCGGCGAGGACGGCTCGCGCACGACCGTGCTGGCGATCAACCCCCCGCCCGAGAAGGCGGCCGGCGAGATCATCGAGGACGAAGACACCAACGAGACCGTCGAGAAGATCGTCGCCTGGCTCGATGAAAGGAAGTTGATCTCTTAATGAGCGGAATCCTCACCTACGCGCTCCACTACGAGGGCGCCATCAACAAGAACTCGCTCGGCGCGGTCTCCGAGGCCGGCAAGCTCGCATCGGAGCTCGGCCAAGAAGCGCACGCGATCGTCGTCGGCGGCGATGACCTGACCGACGAGCTGTGCGCCACGCTCGGCAACTACGGCGCGTCGAAGGTCTTCCGCGTCAAGGCGCCGGAGGGGCTCGCCCAGCCGGTCGTCGACGCGATGGCCAAGGTGATCGGTGAGCACGGCCAAAGCTACGCGCTGTTCGGCGGTGGCCTGCTCGGCTTCGAGATCGGCGCCGGGTTGACCGCGCGCCTCGGCGCCGGCGTGACGATGGAGGTCACGGCGGTCAAGGTCCAGGACGGCAAGCTCGTCGCCGAGCGGCCGATCCTGCAGGACTCCGCGATCGTGGACGTCGACTACGTCGGCGAGCCCGGCATCATCATCGGCCGCCTGAACGCGTTCGAGACGCAGGCGGCGGGCAGCGACTCCGCCGAGGTCGTCGATGTCGAGGTCGAGCTGTCGGACTTCTCGACCAAGGCCGTGATGAAGCAGCGCGGCGAGCAGCGCGGCGCCGACGTGAACATCGAGGACGCCGACATCATCGTTGCCGGCGGTCGCGGGCTCGGCAAGGCCGAGGGCTTCGAGCTCTGCGAGAGCCTCGCGGACGCGCTCGGTGGCGCCGTCGCCGCCACGCGCGCGGTCGTCGATGCGGGTTGGTACTCGTACTCGGCCCAGATCGGGCAGACCGGCAAGACGGTCGCGCCCAAGCTCTACCTCGCGGCCGGCATCTCGGGCGCGATCCAGCACAAGGTAGGCATGCAGAGCTCGGAGAACATCGTCGCGATCAACAAGGACCAGAACGCGCCGATCTTCGATTTCTCCGACCTCGGGATCGTCGGCGACCTGAACAAGATCGTGCCGAAGCTGACGGAAGCCATCAAGGCCAAGAAGGGCGGCTAGAGAGCGATGGCGGGCCACAACGGAAAGGTCGTGCCGGCGGACTTCCCGCCGCCGGTCGACTCGCCGGAGGAGTTCGTCAAGGACTCGCTCGACGGCGAGGACGATCGGATCGACATCGGCGTGACGATCGTCGGCGGCGGCACCGCCGGCCTCGCCTGCGCCAACCGCCTGCTCGCGCTGCTCGCCGAGGACCCGGCGCTGATGGAGGAGCTCGGCGAGGTTCCCGTCGCCGTCGTCGAGAAGGCGAAGACGTGCGGCGGCCACAACCTCTCGGGCGCCGTGATGCGCCCCGGCCCGCTGGAGGAGCTGTTCCCGGACCTCAGCCGCGAGCACTGGCGCTCGGAGGGCTTCGCGTTCGGCAAGGTGGAGAAAGAGGCGATCTACCTGCTGCCGAACGGCAAGCGCAAGGTCCGCATCCCGCCGCCACCGCCGCAGCACAACAAGGGCAACGAGGTGATCTCGGTCTCGGCGCTGTGCCGCTACATGCAGCAGCAGGCCGAGGAGGCGGGGGCCTACCTGTTGACGGAGACCGCGGCCTCGCAGCTGATCGTCGAGGACGGCGAGGTGAAGGGCATCCGCTCGGGCGACAAGGGGCGCGGCAAGGACGGCGAGCCGCTCGGCAACTTCGAGCCCGGGACGGACATCGCCTCGAAGGCGACGGTGCTCGCCGAGGGCTGCTGGGGCCACCTGACCGGCGCCGCGATCCGCGAGTTCGACCTCGCCGAGGACCGCGAGCCGCAGGTCTGGGAGCTGGGCGTCAAGGAGGTCTGGAAGGTCCCCAAGCCGCTCGACCGCGTGATCCACACGCTCGCTGGGTGGCCGCTGAAGATCTCGGCCAGGTACGGCCAGATCGGCGGCTCCTGGATCTACCCGATGAAGGACGAGAAGACCGGCGACGACCTCGTCTCGATCGGCTTCGTGATCGACCTCGACTACGCCGACGCGACCACCTCCGCGCACGACCTGCTGCAGCAGTTCAAGACGCACCCGCTCGTGCGCGAGATCCTCGACGGCGGCGAGCGCGTGACCTGGGGCGCCAAGGCGATCCCCGCCGGCGGCTACTGGGCGATGCCGAAGCTGACCGCGCCCGGCGCGCTGATCGTCGGCGACGCCGGCGGCATGGTGAACCTGGCCGCGCTCAAGGGCGTCCACTACGCGATCAAGTCGGGGATGCTCGCTGCGGAGACGATCTACAAGCAGCTCAAGCAGGGCTCGAACGACTTCTCCTCCTACGAGGACGACGTCGACGAGTCGCTGATCGGCCGGGAGCTCTACGAGCAGCGCAACACGCGCCAGCCGTTCCAGATGGGCCTGATCCGGGGCGGTCCGCTGGTCAACCTGATGATCGCGACGAAGGGACGCTTCCCCGGCGGGCGCTGGAAGATCCACCGCAACGACGCCAAGCCGATGTTCATCGGCAAGACGAAGAACGGCTATCCCAAGCCCGACGGGAAGTACATCTTCGACAAGCTCTCGAGCGTCTTCATCACCGGCAACGCGACCCGCGACGACGCGCCCAACCACATCCGAGTGCAGAAGAAGGTCCCGCGCGAGGTCGCCGAGACGTGGCAGTGGATGTGTCCCGCGGGCGTCTACGAGATCCCCGAGGACGCGCCCGAAACGGGCGAGGTCGACGTGACCGTCAACTACACGAACTGCGTGCAGTGCGGGGCGATCACGGCGAAGGGCGGGCGCCTCACCACCCCAGAGGGTGGCGACGGCCCGCTGTACCAGAACACCTGACGACGCAACACCTAGCGTGTCGCGCCGCCGGGACGCGATCGGCCGCGGCGCCGATAGCCTGCCGCGATCCGCTCTCCCCGTCGCAACCCGCGTCGCGTCGTCGTCGTCGGCGCCGGCTCGTTCGGCACCGCGATCGCCCTGCTGCTCAACCGGGCCGGCGTCCGGACGACGCTGCTGTGCCGAACCCCCGAACAGGCGGCCCGCCTGCTGGAGACGCGAGAGAACGCCCAGTACCTGCCAGGAGTCCCGCTTCCCGACCTGCGGATCACGGCGCTCGGAGCGTCCGAGGACCAGTTCGCGCGCGCGGACCTGATCTTCCTCGCCGTGCCTTCGTCCGGCCTGGCCGACGTGATCGCGGCGCTCGAGGGGCAGGCGCTGCCGGCGCGCGCGGGGGTCATCTCGCTGACGAAGGGCCTCGTGCCTCCCGACGGAACGCCACCGACGCTCGCGCTCGAGCGCGCTTTCGGCACGACGCGCGTCGGCTGCATCGGCGGGCCCGCGCACGCGCGCGAGATGGTGGAGTCCGGGGCCGGACTGGTCTGCGCCTCGCATTCGGAGGTGCTGGCGAAGGGAACCGCGGAGCTGTTCCAGGCGGCGGGGGTGGTCTGCGAGGTGTCCGACGACCCGGTCGGCGTCGAGCTCGCCGGTTGCGCCAAGAACGCCGCGGCGCTCGCGGCCGGCGCGACCGAGTCGCAGGGCCTGAACGCGGCGGGAATGGCGGCATCCGACATCTTCACGGAGGTCGTCGCGCTCGCCGAGCACGACGGCGGCCGGGCACGAACCTTCCTCGGCCGCGCCGGCACGGGCGACCTGGTCGCGACCGCGCTCGCGCCGAGCTCGCGCAACCGCAGCGCCGGCGAACTGCTCGCCCAGGGCGTGCCGGCGGCGGAGATCCCCGCGCGTCTCGGTCAGACCAGCGAAGCGCTCGAGACCGTCCCGCAGCTCGCGCGCGCGATCGACGCCGCCGGGCTCGAGGCGCCGATCACCTCCGCGCTCGCTGCGCTGATCGCCGGCACGCTGCCGCTCGACGAGTGGGTCGCGCTCGTGCGCGCCAAACAGCCCGAGCCCGCCCGCTTCCGCGGCCGCCTCGGCACTCGCATGCGACGCGGCCGCCTCGCGACCTGGTGGCGCCGGATGCGCGAGCGCAGGCGCACGGCGCGTGGCGGCTGAGGGGGACGCGCGAGCAGAGCCGCGCTGGTCAAGGGGACCGGTGGCGATGGCCGCCGCGAGTCTCGGCCGGCGGGCTCCGCTAAACGCGTCCACACTCGAGAACAGCGGATCAGGCCTGGAGTTGCGCCTCCGGCGGACTTCTCGCGCTCGCTAGGATGGATGTCATGAAGCAGGAGATCCACCCCGAGTACGTCGAGGCACGCGTCTGGTGCACGTGCGGGAACGAGTTCACCACCCGCTCGACCAAGCCGGAGCTGCACGTCGAGCTGTGCTCCAACTGCCATCCGTTCTACACGGGCCGCCAGAAGCTCGTCGACACGGGCGGCCGGGTGGAGCGCTTCAAGCGCCGGGCCGCCAAGCGTCGCGGCTAAGGGCCTATCCCTCTAGCCCCGCAGCGCCGAAACTCAACCTCTCGCCCGTTGTTCAATACTGCATGCGCATGCGCGCAAAGCTGATCCTGTCCGCTGCCCTCTTCGGGGTGGCGGGTCTCGTCACGAGCGGCGCCGTGATGGCGCTGACGCCTGATCTGCCCGCCAAGGCAAAGCTCGTCAAGTGCGACGTGAGCGGGTCCGCCGCGACCTATCGCGGGGCGCTCTCGGCGATCGCGGGCACGGACCAGATGTGGGTCCGCTTCACGCTCCAAGAGCGTGCCGCGGGCGGGCGGTTCGAGCGCGTCGATGCACCCGGCCTCACGACGTGGCGGAAGTCGCGCCGCGGGGTCGAGCGGTTTGGCTACAACCAGACCGTGAAGGGCCTCGAGAAAGGGCGCGCCTACCGGGCGCTCGTCAAGTTCCGCTGGTACGCCGCCGACGGGGATCTGGTCCGCTCGGTCGAGCGCCGCTCGCCGGTCTGCAGCCTGGGCGGTGGCGCCAACCTCACGGTCGAGCGCGTCCGCGCGCAGAAGGGACCCGCCCCGGGCACCTCCACGTACACGGCCAGCGTCGAGAACCAGGGCAGCACCGACCTCGAGCGCGTGGTCGTCAGCTTGGCCGTCGACGGGGCCGAGCTCGAGGCCGGCGAGATCTTGCTGCTCAGGCGCGGCGAGACCGGCGAGGTCAGGTTCACGGGACCGATCTGTCAGACGTCCGTCCGCGCCGTGGCTGATCCGCGCGACGCGATCGCCGAAGTCGACGAAGGCGACAACGTGATCCAGTCCTCGTGCCCCCCGACGGGCTAGCGCCCCTCTAGGCTTCGAGCATGGGCGACCTCTCCGCGACGAAGGACGCCCCGATCGGCGGCCAGGCGGTGCTCGAGGGAGTGATGATGCGCGGGGTCTCGGTCTGGGCCGTGGCCGTGCGCAAGCCCACCGCGGAGCAGATCGAGGGCGGCAAGTCGGTCGACCCCGAGGTCGGCTCGAAGGGCGAGATAGAGGTCGTCTCGGAGCCGCTCGTCGCGTTCGCCAAGCGCCACCGCGTGGCACGGCTGCCGGTGATCCGCGGCGTCGTCGCGCTCGGCGAGTCGCTCAAGATCGGCTTCAAGGCGCTCGGGATCTCGGCCAACATGCAGTTGCCCGCTGCGGCGGAAGGTGAGCAGAAGGAGGAGATCGGCGGCGCGATGTGGGCCGGCACGGTCGCCGTCGCGATCACGTTCGCGATCGGGCTGTTCTTCCTGCTGCCGGTCGGGCTCACGAGTCTGTTCAAGGACTCACTGCCGAGCTCGTTCGTGTTCGTCGTCGTCGAGAAGCTGATCCGGATCGGGATCTTCCTCGCCTACCTGTGGCTGATCTCGCGGATGCGCGACCTGCGGCGGGTGTTCGAGTACCACGGCGCCGAGCACAAGACGATCTCCTGTTACGAGGCGGGTCTACCGCTGACACCTGAGAACGCCGCGCGGTTCTCGCGCCTGCACCCCCGCTGCGGCACGAGCTTCCTGCTGATCGTGATGATCGTCGCGATTTTCGTCTTCGCCCCGCTCGGCACCCCCGAGTGGTACATCCTGTTCCCCTCGCGCGTGATCGGCATCCCGATCGTCGCCGGGCTCGCGTTCGAGGTGATCAAGTGGTTCGGGCGCAACCGCACCAAGCGCTGGGCCCAGATCCTGATGGCGCCCGGTATGCAGCTCCAGAAGCTGACGACCCGCGAGCCGGATCTCTCCCAGCTCGCGGTCGCGATCGCGGCGCTCGAGGCCGTGCTCGCGGTCGAGAACCCGCTCGAGGCGTCCGACGAGGAGCGTGTCGGGATTGAAGTAGCAGCCTAGGCGTACCAGCCGTCGTCGCGCCTAGGTAGTCACTGGCTACCCTCACGGGCACAATGGTCGAGCAGCTCGTGGAGCAGATCGAGAGCCGCTTCGGGGAGCTCTCGCAGCAGATGTCCGATCCCGCGGTGATCGGGGATCGAGAGCGCTACGCCGAAATCGGGCGCGAGTACCACGCGCTCGAGGGCGCGCACGCGCTCGCGACCGAGTACCGCAAGGCGGCTGACGACGCAGCGGGCGCGCGCGAGCTGCTGTCCGACGGCGAGGACCCGGAGCTGCGCCAGCTGCTCGAGAGCTCCGAGGCCCGCCTCGCCGAGCTCGAGGACGAGATCCGCCTCGCGATGGTCGAGCGCGACCCCAGCGACGAGAAGGACGTGATCGTCGAGATCCGTCCGGGGACCGGTGGGGAGGAGGCATCGCTGTTCGCGGGTGACCTGCATCGGATGCTGACCCGCTACGCGGAGCGGCGCGGCTTCAAGGTCGAGCCGCTCTCGGTCGGTGACGGCCACTACACCGTCGCCCTGCGCGGCGAGGGCGCCTACAGCGTGTTCAAGTACGAGGGCGGCACGCACCGCGTCCAGCGCGTGCCGGAGACCGAGTCGCAGGGCCGCATCCACACCTCGACCGCGACCGTCGCGGTTCTCCCGGAGGCCGACGAGGTTGAGGTCGAGATCGATCCCAACGACCTCCATATCGACGTCTATCGCTCGTCCGGACCGGGCGGGCAGTCGGTCAACACGACCGACTCGGCGGTGCGGATCACGCACGAGCCCACGGGGTTGGTGGTGTCGATGCAGGACGAGAAGTCGCAGCTCCAGAACCGCGACAAGGCGATGCGGGTGTTGCGCGCGCGGCTCTACGAGCAGGAGCGCGCGGTGCGCGAGGCCGAGCTGTCGGCCGAGCGCCGCTCGCAGGTCGGATCGGGCGAGCGCTCGGAGAAGATCCGCACCTACAACTTCCAGCAGGACCGGGTGACCGACCACCGCGTGAAGCTGACCAAGGGCGACCTGCCGGCCGTGCTCGACGGCTCGCTCGACGA
>Ga0136614_10002119_pt1 | contig 12186 bp, 12 predicted proteins | sample AntDrymUQ2792106_2_FD_106643 | JGI IMG/M metagenome (GOLD analysis project Ga0136614, IMG submission 106643) | Polar desert sand microbial communities from Dry Valleys, Antarctica - metaG UQ279 (21.06) | ecosystem: Environmental > Terrestrial > Soil > Desert | place: Antarctica: Dry Valley...
CACCTCGACCTGGATGCCGTCCGCACCAGCGCCGCGAGCCTCGTCGGTGCCGTCGACCAGGTGCCCTCGGCGGTCTCGGCCGTGAAGGTGGCCGGCGAGCGTGCCTACGCCCGGGTGCGCCGGGGCGAGCAGGTGCAGCTCGCGGCCCGGCCGGTGACGGTGCACAGCCTCGAGGTTCGTGACCTCCGTCGAGGCGCCGACCACGTCGACGTCGACCTGGTGGTCGAATGCTCGTCCGGGACCTACGTACGGGCACTCGCCCGCGACCTTGGCAACGCCCTCGGCGTCGGTGGCCACCTCACCGCCCTCCGGCGCACCGCCGTCGGCCCGTTCACCCTTGGCGCCGCGCGTACGTTGAGCCAGCTCGCCGAGCACGGCGTGCAGCCGATGGGTCTGGGCGAGGCCGCGGGCGTGGTGTACCCCACCGCGGTGCTCGGTGTCGAGGACGAGCGTGCTGTGTCGCACGGCCGGGCGCTGCGGCCCGGTCCGCCCGGGCCGGACGGCATGGTTGCCCTGCTCGGCTCAGACGGCCGGCTACTCGGCTTGTACACCCGATCCCAGGGGGAGGCCCACCCGCTGGCCGTCTTCGCGGCGGCGTGAGGGTCGCAGCCGGTCAGCAGACGTCGTCCAGCAGCGCGAGTGCTTGCCGCTGCAGCGCCGGCGGCGGGACGAGAATCTCCCGGTGCTGGGCCGACCCGTCCACCCTCACGTAGGCGCTGAACAGGAAGGTCTGCGTGCTCTGCGATCGCGCATGCTGGTCGCACCGGCCATTCGACCCGATGAGCACCGGCAGCCGCAGCCTGTCGCTCGATGGCTCCAGCCGGGCGACAGGACCCGGCGCAGGTTGCCTGAGCACAGCGAAGTCGAACAGGACACTGCCGGCGAGTGAGTCGACCACCACGACGGCTCGCGAGCCACCGGCCACCGGTCGCCGGAGCTCGAGCGCGCCGATGAGCACCTGCACACCCGCCACGGCATCCCGCGAGAACTTCCCTGCGTACGACACCGGCGCGGCGCGGCGAAGCGCCTGCGATGCGCACTCCGACGTGTGCAGGCGCCGTACCAATCCGATCCCCGACCCGGTGACGGGGACCTCGACGGTGCGTTCACCGTCCCGGTCCTGCACGACCACGTTCGCGGCGAGGCCCTCAACCGGATTCTCGCCGCACCTGGGATCGCCGTACGTGGTGGTCAGGTCGATGCTCTGCCGAGGTGCGAACTCGGTGTCCTTGTCGGTCGTGGGCACTGGCTCGAAGGCCGGTGACTCGAGCTGCACACCGCGCACGTGCAACGACATGTCAGGCCCGGTGCCGACCCGGATTCCGATGCGGCGGGTGCCCTCGTCGATGCGTTGCTGCACCACCGTGACGCTCAGCCCCTCGATGTCGCGGGCGGCCGGTCGGGGCACGGCATCCTCGCTGCACGAGGTCGTCGTCGCGACGGCGACGGCCACGAGCGGCACCACCGTCACGGCTCGCACCGTCTTGGTGCGCCCTCGTGACCGGCGGGCAAGACCAAACATCGTCCGGGCATCGTCATCGCTCGACGCCCGATCGGTCAACGCTCAGCGGTAAGAGTGCTCTCACCGTGGCCTCACATCGACCTCACCCGCGACGACGACTGTTCAGAGGTCAGCAACCGCGCGAGGCGCCAGCCTCCGCCCGATGAAGGAGTACCTCATGAACATCCTGAACCGCAGCCTCACCGCCCTGCTCGGTGCCACCGTCGGTCTCGGCCTGCTTCTGGTCGGCACCGGTTCGGCGGCCAGCGCCGGCGAGGATCGGATGGCCGGCAAGCGCGAGGACAGCAGCCAGGAGGTCGTGGCCGTCGACGACGACGACGCCAAGGACGACGACAACTCGCACACCAGGGACAACACCAGGTCGAACACTGGCAACAGCAACGACAACACCAACAGCCGACACTCCAAGGTGTCCCGCGACCAGGACCGCTCGCGTGGCGACCTGACCAAGGACCAGACGCGTGACGGCAAGGGTGGCAAGAAGCGCGACTTCAGCCGCAACATGACCAACGACCGCAGCCGCAACGACACCCGCTGACCCACCGTCGGTGTCCGATCTGGTCCCGTCCGCCGCACCACCCCGAGGAGCCGTCGCCATGTCAGCCAGCTGGAGCTTCGCCGAAGGCGATGCCATCGCCGACCGGCTGACTGCCGTACGGCTTCTCGGCGGTGGTGCGGCGTACGAGGCGTACCTCGCCTTCGACCAACACCTGTACGCCCCGGTGGTCGTCAAGATCGTCCGACCCGACTTGGTGGAGGACCCCTCGACGTTGCGTGGGCTGGAACGGGAGACCGACCTGGCCGGGGAGCTCAACCATCCCGGCCTGGTCCGGGGCTTCCACGCCACCCTCTCGGGCGAGCGCCCGCATCTGGTGCTGGAGAACCTGGACGGGCCGCGGCTGTCCAGCCTGATCCGGCGGCACGGGCCGCTGCCCCTCCAACAGCTGCTTCCGCTCGCCCTCGAGCTGGCTTCGGTGCTGCACTACCTGGGCGAATGCGACGTCGTACACCTCGACATCAAGCCCAGCAACATCATCATGGACGCGCCCGCCAAGCTCATCGACTTGTCGGTGGCCCGGACAACCGAGCGGACCCGCCGCCTCGACCACGCCGTCGGGACCGACGCCTACATGGCACCCGAGCAGTGCGACCCGCCACGCTCCGGCGCGCCGGGACCGGCAGCGGACGTGTGGGGGATGGGTGCGACCTTGTTCGAGGCGGCCGCCGGCTTCCGCCCGTTCGTGCGCGGCAACACCGACACCGGCGTGGAGGCCGAGCGCCGGCTGCCCCAGCTGGTCGACCGGCCGATGCTCCTGCCGGAGACGGTTCCAGTCCCGGTGGCCGGGCTTATCGAGGACTGCCTGGCTTATGACCCCGCGCACCGGCCGGTGCCACGCGTGATCGCCGAGCGGCTGGAGCCGCTGCTCGGCGCGCTGCCGCGGCCTCGACTGGCCGGCTTCAAGATCGCCATCCACTGACGGCAGCTGGGCGGTCCTCGCTCAGCGTCCGTCGAGGCGGTACCCCATGCCGCGAACGGTCTGGATTCACGTCGGCGCCGAGCTTCTTGCGCAGGTACCCGACGTAGACGTCGACCACGTTGCTCGACGGGTCGAAGTCGTATCCCCAGACGTGGCTCAACAGCTGCTCGCGCGACAGCACCTGACCGGGGTTGCGCCAGAACACCTCCGCCAGCGCGAACTCCCGCGCGGACAGCTCGATCGTCCGTCCACCCACCGCGGCTCGGCGGGTGCGGAGGTCGAGGCTGACGTCACCGTGGCTGAGCACGTTCACCTCTGGCGTACGGTCGGCCCGAAGCCGCAGCCGGATGCGCGCCAGCAGCTCGTCGAAGGTGAACGGCTTGGCCATGTAGTCGTCAGCACCACCCTCGAGTGCGGCGACTGTGTCGGTCACCGAGTCGCGAGCGGTGAGCACGATCACCGGCACATGGCTGCGCGCTTGACGCATCCGCCGCAGCACGGTGAAGCCGTCCATGCCCGGTAGGCCGATGTCCAGCACCACCAGGTCGAACTCGCCGGTGAGCGCATAGTCGAGCCCCGAGACCCCGTCCGCAACGACGGTCGGGGTGAAGCCACCGGAACGCAGACCCTTGGCCACGAACGAGGCGATCCGCTCCTCGTCCTCGACGATCAGGATCCGGTTCACGATGCTCTCGTCGCAGAGCTGACGGGTGTGGGCTGCGCGCGTGGCTGTGCCGGCGCCGCGGCCGCTGGCACGCTGATGACAAAGGTTGCGCCGTGACCCTCGATGGACTGCAGCTCGACGCGCCCGCCATGGCCCTCGGCGATGGCACGCACGATGGACAGCCCGAGCCCTGAGCTCTCGGCGCTGACCGGACCGGCAGTGCCACGGCGGAACCGGTCGAAGATCTGCTCCTGCTCGCCGGCGGCGATGCCCGACCCGGTGTCGCGCACCCACCAGCGCACCGCGCCGGCGGTCCGATCCGACCCGATCGCCACGACGTCATCGGGTCGGGTGTGGCGTACGGCGTTGCTGACCAGCTGCAACACCGCTTGGGTGATGCGCTGTGCGTCGACGCTTACGTCACCCTCCACGCGGGCGTCGAGCTGCCAGGCTCGCTCCGCGGTGCCGCTGGCCTTGCTCAGCAGCTGGTCGGTGAGGGCACCGGCATCCACCATGGCCGGCTGCACGAAGTCCGGACGCTGCGCCTTCGCCAGCACGATCAAGTCGTCGACGAGCTGCGCGGCGAATGCGTCCTCGAGGCGGTCCAGAGGTCGGAGATGTCGTCCTTCCCATCGACCGGGATGCGTTGCGACAGGTCGCTCTCGCTGATCTCTTGGGCGGTGGCCCGGAGCTCCCGCACCGGCCGCAGGAGCCGACCCGCCACCGACCAGGCGCCTATCGACACCGCGAACAACGCCAGCGCCGCGACGAAGGCGTACGTCGTCATCACCTCGCGGAAGTCGGCCCGCTCCCGGTCCTCCAGCAAGACCACCATCCAGGCACCCTGGCGGGTGTCGTCCGAGATGGGCTGGACGGCGACGTTGGTCTCACCCTGCACCGTGTCGACCACGACAACTCCGCCATCGCCCCTGACGAGCGGGTCCACCGCCGAACGGAACGCGGGGTCGTCGTCGAGGCCTCGCGCGATGACCTCGTTGGACGCCAATCGCGCCCGACCCTCCCATTGGGCGATCAGCAGCTCGCTGGCGTCTGGCACGTTGCGCTTCAGCGCAACCTGCGCCAGTCGCGGCACGGTCGCGAACTCCTCCGCGGTCCGCGGATCGATGCCGGTCTCCCGCAAGGTGTTGAACTCCTCGAGCTCCTGGTCGAGCGAGGCGGTGATCCGTCGCTCGATCCGATCCGACTCGACGAAGTACGCCGCCGTGCCGGCGCCGCCCAGCGCCAGCCCAGTGAGCAACACGACACTGGCCGTGATGCGCGTCCTGACGGTGCGCGTCCACGGCCACGCCCAGTGGCGGGGGATGTCGGTGGCGCTCAGTCGTCACCCCCGTCATCGTCGACATCCCCGCCCCCGCCACCGTCATCTGTGTCGTCAAGCGCGCCGTCGTCACCGTCAATGGTCTGCGCACCGGGATTGACCTGCTGAACGCCGTCGTCGTCGCGGTCGCCGTTGCCGCCAGGACCGCCGCGCTCTTTGCGCCGGTCGTCGTTGCGCCGGTCGTCGTTGCGCCCGTCGTCTCTGCGCCCGTCGTCTCTGCGCCCGTCGTCTCTGCGCCCGTCGTCTCTGCGCCCGCCGAGGGCATCTACAACGCGCCGGCTGGAGGGCTGCGCGACCGCATCGTCGTCGGCCCGACGCGGACGTCAGATGCGATAGACGGCTCTGGCCCAGGCGCGCCCAGACCCTGCTGCACCACCAGCGCGCCGGTCAGCAGCACCAGCGTGCCGACGCAGGCGATCCGTACGTTGCGGCCCATGACCAGGACCATGGTGCCAGGCGATGACAGCGCCGTGAGAGTTCGATGAGGGCCCTCTCATGTTCGGCAGGCCGGGTGGCTGCGGACAGATCGGCGGACAGGCCGCCACCGAGTGAGCCGTCGAACGGCGTGTGGGCACACCCCAGGGGTGGACAGCGAGGTCGACCTGCCCGCTGAGACGGATCATGGGGCATGTTGCAGTCGCAGTCCAGGCCCTCGGCCGGTCCCCACCGGCAGCGCGACCCTCCACGCAGCACTGGAGGGGCTTCCCGGTCGTACGACCGGTTAGCCATTGCCTGCGGCATCTCGCCGACCCCGTGAGACACTCTCCCAACGCGGGCACCCGCTCGCTTCGACAGCCGCCTGGGAGCTCCCCTGACGACCTATGACGTCGCGCCGCAGCAAGAGGCAACCGAGTCCAAGCGGTTGCGGCTCGCCGGGCTCGCCGTCCACGTGTACACAGCCAGCGGGTCCGTGCTGGCGCTGCTCATCGTCGTGGCGGCGATCGAGGGCAACGCCATCCGCGCACTGTGGCTCGGCCTGCTGGCCCTGGTGATCGACGGCACCGACGGCATGCTGGCGCGCCGGCTGCGGGTGAAGCAGACGATTCCCTGGTTCGACGGTGCCCGGCTCGACGACATCGTCGACTACCTGACCTACGCCTTCGCCCCGATGGTGCTGCTGTGGACCGGCGGGTACTTGCCCGACGGCTGGACCGGCTCGATGCTGGCCGCGCTCCCGCTGCTCGCCTCGAGCTATCAGTTCTGTCGGGTCGATGCCAAAACCGACGACCACTTCTTCCTCGGCTTCCCCAGCTACTGGAACGTGCTCGCCTTCTACGTCGTCGTGCTCGGGCTCGGCCAGGTCGCCACCGCCGCCATCCTGGTGCTGTGCGCGATCTTGGTGTTCGTGCCGGTGCGCTACCTGTACCCGTCACGCACGGTGGCCTTCCGCCGGCTCAACCTGGCTCTGACCGCCGGCTGGCTCACGCTGTACGGCGCGATCTTGACCCAGATGCCTGAGCCGCAGCCGCTCGTGGTCGGGCTGTCGCTGGCCTACCTCGGCTACTACATGCTGGCCAGCATCTACCTGACGATCAACCGCAAGCGCCGCGGCTAGGCGTGGTTCTCGGCCTCGCCTCCGCCCTCGCGGCAGCCGTCGTGTTCGGATCCTCATCGATCCTGCAGGCGGTCGGTTCCCGGCGTACACCGACCGCGCACCGGCTCGACACCAGACTGCTGGTGCGGCTGCTGCGCCAACGGTTGTTCGTCGCGGCCGTTGTGCTCAACCTGGTCGGCTTTCTGCTGCACCTGGTCGCCCTGCGACTGCTCCCGCTCTTCCTGGCCCAGGCGGGGATCGCCGCCGGGCTTGCCGTCACGGCGCTGCTCGCCGTCCGCATCTTCCACGAGCGGCTCGGCCCGGCGCACTGGTGGTCCGTGGCCGGGGTGTGCGTCGGGCTGGCCCTGCTCACCGCGGCGGCCGGTACGACGGGCACGGAACGGGCGACCGGTGGGCTGAGCATCGCGCTGGTGGTCGGAGTAGGGGCGGTCGGAGTGGTGGGGGCAGCCCTCAGCCGGGGTCGGGGCCCGGCGGTCACCGCGTCGCTCAGTGTGCTCGCCGGGCTGGGTTTCGCCACCACCGCGCTGTGCGCGCGACTGCTGCCCGAGCTGTCGGCGTCGTCCATCTTGTCGTCCCCGGTCGCCTATCTGCTCCCGGTCGCCGGTGCGCTGGCGTTCCTGCTGTACTCCCTGGCCCTGCAGCGCGGCGATGTCACGGCTGCCACCGCGCCCATGGTCGTGTTGCAGACCTTCACGCCGGCCGTCGTCGGCGTCGTGGCCCTCGGCGACGAGATTCGCACCGGATGGCTGTTCGGCGCCGTACTCGGCCTGTTGCTCACCATCGCGGGGGCAGTCACGCTGACCAGGTCCGAAGCCCAGCGTGGCGCCGAGGACTCGCGCCGCAAGGCCCGCCCGTGACCGTGTGGCGCGACCTTCGCACCGTCCAGGTCGACGGGCCCACCGTCGTGACCATCGGGAACTTCGACGGAGTGCACCTCGGGCACCGGACCGTGCTCGACCAGGCGAGACGAGCCGCGTGGGACCTCGGCGGCCGTAGGGACGGGCGGGCGCCGGTGGTGACGGTGACCTTCGATCCGCACCCGATGGCGGTTCTTGCCCCCGACCGAGCACCGCCTCAGCTAACGCCGCTCGAGCGTCGCCTCGAGCTGCTCGCCGGGGCCGGTGCCGACCACGTCCTCGTCCTGGGTTTCGACCGCTCTGTGGCCGCCTGGTCACCGGGAGAGTTTGTACGCCGGGTTCTCCTCGGTGCTCTGCATGCTGGAGCTGTAGTCGTCGGCGCCAACTTCCGCTATGGGGCGCGCGCCGCCGGTACCGTCGACACCTTGCGTACCGATGGTTCGGCGCTCGGGTTCGGCGTTCAGCCGGTCGAGCTGGGTGTCGGCGCCGGGCAGGCGCCGTGGTCGTCCACCGCAGCGCGGAACGCCGTCGCCCGCGGTGACATGGGAGCCGCCGCCGGTGTGCTCGGAAGGGATCACGCCGTCGACGGGGTCGTCGTCGAGGGTGACCATCGCGGCCGCGCGCTCGGCTACCCAACCGCCAACGTGCCCGCCCCGAGCACGGTCGTGGTGCCCGCCGACGGCGTCTACGCCGGCACGCTGCGGCGCCTCGACCGGCCCGATGCGCCGGAGCTTCCGGCCGCCATCAGCGTGGGGACCAACCCGACCTTCGCCGGGGTCGCTCGCCGGATCGAGGCCTACGTGCTCGACCGCGACGACCTCGAGCTCTACGGCGTTCCCGTGCGGATAGCCTTCACCGCCCACCTGCGCGGCCAGGAACGCTTCGACAACGTCGACGCGCTCGTTGCCCAGATGGCTACCGACGTGGAGCAGACGCGCCGAGCAGTGCCGCTATGACCCGCTGACCGCGGAGGGTCAACGTTCCTGGCGGACGCCGCTGCGCCAGGACTTCGGCTCGTCGGAGCATCGATCCGGTCGGCTGCCGACCGGTCACCGTCTCGTACGCGGCCGTGGCCGCGGCGACCATCCCCTCCGAGTACGGGTGGTAGGCCAGGGCCCGGGTCGGGACCGAACCCTGCCCGTTGACCCACGCCGCGTCGCCGGCGCAGGCGTCGTGGCCCCGCGACCCGCGGTAGGTGTCGACGTAGGCGGCGCCTGAGCGTCCCGCCGCCCTGGCGAGGGTGGCGTTCAGGGCACGCTCGACCCGGTCGGCCCAGCGGTAGTCGCCGGTCGCGAACGGCAGCTCCGGACAGGTGCGACCGCTCGACCGCCCACGCGCAGGCACCAAGCGTGGATACCCGACAACGGCCACGGCCGCGTCCGGGGCACGACGCCCGACCTCGGCCAGCAGGTCGAGCAGGCGCTGCTCGAGCCGGCCCATCCGGCTCAGCAGACGGTCGGTGCCGTCGGCCAGGGTGAAGGCCTCGCGGCACGGAGCCCCGGTGGGGTCGGCTGCCGCCAGTGCGGGACAGCGGGACACCACGGTGCCGAAGATGCCGAAGTCGTTGCCGCCGATCCCGATGGTGACCAGGTCGGTGGACGTGGTGACGGCGACCAGCTGCCGTCCGGCGAGATCTGTGGTGTCGGCCCCTGAGCAGCTCACGTCGACGACCGTTCCGGCCCGCAACCAACTGGCCAGCACTGCCGGATAGTTCGCGCTCGAGCGTAGGCAGGCAGTCGAGCTCCGGTCGACGTAGGGGATCAGCGGACCGGCTGTGAATGAGTCCCCGAGCGCCACGTACCGCTCAACCGGAGCATCGAGGCGCAGGGGTGACGCGGCAGGGGGTCGCGATGCGTCCCGGACGTCACGGGCCGGCAGCCAGAACAGCGCCGCGGCGCCGATCAAGGTCCCAGCGAGGACGGCGGCGAGCATGACTGCGAACCGGCGGGGCACTGCTCGAGGCTAGGGGCACTAGCCTGCCGTCGTGGTCGACCTGGTGGCTCGTGGCGGCCCGGTCTGGACAGGTCGGTCCGACCGGCCCGACGCCCGCGCCGTCGCGCTGGACGCCGGGCGTGTGGTGGCTGTCGACACCGAGGCCGAGGCCCTCATCGACTCGTCCACTCGCGTCGTCGACCTCGAGGGTCGTCTCGCGGTGCCCGGCTTCATCGACGCTCACGTGCACCCGGTGCAGGCCGGCCTCGACCGGTTGCGGTGCGACCTGTCGCAGGTGACTGACGAGCAGGACGCGTACGTTCACGCCGTTGCCGCCTACGCGCGGAGCCGGCCCGGCGCCGACTGGGTGCTCGGCGGCGGCTGGTCGATGTCGGGCTTCCCAGGCGGTTTGCCCACCGCCTCGGCGTTGGACCGGGCGGTGGCCGACCGGCCCGTCTACCTGCCCAACAGGGACCGCCACGGTGCCTGGGTCAACAGCCGGGCCCTGAAGCTGGCAGGGATCGACGCCGCCACCGTCGACCCCGCCGACGGGCGCATCGAGCGGGACGCGTCGGGGGCCCCGACGGGAATGCTGCACGAGGCAGCGATGGACCTGGTCGGTCGGATGGTGCCACCGCCGACCGAGGACGAGCAGCTGCGGGCCCTGCTGTTGGCGCAGACCGAGCTGCACGCGTACGGAGTGGTGGCCTGGCAGGACGCGATCGTGGGGGACTACGCCGGCTCGGGAGACGTCTTCGGGGTCCATGTCCGGGCCGCCCGCGAACAGCGGCTGACCGCACGGGTGACCGGCGCGCTGTGGTGGGAGCGCGAGCGCGGCGTGGAGCAGCTCGCCGGACTGGCCGAACGGCGCCGTGCCGGTGCGGCGGGACGCTTCCGGCCGTTGGCGGTCAAGATCATGGTCGATGGCGTCGTCGAGTCGTTCACCGCGACCCTGCGCGAGCCCTACCTTGACGGTCACGGCGGCCCCACCCGCAACAGCGGTAACGGCTTCGTCGACGCCGGCGCGCTGCGTGCGGCCGTGCTCGCCCTCGACGCGGCCGGCTTCCAGGTGCATGTGCACGCGATCGGTGACCGGGCGGTCCGTGACTCCCTGGACGCGTTCGAGGCGGCGCGGGGCGCGAACGGCGCATCGGGCGGGCGGCACCACCTAGCCCACCTGCAGCTGGTGCATCCCGACGACCTCGGGCGCTTCGCTGCGCTCGAGGTCACGGCGAACATGCAGGCGCTGTGGGCCTGCCACGAGCCGCAGATGGACCAGCTCACCCTGCCGTTCCTCGGTGCCGAGCGCGCCGGCTGGCAGTACCCGTTCGGCGACCTGCACCGCCTCGGCACCCGGCTGGCGTGCGGCTCGGACTGGCCAGTCAGCACGCCTGACCCGTTGCAGGCGGTGAAGGTGGCGGTCACCCGAGCCGAACCAGGCACGGATGGGCCGCCGCTGCTGCCCGAGCAGGCGCTGGACCTGGCGACCGCCCTGCGTGCCTACACCGCGGGATCGGCCTACACCACCCACGACGACGAGGCTGGTGTGCTCCGCCCCGGTGCCCGCGGCGACCTGGTCGTGCTCGACCGGGACATCTTCGCCGGTCCACCGGCGGCCATCGACGAGGCGCAGGTGGATCTGACAGCGGTCGACGGCGTGGTCGTGTACGACCGGTTGCGCGATGGGTGAACCGTCCAGACTTGACCCGGGTATTTCCCGTTGGCGGCGTATCTGCCTACACTCAGTGACCGCGCGACTCCAGGGGGGCGCGAGCCTTTCGAGTCTCAAGGAGTCGCAATGGTGCTGAGCCGTCCACGCCTGATCGCGGTAGCCGCCGCGACCACTGCCGCCGCGGCGGCGCTGGTCGTGCCCACCGGCTCGGTCGCCGCAGACGTCCGCACCCACACCACCAATCTCCGGGTCTTCGGCGTCACCCAGAGCGACGTGCTGGTCCGCTTCCCGGCCGCCTACCCGGCCGCCCTCAACCGGGTCGGTCCGGTCACCGGGCTGGCCGCAGGCGAGACCCTGATCGACATCGACTTCCGAGTGCAGGACGGCCTGCTGTACGGCGTCGGCGATGCGGGGAACATCTACACGATCACCCGCAGGACCGCGGTGGCGACCGAGGTGTCGGAGCTCACCGTGCCGCTGTCCGGCGAGGAGTTCGGGGTCGACTTCAACCCGGCGGCCGACGCGCTGCGGATCATCTCCGACGACACCCAGAACCTCCGGCACAGCTTTCCCACCGACACCACCACCGTCGACACACCGTTGACGAACCCGCCGGTACCCCCCGCGACCACGCCCACACCGGCGACCGGCGTCACCATGGCCGCCTACACCAACAACGACCTGGACACCACAACCGGGACCACGCTGTTCGACGTCGACACCGATCTCGACCGGATCGCCATCCAGGCGCCGGCGAACAACGGCACGCTGAATCCGACCGGCGGCATCGGGGTCGACGCGCAGGCTCGCGGCGACATCGACGTCTACAGCGGGCTTAACGATGACGGCCGCACCGACGCGAACGTGTTCTTCGCGACCATCAAGATTCCGGGCGAGGCCCACAAGCTGTACCGGCTGGCCCCACTCACCGGCCTGCTGACCGAGGTCGGTCGGTTCGGGAACGGCGCGGCGGTGGTTGAGCTGGCGCTGCCGCTCGACCAGAACTGACGCCGGTTCCTGTGTGGCTGAGCGCCACCTGGGCCCGAGGGGCTCAGGTGGCGCTGCCGGTCCCAATGCTGCCGGTCCCAGTGCTGCCGGGCCCAGTGCTGCCGGGCCCAGTGCTGCCGGTCCCAGTTCTGCCGGTCCCAGTGCTGCAGCTCTCAGTGC
>Ga0136614_10002120_pt1 | contig 12186 bp, 10 predicted proteins | sample AntDrymUQ2792106_2_FD_106643 | JGI IMG/M metagenome (GOLD analysis project Ga0136614, IMG submission 106643) | Polar desert sand microbial communities from Dry Valleys, Antarctica - metaG UQ279 (21.06) | ecosystem: Environmental > Terrestrial > Soil > Desert | place: Antarctica: Dry Valley...
CGTCAAAGCTCTCGAAGAGAAAGGCATCGGCCGGCCGTCAACTTACGCGGCGATTATGACGACGATCCTCGACCGCGAGTATGTTGAAAAACACGAAGGGCGTTTTCACCCGACCGCGCTGGGGACGACGGTCAACGATCTGCTCGTCGCCAGCTTCAACGATCTCTTCAACGAAACTTACACGGCGCGGATGGAAGAGGAGTTGGACGAGATCGAAGAAGGCAAGCGCAAGTGGACGGTCGCGCTCCGTGAGTTTTACGAAAAGTTTGCGAAAGACTTAAAGACGGCCGAAACTGAAATGCGCGCGGCGAAGCAGCAGGCGATCCCGACCGACGAGATTTGCGAAAATTGCGGCGCGGGGATGGTCATCAAGTTCGGACGCTTCGGGCAGTTTCTCGCGTGCTCAAATTACCCGGAGTGTCGCACGACGAGAGAGATCGCCAAACCTGCGGCGGCGACAAGCGCGGGAGACGGGACCGCGGGCGGTGCGGCAAACGCTAACGCCGTGAATGCAGCAGACAACGACGGCGGGGAAGTGGAAGCGTGCGAGTTGTGCGACAAGCCGATGGCTTTGAAGCGCGGACGCTTCGGGCAGTTTTTAGGCTGCACGGGTTATCCCGAATGTCGCAACATACGCAAGATCAGCAAAAGCGGCGTGGTCGCGGCCGCGCCCGTGCCGCTTGATGAAACGTGCCCGGTGGACGGCGCTGGATTAGTGCGGCGGCAAGGTCGCTTCGGCGAATTCGTTTCGTGCTCAAACTATCCGACGTGCAAATACATTAAGCGCGAGACGACGGGCGTAGCGTGTGCGCGACCCGGATGTAAAGGCGAAATTGCGGTTAAGAAATCGAAGCGCGGCAAAACCTTCTACGGCTGTTCGGAGTATCCGAAGTGCGACGCGGTTTACTGGGATAAGCCTATCGCCGAACCGTGCCCGAACTGCAATGCACCGTTTCTCTTGGAGAAGACGACGAAGAAGGAAGGCACAATGCGAATCTGTGCGAAGGAAGAATGCGGCTATCGCGGCGAAGCGCCTCCGCCCACCGCAGATGCAGCTTCGCGCCTAACGACGAGCAATCAATCTGTCGCAAGCTGAATTTTTTCATAAGCGACGAAGTATAAATTTGTTCGACGGGGAATGAAGCGAGTACGGTCATTCTCCGTTTTTCTTTTCGCGACACAAAAAACTTTGCGGCGTTGAAACTTTCTGGCGCGCCGTGGAGTAATAAATTTTCACCGCGAAACTGTTTACAGATAGAAACTCTTTTCACTCAAACGACATCACGAGGAGAATTAAGCTTGATGCGACGACGCTTGACGGCAGCTCTGCTGCTTCTTTCTTTGTATCTTTCGCCTGCGCTCACCGTTTACGCGCAACAAACGTCAGCTCCAACCGTTCCCGCGCCAAACGCTCAAGCGCGAAACGCGACGGGCGATCAGACGGATGCCATCGCGCGCATCAAGGACGAAGGTTTGAGCCGCTCGCAGGTGATGCAGACCTTGCAGTATCTGACGGATGTGACGGGGCCGCGCCTGACGGCTTCGCCGGGAATGAAACGCGCGAATTTGTGGACGCGCGACAAACTCACCGAATGGGGTTTGCAGAACTCTCGCCTCGAAGCGTGGGGGCCGTTCGGGCGCGGTTGGACGTTGCAGCGTTTCGCGGCGCAAGTCACTGCCCCGCAAAACATACCGCTCATCGCTTATCCGAAAGCTTGGTCGCCCGGCACAAACGGCGTGTTGACAGGTGATGTCATCTACCTCGACGCGAAAGACGAAAGCGAGTTGCAAGTATTCAAGGGCAAACTTCGCGGGGCGATTGTGCTTGTCGGCAACCCGCGCGAACTCAAGGCGCGCTTCGAGCCGCTCGGTTCGCGTCTCACGGAAAAGGAATTGCTCCAACTCGCCGACGCTCCAGACCCGGCGCAACGCGCAGCGGTGCGTCGCCCGACTCCCGAACAACTCGCGCAACTGCAAGCCGCGCAAAAATTCTCCGCCGCGCGTCTGCAATTCCTCACTGACGAGGGCGCGAGCGTGCTCGTCGAACAGAGTCGCGCGGGCGACGGCGGAACGCTCTTTGTGCAATCGGCGAGCGTCGCGCAACCCTTCGACACGCCGCGCGAAAAGCGCATTAATGCGTGGGACAAGAATGCGAAGAGTGTTCCGCAGATCGTCGTTGCGAGCGAACACTACAACCGCACCGTGCGTATGCTTCAAGCGGGCGAGCGGTTGCGCATGACGATTGATCTTGCGGTGCAGTTTCACGACGAAGATTTGATGGGCTACAACACCATTGCGGAAATTCCGGGCACGGATTTGAAAGATGAAGTGGTAATGCTCGGCGGGCACATGGATTCGTGGCACGCGGGGACGGGCGCGACGGACAACGCCGCCGGAGTCGCCGTCTGCATGGAAGCCGTGCGAATTTTGAAAGCTTTGAATCTGCAACCGCGCCGCACGATTCGCGTTGCGCTCTGGAGCGGCGAGGAGCAGGGCTTGTTCGGCTCGCGCGCTTACGTCGCAGAACATTTCGGGGCGTTCACCACAAACCCGACGACCGCGCCGGGAACAACCGCGCAATCAACTCTGCAAAAGAAACCCGATTACGAAAAACTCTCCGCTTACTACAATCTCGATAACGGCACGGGACGCATTCGCGGCGTTTATCTGCAAGGCAACGAAGCCGTGCGCCCGCTCTTCCGCCAGTGGCTTGCGCCCTTCCGCGAGATGGGCGCGCAGACGCTCACCATCTCCAACACGGGCGGCACAGATCATCTTTCGTTCGACGCGATTGGACTTCCCGGCTTTCAATTCATCCAAGACGAAATCGAGTATGACACGCGCACGCACCACTCGAACATGGATGTGTTCGACCGCGTGCAAGCCGACGACATGAAGCAGGCATCCGTGATCATGGCGGCGTTTATTTACAACACCGCGATGCTGAGCGAAAGATTGCCGCGCAAGCCGCAACGCACAAACTGATCGTTGAGAACGGCGGCCAAAGCTTTGCCGTTTGAAAATTAGAGCGATTGGTGAGCGATCTGAGGACGGTCAGGTGCAGCGCCTTGTTCGGCAGCATTCTTACAATAATTCCACTGCATCACCAACAACTATGCAGCTGGAGTTTACGACGCTTGCATAGATGCCGAGATTCTGCCCCGCCTCCCGCACGACTGTACGAAGCACCGTCGGGTCTTTCGGGAGTTCGGCTTGCGCGTGTGTGGTCATTCCACACCGTACAGTTGGTAGCTCACACTTCAATGTCAGCTCGCCCAGACGTAGCGCCTGTCCACTCCAACCGGCTTCGACTAAGCCCTCGATGTCGCTCTCCGTTTCGATAAGGAAGTTCGGGCGGAAGCGACGCGCGTCCCACACAGCTGCCGGGTTAAGGCGTAACATCGCGGCGAGAGACGATGTAGTGAGCAGATGAATCGGGGCGAGATCGAAATACGTACCCGGAGGTGAGGTGAACTCGAAAAGCTCCGATGGGATGGCTGAGAAATCAGGAAGCGGCTCGTCCGGCTCACGGCTGAACATCTCCCGCGTAGGCGCCTCTAGCCGCGCGAGGCGGATTAAAGTTCCAAGATGGGGGCGGAGCGGTCGGAAGCGACTCAACCGACTCATAACCGAAGCTCCCGGTTGAGCGCGTCTGTAATGAGCTTTATCGCTGGCTGGCTGAAGCGGGCGGAGCGAGACAACACGTCCCAGCAGTTCCGACAAGCGGGAGTTGACATTTGGTTCGTCGCTGCCTACACGAGTGCCGTCCGGGAGGGTGATGTCAACATGTGGAATCTTCTCATCTGTTGGCTGCTCGCGGTAGCGGGACGAGCACTGCATCAGTTTCGGCAGGTACTTCGCGCCGCGAATCTCACCGGCGGCTTCGTCGCGCAACGCCCAGCCCCGGTCTCCGGGTATGCCGGATAATCCGACGGCACACCTGTCGAGTTTCTCTCCACCCATAGATTTTACAGGGTAGCGCCAAATCTCGCGGACTTTTCCGATGACCATGAATCTACTCCTACTTGCCTGTTAACTGAAGAAGCCGCCGAGCAACAGGTGTTCACTATGCTTCGCCGTGCCTTCTGAATGCTACGGTCGGAAGTTTAATTCTTACCGGAGGCGACGTGTTCAGTAAGGTAGCGTTTAAGTTTGTCGCGGTTCGAGACGCGGTAATCCGCGTAGTCGCGCATGATTCCGGCGTCGGCGCGCCCAAGCAGAACGTATGCTTCGAGCAGCCCCGCGTCGTTCAAGCGCACGAGGTCGGCGAGCATCGGGTTGAGCACTTTGATTTTGCCGGACTTAACGTCTTTGGACGCCGCTTCCGCGACCATGCGCAGGGCGGCCGCCTCTTCGCGCAGGCTATGACGATAGGTGCGCTCGCTCGGATACTGCTTGAGAAACTCGCCGCGCGTCCAGAGCCACGCGCGTGAGATCGTACATCAACCAGTGGTTCGAGCCGTCCATGCTATTGAGCGAACCGGGATCGAGCGTGAGCGTCGTGTTGTTGCCTTCGCCGCGTGTACTGTTCGGCGGTTGAATGCGTGGGTGAGCTAGTTTAACGGCATTACGATTCGCCCACTGAATTAAACCCTTCCACGCCAGTTGGCTGTAGGGTTCGGCGATGATCGCGTCGAAGAATTTGGCGCGCGCCTCTTCTTGCTTGCCTTGCAGCATCAGCGCGTCACCCCAGTAGCGATGAGCCGTTTCACGATCCGCGTCAATCGCAATCGCCCGCGCAAACCATTCGCCCGCTTTGTCCCAATCTTTCTTCGCGTAGAAACTGTTGCCCGTGTAGAGCGCAGCTTCGTAAAGCGTCGGGTCGAGGCGCGCGGCGCGCTCGTAAAGCTTCGCCGCCTCGTCGTAATTCTGTTGTTGGAAGGGAGCGGTGGCTTCGCGCATGAAGCGGTTCGCTTCTTTGTTTTTTGAAACGCCGCGCTCGCCGCCGTCAGGCAGAATAGAACTAATGGCGTTCTCTAAGTTTTGATCGAGGACGCCTAGTTCGCGCGCGCGCAGCAGTGTGGCGCGGGCGCGGAGACGCGCTTGGCGGCGCGCTTCATCATCTTTAATTTTTTGTGAGGTGACGAGGGTGGCAACGCCTAAGCCATAGATCACCTGCGAATCCGTCGGGTTGGCGATTGCTAACTTCTCGAAGAGCGGCAAGGCTTCGTCGAATTTACCGTTGTTGACGAGGGCGATGGCGCGCAGGCGTTCGGCGTCGTAGTTTGGCGGGGCGGTTTGCGCGCGCGCCGTCGCGGAAAGAGAAGTCAACATCAGGATGAAGACGAACGAGGCTGCGACGAGAGGGCGCGGCGAGCGAACGAAGTGTTTGAGCATACGAGGTTGTCCTTTCAACAAAGTATCGGGCATTAGTTCTGAACGTGACGCGGTGATTTAGTGTCTATGATCGCCATTCTCTTTATGAAAATCAATATATTTTCATTGTTGTGAAGGCTGTCCGTCGGCGAGTCGCGCCCAGCCGTCGGGCGTGTGTTGAAAATTTTCAGTCGAGATGTTAGCGAAAAGATTTTGCGCGGGCTGCCAAGCGAAGCGCTCGACTGTGATATGTGGGTGCGAGATGCGAATGCGGTTGAAGGAATTGGCTTCGCCGCGTCCGCGCGTTGAGGTGGCCGTTCCGGCTTGGACGACAAGCGCGGAATGCCCGGCTGTTTTGTAGCGTTTGGCGGTGTGTCCCGTGTGGCTCAAATGTAAGTGTCCGGCGAGCAGCAAATCTGCCCCGCAGCCTGCGAGAATCGCCATCGCCATCGCCGCTCGCCCGACGAGTTCGTTTTCGCCGATTCCTTCGGGCAGATCAAACGGGTGATGCGTCACCACGATCTTCGTCACCTCGTCGCCGAGCGAACACAGACGCTCCCGCACGCGCCCGATCTGGTTTTCGTTGATGCGTCCGTTTTTTCTCGTCAAGGAGCGCGCCGTGTTGATTCCGGCGATGGCAATCTCGCTGTCGGCATAAAAGGGTTCGAGGTCGGGCGTGATGTAGAAGCGGTATTTGTCGAGCGGGCGCAGGAAGCGCGCGAAGACGTTGTGGAGCGGCACGTCGTGGTTGCCGGGGACGATGAGTTGCGGGGTCGGGAGACGGTCGAGAAAGCGCCGCGCCTCCTCGAACTGCCATGAGCGCGCGCGTTGCGTCAGATCGCCTGAGACGGCGACGACACTGGGCCGCATCTCGTGAATCGTGGCGACGAGCGGCTCGATCAGGGCGTAATCGATCCGCCCGAAGTGGAGATCAGAGAGATGTACGATGGTGCGCATAATCTGATTCGTTCGTCCCGTTCACCTTTCGTCCTGCGGCACGAGGGCGCGCAGCGCGCCGGGAGAATGGTGAAGTGGAGTGGGGTTTCGAGCACGTTTACTTCGCCGTCGGTCGCAACCGGCAAACGCTTGCTCCGCGTCTCGATCCAAATCTCCTTCGCGCACAATCGGTCGAAATCTTGAGCTTCGTCGAGACGCCCGGAAAGAGCGTGCAGGGCGAGCCGCACGAGTCCGAAGCGCCCCGTCCGATGCGCAACGTACAAACTCAACTGCCCGTTATTTAAGCACGCGCGCCCGCCGAGGTTAAAGCCGTTCATCTCGTATTCGTTGTTGCCGACGAAGACGAACGGCGTGCGGCGGATGAACGTTCCGCCGTCGGCGCTCAGGCGCACGTCGAAGAACGGGTAACGGCGGAACACCCTCAATGCCGCCCCCAGAAACGCCCACCACTTGCCGCGCCCTAATCGCTCCTGCTGCCGCTCGCGTTCGCGCACGATGCGCGGGTAAAGTCCGAGGCTCGAATTGTTGAGAAAGATTTTGTCGTTGACCATGCCGACATCAACTTCGACGGGGCGACCTTCGGCGATCGTGCGCGCCGCCGCTTCAAGATCGAGCGGTATTTTCAAGTCCTTCGCAAAGTGGTTGAGCGTGCCGAGCGGCAGGATGCCAAAGAGTTTATCTTTCCCGACGAGGCGCGCGGCAATCGCGTTGAGCGTGCCGTCGCCGCCGCCCGCGACGACGACTTGGGCGGGGCCTTCGGCCGCCTCGGCAGCGAGGCGCTCGAGCTCCGCGCCGCTTCGGGCGAGCGAGATGCGGGCTTCAATGCCGCACGATTGAAAGATTGAGGTGAGGCGCGCGCGCACTTCCTCTTTGTCGTCTTGGCCGGATGAGGCGTTGATGATGACTTCGACGCGAGCAGCCATAAGAGTTTTTGCGCGCCTGCGTAAAGAGGTTGACGAAACCGCTGTCTGGGCGCGGGGGAAAAATGGAGCATAGCACAACGGGCGAGTCTCACGTGAGACTCGCCCGTTGTGCTATGCGGCTCGACATTAACAGATCAATTGCGCAGCCAAGGCGTCTTAAGCGAGCGACGCCTCCGCCACTCGCGCCTCTGCCCTCACGCCCGCTTCCGGCGTCGGAACTGCTTCGCCCTTACGCGCCGCCTTGTTAATTGTTTTGCCCGTGCGCGGCCGATTGCTGCTCGTTGGCTTTGACGCTTTCGACGCGCGAGGTGCTCGTCTGTTTCTCTAATTGGCTGCGCTGCGCTTCACGCTTCTGCATCGAAAGATCAATGCCGATCATGTCTTTCAATTTACCAAGCAGAGCGGGAAGCACGACCGACTGCGCCGTGTGCGATAGTTCATCTACGGCGCGGCTGCCGAGCGTGGAAAGCTCGCTCTGCAAACGGTCGAAGGCTTGCGTTCCCTTGAAGCGCTCGACCAAACCGGGCTTCTGCGGCTCTGACATAGAGCTATAGTCAGGGGTAGCCGTCGGGGGCGTCGTAGATTCCGCCGAAGTGCGCGGGAAGGAAGGCGACTCCGAGGCGCTCTTGGCGTAAGCTGAACTGCCCGTGATCGCTTGCGAAGCGTAAGACGGCGGGACATACGAGGTCGGAGACGAACTCATGTAATCGTCGTCTTCGTCGTAATAATCATCACCGTCGCTTCTGCCGCCTGCAAACGCTCCGGCGACGCCGTAACCGGCAAGCAGTCCGACGCCGAGCGCGCCGACGCTAAAAGCGACGGGGCGACGCCGATATTGCTCTCGCCAGTCGAGCGACTCTCGCACGTTCTGGTACTGCGTTGTCACCGAATCCTTGATCTCCGAAACAGTTTGCGTAATAGATTCGCGCGCTTCTTCCATCCGACGTTGCAACTCTTCTTTGGTTGCGTTCGCGTCGTCGTCGGTGGTGGTTGCGTCTTGGGCGCGCGCCAACCCTACATTTCGTTCTTCAGCCATTGCTTGTCCTTTCTGATCTCATCAACACTTCTGTTCGGCACCGGATTACGAGCCGTCAGACGATTCTTAAACACCACAACGAGTATGCCGCCGACAATGAGGAAGAGCGCGCCCGTGATAAGGAAACCGAGCGCGTACCGAAGCGACGGATTGTCAATCGAAGTCGGAAGCAGGTAGGAGACGAAGAACGCGATGGCGACGAGTGCGAGCGACAACCCGACCAGCGCGACGCTCGCGCCGACGCCGATCATCGCCGCACCGCGCGCGTAAACGGCCGCGTCCTCCTGCAATTCCACCTTCAGCAAACTGAGCTTGGTGTCTAAAAGCTTAACTACGTCATCACCCAAGCGCCCAAACAGCACGGGCAAACCTTCGGTGTCTGCGTTCGCCGTGTTTGATTGCGTGTCCGGGAAAACCGCCGCGTTTCGTTCTAACTCAGCCATGGCTCATGCCTCCTCTCGTAAACCCCTTGTTTCGTTTTGTGGCGACGTATGCGCTCTGGCATTGACGGTTCGCCGCAACTATCGGCGGCTACCGCGCAGGACGAGTCCGAGCAGGAATCCGGCCGCCGCCGAAATAAGCAGCGCCTGACCCGGATTCTGACGTGCGTACTGCTTGGCATCTTCCGTCACTTGCTTCACGTCAACATTCTGTAAATCTTTCAACTTGTCTCCGGCGGTCGAGAGTTTGTCAGACATGTAATCTTTGGCCGAGGTGGCGGCGTCGGATATCTTTTGTCCGTACTGTTGAGCTTGCGCGGCCATGCCCTGACCGGCGGCCGCTTTGCCTCCGCCCGGCGTTGGCGCGCTGGTGCTGCGCGTCATGCCCGTGTCGCCGCCGCTCATGCCGCTACCGCCGCCCGTGCTGCCCGTTGAACCTGTTGTTCCGGTAGTCGAAGTGCTTCTCGAAGTGTCGCGCGTGGTGCCCGCATCGGTCGCGCCAGTACCAGCGCCGCCCGTCCCGGCCTGCGAGCCTCTGTTAGCTCCCGTGGTGTTCATCGGATCGTCATTTCTGTTTTGTGACATCTGTTCTTCTCCTTAAAATGTAAGCTGCCTGAACAGCGAAAGGGAACGAAGCGTATCGAAACGCTTACAAAAACCATATCGCATAGCGGTGCGGAGACATTCCGAGCAAACAACGTGCCGACGACGTATGAGGCAAGAGATCGCCACGAAAGCCGCGACTTTGCTTCCACGCCCTCACACCTGCCGAATTCCGAGGTTAATTGCTTTGTTGTGAAAAGATACGCCGCCCTTCGCTTAAAAGCAAGATCAGTACAGAAGAATTTTACGCGAGCGCCCCGCACAGCTTGCCCCCCGGTCGAAGTTATGGTAAGTAAGTACTTACTTCACGAGGATGAACGGAAGAACTTTAATCATCAAGATGCCGAAACAAATGCAAGTGACTGAACAAGGCGCAGGGGCGACGGCGGCCGGGCGCATGGCCGGAGGCGAGCGCCGCGAACAGATCGTGCGCGTCGCCATGCGACTTTTTTCGGAGCGCGGTTTTCGCGGCACGACGACGAAGGAGATCGCCCGCGCCGCGAGCGTCTCTGAGGCGATAATCTTCCGCCATTTCGCCACGAAAGAAGAATTATATGCGGCAATTCTCGACATGAAAGCTTGCGCGGGAAATATGTCGCAGTTGCGCGAGACGTTTGCCGAGTCGGTCAAGCGCGGGGATGACCGCGCGGTGTTTGAATCGGTGGCGCTGACGATGTTGCAGCATCACGAAGAGGATGCGGAGTTTTTGCGCCTCCTGCTTTATTCGGCGCTCGAAGGTCACGAGTTGTTCAAGATGTTTTGGGAGCGCAACGTCCGCGAGTTGTCGGATTTTCTGCGCAACTATGTGCGCGAGCGGCAGAAGGCGGGGGCGCTGCGCGAGATGGAGCCGCGCCTCGTCGGGCGCGCTTTCGCAGGGATGATTCTCCATCAGTCGTTATCAAACAATCTGTTTGATAAATCTCGCAGCCTGCTCGACATCTCGAACGAACGCGCGGCTCGCGAGTTTACGAAAATTCTGCTGCACGGCACGTCCACCAAACCGCCGCCGGAAGCAGACGCGAAGAAGCGTAACGAAACGGCGACACGAAAACGATAAATTCTCTCTTAAATAAAACGGCAATGATTCAACGATCCAAACAAGGCGCATATTTTTTAGTTCTTGCTTGTCTCATAACTTTTCTGCTGACGGCGACGGGTTGCAGCGGTTCAGGGGCGAAGGCGAAAAACGACAACGCGAAGGCGAGTCCGACTCCGCCGCAAGCCGTGGACGTGACGACCGCGCCCGCCATCTTGCGGCAACTGCCGCGCTTCATTGAGGCGACGGGCAGCCTCGCCGCCGACGAACAAACCGATCTCGCTCCGCAGGTGGCGGGGCGCGTCGTCGCGGTCGCGGTTGAACTCGGCAGCTACGTGCAACGCGGTCAAGTGGTCGTGCGCCTCGATAGCTCCGACGCGCAGCTTCGACTTCAACAAGCGCAGGCGCAAGTCGAACAAGCGCAAGCCGGAGTGCGGCAGGCGGAGGCGCGCATCGGCTTGCGTTCAGGACAAGCGTTTGATCCAACGCGCGTTGCGGAAGTCGGCGCGTCGCGCGCGGCGCTCGAACTCGCCGAGAAGCAACTGCGCCGCTACGAACGCCTCGTCGAGACGGGCGACGTTTCGCGCTCGGCTTACGATCAACAAAAAGCGCAACGCGATCAACTCCGCGAGCAATATCAGGCGGCCGTGCAGGCCGCGCGACAAAACTACGCGGGCGTGCAGACAGCGCGCGCGGCCGTTGACGCCGCGCGCACGCAGGTTGATCAAGCGCGCAAAGCGATCAACGATGCGACGGTTGTCTCTCCGATGAGCGGTTACGTGGCGGATCGTCCGGCGGATGTCGGCGAATACGTCACGTCGTCGTCGAAGGTGGCGACCATCGTGCGCACGAACCCGATGCGCGTTCGCATCAACGTGCCCGAACAATCCATCGGGCAGATCGCGCCCGGTCAAAGCGTTTCGGCGGCGACGAGCGCCTACCCTGATCGCTCCTTCGGCGGGCGCGTTGATCGCATTTCGCCCGGACTCGATCCGACTTCGCGCACACTCGTCGTCGAAGCCGTGATCGAAAACCCTGATGGCGCGCTCAAACCCGGACAGTTTGCCACCGTGCGTATTTTGCAACCGACATCTGAACCCGCTGTGTTAGTTCCGGCGCGCGCCGTGACGGGCACGGGCGTTTCGGGAGCGGAATCGCGCCGCGTCTTCGTTATCCGTGACGGTCGCGCCGAAGAGCGCGTCGTGCAGACGGGTCAGATGGAAGGCGATCTCATCGAAATTAGAAGCGGCGTGCGAGCCGACGAACTTGTAGCGACAAGCAACCTCGAAGCATTGAGAGACGGCGCGCAAGTGCGCCAGTGAAGAGGATTTTAGATTTACGATTGCCGATTTTTGATTTGTCATTTTGTGCTCTTGAATTTCAAATTTCAGATTCAACATCGCAAGAGCGGTTAAATCAAAAATCGCAAATCAAAAATTAAAACGTCATGCAGAAGTTAGCTGAAATTTGTATTCGTCGTCCTGTGTTTGCGACGATGTTGATTTTGTCTTTGACGGTCGTCGGACTCTTCTCGTTCTTCACTTTGGGCGTTGATCTGTTTCCGAAGATCGACTTCCCGACGATCACCGTGACGGTCGTCAACCCCGGATCATCACCGCAGGAAGTTGAAACCGAGATCACGGATCGCGTCGAGTCGGCCGTCAACACTATTAGCGGCATTGACGAACTGCGTTCAACTTCAATCGAAGGCGTAAGCCAAGTCTTTATCACCTTCCTGCTCGACAAAGACGCGGACATCGCGGCGCAGGAGGTGCGCGATAAAGTAAACCTGATCATCCCCGATCTACCTGAAACGTCCGAGGCGCCCGTGATCCAAAAGCTCGACACGGACGCTGCGCCCGTCCTTCGCATCGC
>Ga0136614_10002123_pt1 | contig 12178 bp, 11 predicted proteins | sample AntDrymUQ2792106_2_FD_106643 | JGI IMG/M metagenome (GOLD analysis project Ga0136614, IMG submission 106643) | Polar desert sand microbial communities from Dry Valleys, Antarctica - metaG UQ279 (21.06) | ecosystem: Environmental > Terrestrial > Soil > Desert | place: Antarctica: Dry Valley...
GAGAACTTCGACAACGCGGCGGCGGTGCTCTCGAGCCAGGGTCAGCTCGGCGGTGTCTCGCAGTGGACCGTCACGTTCCAGCTTGACGACGACGGCGCCGAACGGTTCGCCGAGGCGACCACGCAGTCTGTCGGCTCCCCTCCTCCCACCGACCAGATCGCGATCATCGTCGACCGGGTGGTGATCTCGTCACCGACCGTGCAGTCCCCGATCACAGGTGGCTCCGGGGAGATCACCGGTGGCTTCTCCGAAACAGAGGCGAAGGACCTCGCGACCCAGTTGAACGCGGGCGCACTCCCGGTCGAGCTCACCCGTCAATCGGTGCGAACGGTGAGCCCCACGCTCGGTGAGGAGTCGCTCCGCCAGGGGATCATCGCCGGGATCGCCGGCCTGGTGCTCCTCTTCCTCTACCTCCTCTTCTACTACCGGTTGCTCGGGGTGGTCGCGTGGCTCGGCATGACGATCTGGGCGGTCTTGGCCGTGGGGCTGATCTCGATCGCGGGCGACCAGTTCGGCTACGCGCTCTCGCTCTCGGGGGTCGCCGGCCTCGTGATCTCACTCGGCGTCACGGCCGACTCCTACATCGTCTTCTTCGAGCGGCTGAAGGACGAGGTCCGCTCGGGCAAGTCGGCACGCGCCGCCGTGCAGCCGGCCTTCGCGCGCGCGTACAAGACGATCGTCGCCGCCGACATAGTGGCGGTCCTCGCTGCGGTCGTGCTGTATCTCACGGCGGTGAGCTCCGTGCGGGGGTTCGCGCTGACCCTCGGCGTGGCCACCCTGCTCGACCTGTTCGTCGTGTACTTCTTCAAGCGGCCGACCGTCTTCCTGATCGCCAAGAACCCGCGGCTCGTGGGGCTGCGAGGTTTCGGCCTGACGAGCGGTGTGGCGGGCGAGGTCACCACTGAGGGGGCCGGCCTGTGAACCTCCAACACGCGGTCGACACGTACCGTGGCCACACGATCCCTCACATCCGATGGGTCGAGCATCGCAATCGCTGGTTCGCCATCTCGGGGATCCTGATCCTGCTCTCCCTCGGCGGGCTCTTGTTCCGGGAGCTGAACTTCTCGATCGACTTCGAGGGGGGCGCTCGGATCACGTACACGTTCGCGAGGCCGGTGAGCGTCGAGGGGGTCCAGGCAACGCTCGAGGAGAATGGGATCGGCGACGCGGAGGTCCAGATCGTGAACGGCGAGGCGATCTCGATCAGGACGCCTTCGCTCACGGGTGAGGGTGTGAGCGACGCGGAGACGATCCGGTCAGCTCTCGCGGAACAGGCCGGCATCGAGGCGGTCGACGTGAACATCGAGGACGTCGGGCCCACATGGGGCGGGGAGATCTCCCGCAAGGCGGCGCTCGGGCTCGTGATCGTCCTTGCGGCGATCACCGCGTACATCGCCCTCCGTTTCGAGCTGAAGATGGCGATCGGCGCGATCATCGCCTTGATCCACGATGTCTTGATCACGATCGGCGTGTACGCGCTCAGCGGACGAGAGGTCACGCCGGAGACCGTGATCGCCGTGCTGACGATCCTCGGGTTCTCGCTCTACGACACGGTCGTGATCTACGACAAGATCAAGGAGAACCTCGAGACGCAGTCCCTGGTCGCTCGATTGGGCTCCGACGGCGTGATCGACCTGTCGCTGAACCAGGTGTTGATGCGTTCGGTCAACACGTCGTTGGTCGTGCTGCTGCCGATCCTCTCGCTGCTGCTGTTCGGAGGCGACACGCTGAAGGACTTCGCGTTCGCGATGTTCGTCGGAGTCGCGATCGGCGTCTACTCATCGGTGTGTCTGGCGGCCCCGCTCCTGGCGGTGCTGAAGCGCCGCGAGGTGCGCTTCCGCCAGCTGGAACAGAGGCTCTCGGATCGGGACCGGGTCGTAGGGCGCCGCGGGGCGACCACATCTCCGGTGGTCCCCACCGCGTCGACAGGAGAGGCGGCCGCCGCTCGCGCGACCGCCCGGGCCGGCACCGTCGCACGGCCTCAGTCGAGATCGAAGCGCCGGAAGCCGCCGGCCAAGCGCAAGCGGAGGTGAGGCCGTGGAGATCGAGCAGATCAAGGCCCTGATCCGGGACGTCCCCGACTTCCCCGAGCCCGGCATCGTGTTCAAGGACATCACGCCGGTGCTCGCCCATCCCGACGCGATGTCGACGATCATCGACCTGATCGTCGTGCACTTCGGCAGAGGGACCGTCGACAAGGTCGTCGGGATCGAGGCGCGCGGGTTCATCCTGGCCGCTCCGGTCGCCTATCACTTCAACGCGGGCTTCGTGCCGATCCGTAAAGCGGGCAAGCTCCCCTGGGAGACGGAGTCGGAGGAGTACGAGCTGGAGTACGGCACCGCGACGATCGAGCTGCACAAAGACGCGATCGAGCAAGGGGAGCGGGTGCTGATCGTGGACGACGTCCTCGCGACCGGGGGAACGGCGAAGGCCGCTGCATCGCTCGTCGAGCGCTGCGGCGGTGTCATCCGAGGGATCGCCTGCCTGATCGAGCTCGAGTTCCTGAAAGGCCGCGAGAAGCTCCCCGACTACGAGCTCCATACGTTCATCCACTACTAGGCGCGGCGGCGACCCGGTGAGCTCCCCACGGCGATCTGGATGACGGTCTCCCCTACACTTTCGGGTAGGAGGCGAGCGTGGACACCACCGGGCGTGACGTGCGGGTCGAGCAAGAGTCGCAGCCGGTCACGCCCGAGCGGGGCCGGCGCCTTCCCGGGATCCCTCGCCCTCGCCTCCGGCGCACCGACGGCGGCCCACCGGACCGCCTCGCCCCGGTGCTGAAGAAGGTTCGCTCGTATAACCCCAAAGCCGACACCAAGCTGCTGGAGCGTGCCTACCGTTTCGCCGAGGATGCGCACGAGGGGCAGCGCCGCCTCTCGGGTGAGCCCTACGTCGAGCACCCCGTTGCAGTGACGGGGATCCTCGCCGACCTCAGGCTCGACACCACGACCCTCACGGCGGCCCTCCTGCACGACACCGTCGAGGACACCACGGTCGGGCTTGGGGACATCGAGGAGGGGTTCGGCAACGAGGTCGCTCGGATCGTCGACGGGCTCACCAAGCTCGACAAGCTGGAGTTCCGGAGTGGCGAGCTCGCGCAGGCGGAGAACGTCCGCAAGATGATCGTCGCGATGGCGGGCGACATCCGGGTCCTCCTCGTCAAGCTCGCAGATCGCCTCCACAACATGCGGACACTCGCGCCGCTCAGCGAGGAGCGTCGCCACAAGATCGCGAACGAGACCCTCGAGATCCACGCCCCACTCGCGGACCGCCTCGGTGTCCAGGAGCTCAAGTGGGAGCTCGAAGACCTCGCGTTCAAGACGCTCAACCCCGGTCCCTACCGGGAGATCGCCAACCTCGTCGAGACGCGAAGAGGGGAACGCCAGAAGCTCCTCGAGCTGGTCAAGAGCGACCTGCGCGGCAAGCTGAAGGAGCTCGGTGTGAAGGCCGAGGTCGAGGGTCGTCCGAAACACCTGTACTCGATCTACGAGAAGATGGTGATCCGCGGCAAGGAGTTCAACGAGATCCACGACCTCGTCGGCCTCCGCGTCCTCGTTCCGTCCCTCCGAGACTGCTACGGCGCGCTCGGCGCCGTCCACGCGCTCTGGAAACCGGTCCCCGGCCGGTTCAAGGACTACGTCGCGATGCCCAAGTCGAACATGTACCAGTCGCTGCACACGACGGTGGTCGGGCCGAAGGGTATCCCGCTGGAGATCCAGATCCGGACGCAGGACATGCACCGAACCGCCCGCTTCGGGATCGCCGCGCACTGGCGCTACAAGGAGGGCAGCAAGTCCTCGAAGGAAGCGCAGGACATGGCGTGGCTGGGGCAGATGATGGACTGGCTGAAGGAGATGGCCGATCCGCAGGAGTTCATGGAGGGACTGCGGATAGACCTCTCCGGTGGGCGTGTCTTCTGCTTCACTCCGAAGGGCGACGTGCAGAACCTGCCGCAAGGCGCGACGCCCGTGGACTTCGCGTACTCGATCCACACGGAGGTCGGGCATCGCACGGTCGGCGCCAAGGTGAACGGGAAGCTCGTGCCGCTCGACTACGAGCTCCGCACGGGCGACACGGTCGACATCCTCACGTCGAAGGCGCAGGGCGAAGGCCCCAGTCAGGACTGGCTCCAGTTCGTACAGACGCCGCGTGCGAGAACGAAGATCCGCCAGTGGTTCAACCGTGGCCGGCGCGAGGATGCGATGGAGTCCGGTCGCGACGCGGTGAAGGCGTTCGTCCGCAAGCAGGACCAGGCCTTCAAGCGGCTGGCGACGGAGGCGACGCTCAGGCGCGTGGCCGAGGACCTCACCTACCCCGACCTGGAGGCGCTCTACGTCGCCGTGGGGGAGGGGCACGTCTCGCCGCAGTCGATCGTGGCGCGGATGTCGCGACTGGTCTCCGGCACGCCCGACGAGGACGTCACCGAGGTGCCGCTCGCCCGCCCCGTCAAGATCGGAAAGCAGGACATCTCCAAGGGCATCGTCGTGAAGGGTCTCGGCGACGTGTGGGTGAAGCTCGGGCGATGCTGCACGCCGGTGCCAGGCGATGCCATCGTGGGGTTCGTTTCACGCGGACAGGGGGTCTCGGTGCACCGCGACACCTGTCCGAATCTGCGGACCCTCCAGCGGCGCGAACCCGAGCGGATCATCGAGGTGGACTGGGCCGAGGGCAAGCCGACGTCGTTCTCCGTCGCGATCCAGGTGGAGGCGCTCGACCGGACGCGGCTGCTCTCCGATGTGGCGACCGTTCTTTCCGACAGCCACGTGAACATCCTCGCGGCCACGTCCAGCACCGGGCGGGATCGGATCACGCGCCTGCGGTTCACGTTCGAGATGGCCGACGTGGCGCATCTGTCGTCGCTGCTGGGGGCGGTCAAGCGCGTGGAGAGCGTCTACGACGCCTACCGCGTCGTCCCGAGCTGATCCGATGACCGCCCGGGGTGACTGGGTCGGGTACTACGACGAGCAGGGCGTCGCGCGAGAGCCCCGCGAGCTCCTGCTCGATGTCCTGTCGAGGTTCGAGCGCGAAGGCTTTGCGGGCACGGCGATCGACCTCGGATGCGGGCAGGGCTTCGAGTCGGCCGAGCTCCTCCGCCGAGGATGGCACGTCGTCGCGATCGATGCAGAGGAGGAAGGGGTCCGGCGCCTGCGGGAGCGCGAGAGCGACGCCGCGTCGCGGCTGCGGACGGTGGTGTCGCGGATGGAGGACGCCGAGTTCCCGTCGGCCGATCTCGTCCACGCGAGCTACAGCCTGCCCTTCTGTCCACCGGCCGCGTTCCCGAGGCTGTGGGACCGGATCCGCTCCTCGCTGCGCCCCGGCGGTCGGTTCGTGGGCGAGCTCTTCGGCGATCGGGACACCTGGGCGTCGACAGAGTCCGACATGACGTTCGTCGACGAGGTCCGGGCGCGGGCGTTGTTCGATGGGCTCGAGCTGGAGTCCTTCGTCGAGGAGGAGGAGGACAGCGAGGGTTGGGACGAGCCGAAGCATTGGCACGTCTTCCACGCGATCGCACGGCGACCGGATCTGCGATGAGGATCGTCCTGCAACGGGTGTTGCGTGCATCGGTGACGGTGGACGGCGAGCGCGTCTCGGAGATCGGGCGCGGGTACCTGCTCCTCGTGGGTGTCGGGCGTGGCGATCCGCCCGAGGAGCCCGGGCGGCTGGCGGAGAAGATCCTGAACCTGCGGCTGTTCGCGGACCACGAGGGCAAGACCAACCTGCCCCTCGCGGGCGTCGACGGCGAGATCCTCGTGGTCTCGCAATTCACCCTCTACGCGGATCTGCGGAAGGGCCGGCGCCCGTCATGGGATGAGGCGGAGGAGCCGGAGATCGCGGCCCAACGCGTCGAGGCGCTGGCGGAGGCCCTCGAGGCGCACGGCGCACGCGTGGAGCGGGGGGTGTTCGGAGCGGTCATGGACGTCGACCTGCTGAACGACGGACCGTTCACCCTGGTCCTGGACGGCTCCTCGCTCAGCCTGGAGTAGGGCGCCCGTTCCGTTCGGTCGGATCGACGGCGCAGGCTCGCTCGCCCAGCCGCCGGCCGAGCGTGTCCCGGTGGCGCGCCACCCACCGGTAGAACCGGTCGGTCGATCGGGGGAACGCGTCCGCGAGGAACGCGACGGGCGCCCCGGCGGTAAGGAGCCGAGCCAACGGGGCGGTCGCCGCGCCGCCCGAGTACCGGCGCCCGTCGGGCGTGATCAGGTGCCAGGACGCGAGCCGGTCTCGCTCGCTGAGGTCGGCGAGCACCCTGGTTCCTTCCTCGCTCTGGATGGGTGCCGCTCGCAGCCGGCCGCTGCGATCCCAGCGCAGCAGCCGGTCGAGCGACCAACGGCAGAAGCCGCAGTCATCGTCGTAGAGGACGAGGTGTCGGTCCATGCTCTCAGCGTACGGCCGCGGCCCGCCGTCAGGGGTCGCCCGGTACGATGCCGCGGATGTATCTCGAGGTTTTCGATCGGAACCCGTTCGGCACGAACTGCTGGCTGCTCGCCGCCGACGGCAGCGGAGACGCCGTGGTCGTCGATCCCGGTTTCGAGCCGGAGGCGATCAATTCGCTCCTCGAGCGCGCGAGGAAGCGTCCGGCCGCGGTCCTGCTGACACACGCGCACGTTGACCACGCCTACGCCGCAGGCGATTTCGCAGGGGACGATGTGCCGGTTTTCATCCATCAGGACGACGCCGTGGCGTTCGACGACATCGAGGCGTGGAAACCGGGCTTCGACAATCCGCTCGAGCCGGTGAAGGACCTCCGGAGGCTCGCCGGCGGGGACGAGCTGTCGTTCGCAGGGTTCTCGATCCAGGTTGAGCACACGCCGGGACACACACCCGGTCATTGCTGCTTCGTGACCGACGCCACCCTGATCGCGGGCGACCTCGTCTTCGCCGGGTCGATCGGTCGATCGGACTTCCCGAACTCGTCGTCTCGTGCCATGCGCGGGAGCCTCCGGTGGTTCCTCACCCTGGACGATGCGACCGAGGTCCTCCCGGGGCACGGCTCGCGCACGACCGTCGGACGGGAGCGCGCGTCGAACCCGTTCCTGGTGGATCTCGACTGATGGATCTCCGGCCACCCCGAGGGGCGCTCGACCTCCTTCCGCCGCAGGGGAGCCGGATGCGCGCGCTCTACGACCGCGCGGCCGAACTCGCGCGCCTCTACGGCTACCGGTACGTGGAGACGCCGGTGTTCGAGGCGACGGAGCTCTTCGCCCGAACCTCGGGGGAGAGCAGCGACGTGGTGACCAAGGAGATGTACACGTTCGAGGATCGTCGGGGACGCTCGCTCACGCTCCGCCCGGAAGGCACCGCGCCGGTGATGCGCGCGTACCTGGCGGAGATGCAGGAGCAGCCCTCGCCGTTCAAGGCGTACTACCTGACGCGCATGTATCGATACGCGCGTCCGCAGGAAGGGCGCTACCGCGAGCATCGGCAGTTCGGGATCGAGGTGTTCGGGACGGAAGATCCGGGAGCGGATGTGGAGGTGATCGCGATCGGCGACGCCTTCCTGCGAGGCCTCGGGCTCACGCGGATCGAGTTGCAGCTGAACTCGATCGGCGACGAGGTCTGCCGGCCGGCGTATCGCGACGAGCTGATCGGGTTCTTCCGGGCGAACCAGGATCGGTTGACCGACGAGCATCGCGATCGTTTCGAGGACAACCCGCTCCGGGTCCTCGATTGCAAAGACGACGCCTGCCGCGCGGTCGCGAAGGAAGCTCCGAAGATCATCGACCGACTGTGCGACCCGTGTCGCGCGCACTTCGACGGCGTCCAGGCGGCGCTGAAGGACGCCGGGCTCTCGTGGGTGCTGAAGCCCACCCTGGTCCGGGGGTTGGACTTCTACACCCGTACCGCGTTCGAGTTCGTGAGTCCCGGTCTGTCGCCGCAGCAGTCGACGCTGTTCGGAGGAGGCCGCTACGACGGGCTGGCGGAGGTGCTCGGCGGCCCGCACGTGCCCGGCGTCGGATTCGGGATGGGACTGGAGCGGGTGCTGATGGCGATCGAGCAGGAAGGCCTCCAGCCGCCCGAGGAGCCGATGCTCACCGCGTTCTTGGTCGGGGTCGGCGAGGCCGGTCGTGCCCGGGCGCTCGAGCTGGTGCGGGAGCTCCGCGTGGTCGGCGTCGCCTCGGACACCGCGTTCGAGGACCGGCCGCTCAAGGCGCAGCTCAAGATGGCAGACCGCGCCGGCGCCGCGTATGCGGTGATCATCGGGGAACGGGAGCTCGAGGCCGGCACCGTCACCCTCCGGCGGCTCGAGGACGGGCAGCAGGAGGACGTGGCGGCGGGCGCGCTCGCCGAGACCCTCGTGACGAGGGCGACGGGAGAGGCGGGAGCCGGATGAGCGAGAGCCTCTATCGGACGGCGATGCGGACCCACGCCTGTGGGGAGCTGACCGCCGAGCAGGTGGACGCCGCCGTGGTCCTCTGCGGCTGGGTCGCCAGCCGTAGGGACCACGGCGGCGTCACGTTCATCGACCTTCGCGACCGCGAAGGCATCGTCCAGGTCGTGTTCCACCCCGAGGAGGCGGCGGACGCACACGCCGCCGCCCAACGGCTCGGATCCGAGGACGTGGTGAGGGTCGAAGGCACCGTCCGCACACGCCCCCAGGGGATGGCGAACCCACAGCTCCCCACGGGCCAGGTCGAGATCGCCGCCTCGTCGCTGGAGGTGCTCACGGAGGCGGAGACGCCCCCGTTCCCGATCGAGGATCGGATCGAGTCCGGGGAGGAGCTCCGCCTCCGCTACCGCTACCTCGATCTGCGCCGTCCCGAGATGACCGCGATCCTCCGCACCCGGCATCGGGTGAACGCGATCACGCGCGACCACATGGAGTCCCTGGGCTTCCTCGAGGTCGAGACGCCGATGCTCACGCGCTCGACGCCCGAGGGTGCCCGCGACTTCCTCGTGCCCTCTCGGCTGTGGCCGGGCAGCTTCTACGCGCTCCCGCAGTCGCCGCAGCAGCTGAAGCAGCTCCTGATGATCGCGGGCCAGGATCGGTACTACCAGATCGTTCGGTGCCTCCGCGACGAGGCGCCGCGCGCCGACCGGAGCTTCGAGTTCACCCAGCTCGACGTCGAGATGTCGTTCGTCGACCAGGAGGACGTCTTCGCGGTCATCGAGCCTCTCTACGCCCGATACGTCCGGGAGATCCACGGCGTCGAGGTGCCCACCCCGTTCCCACGTATCCCGTACGACGAGATGCTCGAGCGGTTCGGGACCGACAAACCCGACCTCCGCTACGGGATGGAGCTGGCCGATCTCCGTGCGATCTTCGAGGGGACGGGTTTCAACGCGTTCGCATCCGTCCTGTCGACCGATGACGGCGCGATCAAGGGTCTCGCCGCGCCCGGGGGAGGGCAGCTCTCGCGCAAGGAGCTCGACCAGCTCGTCCAGGATGCCAGGGGACGCGGCGCCGCGGGACTCGTGTGGATGGTCGTCGAGGCCGACGGCGTCCGCTCACCGGTGGAGAAGCATCTCTCGAAGGAGGAGATCGACGAGGTCCTGCGAGCGACCGGCGCCTCCGAAGGTGACCTCGTGTGCATCGTGGCCGATCAGATCGGCCGGGTGCACGTCGCGCTCGACGGACTCCGCCGGCACCTGGCCGACCGGCTGGGGCTGATCCCCGTGGGTGAATGGCGGTACGTCTGGTACACGGATCCTCCTCTGTTCGACTGGAGCGACGAGGAGGGCAAATGGGTCGCGAATCACCATCCGTTCTCGGCCCCTTCGACCGACGACCTCGATCCGAAGACCGCGAAGGCGAAGGCGTACGACCTCGTCCTGAACGGTTTCGAGGTCGGTGGCGGCAGCATCCGGATCCACCGGCCCGAGATCCAGCGGAAGGTGTTCGAGGTCCTGGGCTTGTCCGAGCCGGAGATCGAGGAGAAGTTCGGTCATCTGATCCGGGCGTTCCGCTTCGGCGCCCCGCCGCATGGAGGGATCGCGATGGGTCTCGACCGGATCGTGATGCTGATGGCCGGCAAGGATGCGATCCGAGACGTCACGGCGTTCCCGAAGGCTCAGTCCGGTGCCGACCCGCTGACGGGCGCGCCCGCACCCGTCGACGAGACTCAGCTGAGGGAGCTCGGGATCCAGGTGATCGTGCAGCCGGCCGCGGAAGAGCGAGGCACGACGGAGTGAGCGTGGCGACCCTGAATGGCGACGACGTCCAGCTCCTCACCGGGAAGAACTTCGCCCACTTCGCCTCGATCCGCCCTGACGGGACACCTCACGTCACCGTCGTCTGGATCGACGCTGCCGACGGCTTCGTGCTCGTGAACACCGCTGTCGGCCGGGTCAAGGACCGCTACGTCCGCCGCGATCCGCGCGTGGCCATCACCCTGCACGACGGGCAAGACCCGTATCGCTGGCTGCGGGTCGACGGGATCGTCGCGGAGTTCGTCACGGGCTCCGAGGCGGACGCGCACATCGATGCCCTCAACCGGCGGTATCACGACGGCGAGGCGTGGACGTACACGCCGGGGCAGGAACGAGTCATCTACCGGATCAGGCCCCAGAGGCTCCTCAGGCGCTACGACGGGTGACCGAAACAAGAGATCGATCGAGGTATCGCAGGATCCCCTCTCCGTGCTGCGGAGCCTCCCCTCGGGAACGATCCCTGGACTGCGATCGGGGGACGAACTGAGTCGGCTCGGATATCCGAAGGGCGAGCCGTCCTACCTGAGGGTCCTCGTCGAACGCGGTGGGAGGGCTCTGGAGATCATCGTGTTCGAGATCCAGGACGCTCAGTGGTTCTACACGGGCCACCAAGCGAGCTGCGACCCTCTCTCTTAGGCAGGTGGGGGGAGGTGGCGCGCGCACGACCAACTTCCGGACTAGGTCTCTGGTCGCTTCCTCCCCACAACCGAAGCGCCTATCATCAGCACCTCGGCTTTGACGGGGCTGAGACTCGGTCGTCGGAAAGGAATCCCTCCCATATATGGATCGACCTCTTGCGACGCGGATGCGCCCGCGCGATTTCAAGGAGTTCGTGGGGCACCACCATCTGCTCGGAGAAGGGAAGCCCCTTACGAAGCTGATCGACGGTGGGCACCTGCCCTCCACGATCCTGTGGGGTCCCCCGGGCACCGGGAAGACCACCCTGGCCCACCTGCTCGCGGTGGCGGTCGGCGCCGACTTCCAGCAGCTCTCCGCGGTGAGCTCGGGTGTCTCGGACGCTCGCCGGGTGATGGACCATTCGAAGACGACGCTCTTCCGGACGGTCCTGTTCGTGGACGAGGTCCATCGTTGGAACAAGGCGCAGCAGGAGATCCTCCTGCCCGCGATCGAGGACGGCTCGATCACCTTGATCGGCGCGACCACCGAGAACCCGTACCACAGCCTCGTCAGCCCGCTGATCTCCAGATGTCTCCTCCTCCGTCTCGAACCTCTCGAGGCGAAGGAGATCAGAAGCCTGTTGGAGCTCGCGGTCGTCGATGCCGAGCGAGGGATGGGCACGCTCGGCGTGTCGCTCACCCCCGACGCGCTCGACCATCTCGTCGAGCTGTCGGCAGGTGATGCTCGCGCCGCGCTCACCGCCCTCGAAGCCGCCGTCCTGCTCGCCGACGCGGGCGAGACCGTGATCGACGGAGCGCGAGTTGCCGACGCCGTGCAGAAGCGCATCGTCGCCTACGACCGCGGCGACAACCATTTCGACGTCGTCTCGGCCTTCATCAAGAGCATGCGTGGCTCGGACCCGGATGCGGCGCTGTTCTGGTTCGGCAGGATGATCCATGCGGGCGAGGACCCGCGATTCATCGTCCGACGGATGGTGATCTTCGCCTCCGAGGACGTCGGGCTGGCCGACCCCCGCGCGCTGTCGGTCGCCGTGGCGGCCGCGCAGGCTCTCGAGCACGTCGGCATGCCGGAGGCGCGTTTCAACCTCGCGGAGGCGGCGTTGTATCTCGCTCGGGCTCCGAAGTCGAACTCGGTGACCGACGCCCTGGACAAGGCGATGGTCGACGCCGACTCGACCGACCCCGTCCCGGCACATCTGCGTGACGCGCACTACGCGGGCGCCGCCAAGCTCGGACACGGAGAGGGCTACGAGTATCCCCACGACTTCGAGGGGCACCACGTGGAGCAGCAGTACCGCCCCGAGCGGTTCGACGACGCCGGGTACTACGAGCCGTCCGGCCAGGGCGAAGAGGTCGAAGTCGAGCCGGGGACCGGGGCGCCGATCGAGGAC
>Ga0136614_10002127_pt1 | contig 12172 bp, 11 predicted proteins | sample AntDrymUQ2792106_2_FD_106643 | JGI IMG/M metagenome (GOLD analysis project Ga0136614, IMG submission 106643) | Polar desert sand microbial communities from Dry Valleys, Antarctica - metaG UQ279 (21.06) | ecosystem: Environmental > Terrestrial > Soil > Desert | place: Antarctica: Dry Valley...
CAGCTTGGTCGCCGAGCGGATCAGGATGCCGTCGAACTCGCCGATCCGCTGCTCGAGCTCGCCGTCCTCCCAGTCGACTCCCAGCTCGACGTCGAAGCCCTGAGCGCGCAGGAGGTCGACGCCCGAGTCGCCGATCTTCTCCTTGACGAGAACGCGCGTCGGGTCGTTCACGCGGGAGAGCCGGCCGGGACGCCCGCTTCGAGGAAGACGCGCTGGGCGGCGCCCACGCCGGCGCCGAGCTCGACCTCGTGCCCGAGCTCGCGCAGCGCCATCTCGAGGCCGGCCAGCGCGACCAGGGTGTCGAACGCGCCGTAGTAGCCGCAGTGCGCGATCCGCACGATCTTGCCCTTGAGCTGTCCCTGACCGCCGGCGACCGTGATGCCGAAGCGCTCACGCATCAGCTTCGGGACCTTGGCGCCGTCGATCGCCTCGGGGAGCCGGATCGCCGTCAGGACGTTGGCGCGGTCGTCATCTGGACCGAAGCGCTCGAGCTCCAGCGCCGCCGCCGCCGCGCGTGCGGCGAGCGCGTTCAGCGCATGGCGTGCGAAGACTGCTTCGAGGCCCTCTCGCTCGATCTGTCCGAGCGCCACGTCGAGGCCCATGAACAGGGTCACGGCAGGGGTAAAGGGGCTGTCCGGCGGATCCTTGCGCTGGCCGGCCGCCGCCTTGTTCCAGTCGAAGTAGTAGCGCCGCCCGGGCGACTCGGCGGCGCGCGCGAGGGCGGGCGCCGAAGCGCTCGCGAAGGCGAGCCCGGGCGGGCACATCAGGGCCTTCTGCGAGCCGGCGACGACGACGTCGAGCGCCAGCTCGTCCTGGCGCACCGGCACGGCGCCCAGCGCTGAGACGGCGTCGAGGACGATCAGCGCCCCGTGCGCGTGCGCGACCTCGGCGAGCGCTCCGGCGTCGTTGACGACCCCGGTCGAGCTCTCCGAGAGCGTCGCGAAGACGAGCTCGGCGCCGTCGTTCTCGGCGAGGACGCGCTCGAGGTCGGCGGGATCGACGTTCTGACCCCAGCAAGCGTCGTGAAACGCGACCTCTGCGCCGTAGGCGTCGCCGAGCTCCTGCCAGCGCTCGCCGAACTTGCCGCACGAGGCCACGACCACGCGGTCGCCGGGACGGATCAGGTTCGCTGCCGCCGACTCCATCGCGCCGGTGCCAGACGAGGCGAAGCAGAGGATGTCGTTGTCGGTGCCGAACACGGTCGGCAGGCGCTTCAGGCAGCGCGTGTAGAGCTCGATGAAGGCGGGCGCGCGGTGGTAGAGGACCGGCTCGGCCATCGCTTGCGAGACCTCCGGCGGTACCGGGGTCGGCCCGGCGGCCATCAGGTACTGCTTGATGAAGGCGGGATCGGTCATCGCCGAGCCACGATAGCGAACGCCTGCGTGGCGCCAGCGGTGCCGGGCAGCGCTAGCCGACGAGCGCCGCCGCGGTCCGGGCGAGCGCGCCGAGCGCGCGGATCGCGCTCGAGAAATCGAAGCTGCTGCTGTCGGTCTCGTCGAGCTCGTCGAGGAAGTTCGGGTCAGCCGCCAGCAGGGCGATCCAGCCCGCCGCTGCCAGGACGGACAGCACGGTCGTGACGATTCCGATGATGTAGCCGGCCTGGGCGATGCCGCGGTTCTTCGGCGTCTCGCCCTGGTCGACGGCGTTGCGGCCCTTGCGCCCGAAGACGATGCCGAGGATCGCGAGCGGCAGCGTGATGATGAACAGCAGGCCGACCGAGACGATCAGCAGGCCCAGACCGCAGAGCGACAGGACGAGCGCCGCGATGGCCGCGCCATTGCCCGGCTCGGCCTGTCGCGCGTACGTCTGCGGCGGGGGCCACTGCTGTTGCTGTTGCTGCTGGGTCTGCTGCCAGCCGCCCGGCGGAGGCGGCGGTTGGGCCGGATACTGAGCTGGCGGAGGTTGCGGCTGCTGCGGCGGGGGAGTTGGCTGTTGCGGTGGCTGGCCGGGGATCTGGCCCGGAAGCCCCGAGCCGGCCAGCGGCGGGGTGGCGAGTCCGGGATCGGGTCCGGGCGGCTCCGGCGGGAGCCAGCCCTCGTCCTTGCGTTCTTCCTCGTCCATCAGAAGTCCTGATCGATCCAGGCCATCATCGAGCGCAGCTCCTTGCCCTCGCGCTCGACCTGGTGGTCCTTGCCCTCTTCGCGCATGCGCTGGAAGTTCTCCTGGCCGGCACGGTTCTCGGCGATCCACTCGCGTGCGAACTCGCCCGACTGGATCTCCCCGAGAATCTTCCTCATCGCCTCACGGGTCTCGTCGGTGATCACGCGCTTGCCGCGCGTCAGGTCGCCGTACTCGGCCGTGTTCGAGATCGAGTAGCGCATGCCGGAGATGCCCTTCTCGTACATCAGGTCGACGATCAGCTTGAGCTCGTGCAGGCACTCGAAGTACGCGAGGCGCGGGTCGTAGCCCGCGTCCACGAGCGTCTCGTAGCCCGCGCGGACGAGCTCGGTGACGCCCCCGCAGAGGACGGCCTGCTCGCCGAACAGGTCGGTCTCGGTCTCCTCGCGGAAGCTCGTCTCGATCACGCCCGCACGCGTGCAGCCGATGCCCTTCGCGTACGCGAGCACGAGGTCGCGCGCGTCGCCGGTGGCGTCCTGATGGATGGCGACCAGGCCCGGCACCCCCTGCCCGTCGACGAACTGGCGCCGGACGAGATGCCCTGGCCCCTTCGGTGCGACGAGGGCGACGTCGACCTCGGGCGAAGGCTCGATCTCGTCGAAGTGGATCGTGAAGCCGTGAGCGAACAGCAGCAGGTTCCCCGGCGCGATGCCGTCCTCGATGTCGGACTCCCAGACGCCGGACTGCTTCTCGTCCGGTAGCAGGACCATCACGACGTCCCCGCGGCTGGCGGCGTCGGCGATCGGCAGCACCTCGAGGCCGTCGGCCTTCGCCTTCGCGACTGAGTCGGAGTCCTCACGCAGCCCGACGACGACCTCGACGCCTGAGTCCTTCAAGTTGAGCGCATGCGCATGGCCCTGCGAGCCGTAGCCCAGCACGGCGACGGTCTTGCCGTTCAGCTTGCCGAGATCCGCATCGTCGTCGTAAATCATCGGCGCGGGATGCTAACGGTCCGCGAGCGCGCGCCTGCGGAGCTTCCCGAGCGGGGTGCGCGGGAGCGCCTCGAGCCGCTCGATCCGCTTCGGGACCTCCTGCGGGGCGACGCGCTCGCGCGTGTGAGCGATCAGCTCGTCGTCGGTTGCCGGCTCGGAGAGCACGACGAAGGCGGTCACGGCCTCCCCCCAGTCTGGGTCGGGCACGCCGACGACGCCGACCTCCGCGACGGCTGGATGGTCGGCCAGCGCGCGCTCGACCCGGATCGGGACGACGTTCTCGCCGCCGGTGACGATGACGTCGTCCATGCGGCCTTCGACGTGCAGGCAGCCGTCCGCGTCGAGACGGCCACGGTCGCCGGTGTGGAGCCAGCCGTCGCGGGCCAGTGCACACTCGGCGACCATCGGCCCCTGCACGAGGATCTCGCCGGAGCGTTCGACCCGGATCCGGGCGTCACGCAGCGCTCGGGCGCAACGGTCGCCTGGCTTCGCCGCGGCGATCTGCGAGGCCGTCTCGGTCATCCCGTAGCTCGGAACCGCCGGCAGCCCGATCTCGTCGGCCCAGTCGAGCAGCAGCGGCGGGATCGGCCCGCCGCCGAGCAGCGCGGCGCGCAGGGCGGGCGCTCGCTCGAGGCCGGCCGCGCGGACGCGCTGGAGCATCGTCGCGACGAGCGAGACGATGGTGGCATCGCCGGTCTCGAGCGCGGCCTTGACCCGCTCGGGGGTGAAGCCATCGTGGCTGACGGCTGTCGTGGCGGAGATGACCGAGCGCAGCAGGACCGAAAGCCCCCCGACGTGGAAGAGCGGCAGCGGGGCGAGCCAGCGGTCGCCCGGCTCCACGCCGAGGTTGGCTGCCGATGCCCGCGCAGAGGCGAGGTGGTTCGCGTGCGTGAGCTCGATCCCGACGGGCTCGCCCGTGGTGCCCGAGGTGAAGACGACCGAGTGGACGGAGGCGGGATCGTGGTCGTAGGCGAGCTCGACGTCCTCCTCCTCCCCGGTGGGCGGCTCGTCGACGACCAGCTTCGCGCGTGAGGCCTCGACGAACGGCCGCCGTTCCGCGTCGCCCACACGTGGATCGAGCGGGACGAACGCCGCGCCGAGGCGCGGCAGCGCGTGCAGCAGCTCGACGAAGGCGAGGCCGGCCGGCAACGACGTCGCGACCCGGTTGCCCTCCCCCACCCCGAGCGCCGCCATCCGCCGGGCCGCCCGGTCGGCGGCCGCATCGAGCTCCGCGTAGGTCGCGGTGCCGTCGTCGGCGACAATCGCCGGATGTCCGGGGCGAGCGCCCGCCGCCGCCTTGAGCCAGTCCTCCATGCGCGGCGAGGCTACCGTCCCACTGAGGTGGTGCATGGCAACCGTAGAACAGCACGGTGGCGGCACAACTATCGTTCCCGGCCGGATGGCCACGCCGGAGCAGAGCGCCCGCGAATGGGCCGAAGAGCAGGGCAAGCGTACGATCGAGCCGGCCGCGGACTGGCAGCAGGCGGGCGAGTACGAGGACATCCGCTACGAGACCGCGGACGGGATCGCGAAGATCACGATCGCCCGGCCCGAGGTTCGCAACGCCTTCCGGCCGCAGACCCTGATCGACGTCGCCGACGCACTCGACCGAGCTCGCGAGGACCTCGACGTCGGCGTGATCATCCTCACCGGCGAAGGGTCGCTCGCATTCTGCTCCGGCGGCGACCAGCGCGTGCGCGGCGACGCCGGCTACGTGGCCGAGGACGAGGCGGGCAAGCGGGGCGTCGGGCGCTTCCACGTCACCGACCTCCAGGTCCAGATGCGGCGCACGCCGAAGCCGATCGTCGCGATGGTCGCCGGCTACGCGATCGGCGGCGGCCACGTCCTCCACGTCGTCTGCGACCTGACGATCGCGGCCGACAACGCGCGCTTCGGCCAGACGGGACCGCGGGTGGGGAGCTTCGACGGCGGGTTCGGCGCGAGCGCGCTCGCGGCGCTCGTCGGCCCGAAGAAGGCGAAGGAGATCTGGTTCCTGTGCCGCCAGTACGACGCGGACGAGGCGCTCGCGATGGGCCTCGTCAACACGGTCGTCCCGCTCGAGGCGCTCGAGCGCGAGACGGTCGCGTGGTGCCGGGAGATGCTCGAGCTGTCGCCGTTCTCGCTGCGGCTGCTGAAGGCGAGCTTCAACGCCGCCGAGGACGGCATGGCCGGCATCCAGCAGCTCGCGCACGACGCGAACCTCCTCTTCTACATGTCCGAGGAAGCGCAGGAGGGGCGCGACGCCTACCGCGAGCAGCGCCGCCCCGACTTCGGCAAGTTCCCGAAACGACCGTGAGCACGCTGCGGCTGTGGCTGGTCGCGGCGCGGCCGCGAACGCTGCCCGCGGCGATCGCACCGGTGCTCGTGGGGACGGCGCTGGCCGGCTCCGAGGACGTCTTCCGCCCGCTTGCGTTCGTCGCGGCGCTGGTCGGAAGCGTCTTCATCCAGGTCGGGACCAACCTCTCGAACGACTACTCCGACGCGCGCCGCGGCGCGGACACCGAAGACCGGCTCGGCCCGGTGCGCGTCACCGCCGGTGGGCTGATGCCGCCGCAGACGGTGCTGGTCGGAACCTACGTCGCGTTCGGGATCGCGGTCGCGGCCGGTGCCTACCTGGCCGCCGTCGCCGGCTGGGAGCTGCTGGCGGTAGGCGTCGTCTCGATCCTCGCCGGCGTGCTCTACACCGGCGGCCCGCGGCCGTACGGCTACGCGGGGCTCGGCGAGCTGTTCGTCTTCCTGTTCTTCGGCGTCGTCGCCGTCAGCGGCTCGTACTTCGTTCAGACCGAGCACGTCACCTGGGAGGCGCTCGCGCTGTCGGTGCCGATCGGCCTGCTCGCCGCCGCCATCCTCGTCGTCAACAACGTGCGCGACCACGACACCGACGCTCGCGCCGGCAAGAACACGCTCGCCGTCAAGCTCGGGCGCCCGCGGGCGCGGCGGCTGTTCGCGGCGATGCTCGCGCTCGCGTACGTCGTCCCCGTGGCGATCGTCCTCGCCGGCGGCCTGTCGCCGTGGGTCCTGCTGCCGTTCGTGAGTCTGCCGCTCGTGCCGCCGCTGGTGCGCGCGGTCGGCACGCGCACCGATGGCCCCGCGCTCAACGCCGCGCTGGCCGATACCGGCCGCCTGCTGGCGGTCTTCGCGCTGCTGCTGGGAGGGGGGGTCCTGCTGTCGTGAAGCGGGCGCTGCTGCGGCTGTCGATCCCGCTGCGCGAGCCCTTCGTGACGTCCTCCGGCGTCGTCCTCTCACGCGACTTGCTCGTCCTGCGCGTCGAGGACGGCGATGGCTTCGTCGGCTTCGGCGAGGCGGCACCGTTCGAGCCCTACGACGGCGTGAGCATCGACGAGGCCGCGGCTGCGCTGCGTGCGGGCCTGCCGTCGGGCTCGCCGCCTCAGGCGCGGGCCGCCGCAGAGCTCGCGAAGCTCGACCTCGCCGCGCGGCGCGAAGGACGGGCCGTGGGTCAGCCCGGCGCCGACGCGATCGTCGTCAACCGCACGCTGCCGGCAGGCCCGCCCGAAGAGGCCGCAAAGCGCGCCGTCGACGGGCTCAGGGCCGGCTACTCCTGCTTCAAGCTCAAGGTCGGCCTGCCGGACGACGAGATCCGCGTGGCCGCCGTGCGTGCTGCGATCGGCCCCTGGCCGGCGCTGCGGCTCGACGCCAACGGCGCCTGGTCGGTCGAGGACGCGATCGAAACGATTCAGAGGCTCCGGCGCTATGACCTCCAACTCGTGGAGCAGCCGTGCGAGCGCCTCGACGAGCTCACCGAGGTACGTCGCGCCGTGGACGTGCCGCTGTGCGCCGACGAGCCGATCCGCAGCGCCGACGATGTCCGGATCGCCGCCGGGCTCGATGCCTGCGACATCGTCAACGTGAAGCTTGCCGCCAGCGGCGGCTTCAGCGGCGCACGTGAGGCGCTGCGCGCCGCACGCGAGGAAGGCCTGGGCGCGTTCGTCTCGAGCACGCTCGACGGCCCGTGGGGCATCGCGGCGGCACTGCAGCTGGCGGCCTCTGAGGGCCTCGAGCTCGCCTGCGGCCTCGCTACGCTCGACCTGTTCGAGGCCGAGATCGCGCGCGCCTTGCCGCAGCCCCGCGCCGGCCTGCTCGCCGTGCCCGAGGGCCCCGGGCTGGGCGTCCAGGTCTCAGCGCAGGCGCTCGGCGAGGTGCTCGTCGAGGAAGTGCTCAACTAGAGCGGCGACCGCGGCCGGGCGTTCGAGCTGGGGGGCGTGGCTCGCGCCTGGGACGGACTCGGCGCGACCGTGCGGCGTGAGGGCGGCGACCCGCTCCGCTGCCTCGACATAGCGCTCGTCGCGAGCGCCCGCGATCGCAAGCACGGGTAGCGGCAGCGCCGGTAGTTCGTCCCACACCGGCTCCATCGCCCCCTGCCCGGCGCTGCGCAGCAGCCGCGCGAGTCGGCGCGGATCGTGCGCGAGGCGACCGGGGCGCTGCTCGGCGACGAGTTGCTCCGCCTGGCCCGCGAACACCGGCAGGCGCTCCCAGCGCTCGACGACGCGCTCGATCGGCGCGCGCTCGATCCAGGCCGCAAGCTGCTCGTCGGCCCGCCGGCGCTCGGCCCGCGCCGCGCGATCATCGATCCCTGCGCTCGCCCCGACCAGCACGAGCACGCTGAAGCGCTCCGGGGCGCTCAATGCGGCGTGCAGCGCCAGGCGGCCGCCCATCGAGTAGCCGACGAGGGCGGCGGGACGCCCGCTCGCGGCGCCGGCGAGCTCTGTAAGGCGCCCCTCGAACGTGTCGGTCGCGAAATCGAGGCATTTGCTCGGATAGCGTTCGGGCATGCGCTCCGCCACCGGCCCCCACGCCGCGCCGGGCTGCATGAAGCCCGGGACGAAGATGAGCAGCGAGCCTTCGGACACGCGCTCATGATCCCGATAAACCGGACGTACGCCCCGATTCAGGCCCTGGTCGAGGAGCTGGCGCGCTGCGGGCTCGAGCAGGCGGTCACTTGTCCGGGCTCGCGTGACGCCCCGCTCGCGCTCACGCTCGCCGGCCAGGAAGGGATCACGTGCACCTCGATCCTCGACGAGCGCTCGGCGGGCTTCTTCGCGCTCGGGGCGGCCAAGGCAAGCAGGCGCCCTGTCGCCGTCTGCTGCACCTCGGGCACGGCGGCCGCGAATCTACTGCCCGCCGTCGTCGAAGCGCACGAGGCGGGCGTGCCACTGCTCGTGCTGACCGCCGACCGCCCGCCCGAGCTGCGCGACGTCGGCGCGCGCCAGTCGATCGACCAGCTCGGCCTCTACGGATCGGCCGCGAAATGGTTCGTCGAGGTCGGCAACCACGATCCGGGGCGCGCGGCCGCGATCCACTACCGCGCGCTCGCCTGCCGCGCGTATGCCACTGCGCGCGGCGGCCGGCCGGGTCCCGTGCAGCTCAACTTCCCGCTGCGCGAGCCGCTCGCGCCGCGGCCCGAGGAGCTCGAGGCCGCCGACTGGCAAGGCCGGTCCGACGGGGGCCCCTGGACGTACGTGGAGGAGCCCCCGACCAGGCCCGATCCGCAGTTCGTGTCCAGCCTCGCCGCCGAGATCGCAGGCGAGGCGCACGGCCTGATCGTCTGCGGCGTCGGCACGGGAGATGTGTCAGCCGCGGTCGCACGACTCGCCGCGGCGACCGGCTGGCCCGTGCTTGCGGATCCACTCTCGGGCGTGCGTTGCGGGCCGCACGACCGCTCGCACGTGATCGCCCACTACGACGTGCTGCTACGGGCCGGCGCCTTCGCCGAGCGGCATGTGCCGAGCCGCGTGATCAGGATCGGCGACACGCCGACCTCTCAGCCGCTGCGCGAGCTGCTCGCGGGGGCCGCGCAGATCGTGATCGATCCGCACGCCGCGTGGCACGAGCCGACGCGCGTCGCCGAGCGCCTCGTCGTCGCCTCGCCGGCCGCAACCGCGGGGCTGCTGGCGAGCGAGCTTGAAGGGGCGTCGAGTGCGGACCCCGAATGGCTCGCCGCCTGGCGCGCGGCCGACGCCGTCGTCCCGCCCGCGCTGGTCGAGGCGCCGGCGCGGTTCGAGGGGCGGGTGGCCGCCGCGCTCGTCGAGGCGGCGCCCGACGGTTCGACGGTCTGGGTCAGCTCGTCGATGCCGGTGCGCGACCTCGAGGCGTTCGCCCCGCAGCGCGAGCAGCGCATCCGCTTCCTCGCCAACAGCGGCGCGAACGGGATCGACGGCGTCGTCTCGTCGGCGTTGGGCGCCGCGAGCGCCTCCACCGGGCGCTGCTTCCTGCTCACGGGCGACCTGGCGCTCGTCCACGATGCGAGCGGCCTGCTGGCGTCCGTCCGGCGCGGGCTCGAGCTCACGATCGTGTGCGTCAACAACGGCGGCGGCTCGATCTTCGACTTCCTGCCGCTCGCCGAGCACGCCGACGCCGCCGCCTACGAGGAGCACGTCGCCACACCGTCCGGCGTCGATCTCGAGCGCCTGGCCGCCGTCGCGCAACTCCCTCATTCGCTTGCCGAGACGCCCGAGGAGGTCGCCGATGCCTTGGACGGGCCCGGCCTGGTCGAGTTCCGCAGCGACCGCGCCGAGAACGTGCGCCTGCACGCGGAGCTCGTCGCCTCAGTCGCCGAGCGGCTCGCGGACGGCGAGTGACTCCTCACGCAGGGGCGCGGCGATCGGCTTGGTGGCCGCGTAGACGTCGTCGCGCTCGTCCAACCCGTGCCGTACCCGCGTCGCCTGCGACAGTCCGGCGACGAAGCGATCGCGCTTGACCCCCAGCCCGCCGGCCGCGAGCCGCTGCTCGAGATCGAGGCCGTAGAGGCGGACGTGGTCGGCCTGCCAGTAGGCGGCCTCGCGCTCCTGCGGCGTGCGCACCTCCGGGTCCTCGTAGGTCTGCCCGCGCGAGAGGTCGACCGGGACCATCACGAGCACCGTGCCGCCGGGAGCCAGCACTCGCGCCAGCTCGCGCATCGCGCCGACGTCGTCCTCCACGTGCTCGAGGACGTGGCTGCAGAGAATCAGGTCGAAGGACTCCGGGCGGAACGGCAGCGCGCCGATGTCGGCCGCGACCTCGGCGCGCCCGGGATCGATGTCCGCGCTGATGTAGTCGATCCGGGGCAGCGACCGCAACCGCCGTTCGAGTGAGTACTCGGGCGAGACGTGCAGCAGCCGCGCGTGCCGGGTCCGGACGTCGAGCCGGCGGTCGAGGTAGAGCCACAGCGCCCGCTGGCGCTCGTGCGCGCCGCAACCCGGGCAGATCGCATCCGGGCGATTCCAATCGGGCACGAAGCGCTCCCAGCGGCCCTCGCAGCAGGGACAGACGACGCGGTCGCCGCGATAGCTGTGGCGGACCCTGCGCCGGCGCAGCGCATCGCGGTAGCGAGCCCCGGGCAGGCGCCGGCGGGACGGCTTGTCTCTCGAATCGAGCGTCGGCTTGTCCATGCTTCTCCGGCGGAAATCTAGGCCAGCAGCGGCAGCAGCGCGGCGAGCTTGACCTCGGTCTCGGCGAGCTCCTCGGCCGGCACGGACTCGCGCACGATCCCGTCGCCCGCGTAGAGGTGCGCCACCGCGCCACGCAGCAGCGCGCAGCGCAAGCCGACGCAGAACTCGCCGTCCTCGGCGAGGTCGGTCCAGCCGATCGGGCCCGCGTACCAACCGCGGTCGAGTCCCTCGAGCGCGGGAATCAGTGGCGCCGCGCTCGTCCACGGCTCGCCCCCGACGGCGGGCGTCGGGTGCAGGCGGCCGAGCAACTCGACGGCCGGAAGGGGCTCGGCGAGCTGCGCCCTGATCGGCGTCGCGAGGTGCTGGACGTTCTGGACCTTCACCAGCACCGGGTCCTCGGCGGCCGCGACCCAGACGCTGATCGCGGCGAGCGAGCGCTCGATCCGCCGCGCGACGATCGCCTGCTCCTCGCGGTTCTTCGGGCTAGCGAGCAGCTGCTCGCCGAGGTGGCTGTCGATCGCCGGGTCGGCGCTGCGGCGGGTCGTGCCGGCGAGCGCGACCGTCTGCATGCGCGCTCCGTCGCGTCGCACAAGCAACTCGGGGCTGGCACCCGTGAACGCGAGCTCGGGCGTGCCGACGCAGTAGCAGTAGCACTCCGGGAAGGCCGCGCGCAGCGCGCCGAAGACCGCCCCCGGATCGATCGGCATCGCGGCGTGGACGCGCACTTCGCGCGCGAGCACGACCTTCGTCAACTCGCCGGCGGCGATGCGCTCGACCGCGCGTGCGACTGCACCTTCGTAGTGCGCGGGCGGCGTGGCGGCGTGAACGCGCGGCGCCACGGCGGGGTCGGGGTCGACGAGCGGCAGCGCCTCCGAGCCGAGCGACGCGGCGAGCGCGGCCAGCCGCTCGCCGAGCTGCTCGGGGTCGGCATCGGCGCCGACGAGCGCGTTCAGCGTCATCTCGGTGCTCGCGCCGCGACGGGCGAGCGAGAGCTCGGGCATGACGAGCCGCGCCGGGGCCAGCGAGGACCACTCGGGCGAGCGCCCGCCGTCGTGGGCAAAGGCGAAGCCGCCGACCCAGACCGGTCCGGCAGCCGTCGTTGCGGAGGCCCGCCCCTGCACGTCGCCGTGGACGGCGTCCGCGACGAGCTCGCGCGAGCGCCGAATGATCTCGGCAAAGCGCTCCGGCCCACCGGCTTCGACCAGCGCGGCCGCGCCGAGCCCCGCGAGCGCGAACCCCTCGCGCGCCGGTTGCTCGAGGCAGAACCATTCTCGCTGCCCGCGTGCACCGAAGACGGCGGCCGCGGGATCGACCTCCGTTTCGAGCGTGACCGTCAGGCTCGCCAGCACGGGCCGCCCGTGGCGGCGCGCGCGGTCGGCCGCCTGCCCGACTCTTCCCAATAGAAGCTCCTGCTGAGCGCGGTCGAGCGCGAATAGCCCGCCAGCGTCGGTAGCCACGCTCATCGTCGTGGGGTTACGTCGCGCCTCTACCTCGGGCGACGGCGATTTCGCCAGTTCGAACCATCTCGATCAGCCCGAACGGGCGCACCATCTCCTCGAACGCCTCGATCTTGTCGTCGGTCCCGGTCACTTCGACGGTCACCGCGCGCTTGGAGACGTCGATCACCTTGCCGCGGAAGATGTCGGTGAACTGCATGATCTCGGAGCGCGAGTCGCTGTCGGCGGAGATCTTGAACACCGCGAGCTCGCGCGCGACCGTCTCCTCGGGCTCGAGGTC
>Ga0136614_10002128_pt1 | contig 12169 bp, 12 predicted proteins | sample AntDrymUQ2792106_2_FD_106643 | JGI IMG/M metagenome (GOLD analysis project Ga0136614, IMG submission 106643) | Polar desert sand microbial communities from Dry Valleys, Antarctica - metaG UQ279 (21.06) | ecosystem: Environmental > Terrestrial > Soil > Desert | place: Antarctica: Dry Valley...
CGCTTTGGACGCAGCTCGGCCGCGAGCCGACGCTCGACGAGATCGCCGAGGAGGCCTCGCTCCCGCTGCAACAGGCGCTGGAGGTGCGTGCGGCCGCCCGTGCCTCGACGAGCCTCGACCAGCCGGTCGGCGAGACCGAGGACGCGGTCTTCGGCGATTTCGTGGCGGGCGACGGTCCGCTGCCGGAAGAAGAGGTCGAGGTGTCGCTGCGCAGCCAGGCGCTCAAGGAGGCGCTCCGGGCGCTCTCGGACCGCGAGCGGCAGGTGGTCGTCCTCCGCTACGGGCTCGCCGACGCGGAGCCGAAGACGCTCGAGGAGATCGGGCGCCGGCTCGGCCTCACGCGCGAGCGGGTCCGTCAGCTCGAGGCGACTGCGCTCCAGCGGCTCGCGGTCAACCGCGAGATCGAAGCGCTGCGCGCAGCCTGATACCGGACAACGGCGCGGCGGCGGTGCCGGCGCGCCCTACCATGGAGGCGTGATGAAGGTCACGATCGTCGGGGCGGGGAACATGGGCCGCGGCATCGGCGCGAGATCCGTGGCCGGAGGCAATGACGTCGAGATCGTCGATCGGAACCCGGAGGATGCCCGTGCCCTCGCCGAGGAGCTCGGCGGAGCCGCCACGGCGGTCGAGCCCGGCGCTCCGATCAGCGGCGAGGTCGTCGTGCTCGCTCTCTACTACGGCTCTGTTCCCGAGGCGATCGAGCAGCTCGGCGACCAGCTGGCGGGAAAGGTCGTGGTCGAGATCTCGAACCCGATCGATTTCGACACGATGGACCGGCTGACCGTTCCGGCGGACTCGTCGGCTGCCGAGGAGGCGCAGAAGCTCGTTCCAGGGGGTACCCCCGTCGTGAAGGCCTTCAACACGACCTTCGCGACCACGCTCGGCTCGGGCGAGAAGGACGGAACTCCTCTGGACGTCGTGATCGCCGGTGACGACGACGCCGCGAAGGACAAGGTCGCCTCGCTGGTCGAGGCGGGCGGCATGCGCGCCATCGCCGCGGGGCCACTGCGCCGAGCCCGCCAGCTGGAGCACGCCGGCTTCCTGAACGACAGCCTTCAGAAGCCGCTCGACTCCGGCTTCGGCAGCGCCCTCAAGTTTCTCTCGTGAACGAGCGGGTCGATGCCCGGCTGCAGCTCGTTCCGCTCGAGCGCAGCGAGCGTCCGATTGCCGACGGTGTGGACATCGGCCATGTCCACCTGAAGACCGCCGACCTCGGGCGGGTCGAGCAGTTCTACGTCGGCATCCTCGGATTCGATGTCGTCGCTCGGATGGAGGAGGGCGCCCTCTTCGTCTCGGCCGGCGGCTATCACCATCACCTCGGGTTCAACACGTGGACGTCGCGTGGCGGCTCTCCTCCCCCGCCCGGGGCGACGGGTCTCTTCCACGTTGCGATCCGCTACCCGACCCGGGAGGCGCTGGGTGACGCGCTGCGGCGCCTGATCGAGGCCGAGTGGCCGCTCGACGGCGTGAACGACCATGGCACGCACGAGGCGCTCTACCTGCGAGACCCGGACCAGAACGGCCTCGAGCTCTACTGGGACCGCCCCGAGGAGGAGTGGCCGCTCGACGCGGAAGGCCACCTCGCCTTCACACAGGGACGCGACCTCGAGGAGATGGTGCAGGAGCTCGTGGAGCTCGCTCGCGTCTAGGGACAATCCGGCATGACGACCCTGGCGCCGGCGGAGATCCAGCTCGAGCAATCCGAGGCAGACGAATACGCCGAGCACGACCGGCCCTGGATCGTGATCGTCTGGAACGACCCGATCAACCTCATGTCCTACGTGACGCTCGTCTTCCAGAAGCTGTTCGGCTACAGCCTCTCGAAGGCCACGAAGTTGATGCTCCAGGTGCACAACGACGGGAAGGCGGTGGTCTCGAGCGGCAACCGCGAGAAGGCCGAGCTCGATGTCGCAAGACTTCATTCGTACGGTCTGTGGGCGACCATGCAGCGCGACTAGAGATCGTGGCATCAACCATCTAGTGGAGTGGTCGCGCCGAATCGATCGCGCGCCCGACGGAAAGATCCGCCTCCGGATTCCCGGCGACGAGCGCGCGCTGCTGAGAGAAGTCGCCGACGAGCTGACCTCGTTGCTGGCATCGAATGATCACGAGCCGGCCCTCGAGCGCCTCTTCCCCTCCGCCTACGAGGACGCCGAGCGAGAGCGTGAGTTCAGGGAGTTGACGCGCGCTCAGCTGGAGAGCGGCCGAGAGCAGGCGTTCAGGATCCTGCGCAGGACAGTCGACGAAGATTCGCTCTCCGCGGAAGAGGCCGACGCCTGGCTGCGTGCCCTCAACGACGCGCGCCTGGTGCTCGGCACACGCGCCGATGTGACCGAGGACCTGGATTGGAACGAGCTCGACCCGAGCAACCCACGCGCCCCGGACCTGGCGGTCTACGCCTATCTCTCCTGGATCCAGGAGGAGCTTGTGGAGGCCACGCTGGCCAGCTAGCCGTCAGCGGTCGCCGTGCCAGGAGTCCCAGAGAGCTGCGTACGAACCGCCATGGGCGACGAGCTCGTCGTGCGTCCCCACCTCCTGCAAGAGGCCTTCCTCGACGACGGCCACGCGGTCGGCGTCGTGGGCCGTATGGAGGCGATGGGCGATCGCCACGACCGTTCTCCCCTCGAGCACCGAGCCCAGGGATCGCTCGAGGCGCCGGGCCGCTCGTGGGTCGAGCAGCGAGGTTGCCTCGTCGAGGACGAGCGTATGGGGATCGGCGAGGACGAGACGGGCGAGTGCGAGCTGCTGGGCCTGCGCGGGGGTGAGAGGGTGGCCGCCGGCGCCGACCACGGTCTCGAGGCCCTCGGGAAGCACGTCCACCCACTCTCCGGCGTCGACCGCCGAGAGCGCCTCGTCCAACTGGTCGGGGGTGGCGCCGGGGCGGGCCAGGCGGAGGTTCTCGGCGAGGGTCCCCACGAAGACGTGCTGCTCCTGCGTCACGAGCGCAACCTCCTGACGGAGCGTGTCGAGAGGGAGGTCGACCAGCCGGACGCCGCCGACCTCGACACGGCCCAGCCGGGGTGGGTGGATTCCGGCGAGCAGTCTGCCGAGCGTCGATTTCCCCGCCCCTGACGGGCCGACGACGGCGACCCTCTCCCCGGGCTCGAGGTCGAGGTCGATCCCGTGGAGGACATCGCGGTCGGCGTAGTAGGCGTAGTGAACGCCACGCGCGCTCAGGTCGTCGCCATCCGGTTCGTCGCTGGTCGGGGAGCGGTCGGGTGGAACACGCGCGATCCCCACCAGGCGCGCGAAAGACGTCGCCCCGACCTGGATCTCGTCGAGCCAGGAGATCAGCCGGTCGACGGGGTCGGCGAGCTGGACGACGTAGAGCGCAATCGCGGTCACCTCGCCAATCGTGGCCTGACCATTCGAGACAAGCCAGCCGCCCCAGCCGAGCGCTGCAGCGACCGGGAGGACGTAGGAGAAGTCGGCGGTCGGAAACCAGAGCGTTCGCAGATGGAGCGTCCGGCGCTCCGCGCGGTAGGCCTCCTCGAGATCGGCGTCGATCCGGCGAACCCGTCGTTCGCGCAAGCCGAGTGCGTCGATCGTGCGACCGCCCTCGACCGTCTCCCCCACGCGTCCGGCCAGCGTCGCGTATGCAGCGCGCTCCCAGAGGTAGGCCTTCGGCGCGCGGCGGAGATACCAGCGAGTGCCGATCACGAGCACGGGCACCCCGGCGAGACAGGGCAGTGCGGCAACCGGGTTGACCCAGAAGGCGGCTACCACGGTCAGGATCGTCGTGACAGCGGCGATCAGCGTCTCCGGGACCGCGAACCGGATCGTCCGGGCGAGCGAGTCGACATCGGCGGTCGTCCGCGACACCAGATCGCCCGTCCCGGCTCGCTCCACCGTGGAGAGCGGCAGCCCGAGGACACGCCGCATGAAGTCTTCCCGGAGCTCGGCGAAGATTTTCTCGGCGAGGACGAACGACGCCCGACGGGCGAAGAAGGTGAGAATCGTCTGGGCGAGGAGGAACGCCGCGAGCACCGCGACGACCGCGTTGACATGAGCCTGGGTCGTGCCGCGCTGCACCGACTCCACGAGCTGACCGAGCAGCGGAGGCCCTGCGAGTCCGGCCGCCGCTGCGACGGCGTGGAGCGCGAGCATCCCGATGAGTCCGCGCCGGTGCCGGCTGCCGAGCAGACGCGCCTGCGCTCGGAGCTCCGCGCCCTCGGCGATCGGCAGGAGCTCGCTCACAGGTCCTCCCCCCGGGTCACCGTGTCGCGGTACCCGGCGTCGTCGCGAAGGAGCTCGCGATGACTGCCCTCGGCGACGACCCGGCCGTTCCGAACCAGGACCACACGGTCGGCGTGATCGAGGACGAGCGGGCTCGTCGTCGCGATCACCGTCGTTCGGCCCGACCGAGCCTCGTGGAGGCGCCGCGCGATCCTCGCCTCCGTATGGGCGTCAACCGCGCTCGTCGGCTCTACGAGGACGAGCACCTCGGCGTCGGAGAGAAGGGCGCGCGCTAGGACGAGGCGCTGCCGCTGGCCGCCCGAGAACGACCGGCCGCGCTCATCCACCTGCGTATCCAGGCCGGCCGGAAGAGCCTCGAGCACGTCCTCCGCGTTCGCGACCGAGAGAGCCTCGAGGACTGCCGCGTCGCTCGCCCGGCCCCAGGGATCGAGCTCCGAGCGCAGCGTGCCGGAGAACAGCACCGGGTCTGCCTCGCTGACGACGATCCTCCCCCGGACCGTGTCCAGGCGGAGGTCCGCGAGCCGCACGTCCCCCAGGAGGACACCTTCGTCGTCCCCGAACCAGCCGAGCCGGTCGGCGAGATCCGTCGCGTCCTCCGGCTGCACCGACACGAGGCAGGTGAGTAGACCCGACTCGACGACCAGCCCGGAGAGCGGATCGCGAAGCGTGGCGCCCACCGGCGGCTTGGCTGCAGGCGCGTCCGACTCGACGACGTGCGGCTCGACGGCCAGGACGTCGAGCATCCTCCGCGCCCCGACGAGGGCGCGGGTGACCTTGTCCACGGCCTCGGCCGCCGTCCTGAGAGGGATGACGAGGAAAGCCGCGTAGCCGTAGAACGCGACGAGCTCGCCGACGCCTATTCGCCCCGAGACGGCGAAGCGGGCCCCGAGCCACGTCACGAAGACGACGAAGAGGCCGGGGACGAAGACCTGGGCGGCGTCGAGCGTGGACTGTGGCAGCGCCACCCGCACGCCCGCCTCCCGAACGTCCTGCGACTGCGAGTTGTAGCGGTGGAAGAACGCATGCTCGCCGCCGATCCCGCGGAGTACGCGCAGGCCGGAGGCCGTATCCGCGCCGAGCGCAGTCAGCTTTCCCACCTCGTCGCGCTGCTCCCGCTGGCGCTCTTGCAGCGGCTTGATGACGGTTCCGACCAGGAGCACGAGCACTGGGACGCCGAGCAGGACGACGAGCCCGAGCACGGCCGAAGAGGAAAGCAGGATCACGGCGACGACCACGTACGCGACGACGGCGCCGGAGAGGCGGGCGGTGATGTCGAAGGCTCCGCCGGCCCGCATCGCGTCGTTCGCGACGGTCGCGACGACTTCCCCCGTCGACAGCCGTCCACGCACGGCCTGCCCCGAGCGGGCGGAGTGATGCGAGACGACCTGGGCAAGGCGGAAGGAGGCCTGGAGCCAGTTGAAGACCGCGAAGCGGTGCCGCATGATCCCGCCCGCCGCCTGGATCACCCCCAGGCCGAGCAGGAGCCCGGCCCAGCCTGCGAGGGCGCGGTTGTCGCGGCCGACGATGCCTTCCTCGATCGCCCGTCCGATCGTGAACGGCATCAGGGCCTGGGCGACCATCCAGAGGATCCCGAAGAGCATTCCTCCGAGGAGCGTCGCGGCCTGGTGGCGACCCACCCAGAGGAGCAGTCGCGCGGGCGAACGGGTGTCGGGAACGCCGGGATCTCCCACGGGTAGGCGGATCCGGCCGGGGCCGGGAAGGCGGCGTGGCCGAGCGAGCGTTGCGGGAGTGCCCTGGTCCATGGGTTCTGGCGGGCCAGGCCCGCCGCCTGATCGTAGTCAGACGCTCAGCGGAAGCTCAGGAGACGGGCGACGGATGACGAGCGAAGACGGCCTTGACGATCGCTCCGTGCATCCCGTCGGCGACTTCGTGCGTGAACTCGACACGTACGTCCTCGAATCCGGCCGCTTGGAGCCCCTCCAGGTACTCCCGCTTGGAGAAGGCTCCCGCGATGCAGCCGACGTAGCTGCCGCGCTCCGCGCGCTGCTCGGGTGTCAGTCGATCCTCGGCCACGACGTCGCTGATCCCGATTCGCCCACCAGGCTTGAGCACGCGGCCGATCTCGGTCAGCACCGCCGCTTTGTCGGTGGACAGGTTGATCACGCAGTTCGAGATCAGCACGTCGACGGAATCCGCGGGCAGAGGAATCTCCTCGATCACGCCCTTCAGGAAGTGAACGTTGGCGACGCCCGCTTCGACCGCGTTCTTTCTTGCCAGGGCGAGCATCTCGTCGGTCATGTCGAGGCCGTAGGCCACCCCGGTCGGCCCCACGCGCTTCGCGGAGAGGATGACATCGATGCCTCCGCCGGATCCCAGGTCGAGGACGACGTCTCCTTCGCGAAGCTCGGCGACCGCCGTTGGGTTGCCGCAACCGAGCGAGGCGAGAACAGCGGCGTTCGGGAGCTCGCCGCGCTGTTCGCTGGAGTACAGAGCCTCGCCGAAGTCCCCGGCGTCTCCCTCGCAGCAGGCGTTGCCGCAGCAGCCTCCACTTTCCGTGCATCCGCATCCGCCCGATGCCGCGGCACGCGCCGCCTCCGCATAACGCTCGCGAACCTGCTCTCGCAGCGTCGTCGCCGTGTCAGTACTCATCGGACCACCTCCGGGATTCGGACGAGGCGCTCCAGCTGAGAGACCGCCTCGGGGTTGAGATTGAAGTACGCCCACTTTCCGCGCTGCTCGCGCTCGAGTAGCCCGGCGTCGGTCAACTTCTTCAGGTGATGGCTGACCGTCGCCTGCGTCAGTCGAAGCGCCGGGATGAACTCGCATGCGCAGACGGGCTCTTCTGCACGCGCGAGAAGATTCATGATTTTCACACGCGAGGGATCGGCGAGCGCTTTGAAAAGACCAGCCGTTGCCTCTGCATGGTCGTCGTCGAGCACTTCAGCATCGAGGGGCCGGCAGCAGTCGCTCAGGGCGAGCGAAGTCATATCGATAGATATCGTAACGATATTGATCGATATGTCAAGGGAGGGTAACGCGGCTACGTGTGACCGTCTCTCCACTATCTTTGTTCCTAGCGTGGGTGTGCTTCCAGAACCCGTCGAGGCTCTGCTCGAGACAGCGCTCGTCTGCGAGCTGACCGTCGTCGATCCCTCCGGGCTGCCGGTGACACACCCGCTGATCCCGTTCTACGACGGGGAGCTGATCTACCTCACCTCGAGCATCCTCTTCTCGAGGAAGCTCGAGCACATCAAGGGGAACCCGCGCGTGTCGCTCTCGATCAGCGATCCGGTCGCCGTCGACGTCGAACGATTCGCCCGCGCGACGATTCAGGGCGACGCGACAGTCGACGACTCCGACCTGCACGCGGGCTGGGAGCGAGTGCTTCCGCTCTGGCGCAAGAAGGAACCCGCGATCGACATGTTCCTCGGCAAGCGCGTCGCGCTGCCGCTCTTCTTCGAGCGCGCCGTGATCGAGATCCGGCCCACTCGCGCCTTTTTCTGGGAGGGCGGCAGAACCGACCGGCCGCCCCAGGTCTTCGAGCTCGCAACGGCGGTCGCATGAAGCCGACGGCGGAGCTGATCGCCGGGCTGCAGGAGCGCTTCGGCCATGCCGTGATCGCGTTCGTGGACGAAGACGGTTATCCGCTCTCCGTCGCAACCGAGTTCCGAGCGGATCCAGGCCGCGGCGTCGTCGTCCTCAACGCAATCGCCGGCGACACCGTCCAGCCACCGGAGGAGGAGCGGGTCAACGTCGTGTTCAGCCACATCCGTCCCCAGCCGGGAATCGGTTACGACGAGCGGCGATACGTCTCTCTCTGGGGAGCGGTGCGGCGGACGGAGGGAGCGCTCGAGTTCGAACCCGACCGGGTGCAGCAATGGGACGAGCAGGAGATGTCGTTCTTCGAGTTCTCCGAGCGCGGCGTGCCGCAGGCGCGCCGCTATCTCGACCAGGTCTCCACCGAGACGGGCCGGACGGTCAAGCCGCGCCTGTCGTTCGGCTGGCTGTTTCTCCGCGCGACGCGGCTCCCGTTCCTGACCGCGACCTTCGTCCCCATCCTGCTGGGGATCGCGGTCGCAGCGTGGACGAATGGCTTCAACTGGTGGCTCGCCCTGCTGACGCTCCTCGGCGGAGCCTGCATCCACCTCGGGCTGAACGTCGCGAACGACGTCTTCGACACCACCAGTGGGGCCGACGAGGCGAACGTCAACCCGACGCAGTTCAGCGGCGGTTCGCGCGTGGTTCTGTATGGCCTGATCACCCTGCGCACGCTGGCCTTGCTCTCGCTCGGCTTCTACGCGGTGGGGATCGCGATCGGCGTGGGCCTCGCCGCTATGCGCGGCTGGGACCTCCTCTGGCTCGGCGTGGCGGGCGCGCTCCTCAGTTTCTTCTACACCGCACCGCCGCTGAAGCTCGTCCACCGCGGCCTCGGCGAGATCGTCGTCGCCCTCGGCTTCGGCCCGATCATGGCCCTCGGCGCCTATTTCGTGCAGGCTCGCGAGTACGGCCTCGAGCCGCTACTCGTGTCGATCCCGGTGGGGATCTTGATCGCGCTCGTCCTGTACGTGAACGAGGTTCCGGACCGGCCGGCCGATGCCGCAACCGGGAAGCGCACGCTGCCGGTTCGGTTTTCGAAGGACACGGTCGTCAACGGGTACATCGCCGCGGTGGCGCTCGCCTTCGGGCTGATCGCGGTCTTCGCGATCAGCGGCCTGATCGTGCGACCCGCGATCATCGCCCTCGCGGCCGCGCCGCTTGCGCTGCCGGTGATCCGCGCGCTCCGTGAGTCGTACGAGCAGCCGTACGCCCTGATGCCGGCGATGGGCAAGAACATCCAGCTCCACCTCGCCACCGGCGTGCTCCTGATCCTGGGGTACGTGGTCGCGCTGGTCGCGGACGCCCTCTAGTCCGCCTCAGCCGTCGCCGGGACGCCGACCGCTTCGCCTTCGTGCCCGTGCGCCGGCATTTCGGCCCGCAGGAGCCCAGCAGTGACAGCGATGGCCGCCAGAACGAACACGGCGCCGAGGAGGAACGCGGCGTGGTATCCGCCGTTGAGCGCGGCGAGCGCGCTGTCGCCCGAGTCGAACAGGCTGTCGGTGCGTGAGGCGGCGAGGCTGGCGAGGATCGCAAGGCCGACCGCGCCGCCCATCATGAACGCGGTGTTGACGACGCCGGAGGCGAGACCGGCCTCCGTCTGCTCGACTCCGCTCATCGCGGCGAGGAGGATCGGGTTGAACGCGATCCCCGCACCGAGCCCGACCGCGAGCGTTCCCGGCAGGATGTCCATGAGGAAGTCGCCCTCCACGGGCGTCCGGGCGAAGAGCAGCAGCCCGACCGCCATCAGGCCCAACCCTGCGATGAGCGGCGGGTTGATCCCGTAGCGCATGACCAGCCGGTTGGAGAGCAGCAGGGACGAGGCTCCCCAGAGCACGGTCGAGGGCAGGTAGGCGAGGCCGACCTCCATCGCGCTGTAGCCGACGACACCCTGCAGGTACTGGGCGGAGATGAAGAAGTAGGCGAACATTCCCGCCGCCATGAGGACTCCGATGATGTTCGCGGTCGAGACTGCGCGGTTCCGGAAGATGCCGAGCGGCATCAGGGGGGCGGAGATCCGCGACTCGATCAGGAGGAAGATCACCATCAGGACCGCCGACACGCCGAGCAGCCCGAGTGTCCGCAGGGACGTCCAGCCGGCGTCGTTCCCGTTCACGATCGCGAAGACGGCCAGCATCAGCGAGGCGGTAACCGTGACCGCGCCCGCAAAGTCGATTCGTCCGGTCGCATAGCCGGGGTTGCCGGGCAAGAGGATCAGAGTCAGCACGACGACGGCGATCCCGACCGGGATGTTGACGAGGAAGATCCAGTGCCAGTTGAGAGCGTCCGTGAGAACGCCGCCAAGGAGCACACCGGCGACGCCCCCGCCTGAGAGGACGAAGCCGAAGACGCCCATTGCCTTGGCTCGATCGGCGGCCTCCGTGAACAGCGTCATGAGCAGCGAGAGCGCCACGGCGGACACGATCGCGCCGCCGAGGCCCTGCACGATCCGCGCGCCTATGAGCGTCTCCTGCGAGTTCGCGACTCCGCAGCCGAGCGAGGCGAGAGTGAAGAGCGTCGTACCCGCCAGGAAGAGCCGGCGGTGCCCGAAGAGATCACCAAGCCGGCCGCCCAGGAGCAGGAAGCCGCCGAAGGTCAGCATGTAGGCGTTTACGACCCAGGCGAGCGACTCCCGGGAGAACCCGAGGTCGTCGCGGATCGTCGGCAGCGCGCGGTTCACGATCGTCCCGTCGAGGACGATCATCAGGTCCCCTAGGCAGAGGACGTACAGGGCGAGCCGGCGGGCGCGGCTACTCATCATGGGCATCGCATTCTTCCTTTCCGTGGATCGGTCATCGATTCAAGGGGTTAGACCGGCCCGTGATCGAGAACTCATCGGTCGGCGCTACCAATGAGTTTTCCGCGTCGGGAGGGTCCTTGTTCCGATGCGCGCTCCAGCGTCGCTCACGGTGGCCTGCTCGATCCGCGGCCCGATCGCCCGAGCAGACCTGACCGGGTTGTGCGACCGCGTCTGCGTGCTAATGCGCGCGAGCGGCGCCGGCGTCGTCCTCTGCGACGTGCACGGGGTCGAGCCCGGCGCGGTGACCGTCGACGCGCTTGCACGACTGCAGCTTGCGGCTCGTCGCAGGGGCTGCAAGGTGCACCTGCGCCATGCCTCTGTCGGTCTGCTCGAGCTCGTCGCCTTCATGGGACTGACGGACGTGCTGCCGGAAACGCGGTAGTCCAGCCGGAGAATCGCCTTGTCAGGTGACGCAGAGCACGACGACGGTGCCGTCGTCCTCGAGCGGCTCGCGCCAGCAATCGGTCACCGCCTGCAGAATCGCCATCGCGGTGGCGGCGGCCGTGGCGTTCTCCACCTCCGCCACCGCGCGACGCAGGCCTTCGATACCGAAGACCCCGCCGTCCTCGGTGCGGCGTCCCGTGATCCCATCGGTCACGAGGATCAGCCGCTCGTCCGAGATCAGTCGCCGCTCGCTCAGCGTGAACGTCGGCTCCGCCTTGCCGCCGGCGCCCAGTGGTTCGTGAATCGGCCCCTCCAGCTCGTTCACGTTGCCGTCGACATCGGCGACGTAGGCGTGCGGGTGGCCGCAGTTGACCCACGTGAATGTGCTGGTGACCGCACGCCAGCGGGCCACGAGCCCGGTGACGTAGAAATCGGGGTTGTCGAGCCGCCGAACCGTTTCGTCCATCGCCACCAGCGCCTGCTCGAGGTCATATCCACTCCTGCGGGCGGCGCGAAGAGCTCCGAGCGCGGCAGCCCCCAATCCCGCCGCGGTGGGGCCCGTCCCGGCGGCATCGGCGATTGCGAGCCAGGCGCCGTCGCGGTTCTCGACGAAGTCGAACCAGTCGCCTCCGACCTCGTAGGTGGGGAGCAGGCCTCCGGCGAGTTGCGCTCCCGCTATCCGTGCGATCCGGGGCGGAAAGAGGTTCTGCTGAATCTCGGCGGCCGGGGTTGGCGGCTTGCGCCGCCGAGCAGATTCGATGAAGTCCGTGTAGTCGGTCGCAAGCTCGAGTGCGGCGGCGCCCTGCTTGGCGATGTCCTCGAGGGACGTGACCGGCGTGCCGATGCAAAGGAACAATCCGGTGACCCGGCCCCGGAGCCAGAGCGGCTCGACGAAGCAACCTGGCAGCCGCTGTCGCAGCGCCATCTGGAAGGCAGGCAGGCCCTCGGGCACGATCTCCGGGCCGAGGGCAGGCGGCGCTTCGAGCTCGGCAGGAAAGTCTTCCGTTCCTGCCAGTCGAACGAGCTGCGACCCGTCGATATCGACCACGTAGAGGGCGACCGCAACGCCCCCGGCCCGGCGAGCCTCGGCGACGAGCTGGTCGGGCACGAGGTGCGGAGGGACCTCGTCGAGGATGTGGGTCACCTCGAGGGGAAGTGAGCCCTCCCGCCCGAGCTGGCCCGGCGCGAGATACGGCAGCGTCGACACCTTTCCCGAAGGCACGGACCGGGAAG
>Ga0136614_10002129_pt1 | contig 12168 bp, 10 predicted proteins | sample AntDrymUQ2792106_2_FD_106643 | JGI IMG/M metagenome (GOLD analysis project Ga0136614, IMG submission 106643) | Polar desert sand microbial communities from Dry Valleys, Antarctica - metaG UQ279 (21.06) | ecosystem: Environmental > Terrestrial > Soil > Desert | place: Antarctica: Dry Valley...
GGCAGGCCCCCTAACCGCGCCAGGCGGCAAACCGGGCCGCGCCGAGGAGCGCAGCGTCGTCCACACGGTCGGCAAACGAGACGGCCGCGTTCTCGAGCCGCCGCTCAAGCGGCGGCAAGATCAAGTCCCAGGCGCGGGCGATCGAGCCGCCGAAGACGACGCAGGTCGGCGAGAACGCCACCACCCATTCGTGGAGGAACTCCGCGAGGTCGGACGCGTACCGGCGGACCTCGGCGCCAGCCCGTTCCTCACCGCCTCGCGCCCGTGCAGCGATCTCCTCGACGTCGACCGCCGGGTCGCCGTAGCGCGCAAGGAGCGCTCGGCGCGAGATCGTCTCCTCGACGAGCGCGCCGCGGAAGCTCGCGCGATAGAGCTCGCCTCCTGGAGGAACCGACGAACCGGAGACGACCGGCCGCCCCCGCTCGAGAAACGCCGAGCCGAGCCCGCTTCCGAGCGTGATCCCGACCACCCGCCCATGCCCGCGCGCGGCTCCCGCCCACCACTCGCCGAGCGCGAAGGCGTGCGCGTCGTTCAGAAAGACGATCGCGGACGGCGGCGCCTGCACCACAGCGCCGAGCTCGGCGCGGATGTCGACGCCGAACAGCGCTTCGAGCTTGCCGAGGCCGCTCACTCTGCAGATGCCGCGCTCGTAGTCGAAAGGGCCTGGAGTCGCGACCGCCCAGCGGCTCACCTCGGAGCCGTCCACCGCCTGCGCTGCCCGCGCGATCGCCGCGAGGAGCTCGTCGCGGCTCGCGTCCGGGGCGAACTCGACACGCGAGATGCCCGCAGCGGTCGCCGGCGGCGAATCGACCTCGATGCGGCAGCCACTCACATGGGTCCCGCCGAGGTCGAGGGCTCCGACGATCAACGCACGAACGCCTTGATCGCCTTGCACGGCTCTCCCCGCACGCGGCGCAAGCGGTAGGGGCCAACGCTTGCCGGGACGACGATGGTCTCTCCGTAGGAGAGCGGGTGCGCGCCCCGCTCGGTATCGAGCTCGACCTCGCTCCCTGCGACGAGGCACAGCACGTGGCAGTGCCCCGCCGTGTCGTCGCGGACGTCGTCGTCGAAGTCCAGGCGGTGGACGGCATAGAACAGCTCGTCGGGTGTGCGGAGGTCGAGCTCCGTCCACCCGTCGCCGGCTCGGACCTCCACCGGCTCCCGGATCAGCTCTGCCGCGACGGCCGCGCCACGACGAGCCTGGTCGAGGTTCGCGAAGGCGTGCTCGAGATGAACCGCGCGAAGCTGTCCGTCGAGCCCTCTCCGGAGCCAGTCGTAGAAGCGGAGCGTGTAGAGGTACGGCGTCGCGCTGATCTCGAGCACGGCGCTGCCGGCTCCGCTCGCGTGCACCGTGCCGGCCGGGACCGAATAGAGCTGGTGCTGCTCGGCGGGATGCACCTGGACGTACGTTTCGGGCTCGAAGGCGATCCCGTCGCCAGCGGCGTGCTCGGCCTCCGTTCGGAGGTCGGCGACATCGGCGTCCTCCCGCAGGCCGAGATAGATGGTCGCGCCTGGGCTCGTCTCGACGACGTAGTAGGTCTCGTGCTGGGTGTAGGGCAGTCCGAAGACCTCGCTCGCGTAGGCCGGGGTCGGGTGGCACTGGATCGAGAGGTGACCTCCGCCGAGGGTGTCGAGGTAGTCGAAGCGGATCGGGAACGAGCCCTCGAACTGGTCCGCCACGGTCGTTCCGAGGATGGTCTCCACCTCCAGGCCGAGGAGGAGCTCGAAGCCGACCTCGACGGTCTCGTCGGAACCGAGCAGGAGCCCGGCCTCCGGCGCGATCAACTCGTACGACCAAGCGAGGTTGTCGGCCTCCGTCGCGATTCCGAGCTCGCCGCGTAGCCACTGGCCGCCCCAGGGACCCGGGAGGAACGCCGGTCGGGTGCGAAACGGCCGCCCGGCGACATCGCTGAGCGTTGCCCGGAGCGCGGCACCGGCGACCGAGCGCGGGCGCCCAGGCTCCTCGAGATCGACGTACTTGTCGAGGCCAGAAGCGAGCGAGCGAGCGTGTCGGTCGTAGAGTGGCCAGTCGGCGAAGAAGAGGCGCTGCTCGTCGTTCGGGGCCGCGGCGAGGGCGACCCGCTTGGGGTGATCGAGCAACCAGAGCTCGTCGTGAGGGACGAGGGCGCTGCCGGGGCCGTAGACGAGCGTCAGCTCGGCGTTGGCCGAGACGATGGGGCCCGGTGGCTCAGTGAACAGGTCGGCGAGCGAGGTGCCGAGCAGACGCGCGAAGACGGGATCTCCCTGTAGGCGGGCTGCGGCAATGTGGCGCTCCAGCTCGGCCTCAGGAAGCGGCGCGCGAACGGCCTCCGAACTCACTCCGGCTGCGGCGAGCGCTCGGCCGAAGGCGCCGATCACCGGCTCCCAGGGCACCGTTCGGCGACCGTCCAGCGCGAGCACGCTCGGCCGCGTCCGGACGACGTGGGCGGCCAGCGCGTCGTAGCCAACCTCGACGTGGCCGGACACGAGCGGGTACGTGGGCGATGGGTCGTAGCTCATCAGCCGGCGAGATCGACCGCGAGCGCGACGTAGTCGCCCGGCCCGATCCGAACCCGCGCGCCGCCTGCGTGCGTTACGTCGGTGAGCTGCCGCTCCAGGAATGTTCCGGCGAGCACGCGCTCGATCTCGAGGTCGGGGAATGCGATCGACACCTCGACCTCGGCTCGCGCTGTCGAGTGGAGATGGACTGCGAACGAGTGGTCGCGCTGAGAGGCGCCGAGCAGGATCACCTCGACGTCGTCCCGGTCGAGGACGCAGAAGCTCCCGGAGTCGCGGAACCCGCCCCGGCCGCGCGCTGCGCCGAGAACGCCGACCAGCGGCCGCGTCAACGATGCCGCCGTCGCGCGTCCGAGCTGCCGGCCGTCCGTGGCCGCCGCGGCCGAGGCGAGCGCGTACCTGAAGATGGCCTCGCCACCCTGCACGAGTGGGAAGTTCGTGTCCCACACGTTGTTCATTGCCCAGGAAACGATCGTGCCGGGACGCGATGGCTCCACCGTCGTGGGGTACGGGGGGTATGGCAGGTGGATGTTGCCGAGGTGCGCCAGCGCCGGCTCGTCCGCGGCCCAGGCGACCGTCGCGGCGGAGTCGTGGAGCGAGATCCAGTGACGCAGCACCGCCAGGTGCTCAGCCGACCCGGGGACCTTCGGTGCGGCCTGCCCGCCGACGGCGCCGGTCAGCTCGAACTCGACCTCCGGCTCGTCAGCGGCGAGTGGAAAGACGAAGTAGACGCTCTCCTTCTCGGTGGTCGCGAGCTTCGCGAGCCGCTGCTCGATCTCGAGCCGCCCGATCCCGCGCCACAGGCGGTACGTGGTCTCGAGCCGGTCGGCTCCCTCGGCGACGAGCCGGAGTGTGAGCCGCTCTTCGACCGGATTCGAGATTCGATCCACGATCACGCCGTGACCCGCCGTCGAGCGGGAGAACAGCAGCGCGTCAGCTGCCTCCGGCACCCGCCCGTCGTAGACGGCTGCGTTTGTCGTGACACCGCTCGCGGGCGGGCGTGCAGTCGCCCGCAGTGTGCTCGTGTAGCGGTCGTGCACGTACTGGCCGAATCCGAAGGGGCTGTCCATGTCGACGAGATCCCGGTCGAGCGCCTTGTCGAGGATGCTCACGGCGCAGCCTTCGAGCGGCTCGAGCCGAACCCGGTAGCGCTCGTTCTCGAGGACGGCGTCGTGGTCCGCGGAGTCCTGCGGAGGGGCGCTCCCGTCGACGAGCGTGTAGCGGCGGTAGCCGAGCGGGGGCACGTCGTCGGCAACGAGCGTCACCCAGCGCCCCTGGGCGCGGTTCCGGTTCGCCGGCCCCGACTGCGGCTCCTCGGCGTGGGGAACCTGTACGGCGTCCGCCGCCAGCACGGCGAAGCTGCGATCGGGCGGCACGCGGCTCGTCGGCACGAAGACCCGGACGACGTCCGTGCGGGGCCACGAGCTCGGGTTGAAGACGGCGAGCGAGGCGAGCGCGGCCGGTGCTTCCCCGACGAGCTGCGCGAGCCGGCTCGTGGCGGACTCGAGCAGGGCCGCCGAACGGTCGTGAGCGTCTCTCGCCAGCGCCTGCTTCGCCTGCCACTGCTCTGCGCCGGAGCTCCGCCCGACGAGGTCGTCGCCGCCGGGCTGCGCTGCACCCCACGTGTGCTCGTCGAAGAGGCTCATGCTCTCGTAGGCCCGATCCACCTCCAGCGGCCATTCGTCCGCAGGCCCAGCCAGGGCATCGGCGAGCGTGTGCAGCGTCTGCGCAGAGCGGATCGTCGCCTGGGCGCGCCGATTCGCGCCGAGCGCCCGTGCGGCCGAGCCGAGTCCGTCCGCCCACCAGTCGGTCCAGTCACCGGTGTAGGTCTCGAGCTCGGAACCGAGACGGGCCTCCGCCTCGGCGAAGAACTCGGCGTTCGTCGCCAGCCGCAGCTCGGGATAGGCCCACTCCGAGCACCAGGCTCGTACGACCTCTGCGGGAACGATGCTCGGAGCGGCGTTGTCGGCGGTCGTGCCCTGCACCCGGAGGTGGAGCAGGTCGTGTGGATACGGCGGGCGCGTCAGCTCGAGCTCCGGCGGCACGCCGAATACCTTGATCCCCTGGCCGTACGGGTAAGGACGCGTCGCAAGCGCCGCGAGATACTCGGGCATGAGCTCGAGTGACGACTCGTACGACTCGGCGAGGCCAAGCAGGTTCCCCTCGAGGTAGGCGACGCCGTGCGGGCTGTCCGTGTACCAGACGAGCACGCGCTTCCCGCTCTCGGAACGCCAGAAGAACGGCCGTGTCAGCTCCTGTCCGCCCGTGAGATGAGGCACTGCGCGGCCCGCGTAGTTGTGAGCGACGGAGAGGTAGCGCACGCCTGCGTCCGCGAGCAAGTTGACCAGCCCCGCTGGAGCGCCCGGCACGTCCGTTTGCATCGCGGTCGCGATCGGCACTCCCGTCTGGTCGCCGAGCGCGTCCGCGAAACGGAGCTGGCGGGCCAGCTCGTCGAGCGAGGCTGCTTCGGCGTGCAGAGTGAACGGCAGCGCGCAGACCTCGATCCGCCCTTCCCGAATCCGTCCGAGCAGCTCTTCCCGCATCGCTACGGGACGGCTGGAGAGCCAGCGCTCGAGCGGCCAGTTCGCCTCGACGTTCCAGCGAAACCGCGCCGGCTCGGCCCACTCGTCGGTCGCAGCCGCGAGATCGAGGGCCGAGTCCAGGTACGAGAGATGATGCGAGAGCAGGAGCGCCTGCGGGTCGGTGTAGCCGATGTCGAGATGGGTCTGCTGGATCAGGAAGATCCGCCATTTGCGCTGCGGGCGGATCTCGAAGGCGTGACTGAGCCCCACGTCCTCCGGCCCTTCGATCGCGAGGGTGCGAGTGGTCTGCTCGTGCACCTCGGACACGAAGAGCCGCACCGACTGCTCGCCGGCGCGGAGCTCGACGGTCGCTTCTGCCTGGTCGATCCGGAACCGAACCGGCCCGACATCGCGGTCGGCCGAGACGACGATCCGCACGCACTGCTCCAGCCCGCCGCCCGCCGCCGAACGGAAGAGCGGTACGTCGCCGACCCGGAAGCGAACGCCGCCGGCCTCGAGCTCGATGCCGGTCGTGCCGCGGCGCAGCTCCCGGCGCGGCGCTTCGGGTAGCTGCGCTTCGGGAAGCGCGACGCTCGCGGCGAACGTCCGCCGCGGCTCAGGCTGCGGCATCGAGCCGCTCCCTCAGAAACTCGTGGGCACGACCCATCGCGGTACGAGCGAGCGCCGGGGCCGAGTCGTACACCGTGTGGATGGCGTCCTGCAGGATGAGCGTCTCCGCGTGGCTCCCGGCGGCTCGCCAGCACGCCGACATCATGACGGTGTCGTCGAGCAGGGCATCGAGCGTCCCGACTGCGAAGAGCGCATCCGGAAGATCGTGCAGGTGCGCGTGGACAGGGGATACGTCGGGGTCCCGCAGGTCGGCCGCGCCGGCGAAGCGGTCGGCGAACCACTCCAGATCGGTCGTGGTCGGCCCGGGCCGTTTGTCGCTCCAGCCACGGGCGCTCGGTGTCAGGGTCAGATCGAAGTAACCCGAGGCGAGGACGGCCGCGAGGAACGGCGTCACCCCGTGGCGGTCGCGAAGACGCAGCAGCGTGACGGCGGCGAGGTGGGCGCCGGCCGACTCGCCGCCGATGCAGAGCCGATCGGTCCCGAACTCCTTGACGGACTGCCCGGCGAGCCACAGCGCGGCGGTCTCGCAGTCGTCCGGACCGGCCGGGTACGGATGCTCGGGCGCGAGCCTGTAATTGACGCTGACAACGGCAAGTCGGCAGTCGACGGCCAGCTCCTCGAGGAACGCATCCTGCAGGCGCGCGGAGCCGACAACCCAACCGCCTCCGTGTACGTGCAGGAAGGCGCCGCGCACATCGGGCGGAACGAACACGCGGAGACCGAGAGGCCCGGCGGGACCCGGAATCGTGCGGTCGACGGCGAGGGACGACACCGTCACGGGTCGCAGCCCGGATCCGTTCCGGCGGCGAGCCGTCAGCTCGGCGCCCGACATGGACCGAATCGGGGTCTCCTGCCTGACCGCCTGTTCGCGCGCCGCGTTGAACGCGACCGTTTCGTTCGTCACGTCACCGCCAGGAGTCGGCGCCTGCGAAGAGCATGTGCCGGTCGTCGAGGAAGCGTGGAGCATCTCGGTAGTCGTTCACGCCCTCGACGGTTTCGCCCCGAAGCAGAAAGGCGCTCGCGGCGTCCGGTTCGGTGATCCTGGTTCCCGTCGGGATGTAGCGGATCGTCAGTGCGCGGCGCCAACGGTCGGATGTGTTCGCGTTCGAGCTGTGGAGGATGTTCGGGTGGTGGACGGACACGTCTCCGGCCCGGAGCTCCAGATCGACGGCCAGCGCTTCGTCGACCTCGTAGTCGGTCTCGCGCCGGAGCACGGTGTCGACGTCGTCGCGCTCGGTCATTCCCTTCAGCTCCTGCGTGTGCGTCTTCGGGATCACCCGCAGGCAGCCGTTATCGGGGTTCGAGTCCGTGATCGCGACCCAGAGCGTGATCACCTCCATTGGGTCGAGTGGCCAGAACGCGCCGTCTTGGTGCCAGAGCACGGGGCGACCCGTTCGCGGAGGCTTGCAAAGGTAGTGGGTCGCGAATAGGGCGATGTTCGGCCCGATGAAGAGCTCGGCGATGTCGAGGAGCCGGTCGTCGGCGACGAGTCGCAGCCAGAACGGGTCCTCTCGCGCGAGCCGGTGACCGAGATCCTCGGGCCGGAGCTCGGGATGGCGCTCGAGCAGCCAGTCCACGTGCGCGTCGGCCTCGGCGATCAAGCCGGGGTCGAGGACATCTCTGAAGATGACGTAACCCTCGTCCTCGCACTGCCGCTCGGCTTCGGCTTGCAAGAGCATCTGTCGGACATTAACTGTGCGCAAGCGATGCTTCTTCCTCCGGCGCGGCGTATTCTTGTTCTCTCGTGACATCCGTCCCGGTTAAGCTGCTGTTCCGAGACTACGCGCCGAATGGCGAGGCGTACCACGTCGGACGCCGAGCCCCATCGGGGCCGTTCCGAGGCATTCGCCACACGCACGACTTTGCCGAAGTGATGTGGGTCGAGCAGGGCGCTCTCGTCCACTTGGTCAACGGTACGCGGCAGTCGCTCGGGACGGGCGACGTCGTCTTCGTCCGCCCGGAGGATGCACACACGGTCCTGGGCGAGGGCTTCGTCCAAGCCAACGTGGCCTTCGAGCCGCACACGCTCGACTTCCTCGAAGGACGCTACTTCGAGGGCGCCCCCTGGCCCTGGCGCCGCAGCGACGTCCCAGCCGTGTACCGGCTGGACCGTCGGCAGCTGGCTCGCGTGGCTGAGCTCGCGCGGCTCCTCTCTGGGGCGCAGCCGACCCGCCTGCTGCTGGAGCGCTTCCTGCTCGAGCTCCTGCAGGAACTGGTCGAGCCCGCCACTTCGCCTAACGCCCCAGCATGGCTGCAGGACGCACTCAGACGCTTCGCAGACGACCCGGACGCTCTGGCCGGCGGTGTACCTCGGCTGGCTTCGCTTGCCGGCCGGAGCCGGGAGCACATGAACCGGGTCGCGCGCACCGCGACCGGGCGAACGGCGACAGACTTGGTCAACGAAGCCCGGCTGGCGCGGGCGGCAGCTGAGCTAAAGATGACCGACGAGCCGATCGCGCGCATCGCGAGCGGCTGCGGCCTCCCGAACCTCAGTCACTTCTATCGGCTCTTCAACGCGCGTTTCGGCGTCACCCCGCGACAGCTTCGGCTTCGCCACCGCGCACTGATGTGACCTCACTCCGGCGGCGTTCTACCCGACCCGGGATCGATCGCGCTGGCGGATGTAAACGTAGTCCACATCGCTTTCGACGCCCTTCCACGCGTACGGATCGTCGCCGGCCACCGGCACGATTCTCCGGCAGTCGATCTCGGCCACGTTGAGATCGTCCGGTTTCTGGCGCTGGCGCCAGGGGAGCAGCGACCAGGCGTTCAGGTAGTGGCCGACAAACGTGCGGCGATACGTCTCACTGCGGTTCGGCTTCGAGCGATGGAGCAGGTAGCCGTTGAAGAAGAGCACCGAGCCTGCAGCCATCTCCACGGCGACCTCCCCCGAGTCCTCGAAGCCGTAGCTCTCCGGCGCCGCGTCGAACTCATCCGGACGATTGTGAGGTCTCAGGGGATAGAGGTAGCCCGTCCGGTGCGACCCGGGCAATACCCAGAGGCAGCCGTTCTCGACCGTCGCGTCGTCGATCGCGACCCAAGCACCGACCAGTGAACGGTCCCGCGTCGGAATGAACACCTCGTCCTGATGCCACGCCTGGCCCTGAAAGCTGGGCGGCTTGACGAACACCATCGACTGGAAGCCCTTCACGCGGCCATCCCAGTGCGGCAGATGGGCTCCAGTGAGAGCGGCCGCGTAACGTACACGCTCGACGGCCAGGACTTCGACGCTCCGCCGGGCACGATCATCGTCGCGCGTCCGGGTTTCCGCGACGGCTTCCGCTGGGATCCGGAACGTTCGACGCGGCACACGTTCATGCACTTCGCCGCCGCCAGCCTGCCGGACGACTGGCCGACTCCCGACCGTTGGCCCGTCTTGCGGACTCTGACGCAGGGAGACACGGTGCGGCCGCTCTTCCACCGAGTGCTGGACGACTGGTGCGATGGGTCGCGACGCCGGCAGGTCCCGACGCGGCGCGTGTGCCGCATCGTCGAAGCGCTCATCGACTCTCTGCTCCTGCCGACACCGGCCGAAGTAGGCACAGCAATGCCGGTGGCCCTGGAACGCGCGCTCGACTGGCTCGCCCGCGCCGTCGACGACGAGCCGGCGCGGCGGATCTCGCTGACGGAGCTCGCGGCGGCGGCATCCGTCACCCCGAAGCATCTGTGCCGGCTCTTCGCCCATTCCCTCGGCCGCTCGCCGATGGAAACGGTACGCCTGATGCGACTCGAGCGCTCGCTCCTCTTGCTCGCGCGCTCGAACCTCACCGTGCGGGAGGTCGCCGACCTCTCAGGCTTCGTCAGCCCGAACCACTTCTCACGGTGCTTCCGGGCGACGTACGGTCGCCCTCCCTCCGTTGTGAGGCGGGCCATGCTCGCCGGCGAGCTGCTGCCTGCGAGTCCGTTTGCCGAGCGTTAGGGCTTGCCGGCTCAGTCGGCCGACCCGTGGCTACGCGCTTGCTCGAGAAAGTCCTGCCACCACGGTTCCTGCTCGGAACGGGAGGCCACTCCGTCCCTCGCTCGCTGCCACCTCGGCCAGGCTTCCTGCACGGCTGACGCCAGCTCAGCCCTCGTGCCGAAGTCCGGAATCAGCCATTCGCGGCCGATCCGCGCGTGCAGGACCTCGTCAGCCCAGTCGTAGTCCTGGAACGTCGTGAACAGCTCGTCGCCGTGGTCCCGGGCGATCCTCCACTCCAGCGGCTTGCCGGTCTGCCGCGGCATCAAGCCTTGCTCGATCCACCACAGGATCGCATGAGCCTCGAGTGGAGTGAACTTCGGTGTTGAGCGTGAACGACGACGCGACGTCGAGGGGGTAGCGGTGGAACGGGACGCCGAGCTTCCGCAGGCCGACTTCTCCCATCATCGCGTGGCGCGCTTCGTCCCAGAGCTGACGGCCGAGGTCTGTGTAGTAGGCCCACGGCTTGCCGCGCGTCTTGTAGATGATCGGCGCCATCCACTCGGGCACGTCCATCTCCTTCAGACGCTTGTACAGCAGCGCGTAGACGCGTTCGTCACTCTGGAGCGCTTTGTCCGTGTAGTAGTCGTTGACCATTGCCGTCGAGTTGAACGAATCGGCGAAGCGCGCGTCTCGCTGCGGGACGGCGTCCATCTCGTACGAGGTGCCGTCCCACCGCGTCGGAGCCGGCGAGCCGTTCGACGCGGGTTGATCGCCGACCACCCCACCGGCCACCCCGAGCAGCCCACGCAAGTGGGACTCCCACTCGTCGGCGGCGCTGGCCGCGCTTCCGTCCTGGACGAGTGCGCTGACAGCGGCGTCGCCCCAGGTGATCATGTCCAGCTCCTCCCGCAAGGCGAACTCGAGAATGCGGCACGTCGGATGGTCGATGAGGGGATTGGTCGCCTCGAGATGAGCGCTGATGACCTCCGCAAGCGCGGGCCTGATCACGCGGTACACACCCGCCAACAGCTCGATCGTCGTCTCGGCGCGAAGCGCCTCCTCGAGCAGCACGTGCAGCGCCTCGTCGGGAATGTCGTCGAGGCTGGGGGGCGGCTCGCGCATCTCTCCCACGCGCCTGCGCAGGGCCGACCCATGCTCGGCATCGAGCCACAGGTGCAGGCTGAGCGCGCACTTCACCTCCCACTCGGGCGTCCGGGCGAGGTGCGCCGCGGAAATCTCGACGAGGCGACGCTCGACATAGTTGTAGCGTCGAAGCATCGCCACGTTCTCGTCGACGGGCAGCCCCGGACGGGATGCCTCCGCGTAGGTGCACAGCCCCGCGAGTGGCGGGATTCCGAGACCCGCGACGTCCGTTCTCAGCCGCTGAGGTCTCGCGCGCCGCTCACGATGTCACGACCGCAGTCTCGGTCGCAAACAGCTCCGTACCCGTGCGGATCGCCACTCCCGTGTCACGATCCATCCAGCGGATGCGCTCCGGCTCGAGGCGCAGCCAGACGTCACTGTCGGCCAGCGGGAAGAGATTTGGCTGCACCGACACCTTCAGAGTGTCTTCGCCGCAGCGCACCGTCAGGAGGTTGTGAGAACCGAGCGGCTCCAGCACGATCACTTTGGCTTGAACCAGTCCGTCCGCGCCGGCGGTCTCCACTCCGATCGACTCGGCGCGAATGCCGAGCAGGAGGTTGTGTCCCGCGAGCGCCGCGACCTCACCGGCCAGCTCGAACAAGCCGCCGCTGAGCGTCGCGATCGACGTGGCCCCGTTCGTGGACACCTCGGCTTCGAGGAAGTTCATCGGCGGATTGCCGATGAACCCGCCCACGAATGTGTCGGCCGGGTTGTCGTAGACCTCGAGCGGATTGCCGAGCTGGACGATGCGCCCCTTGTTCATGACGGCGATGCGGTCGCCCATGCTCAGAGCTTCGATCTGGTCGTGAGTGACGTAGATCGTCGTCGCATCGAGATTCTGCAGCAGCGTCTTCAGCTCGGCACGCATCTCCAGGCGGAGCAGCGCATCGAGGTTGGAAAGCGGCTCGTCCATCAGCAGGACATCGGCCTTCGTGGCGATCGCGCGGGCGACGGCCACGCGCTGCCGTTGCCCGCCGGAGAGCTGCGACGAATACCGGTCGAGAAGCTCCTCGATGTGCAGCAACTCGGCCGAGGACTGCACCCGCCCCTCGATGTTCGCCTTCTTCTCTTTCTGCATGCGCAGCCCGAACGCGATGTTGTCGTAGACCTTCATGTGCGGGAAGACGGCGTAGCTCTGGAACACCATTGCGATGCGACGCTGCCTGGGCGTCAGGTCGGTCGCGTCGCGGTCTCCGATGAACACGCGCCCGTCGTCCACTCGCTCGAGCCCGGCCAGGCAGCGCAGGAGCGTCGTCTTGCCGCACCCCGATGGACCGAGCAACACCATGAACTCCTTGTCTCGCACCTCGAGGTCGACGCCGTCCACCGCCGCGAACTTGCCGAAGTTCTTGCGCACAGCCTCGAAACGGATCTCAGCCATTCTCCAGTTCCCCTTTCGAGCCGGGCGGAGGCGAAGTCATCGAGCCACTCGCCCCCAGGTCGTGAGGAGATACTTGCGGATGAAGAAGATGACGACCA
>Ga0136614_10002130_pt1 | contig 12166 bp, 11 predicted proteins | sample AntDrymUQ2792106_2_FD_106643 | JGI IMG/M metagenome (GOLD analysis project Ga0136614, IMG submission 106643) | Polar desert sand microbial communities from Dry Valleys, Antarctica - metaG UQ279 (21.06) | ecosystem: Environmental > Terrestrial > Soil > Desert | place: Antarctica: Dry Valley...
AGCCGCGCTGGTGTGAGCAGGGCGGCTGGTCGGGGGCGACAACGTCGTTCGCAACGTTGTACTGGGGTGAATTGTTCGGGCATCACGGTTCGTCTGTATGGAACCGTCCGCGCGCTTGGATCAGGCTCCGACGGGTGATGCTCGCACCTAAAATTCAGTGAGCGCGTCTTCAGTGATTACGCTTTGCGGAGCCTCATTGCTTCGGTTTCGACCTGGCTCATCGTGCGCTCGCGCCCGTCCTCTAATGCAAACGGCGGCGGGGGCGGAGAGAAGACGACCTTCTCAAGCGTCGCATCCAGCGCTTCGCCGATGCGCCCGACGTAGACGATCTCCAACTGCTGTCGCACGTCTTCCGGGATATCTTCGGAATCAGCTTCGTTGCGCGCTGGCAAAACGATGCGGCGAATCCCGGCGCGGTGCGCGGCCAGGACTTTCTCCTTGACGCCGCCGACCGGGAAGACCATCCCCGACAACGTGATCTCGCCGGTCATCGCTGTGTCGGGGCGGACGCGGCGTCCGGTCATCAGCGAAGCGAGTGCGGAAGTCATCGCCACGCCGGCGCTCGGCCCGTCTTTCGGAATCGCCCCGGCGGGCACGTGGACATGCGAGCCATATGACTTGAACATCGCCGGGTCGATGTCGAACTCGGAAGCGTGCGACCAGAGGTACGAGCGAGCGGCGCGCGCCGACTCCTGCATCACTTCACCGAGTTGCCCGGTCAGTGTCAGGCCCGACCCGCCCGGCAACAGCGTCGCTTCGATGAACAGAATCTCGCCGCCCATCTCCGTCCATGCCATTCCGGTCGCGACGCCCGCCGGCAACTCTTTGCGCGCCTCTTCCGGATAGAAGCGCGGCGCGCCGAGCAACCCCTTGATGTCGCCGACATCGACCGTTACCTTGTCCGTTCCACCCTGCGCGACTTGTAGCGCGGCCTTACGGACGACGCTGCCGATGGTGCGCTCTAACTGGCGCACGCCCGCTTCGCGCGTGTATCGCGAAGCAATCAACATCAGCGCGCCGTCCGTGATTGAGAACTGCTCTTCGCGCAGACCGTTCTCAATTATTTGCCGCGGCACCAGGTACTGAAGCGCGATGTGCAACTTCTCCTGGTCGCTGTAGCCGGCGAGTTGGATAATCTCCATGCGGTCGCGCAAAGGCGGCGGGATCGGCGCCAACTGATTCGCCGTCGCGATAAAGAAGACATTCGACAGATCGAACGGCAGGTCGAGGTAGTGATCGCGGAACGTGTTGTTCTGCTGCGGGTCGAGAACCTCCAGCAGCGCCGACGCCGGGTCGCCACGATAGTCCGCGCCGAGCTTATCAATCTCGTCGAGCATCATCACCGGATTGTTGACGCCTGCGCGCCTGAGCGATTGAATGATTCTTCCGGGCATCGAGCCGATGTATGTGCGGCGGTGGCCGCGCAACTCCGCCTCGTCGCGCATGCCGCCCAGAGAGATGCGCTCGAACTCGCGACCGAGAGCGCGCGCTATCGAGCGACCCAGACTCGTCTTGCCGACACCCGGCGGGCCGGCGAAACAGAGGATCGGACTCTTTGACGTGGGCCGGAGCTTGATCACCGCGAGGAATTCGAGGATGCGCTCCTTGATGTCCTCAAGGCCGTAATGATCTTCGTCGAGGATGCGGCGCGCTTCCGCGAGGTCGAGCTTGTCCTCGGACGACTTCTTCCACGGCAGTTCGAGCACGTATTCCAAATACGTGCGGATCACGTGATAGTCGGGCGCGGCGGCGGGCAGGCGCTCCATCCGCTTCAACTCGCGCTCGGCCTCTTTGCGTACCTCTTCGGGCAAATCTGCCTGATCCAGACGCTCGCGCATCATCTCGGCCTCGGCGCGCTCGCCGCCCTCGTCGTCACCGAGTTCTTTTTGAATCGCCTTCATCTGCTCGCGCAGAATATAGTCGCGTTGCGCCTTGCTCATTTCGGACTGCGCTTCGTTCGCAATCTTCGAGCGAATCTCCATGATCTCAAGCTCGCGCGCCAGCCGCGCGTAAGCGATTTGAAGCAATTCGTCGACCGTCTCCGCTTCGAGCATCGCCTGCTCCTGTTCAAGGCCGAGGTTCAGCACCGAGCCGAGAAAGTATGCAAGCTGGACGGGGTCGGTCGCGCCGAGCACCGACGCGCGAATCTCCTGCGGCACCTGCGGCAACAGCGCCAGCGCCTGCTGAATCAGCGACTGCATGTTGCGCCACAGCGCTTCGACCTGCTGCGCATCGATGGTGCGTGGCGGCGCCATGACCTGCACGCGCGCGCGTAGGAACGGATCGGTCTGCGACCATCCCACGACGCGCACTCGCTCGGTGCCGAGCACGATCAACTGAATCGCGTCGGGCGCACGCATCATGCGCTTGATCGACACCAGCGTGCCGATTTGGTAAAGGTCGTCTGGCGGCGTCGCTTCGACCTCGCCGCCGCGCCCTTCGCGGACGCTGACGCACGCAATCAGTTTTTCGCTTGTCGCCAGCGCCGCCTCGACCGCGGCGATTGAGCGCGGACGCCCGGCGGCCAGCGGCACGACCGTGCCGGGGAAGAGTGTCGTGCTCTGCAGCGGCAACACCGCGATGTCGAACACGTCGTGTGCATCGCGCCGCTCCGCGGGTTGGCGGTCGTCGGGCGCGGCGGGCGGCGGCGGCGCTGGTTGTTGGTTGAGCGCCTGCGACGACGCTCCGGAAGTTTCAGCTTGGTCTGTATCTTGGTTTGTATGACGAGTCTCTTCAGCCATGACTTTAATAAAATTCCCCTGAGTGGAGTACCGGCGTGCGTTAACCCTCTCGCCCAGGCGCGATGTTTTCGCCACAGGCCGCCGGGCTGCGCAGGTGCAAAATCAATAACCCGTCGCGATAATCGGTCGCGACGCTCGCGCCTTCAATCGGGCACGGGAAGTCGATGATCTTTTCAAACCGGCTATAGGTGATTTCGAGTTGGTGGTAAGAGATGCTTTCTGTATAGAAGGTATCGTGGCGGCAACCCGTGACGCGCAGCGTCGCGCGCTCGACGCGGACCTCGATCTCGTCGGGGCGCACCCCCGCCAATTCGAGCTTGACGACCCACCCGTCGTGTGTCCGGTAGACATCCGCTGACGGATACCACAGCCGCCCGCCGCCCGCCGCCGGACGCCCCGCGCGACCCATCGGCATCAAACGAAAATAACGATCAATTGATTTGGCCATAAAGAACAGTGACAGGTGACAGGTGACAGGTGACAGGCAAGGACAAGTTTTGTCTTGTCACCTATCAGCTGTTACCTGTCACCGCTTTGGGTCATCCGAAAACTTTGCTCCAGAAGGACGAGCCGCTGGAAATCTCTTCGAGGGCGTCGGCTAGTTCGCGATCCTCTTCGGTTTCGAGCGCGACATCGGCCATCGAGATGATGCCGCGCAGGCTGCTGTCGCGGTCGACGACAGGGATGCGCCGCACCTGTTTGTCGCCCATCTTGCGGATCACGTCGATCACGCGGTCGTTCGGTTGGGCGGTATGGATGTCGGTCGTCATGATCTCTTCGGCGCGCGTCGTGTGCGTGTCCAACCCTTCGGCGATGGCGCGCACCACGATGTCGCGGTCGGTGATTAAGCCGACGAGTTTGCCGTTGCCGGCGTAACCGTTCTTCGCGCGCCGCGACTCCCGCCCGCCCGCGTCAACAGATGGCGTGGCCGTATCCGCCCGATCCACGACTGGGATCACGCCGGTGTCTTCGTCGCGCATCATCGCCGCGACTTCGGTAATCGTCGCGTCGCGGGTCGCCACCGTCACATCGCGCGTCATGATGTCGCGGCAACGCACGTGCGAACGCGAAGCGCCGCGCCGTCCACCGCGCGCGTAAGTCTGGCCGTAGGCAGTCTGGCTGTAAGCCCGTTCGGGAGGGGGGCCATAGTCCCCGCGCTCGCCGCGGTAGCGATCACCGACGCCTCCGCCACTACGCGCATAGACATCGTAGACACGCTCGCCGCGCCCGCCCTCAGATGGGTTATCAAGGCGTTCGCCGGGGCGGGCGCGACCGTAATCATCGTCGCCGCCGCGCGGAGGGCCAACCGACCGACCGTAATAATCGCCGCGTCGCGATTCGCTGCGGTCGTCGTAGGGGCTCTCTTCGCGCCGCACGGGCCGACCGCCGCTCCCGTAATAATCATCCACGTCATCACGGTATCTCGACATGTGTCCTCCCGAACATTTCAACTCAGTAACTCGAACCTTTCAACAGCAAAGATCGAATGTCTGAAACAGGCCTCGCCCAACCCTTCTACCTAAAGAGGTATCCGCCGCCGCGATTGTGTATCGTGCCTGATCCAACTTCAGATGACTTCAATGGGATCGCTGACAATTATACTCGCCCCGATGAGGATTGCCAGCGGCGCGGTGGCGGCCGGTAGTTAAATAACTGAGCAAAAGTTTGTCGGTATGAATGAAGTAGATGTTAGATGAGAGATGCTAGATGTTGGCAACACCACCTGCGTATCTTGACTAACATCCAGCATCTCTCATCTAACATCTGTTCCGACTGGCTTTTTTGTTTCAACCTCGGCGATCAACTGCACCTGCGACCTGATGTCGAGTGCGCCGACTTCAATCGGCGTCGCCGTGTCCGCCATCGCTGCTGACGCCCTGCCGAATTCGGCCTGGCGGGCCAAGATGATCGGTGGGCCTCCCTCCTGCACTTCGACGATCCGCACGACGCGCCCGCCGAGCGCATTCGCGAGCGTCTGCGCTTTGTTCACCGCGTCGCGCGTCGCTTCGGTCAGCGCTTGATTGCGGGCCGGCTGGTCGCGGCGCAAGGTGAACGAGAGGTTGTCGATATTGTTGGCGCCGGCGCGCACCGCCGCGTCAATCACGCCGCCGACCTTCGTCAACTCGCCGGTCGTCACGAGGACGCTGTTGCGCGCGTTGTAACCGGTAATCGTCGGCGTCTCGTTCTGCTGATAGACATACTGCGGTTGCAAGCTGTAGCCGCTCGTCTTGACCTCGGCGCCAGCGCCCGCCGCTGCTTTCACGGCGCGCACCACGGCGTCGGTCTTGCTGGCGTTCTCGGCCTGCGCCTCTGACGCGCTGGCGTTCTGCGTGACGACTGCAATCGTGATGATCGCGGTGTCGGGCTGCGCCTGCACGGTCGCCTCTCCGTTTACACTGACGCGCGTGACGTCGCTCGGATTGCCTGCCGTCACCGCCGCCGCACCGTCTCTTCTGCCGTCGCCGCCCCCTCTCTGCGGGCGCATCGTGCGCGCCTCGAACGGGATGCCTTCTTGATAAATGGTTATCGTCCCTGGCTTCGTCTCGCCCTCAGCTTCGACCTCCGCGCCCTCGCGGAACCACGCCTCTTTACGAAAGCGCGTCGCATTTAGGATCAGATATTTCTGCGCATCGGTCGCGATCAACCATCCGCCCTCTTCGACCGTCCGGGCCAGCCGCCCGCGCACCGTGATGACTTCCGCCGCGGTCGTGTCGGCGCTCAAGACGGCGGAGAGCATGACGATGATACCCGCCGCCGTTAAAATCGCTTTCCTCATTTTAGTTCGCTCCTTCGTTAGCTGTATCTCTCTCTCGCCGCGCGCAGGGAGAGTTGATGATGAACAATTCGGCGGCTCGCCTTCGTGTCATTGAACGCCGCGCGCGGCGGGTGCTTGCGCGTTCGATTGAAATTCACGGGGAATGCAAAGTCGGCTGTCGCGTTGCCCGGTTGACAGGCAGTTTGTTACGATTTCCGGCGTCATGCAATTACCCGTCGACAACTTTCGTAATCCCAGAAAGCCGCGCCGCGAAGGGCGCGCGGTCACAGTCGGCAGAACCGATGACGTGCCGCCCGGGCGCGGCGCGACCGTTGACCTCGAAGGCGGCCGAGAACTGGCGCTCTACAATGTCGGCGGCCAGTTTTTCGCCACCGAGAATTTCTGCCCGCACCGGGGCGCGCCGCTCGCCGACGGCCGTCTCTGCGGACACATTGTCGAATGCGACTTGCACGGCTGGCGCTTCGACCTTCGCACCGGCCAATGCCTCACCCGCGCCGGAAAAGACATCGAATCCTACGAGGTGCTGATTGAAAACGGGTGGATAATAATAATCGTTTAGATTACTGTTCCCACCTTTGACACCCTCAAACAACGTCATCTCAGAGTTAAATCCCTCATAAAACTGGAAGACGAAATCAACTGTGATTCGCGGAAAAAGTCCTTTGCTTTCCAAAATGAGCGGGGGTCGCTTCCGGACTTCCTTTGCAGGAAGCTTTCGACGACCCCGTTAATGATTGATAAATTATCGCCTGCTCGTTCAGCCGTCGCTGCCGATGGCTTCGACGGGGCAGGCGGTGAGCGCCTCTTCACAGAGTAGACGCTCCTCTTCGTTCACCGGTTGTTTGTAGACAAACGAGTATCCGTTCTCGTCCGAGCGTGTGAAGTTGTCGGGGGCCGTGTCTCGGCAGACGTCGCAGTCGATGCATTGCGTGTCGACGTAGTATTGGCCGGGGGTGGTCTCCGCGACGCGGTCGTTTGGATCAGCCAAGGATGCTTCTCTCCTCCTTCGATTGCCTGTCTCTGGTTCAGTGTGACAGATGTGACGCGCCTACGATTGTCGCTGTGTCGCTTGAAGTCCTGATGCTTTTTGCTTCAAGAAACTTTTACGGCGCAGCTACTTGATCGCCAGCATCCGGTCGAGCGCGACGCGCGCCCACCGCGCCGTCTCTTCCGGCACGACGATCTGATTGACCACTTCGCCGGCGACAAGGGATTCAAGCGCCCACGCCAGATTCTGCGGCGCGATGCGATACATCGTCGCGCACATACACAAATCGGGCGCGAGCAGTCGGATGTGCTGGTCGGGAAATCGCTTGATGAGGCGGTCGACGAGATTGACTTCGGTGCCGACCGCCCATTTCGAGCCGGCGGGCGCGGCCTCAATCGTCTTGATGATGAACTCGGTCGAGCCGTTTAAGTCGGACATCGCGACCACCTCGCGGATGCATTCGGGATGCACCAAAACTTTGATCCCCGGTACTTCGCGGCGCACTTGTTCGACATGCCACTGGCGGAAACGGCCATGCACCGAGCAGTGGCCCTTCCACAGAATCAAACGTGCGCCGCGCAATTGTGCTTCGGTGTTGCCGCCGAGTTCCTTGGCCGGGTCCCACAGCACCATCTGCTCGGTCGGGATGCCGAACTTGAAACCGGTGTTACGACCGAGATGTTGGTCGGGGAAGAAGAACAGATTGTCGGCCTCTTTCAAACTCTTGTCAAAGAGTGGCACTGCGTTCGATGAGGTGCAGACCGCGCCGCCGTGCTCGCCGCAGAAAGCCTTGATTGCCGCCGACGAATTCATGTACGTGATCGGCAGCACTTTGAAGTCGCCGATGACGCCGATGTCTTCGAGTTGCTCCCACGCATCCTCGACCTGCTCTGACGTCGCCATGTCGGCCATCGAGCAACCGGCGCCGAGGTCGGGCAGAATAACTTTCTGGTGCGGCGCGGAAAGAATATCCGCTGACTCGGCCATGAAGTGGACGCCGCAGAAGACAATGAACTCGGCTTCGGGACGCTCCGCCGCGAGTACCGACAGCTTGAACGAGTCGCCCGTAAAATCCGCGTGGCGGATCACATCGTCGCGCTGGTAATGGTGGCCGAGGATGACGAGGCGCTGACCCAACTCGCGCCGCGCCGCCTCAATGCGTTCACTTAACTCAGTGTCGGACAGTCCAAAGTAATCCTCAATCGCCGGTACTTTCGTTAGAGTCGTAGTCATTCTTTGATCCCCATTAACTCGCCAATCTCACAGGCGCGCACATTGCAAAGTGAAGCGCCCACGCCGAACTTGAAAATATCGCACTTTGAAAATCGAAGCGCAAGCGCTAAAGAAGGCAAAAGTGAGATGCTTGGAGGCGCCTCGCTTTTGCCTTTTACTTTTACGTTTTGCCTCACGCTACGGGTGCGTCATTTCTTCCGGCTTGACGTGTTCGTCAAACTGCTCGCCCGTCAACAGTCCAAGTTCGACGACGGATTCACGCAACGAGATTCCTTTCTGGTGCGCATTCTTAGCAACTTTCGCGGCGTTGTCGTAACCGATGTGCGGGTTCAAGGCCGTCACCAGCATGAGTGAGTTTCGCAGGTGCTCGTCAATCCGCGTGCGGTTAAGTTCGATCCCGGCGACGCAGTAATCGACGAAGCCGTGACAGGCGTCGCCGAGCAGGCGGATCGAGTGGAGCAAATTGTGAATCATCACCGGGTTGAAGACATTCAGCTCGAAGTTACCCTGCGAACCGGCAAAGCCGATGGCCGCGTCGTTCCCCATCACCTGCACCGCGACCATCGTCATCGCCTCCGATTGCGTCGGATTCACTTTGCCCGGCATGATCGAAGAGCCGGGTTCGTTCTCCGGCAGCACCAACTCGCCAATACCGGCGCGCGGCCCTGACGCCAGCCACCGAATGTCGTTCGCAATCTTCATCAACGACCCGGCCAGAGTCTTCAGCGCGCCACTCGCGAAAACCATTTCGTCGTGCGCTGAGAGCGCGGCGAACTTGTTCGGGTGTGGCGTAAACGGCAGCCCCGTTAACTCGGCGATCTTCTGCGCGGCGCGCGTCGCAAATTCCGGGTGTGCATTCAACCCTGTGCCGACCGCCGTCCCACCAATGGCTAAATCGTAGAGTCCGGGCAGCACGAGGCGCAGCCGCTCGATGTCGCGCTCGATCAGACTGGCCCAGCCGGACATCTCCTGCCCGACGGTGAGTGGCGTCGCGTCCTGAAGGTGTGTGCGCCCGATCTTCACCACATCGGCAAACTCTTTCGCCTTCGCGTCAATCGCGTCGTGGAGTCGCTGGACTTCGGGGATCAGTGCGTTCATCCGCTCGGCAGAAGCGATGTGCATCGCGGTCGGGAAGGTGTCGTTCGACGACTGCGACATGTTGACGTGGTCGTTCGGATGGACGGGCGCCTTGCTGCCCATCACCCCGCCCGCGATGTCGATGGCGCGGTTCGAGATGACCTCGTTGGCGTTCATGTTGGTCTGCGTCCCCGAACCTGTCTGCCACACGCGCAGAGGGAAATGATCGTCGAGCTTGCCTTCGATCACTTCGTCGCACGCCCGCACGATCAGCGTCGCCTTATCTTCCGGCAGCTTGCCCAACTCCCGATTAACAAGCGCGGCGGCCTTCTTGAGGATACCGAGCGCGCGGATCATCTCGCGCGGCATCGTGTCGTCGCCGATGTTGAAATGAATCAGCGAGCGAGCGGTCTGCGCTCCGTAATACTTGTCCGCCGGGACTTCGATTTCGCCCATCGAATCCGTCTCGACGCGCGTCTGTGTCTGACTGTTTTGCTGTTGATGACTGGCGGCTTTTTGTGACATTGAACGATCCATCCTTTGATGACAAACGTTGCTCCGCGTGATCGTTCGCGGGCTTCAAGTCAAATTTTTTGTGAAGGCTTATGCTGCACAATTCTACACGAAGAAGCGGTCGCCTAACACGAAGTGCTGTTGCCTTGCTTAATTTAAGATTACGCAAGATGTGCGCAAGGATGCGGCGCGGAAAGAACGCCGGCATCAGCTTCGAAGAGTTCCTCCGGCAGCGGATGGGCAGACAGCAGCCGCGCGCCGGACACCTCAATGCGCGCGGCGAGGCGACGATCAACGTCCCGCCCAGCAGGTGGTGGGCCCACGCGAAATCGACTTTTCACGGCGCGTGATGGTCAGCGTGATTGGCTCGCGCTGCGGTCGTTTCGCGCCCGCGCTCGACTTGCTGGGACGAAACGCGGTCGCAGTCGACGGTTTAATCAGCGATGAATACCCGCTCGTCGATGGCCTCCGCGCGATGGAGCGGGCCGCCGCCCCGGGCGTGCTGAAAGTTTTACTCCGACCGTAAACGGAGGACTGAGCAAAAGCAGTCCCGCTTGAACTCTGTATTTATCACTCTGTACCCAATCTTCATCCCTACTTCCTACTCCCCGCTTTGCGACGAGTGCGCGGTTTCGTTATACTCAAAGCCAATTTGCTCCCGTGCTGAAATTCATTTCAGTTGGACCCACGGATCAGTGGCGCGTTCGCTAACTAAGAATGTGGAAGAGCGCGCCGCACAACCTCAATCGGCTCTTACCAGAAGGCGGTTAAAAAGCATTATGTTGGAATTACCCAAGGGCCAAACGACGGCCGCGGATCGTGTGATTCTGCGCAAACTGCGCGTGTGGATTGCGGCGCTCGCGGTCGCGTGTGTAGTGGTCGGCGTCGGCATCGGCGCGCTGCTGACCGGCCACCCGGCGGTGGCGCAGAACGAAAGCCAGATCGCACGCACGCCAGAAGCACTATCGGCTTCGTTCGCCGACATCGCGCGGCGCGTCGAGCCGGCGGTCGTCAACATCGACACTGTCAACTCACCCCAACAGACGGCGACGAAGGAAGGCGACAGCGACGAAGACGAGGACGACGACAGCAGCACGCCCTCCGACAATCCGTTGTTGGAGATGTTCAGGAAGCGGCAGCGCGAACAATCCCCGCGCGGAGTCGGCAGCGGCTTCATCATCGACCCGAAGGGGCTGATCCTGACCAATCAGCACGTCGTCGAGGGTGCGACCAGAATCATGGTCAAACTCCAGTCAGGCGAAGAATTGCGCGGAACCGTGATCGGCATCGACGAAGAGACGGATATCGCGGTCGTGCAGGTGAAGCCGTCGCGCCCTCTGCCTTTTGTGAAGCTCGGCAATTCTGACGACGCGCAGGTCGGCGACTGGGTGCTGGCCGTCGGCTCGCCGTTCGGGCTGGAGCAGACCGTGACCGCCGGAATCATCTCGACGCGGGAGCGGGGCACGCCGAACGGCTCGCCCTTCCAGCGTTTTCTACAGACCGACGCGGCGATTAATCGCGGCAACTCCGGCGGCCCGCTCGTCAATATGCGCGGCGAAGTGATCGGCATCAACTCGCAGATCGCGACGACGACCGGTGACTACAACGGTATCGGCTTCGCCCTGCCCGCGAACGAAGCGGGTTTCGTCTACCGACAGATTATGGACGCTGGCAAGGTGCAGCGCGGTTATCTCGGTATTCGGCCCGTATCGGTTAAGCCTGAGTTCGCGCGCGTGTACGGATTGGCGGAAGCCAAGGGTGCGATTGTCAACGACGTGGTCGACGCCCAGGGGCCAGCCGCCAAAGCGGGCATCCAGGCCAACGACATCATCGTCGAAATCAACGGGCGGCAGATCGCGAGCGACCAGGATTTGATCGCGAAAGTGGCTTCGATCCCGGTCGGCCAGACCGCGCAGGTCGTCTATCTGCGTGAAATCGGCAGCAAGTTCGAGCGCCGCACCACCAGTGTCGTGATTGGTGAACGCCCGCTGCGTACTTCGTCGTCGCCTTTTTCGCGGACCCAGCCGCCTGCAACTGAAAAGTCGAAGGCGAAAGAGGTGCCGACGAGCGACCGCCCGCTACTCGGCCTGACACTCAGCGAGTTGACGCCGCAGATCGCGACCGAGCGGAATTTGAAGGATGTGCGCGGCCTGTTCGTCAAAGACATCGACCTCAACGGTTTGGCCTTCGACGCGGGCCTGCGTGGAGGGATGGTCATCCAGCGCGTTAACCGCGTGCCCGTCACCACGCTCGCCGATTTCGAGAAGGCCATCAACGCCCTCAAGCCCGGTGATGCGGTCGTGATGAACGTCGCCACCAATTACCTGGATCGCGTCACACAGATCATCATTCAGTTCACTTATCAATAACAGCCCGGAGTCCGAAGTTTAAAGTCCACAGCCTGGATTTGACTTCAGACTCCGGACTTTTGACTCTCGGACTCGAATCAATCATGGCCCAAGCGCGAAAAGCAGTCGGTCGAACGACGGCGAAGAAGAGCGAAGGGGCGGGCGCCGCGAAGGCACGCCTGTCCGTCAAGACGTATCACAATTATATCGACGGTGAATGGACGCGCGCATCATGCGGCGAGACGTTCGAGAACGTTAACCCGGCGGACACGCGCGACTGCATCGGGCGCTTTCCACTGTCGACCGTCGAAGATATGAGTCGCGCGATTGATTCCGCAAAGAACGCTGCTGACCGCTGGCGGCACACGCCCGCGCCGCGTCGCGCCGAGATGCTGTTCCGCCTCGGCGAGATTCTGATGCGCCACAAAGAGCGCTTCGCCGCCGAGATGACGCGCGAGATGGGCAAGGTTCTGAAGGAGACCGGCGGCGA
>Ga0136614_10002131_pt1 | contig 12164 bp, 8 predicted proteins | sample AntDrymUQ2792106_2_FD_106643 | JGI IMG/M metagenome (GOLD analysis project Ga0136614, IMG submission 106643) | Polar desert sand microbial communities from Dry Valleys, Antarctica - metaG UQ279 (21.06) | ecosystem: Environmental > Terrestrial > Soil > Desert | place: Antarctica: Dry Valley...
CAGCACTCGAAGCATTCATCCACGGCCACACCAGCAACCCCAAGCCCTCGAGACCTGGTGCGGGCGGAGTGCGGCACTCGCCCTGAAACGTCCGGTTTGCCGCTCAACAGAGCCGATCTCGCACTACCGACCTCGAACGGTACGCAGACGATCCAGGCCGGTTCGGTGACCACGGGCGAGTGCCGGTTGCGCCCTCGCCAGGTGACCCCAACGTGTCATGGTGGCGCCGGTCGGGTACTACATGCTGTTCGTCCTCACCCCGGAAGGTGTTTCCGTCGAAGGCCAAGTGGGTCCATCTCGGCCCCTGATCGACTTGTCCGACCCGATCCGGGTGCTGAGGGTGACCAGGAACTGACTTCCGGTTGGGAGTCTCGGATCCCTCGAAGGTGCTATGGCACGCAGGGGTGCGCAGCAGATACACATGACCGCCTTGGCGACCGCGAATCCGCGTCGCCGACCGAATGAAAACGGGGACCCTCCTGTGACACGTCTGCACCGGGCTCGCCGCACGGCCGCCTTCCTGATCACCATGACCTGTGCAGTGGGCCTGCTTGCGGCCACGCCAGTGGCAGCACAGCTCCGAGGCGCCTCAGCGATGTCTGCTTCCTCGGCCTGCGGGGGCCTACAGGCAGATGCCACGTTCAACCGCGAGGCAGCCGGTCTCGGCCGGTCGCACGCCTGCGAGCACCTGCGCGCCCGACAGTCCACCGGGATATCGCACCCGTCGAAGGTTGCGGCGCGTGGCCAGGAGGCCCGTGCCGATCTCGTATCGAGGGCTGCCGCCGATGTCGGCGCCTGGAGCGGTGCGGTGGACCCGGGCACCAAGACGATCGGGATCTCGGCGGTGCTGTTGCACACCGGCAAGGTGCTGCTGTTCGGCGGCAAGTACAGGACCACCGACAAGAACACCGCCGCCTACCTGTACGACCCGGTGACGAGGACTGGCCACGAGGTGCCGGCACCGGCTGCGGTGTACTGCGGCGGGGTGACCATCCTCAGCGACGGCCGGGTCTTCTCCTCCGGCGGCGCCTTCCCCAAGGTGCCGTACGGAATTCCAGACCAGTTCCTGTTCAACCCGGTCACCGAGCAGTGGGTTCGCCAACCCTCCACCGAGCGAGCCAGGTACTACCCGACCACCACCAAGCTCGCCAATGGCAGCATCGTGGTGACCGCCGGCACAGAGGCGGACGGCACCACCCGCAACCCCCAGACCGAGGTGTACACCCCGCCGGCGAGTGGGGGGACCACCGGCAGTGTCAGAACCGTCGGAAGCTCGCATCCCACGGTCTTCTACCCCCGGCAATGGACGATGCCGGACGGCAACATGCTGCAGATGGACAGCCGCAAGGTGTACAAGCTGAACACGAGCACCTGGGCGTGGACCCCGCTGCCGCAGATGCTGAGCGCCACCGGTCTCGGTGCGGCCGGCCTCATGCATCAGGGAGGGCCGCAGGGTTCCACCAAGGTCACCATGATCGGCGGCCTCAAGAGCGGCAGGGCGCACAATCTGGTGCAGCAGTTCAACTACGCGAATCCGGCCGCGGGTTGGACCTACGGCACCCCGATGCCTACCGCCCGCAGCCACATGAACGTAGTGCAGGTACCTGATGGGTCGGCGTTCGCGATCGGCGGCAACAGCGTGAGCTCGTACGACCAAGGCCAGACCCAGACCCTGCACTACGACCCGAAGGCCGACACGTGGGAGCCGATGGCGGTCCAGTCGGTGCGCCGGGCGTACCACTCGACGGCGGTGCTGCTGCCCGACGGCAGGATCATGTCTGCCGGTGACACCGGTCCGGGAGGCGGCCGCTCGGCCATCGACTTCTACTCCCCGCCCTACTTGAACCAGGGGCCGCGGCCCAGCATCACCTCAGCGCCTGGACAGGTCGGCCACGGCAGCAGCTTCTCAGTGAACGTGTCCGGCCCGGATACCTCGCGCGCGGTTCTGATGGCACCGAGCGCGACCACCCACGCCAACGAGATGCACGCCCGCCACGTGGAATTGGACGTCACCCAGGTCGCCGGCGGCTTCACGGCGACGGCGCCGTCGGCCACGGTCGCACCACCCGGGTACTACATGCTGTTCGTGCTCACCCCCGATGGTGTCCCCTCCGTGGCCAAGTGGGTCCATGTCGGATGAGGGGCCGCCGCTCGGTCGGCCGCCGCTGTGCGTGCTCACCCCCGACGGAATCCCCTCCGTCGCCGTTTGGGTGCACGTAGGCCCCTGACGGCTACCTACCACTACCTGTTGCCCGGCCCGTTCGGATCGAGCCGGTTGCGGGGCGGGCACCCCGCGACTCCGAGCGGCGGTCAGGCCGACTTCCTGGCCGCCGCCTTCTTCGCGGTCTTCTTGGCCGAGGTCTTCTTGGCGGCCTTCTTCGCCGCGGGCTTGCTCGCCGCCTGCTTCTTGGCGGCCGCCTTCCTGGTCGAGGTGGACCTGCGGCCGGCCGCCTTCGGGGTACCGGCCTGTTGGTCGCTCTGTTCGTCCGCGGGCCGGTCCTGTGCGCTGCCGTCGGTTGTCGCTGCCTTCCCCGCACCGGCAGCCGAACGCCCGGCGCGCGCCGACTCGACGCTCTTGCGCAGGGCGGCGACCAGGTCGACCACGTCGGCGTCCTCGCCGGTCTCGGTGGTGTCGGGGCGCAGCAGCTCCCGGGAGTCGTCCCCCTCGAGCTTGGCCTCGATCAACCGTTGCATGGCGAGCTTGTAGTCGTCCTCGTACTGGTCCGGCTCGAAGTCCGAGGCGAGGCTCTCCACCAGGGAGGTGGCCATCGTGACCTCCTGCGGGCGCAGGTCGACGTCCTCGCCGAGCGAGCTGAAGTCGGCGGCCCGCACCTCGTCCGGCCACAGCAGCGTCTGCAGAACGATGACCTTGTCCCGCACCCGGAGCACGGCGAGCGTCTCGCGCTGGCGCAGGGCGACCTTGACCACGGCCATCCGGTCCGTACCGGTCAGCGCCTCCCGTAGCAGCGCATACGGCTTGGTGGCGCGGCCGTCCGGCTCGAGGTAGTAGCTCTTGTCCATCAACAGCGGATCGACCTGGTCGGCGGGGACGAACTCCATCACGTCGATCTCATGCCCGCTGGCGACAGGCAATTGGTCGAAGTCGTCGCTGGTCAGCATCACCAGCTGCCCGTCGTCGGACTCGAAGCCCTTGGCGATGTCGCGGTACTCGACCACCTCGCCGCAGACCTCGCAGGTGCGCTTGTAGCGGATCCGGCCACCGTCGGCCACGTGCACCTGGTGAAACCGCACATCATGGTCCCCGGTCGCGGCATACAGCTTGACGGGAATGTTGACGAGCCCGAACGCGACCGAGCCCTTCCAGATCGAACGCACCGCTCATCTCCTTGTCGCTGTCGCCTTCCCCGTACGCTCGCACAAGCAAAGCCCGGCAGCAGCATGACAGGTCCGAGGAGCCAGATGCCTGCATCGAGCACCAACACGGTGGAGATCGATGGTCGCCGGCTGAAGCTGTCCAACCTGTCAAAGGTGCTGTATCCCGAGGCCGGGTTCACCAAGCACGATGTGATCACCCACTCGATTGCGGTAGGCGACGCGCTGCTGCCCCAGCTCGCCGGCCGGCCGGCGACCCGCAAGCGCTGGCCGGACGGAGTGGAGGCCGCAGCCGGAGCATTCTTCGAGAAGAACGTGCCGCGGGGGACACCGTCGTGGGTTCGTACTGTCGAGCTGGACTCTCCCGGGAGCCGGGACCGCGAGCGGGTGACCTACCCGGTGGTCGAATCGCTGGCGGGACTTGTGTGGCTGGCGAACCTGGCCGCGCTGGAGCTGCACGTCCCGCAGTGGCGGGTCGGGCCGCGCGGCGGCATGCGCCGCCCCGACCGACTGGTCATCGACCTCGACCCGGGAGAGCCGGCTGCACTCGCCGAGTGTGCCGAGGTGGCGATGCTCGTTCGGGACCGTCTCACCGACGACGGGTTGGACCCGGTCCCGGTCACCAGCGGCAGCAAAGGACTGCAGCTGTACGCCGCGCTGCCTGGACGCCGGGACGCAGACGCCGTACGGGACTACGTGCACGACGTCGCACGAGAGATCGAGGCAGCCCAGCCGAGGCTGGTGGTGTCCCGGATGGCGAAGAACCTCCGCGGCGGCAAGGTGTTCATCGACTGGAGTCAGAACGACGGCGCGAAGACGACTATCGCGCCGTACTCGCTGCGCGGGCGCCGGCGCCCGTGGGTGGCCACCCCCCGCACCTGGGACGAGGTCGAGGACGCCGGGAGCCTGGGCCAGGTGCTGGCGGTCGAGCTGCCCGACCGGTTGGCCGACCTCGGCGACCTCGCCGCGGCGGTGGGCCCGCACCACCCCGACGCGGTGGGCTGATCTGGGCCGACAACCCATCCTGGATGCTGGTTGCAGCGAACTGTCTGGCGGGGGGTCTCCCCGCCGTCACGTCCACCCACTGGCATGCCGAGGAGCCCCTGATCACCACCGTCTCATCCGCGCACCGGCCACGGGTCGCCGTCGTCGGGTCGGGTGTCTCAGGCCTCACCGCCGCCTACGTGCTGCGGAACACTCACGACGTCACCGTGTTCGAGACCGACGACCGGCTCGGCGGGCATGCGCACACCCACGACGTCGCGGCGAGCGACGGGAGGACCTACCCGGTCGACTCGGGCTTCATCGTCCACAACGACCGCACGTACCCCCTGCTCGGCCGGCTGTTCCGCGAGCTCGGCGTGGCGGTGCGTCCCACCGAAATGAGCATGAGCATCAGCTGCGACGGCTGCGGGCTGGAGTACGCCGGCGGGCGGGGCGCCGCCGGCTTGCTCGCCCAGCCACGCCGGCTGGCCGACCCGCGCTACCTGGGCCTGCTGGCACAGGTCCGGCGGTTCCAGCGTGCGGCGGCCCGCTTCCTCGCAGACCCGGACAGCTCCGGTACTACCGGCGACGACACGACGTACGGCCAGTTCCTCGCCCGGCACCGCTTCGGGGCGTACTTCGTGCAGCACTACGCGGTACCCGTGGTGTCCTGCGTGTGGTCGGCCGGGCACGACCGAGCGCTGGACTACCCGGCGCGCTACCTGTTCACCTTCCTTGACCAACACGGTTTCCTGGCGCTGCGCGACGCGCCGCAGTGGTACACCGTCGTCGGCGGCTCCCGAGCTTACGTCGCGGCGACCGCGGCAGCGATCGGTGACGTCCGGAGCGGCACCGGTGTGCGCGCGGTCACCCGCAAGCCCGACGCGGTCGAGCTCATCGACTCGACCGGGGAGCTGCACCAGGTCGACCAGGTGGTGCTGGCCACCCACGCCGACGACGCGCTGGAGCTCCTCACCGACCCGAGCGACGACGAGCGGCGGGTGCTCGGCGGGTTCGGCTACTCCCGCAACGAGGCGGTGCTGCACTCCGACGCGTCGGTGCTGCCGCGAGCGCAGCGGGCCCGGTCGGCGTGGAACTTCCACCTGGCCAGCTGCGACGAGCGGCACGACCGTACGCGCGTCGGCTACTGGATGAACCGTCTCCAGGGGTACGAGGACGCGGCCGACGACTTCGTGGTCAGCCTCAACGACACCGGCCGGGTCGACCCCGGACGGGTACTGGCGCGGATGACGTACACCCATCCGGTCTACACCGCCACGTCGCTGGCCGCCCAGGACGAGCTGGCCGGCTTGCCCGCCGACCGCACCGCCTACGCGGGCGCGCACCTCGGCTGGGGCTTCCACGAGGACGGCTGCCGTTCCGGCGTCGAGGCGGCCCGCCGGCTAGGGGTGGACTGGTGAGCCGCGAGGTGGCGCTGCGGCCGAGCCAGCCCCGATCATCCGACGCTGTGGCTGCTCCTACGACCGAGCGGTCGGAAGATCGGTCGGGGGGCGTGAGCGGCGGGCGGGCCCTGCCCTCGCTCCCGGCGCTGGCCGACGGTCTGGTCACCCACGCCCGTCGGGCGCCGCTGCGGCACCGGTTCCGCTACCTGGTCTACCAGTGGCTGGTCGACGTCGACCAGCCACCGCGGCTGCCGCACTGGCTGCGTCCGTTCGCGTCGTTCCGCGCCGGCGACCACCTCGGTGACCCGGCCGCGACGATCCGCGCCAACGTCGAACGCTTCTGCGCCGACTCCGGCGTGGACGTGTCGGGCGGTCGGATCCTGATGCTGGCCAACGCCAGGGTCCTAGGCCATGTGTTCGACCCGTTGAGCGTGTTCTGGTGTCTCGACGACGACGGCGCCGTCCGATGCGTTGTCGCCGAGGTGCACAACACGCACGGCGAGCGGCACGCGTACCTACTCGACGTAGATGCACAGGGGCGGGCCAGCACCGACAAGGCGTTCTACGTCTCGCCGTTCTTCACCGTCGACGGGCGCTACGACCTGCAGTTCCGGCTGGACCGCGACCGGGTCGCCACCACCGTCCGATTGCGCCAGGGCGACGGCGGCGAACCGGTGTTCACGGCAGTCTTCACCGGCCGGCTCCAGCCAGCGACACCGCGACGGCTGGTCTCGCTGCTGCTGCGCCGCCCGTTCATGACCCAGCGGGTCAGCCTGCTCATCCGCCTGCACGGCAGCTGGCTGTGGCTGCGACGGCTGCCGGTGGTCCCCTGGACCGCGCACCATCACCAAGAAGGAGTCCGATGACAACCGTCGAGACACCCGGTCAGCTCGATCGGCTGCCCGCCGAGGTACTGGCTGAGCCACCGCTCCGCGTCCCGGTACCGTCGCAGGCCCGCTGGCCGGGACTGGCCGCGGTGCCGCACGTCCCGGTGCACCGGGCGGTCGCTCGCAGCATCGTCGCGCGGGCGGCGCGCCGGCTGCCCGTTCGCATGCAGTTCCCCGACGGCAGCCACTGGGGCAGCGGTGGCGCGGATGCACCAACGATGCTGCTGCTGCGGCCGGAGGCCCTGTTCGCCCGGCTGGGCGCCGACCTGCGGATCGGCTTCGGGGAGGCGTACATGGCCGGGGACTGGACGACCGCACCAGGTACGGACCTGGCTGACCTGCTGATGCCGTTCGCCGAGCGCCTCACGGTCCTGGTGCCGAGGCCGCTGCAGAAGCTGCGCGGCATGGTCGACGAGCGGCTGGCGACGCACGAGGAGAACACCATCACCGGCTCCGCCAGCAACATCGCGCGGCACTACGACCTGTCCAATGACTTGTTCGCGCACTTTCTCGACCCCACCATGACGTACTCGTCGGCCTGGTTCCCCGACGTCATCGCCGGACCGGCCGACCTCGACCTCGAGCGGGCCCAGCTGCGCAAGATGGACGGAGTGCTCGACTTCGCCCGCGTGGGTGCCGGCACCCGGCTGCTGGAGATCGGCACCGGCTGGGGGGCCCTCGCCCTGCGCGCGGCCGAGCGCGGCGCCCAGGTCACCAGCGTCACGATCTCGGCCGAGCAACAGCACCTGGCTCGCCGGCGCATCTACGAGGCCGGCCGGTCCGACCGGGTCGAGGTGCGGCTCGAGGACTACCGGCACGTCGACGGCCAGTACGACGCGATCGTCAGCGTGGAGATGATCGAAGCAGTCGGTGAGCGGTACTGGCCCACCTACTTCGCCACCCTGGACCGGCTCCTCGCACCGGGTGGCCGGGTCGGGCTGCAGTCGATCACGATGGCCCACGACCGGATGCTGGTCACCCGCCGGTCGTACGGGTGGATCCACAAGTACATCTTCCCGGGCGGGCTGATCCCCTCACTGCAGGCGATCGACCAGACGCTGGCCGCCAACACCTCGCTGCGGGTGCTCGAGCGGCGGGACCTCGGCTGGCACTACGCGGAGACCCTGCGACAGTGGCGGTCGCGATTCGATGCCGCCTGGCCCGAGATCAGCGCGCACGGCTTCGATGTCACGTTCCGGCGGATGTGGGACTTCTACCTCGCCTACTGCGAGGCGGGCTTTCGTACCGAGTATCTCGGCGTCAGCCAGCTGTCGCTGGGGCGCGCCCCACAGTGATCCACGCAGGGTGATGCACGCAGGGTCATGCATGCAGGGTGATGCACGCGGTGATGCACGCGGTGATGCACGCGGTGATGCACGCGGTCCGCGCGCTACTCACGCGACCAGTGCGGTGATCCGCTCCACCGCGGTACCCAGGTCGGGCACCCACTCGGACGCCACCGGCTTCGTGTGGCTTGCCCGGCGGCGCTTCGGCCCACCCGCGGCTGGCTCGTCCGCGGCTGGCTCGTCCGCGGCTGGCTCGTCCGCGGCTGGCTCGTCCGCGGCTGGATCGCCCGCGGCTGTCTCGTCCGCGCCGGGTCGGGACCAACCCGGACCCCCGAGCAGCAACATGGGGTCCGGCGCCACCGCACGCACCGTGCCGAGGTCACCCAGCTGACCGCCGGGATCCAGGCTCGACCACAAGAAGACAGCCCTGGGCGCCACCCGCTCGATCGCGGACACCAGCGCGTCGGAAGGCAGGCAGCAGCCCAGCAGCCAGGTGCGGATTCGCAGGTCGGACAGCGCCGCCGCCAGCGCCACCAGCGGCAACGCGTGCCGGTCGCCGCAGGCGCCGGCCAGCAGCACCGGCGGACTCGACGACATGGCCCGCTCGGGGTCGCGTAGCCGGTGCCGCAGCTCGGTGGAGACGCACTCGCTGGCCAGGTGCTCGGCCTCGACGCCGTAGCTGCCGGCAACCCACTTCTCACCCACGCAGCCGAGGAACGGCGCCAGCACCTCCGTCCACCCGCGGACCACGCCTCGCTGGTCGAGCACCCGCGCGAGGATCAGGGACAGCGTGGGGGCATCGAGCGCCTGCGCGGCCTGCAACAGCAGCTCGACCGTGACCGGCCCGACGACCGCCGACCGATCGCCGGCTAACGACCCGTCGTCTGCTGGTCGCCCCTGGTCCACCGGCCCGGGGCGGTTGGCCGACTCGACGCCGATGGAGACCGAGCTCACCGCGATCAGCGCGGCCTGGGCCGGCGGCACGCCGGTGGCGATGAGCCGGCACGCTCTGGCCACCCGGGCAACGTCCTGCTCGCTGTAGCGCCGGTGTCCACCCACCGTACGGACCGCTGGGACTCAGGCCGTAGCGACGATCCCAGGTCCGCAACGTCGGGGTCGTGACGCCCAGGCGGCGAGACACCGCACCGACCCCCCAGAGCAGACAGGTCTGCCCGGGGTCGCCTGCGCCCTCCGCCCGGTCCGCCATGGCGCTCATCTTCGCCCCGGCAACCAGGAGTCGCATCTCACAACCGACCGTGCAGTTACCAGAACGGTGCCTTCATTGGTGAGACGGCCCTTGTGCAACCGGCGACGGCCTGCGTAACTTTTGCTGCAGTTCGCCCTAACCCCAGACCCCGGTCAGTGCGAGAGGTAGTCAATGGCTAACATCGCTCGGTTGCCGATGCCACTCATGGACGTCTACGACTGGCAGTACGACGGCGCGTGTCGCGAGGCCGACCCGGCCCTGTTCTTCTCCCCCGAATCCGAGCGTGGACCACGCCGGCACGCTCGCGAGAACGCCGCCAAGATGTACTGCCAGCGGTGCCCTGTCGTGGACCAGTGCCTGCGGCACGCGCTCAAGGTCAAGGAGCCGTACGGGGTGTGGGGGGGTCTGAGCACGTCCGAGCGAGCGGCCGCGGAGGTCCAGCCGGTTGCTGTTTGACCCGAGCCGAGCCCGGTACAGCGGTCAAGCCCAGAACACCCGCTTGACGACGGCCTGAGCCCGACGTGCCGTCCGCCGCCATTCCTCGACCACCTCCTCGCTGGCCAGCGGCGACATCCCGAACAGGTAGGCCACCCCCGCCCGATCGCGGAGGTCGCGCGGCAGCGAGTCCGACGGGCGGCCCCGCACCTGCATCACCGCGTTGCGCAACCGCTGGGCCAACCGCCACGCCCGTACCAGGTCACGTCCGTCCTCGGCGGTGATCAGATCGGCATCGACGGCCGCCAGCAGTGCCGCGACCGTCCGGGTGGTGCGCAGCCCCGGCACCCGGGCGGCGTGTCGCATCTGGATCAGCTGGGCGGTCCACTCCACGTCGCTCAAACCGCCCGGCCCGAGCTTCAGGTGCAGGGCGGGGTCCGCGGCACGCGGCAACCGCTCGGCGTCCATCCGGGCCTTGATCCGGCGGATCTCCGCCTCCGCCGCCGCGTCGAGCCCGTCGGCCGGCCAGCGCAGCGGGTCGATCAGGGCATGAAAGCGTCCGCACACCTCGGGATCCCCGACCACCGCCTCGGCTCGCAGCAGCGCCTGCGCCTCCCAGGGTTGAGACCACCGGGCGTAGTAGGCGGCGTATGACGCCAGGCTGCGGACCAGCGGACCCTGCCGGCCCTCCGGCCGCAAGCTGGCGTCCAGCTCCAGCGGCGGACTCGTCCGTGGTCCAGCGAGCAGGTGTCGCATGCGCCCGGCAACCGCCTGGGCGGCCTCGGTGGCCCGGCGTTCCTCGGTGCCGGTGACCGGGACGTGACAGAACAAGACGTCCGCATCGCTGGCGAAACCCATCTCGTGGCCGCCGAGCCGTCCCATCGACACCACCGCCATCCGTGCCGGCAAGGGGGTGCCGAGGTCCGCCGCCACCGCGGCCGAGGCGGCGGACAGGGCGCCCGACAAGGTGGCGGTGGCCACGTCGGTCACCGCCTCGCCGACGGCGTCGACGTCGAGCTGGCCCAGCGCGTCCCCGATCGCGATCCGGCACAGCTCGCGTCGCCGCATCGCGCGTACCGCCGCGATCGCGGACTCCGGGTCGGGGTGTCGCCTGGTCGCCGCCGCGACCTCGGTTCCCAGCGCACCGGGTGGTCGGGGTGCAAGGTCCCGACCCCCGAGCAGGGCCACCGAGTCCGGGGTTCCCATCAGCAGCTCGGTGGCGAAGCGGCTGCCGCTCAGCACCCGGGCGAGCTGCTCGGCCGCTGCCCCCTCGTCGCGCAGGCGCTGCAGGTACCAGTGCGTCCGGCCCAGCTGGTCAGAGACCTTGCGGAAGGCGAGCAGCGCGGCATCGGGGTCGGGGCCTTCGGCGAACCAGCCGAGCACGGCCGGCAGCAGCTGACGCTGGATCGCGGCGCGCCGCGACAGGCCGCCGGTGAGGGCTCTCAGGTGGGTCAGGGCGCCACGCGGGTCGAGGTAGCCCAGGGCGGTCAGCCGGTCGCGCGCGGACGCCGGACTCAGCCGTAGCTGGCCGGTCGGCAGCGCCGCCACCGCCTCGAGCAGCGGCCGATAGAACAGCTTCTCGTGCAGCCGGCGGACCTCACGCGCACAGGCCTGCCAGTCGGCGCGCAGCCGCTCCACCGGCTGGGTGCGGTGGCCGATGGCGCGTCCGAGCCGCCGCAGCGCCTCGTCGTCGTCGGGCACAAGCTGGGTACGGCGCAGTCGCCACAGCTGGAGGCGGTGCTCGAGAGTGCGCAGGAACCGGTACGAGCTAGCGAGCGCTGCACCGTCCTCGCGGCCGACGTAACCGCCGACGGTGAGTGCGGCCAGGGCGTCGAGCGTGCTGGCGCTGCGGACATCGTGGTCGTCTCGACCGTGCACGAGCTGCAGCAGCTGCACGGCGAACTCGACGTCGCGGAGCCCGCCGGGCCCGAGCTTGAGCGCGCGGTCGACCTGCGCCGCGGGGATGTGGTCCACGACGGTGCGGCGCATCGTCCGCACCTCGGCGACGAACCCGGGCCGCTCCCCCGCCTGCCACACCAGTGCCGCTGCGGCGTCGGCGTAGGCCCGACCCAGCTCGGGGTCACCAGCCGCCGGCCGGGCCTTGAGCAGCGCCTGGAACTCCCAGGTGTGCGCCCACCGCTGGTAGTAGCCGAGGTGGCTGTCCAAGGTCCGGCTCAGCGGGCCGGACCTGCCCTCGGGCCGCAGTCCGGCGTCCACCGGCCAGATGGACCCGGCCGCGGTGTGCTCGGAGCAGATCCGCATCATCGCCGCGGCCAGCCGCGTCGCGGCCCGCAGCGCCGCGTCCGGGCTGGTGCCGGCGGTGGACTCGTGGCAGAACACGACGTCGACGTCGCTCACGTAGTTGAGCTCGCGCCCCCCGCACTTGCCGAGCGCGATGACCGCCAGCCGGCACCGGCCGGCCTCGTCCGGGAGCTCGGCCGCGGCCTGCCGCAGCGCGACCTGAAGCGTCGCGTCGGCCAGGTCCGAGAGCGCGGCCGCCACCTGGTCGAGGCCGGCCGCGCCGGTGAGGTCGTCGGCGGCGATCCGCAGCACCCGCCTTCGGTAGCCGACGCGCAGTGCATCCGGGCCACCGGCGACGGTCTCGTCGTCGGCCAGCCCGGGCGGGACG
>Ga0136614_10002132_pt1 | contig 12164 bp, 10 predicted proteins | sample AntDrymUQ2792106_2_FD_106643 | JGI IMG/M metagenome (GOLD analysis project Ga0136614, IMG submission 106643) | Polar desert sand microbial communities from Dry Valleys, Antarctica - metaG UQ279 (21.06) | ecosystem: Environmental > Terrestrial > Soil > Desert | place: Antarctica: Dry Valley...
CGCGTCCTCGTACAGCCTGGACTTTCCCTGGCTCTGATCGGCTCGCTGGCCAGCGCCGTGCGCCGCACTCCGGTCGTCCCGGCCGCCCGATGGCAGGCGCGTCGCGCCAGGTAGGTCGCCAAGAGACGCAAGCCGGTCGCGATGCCTCCTGACGTGATCGATCGCGCTTCCGGCAAGAGTCGGTCCCCAAGGCTACGGCAGATGGCGTCCGGCGAGGTAGTGTCAGACCGGTTGACCTCAATATTTGATCAAGGTCTCGCTGCGAGGATTCCGTACAGCGGACACGAGCGGGTGGGTCGGGAGGTCCTTGCGATGCGGGATGGCGGCTGTCCTTGCGCGGCGGAGAAGATCGCGGCGACGGCTGCGCCACGGCGCCGCACGATCCCCGAGCTCGCTCGCTAGGAACCGGCGACCCTCTCTTGAAGGACGCACGCGTGACCGGGCTCCGCAGGGTGCTGGGCAACACGTCCGCGATGCTCATCTCGCAGGCCGTGACGTGGACGGCTACGGTCGTCCTTACCGCTGCCCTGGGCCGCCAACTCGGGGCGGCCGGCTTCGGGGAGATCTACCTCGCGATCACCTTCGCCCTGATCTTCGGGATCTTGGTCGAGTTCGGCCTTGACCAGCAGCTGACCAGGGCGGTGGCGCGCCAGCCTGGGCTGGCCGGACCGTACCTCGCGAACGCTCTCGTGATCAAGCTCGCGATGTCCGTGCTCGCGTACGCACTCGTGTACGTCGTCGTCGGATCACTCGGCTACCCCGCGGAGCTCAGGGCCATCATCGCGGTGGTCTGCCTGCTCCTGCTGCCCAACGGCATCTCGACATCGCTGACAGCCGTGTACCAGGGGCGCGAGAACCTTGTGTACCCCGCGGCCGCGACGGCACTCGAGAAGGTGCTACTGGCGGTGCTCGCGATCGCGTTGCTCGCGATCGACGCCGGGCCGGTCCTCGTCGGCGGAGCATTCGTCGTCTCGTCCGCGGCGTCTGTGCTGTTCAAGCTCATATTCCTGCGTCGCCTGGTGAAGGTGGAATGGCGGCCGCAGCGCGTAGTGATGCGCTCCCTCATCGTCGGCGCACTGCCGTTCCTCGTCACCGCGATCCTCGGTGCCATCTACTACCGCACCGACGTGGTGATCCTGTCGAAGCTGGGGTCGCCGGAAGTCGTTGGCTGGTACGCCGCGGCCTACCGCTTGTTCGACACGCTCGTGTTCATGCCGAGCATCGTTGTGGGCGCGGTGATGCTCCCGATCATGTCACGACTGTCCGTCATCTCGCGAGGTGAGCTCGCGCGGGTCGTCCGCCGGGGCATCGACATGATGCTCATCCTCGGGGTTCCCACCTGCGTCGGGCTGTTCATGCTCGCTGAGCCGATCGTTCTCGCGATCTACGGTCGTGCCGAGTTCCTGCCGACCGCGTCTGCTCTTCGGTGGCTGGCGCCCGGGCTGCTGGTGCTCTATGTGAACTCGGTCCTGGCCGCGACGCTCGTGAGCATCGATCGCGAGCGGCGCATGACGATCATCTCCGCGCTCGCCGTTCCAGTGAGCGTTGGCCTGAACCTCATGCTCATCCCACAGTTCCAGCACACTGGCGCAGCGGCCGTGAAGACGGCGATCGAAGTCATGATCCTCGGATGTCTGCTGCTGAACGTGCCGCGCGACGTGCTCGGCGGCGCGAGCTTGAGAGTGCTCTGGAAGACCGCCGTCGCCTCTGGAGCGATGTGCGCTGTGGTCTTCCTGCTCGGGTCGCAGCACCTGGGCGTGCTGGTGCTCTCCGGCATCGGAACATATGTCGTCGCGGGAATCGCCCTGCGGCTCATCCCGGACGACGACCTGCGCGCGCTCCGTGGTGCGCTCGTGCGGCAAGATCCGCTCGTCCGCGCCGCTGAGCATGAGCCCGTGCCGCCGGTGAACGCCTGACCATGGCGCGGATCTGTGTCGTGCGGCAGCTCTACTACCCGCGCGACGAGAAGCTGCGGCGCGAGATCGACACCCTCCTCGAGGCTGGTCACGAGGTCGATCTCTTCTGCATGCGCGACGACGGTGAACCGAGCACCGACCGCCGGGGGGCGCTCACGGTGCGGCGCCTGCCCCTCGCGCACCGGCGGGGAAAGATCGCGCGGTACCTCGCCGAGTATGCGGCGTTCCTCGTGCTCACCACCGTCGCGGTCGGCGTCTTTCACCCCACGCGCCGCTACGCGCTCGTGCAGGTGACCACGCCGCCGGACAGTCTGGTCTTCAGCAGTATCGTGCCACGGCTCTTCGGAGCGAAGGTACTGCTGCAGCTGAACGAACCGATGCCCGAGTTCTTCGCGTCGAAGTTCAAGCTGAGCCCAACTCATCCAGCGGTCCGTTTCGTGGCCACCGTGGAACAGCTGAGCCTGCGGTACGCCGATCTCGCGATCGCCTGCACCGAGCATATGCGCGCCGCGTGTATCGAACGCGGCGCGCCTCCGGAGAAGATCGCCGTCGTCACCGTCGCCTCCGACGAGAGCGTCTTCGACGCCAGGCGGTATCCAGGACGGGCGCGCGAACCGGGACGCTTCGTTCTCATCTCACATGGCACGATCGAGGAGAGCTACGGGCTGGACACGGCGGTGCGCGCGGTGAGGCTGCTCAGGGACGAGATCCCGGGCCTGCGCCTCAGGATCATCGGAAGAGGCTCGTATCGCGAGACCGTGCGGTCCCTGGCCGCCGACCTCGGCGTGAGCGACAACGTGGAGTTCAGCCACGGCTGGGTCCCGGTGAGTGACCTGCTGGCCGCGATCGCGGATGCGGATGTCGGCCTGGTGGCGATGAAGCGGGACGCGTTCCGTGACCTCACCCACAACCTGAAGATGTACGACTTCGTGACGATGCGAAAGCCGGCGATCGTCTCGCGAACGCGTTCGGTCGATGACTACTTCGACGACGATTGCTTCCGCAAGTTCAAGGCGGACGATCCGACCGACCTCGCGCGCGCGATCCGCGATTTGTATCGGGATCCGGCCCTCGCCGAGCGTCTTGTCGCTCGAGCCGCCATCGTGAACGAGCCCTACCGCTGGCATCGCCAACGTCAGATCTATCTCGATGCTGTGTCTGAGCTCCTCCAAAGATGATCCTAGATCGCTCGATGCGAGGACGCTGAGGATGATTCCCGAGAGACTGCGGGTCCTCGTTATCTCGCCGAGGCCTTTCAGTCCGCCCCGAATCGGGGGGCAGGTCCGCCCGCACGGACTCATGAGGGCTCTCGCGCAACGTCACGACCTCACGGTTATCTCGTTGTTCGACGACGTCTACGACCCAGACGAGTGCCGCGCGGCGATGGCTGAGTATTGCGACGACGTGATCCTGATCCCGAACCCGAATGGACGAAAAGGAGCCCGACGCCGAGTCCAACTTCGCTCCGTTTTCTCCAACCGGAGCTTCGATCAGCATTGGCTTTCCGTTCCGGAGCTTCAGAAAACACTTGACCGGGTGGTCCTGAGCGGGCTCTTTGACGTGGTCCATCTCGAGTTCCCGATCTCGCCCTGCTTGCTGCGCCTGCACGCTGCGGGGCCACTATCACCACCAATCGTCCTCAACACAGCCGGCATCGAGAACGACCTCGGGCGCCAGATCGCCGCGAACGATCGGAATCCGGCCCGGCGCCTATATCGGGAGATCGCTTGGCGCAAGCTCCGCAGGTACGAACGCGCCGCATTTCGCGCTTCGGACGGCATCTGCGCGTGCAGCCGTGCCGATCAGCGACGGATGCTCGCCGACATCCCTGCGGCGCGTACGGCGTTGGTCCCAAACGCAGCGGACGTGGACCACTTCCGGCGCCTTCCCTCGGACCAGCCACCGGACAGCCATGCCGTCGTCTTCTTTGGGTTGCTCTCGTTTCCCCCCAACATCGACGGCCTGCTGTTCTTCCTCCGAGATGTTTGGCCGAGGATAGCGGCCCAGCGACCCGATACCCACTTCAAGATCATAGGCAGAGACCCGCCTCCAGCTATCCTCAAGCTTGCGGGAGCGCGCGTGGAAATTACCGGCTTCGTTGATGATCTCCGTGAAGAACTCTCAAGAGCTGCGGTGCTCGTCGCGCCGCTGCGCCTCGGTGCGGGGACCCGGCTGAAGATCCTGGAGGGTATGGCGATGGGACTGCCCATCGTTTCGACCACCCTTGGTGCCGAAGGCATCGACGTGACGCCGAATCGAGATATCGTAATCGCGGACGACCCCACTACTTTTGCAGCTTCCGTCGTCCGCCTTCTCGACGAGCCGGCACTGGCGACGAGTCTGGGCTGTTCAGCCCGGCAGCTTATGGTCGAGCGGTATTCGTGGCGGGCAGCGGCCAAGCAGCTCGAAGACTTCTACTTCGAGCTCATCAGGACGCGGCGGGGAAGGAACGCCGAGGCGCTGGAGCGAAGTGGCAGCGAGTCCAGATCGCACCTAGTCACGTGAGGGCAGCACTGATCGGTGCCGGACAGATCGCACGTGAGCATCTGGCGTGCTTGCAGCAGCTCCCTGCCGTCGAGCTCGCCGCCGTGTGCGATCTCTCCCCCGCCGTGGCCGAGGCGACTGCCGAGAGGTTCGGCGTTCGGTCATGGTTCACCGATCATCGCACTATGCTTCGTGAAATCCAGCCTGACGTCGTCCACGTCACCACACCGCCGACCTCGCACTTTCGCCTCGGAATGGACTCGCTCGAGGCAGGCGCTCACGTCATCGTCGAGAAGCCAGCAACCTCGACGCTTGATGAACTCACGGTCATGGCCGGGCGCGCGCGCGAGCTCGGGCGGGCGCTCGTCGAGGACCATAACCTTCTCTTCAACCGGGCTCCACGGGAAATCCGCCGACTCATCCGTTCCGGCGATTTTGGCGCGGTCATCCACGTCGAAGTCATGGTTTGCCTTGACATCCTCGGACCCGATGGGTTCGCGGATCCGAACACGCCGCACCCGAGCCTCTCCCTAGACGGCGGCGCCATCGCGGACTTTCTTCCCCATCTGGCATCTCTGGCGTACTCCTTTGTCGGACCGCACAAGAGCGCGCACGCGGTCTGGACGAAGCGCCGGAGTTCGGTCCTTCCCTACGACGAGTTCCGAGCCGTGGTCAATGCTGAGCGGGGCACGGCGGCGCTGGGCTTTAGCGGGAGCTCGCAGCCCGACGGCTTCTGGCTAAGGGTCTACGGGGAGCGGATGCAGGCAACAGCCAATCTCTACCAGACCCGCCTCACGCTCGACGGACCGCGGCCCGGGCCTAGTCAACTGCGTCCATTCCTGAATGGGCTCGCCGAGGGCAGTGCCGTGATTGGCGCCGCGCTCGACGGTCTTCGTAGCAGGTTTGGCAGTGGTCCGCGGAATTACGAAGGCCTGTGGGAGCTTCTTGCTGCAACCTATCGTGCACTCGGCGATGGATCGCCGCTCCCAGTCGCAGCCGAGCAGGTGCTCGCCGTGAATCGGCTCGTCGCGGCGCTCAAGCCAGCGGGGACGACGCCGTGAGAACTCTTGTTACAGGCGCAAACGGCTTCCTCGGACGGTACGTCGTCTCAGGTCTGCTGGCGCGCGGCCATGACGTGCGCGCGCTCGTCCGACCCACAGCGCAGCTCGAACACTTGGAGTGGCCGGCCTCAGTCGAGATCTTTCGGGCCGACCTGCGCTCGACGCGCGAACTCGAGCGCGCGTTCGATGGGATCGACGTCCTCGTGCACCTCGCAGCCGGAATGTCGGCAAGAGAGGACCTCATGTTTGCCGTCACGGTCTCCGGGACCGAGCGGATCCTTGATGCGATGGCGCGCACATCCTGCAGAACGCTGGTGCTGGCAAGTAGCTTCTCGGTTTACGACTGGAGCGCAATCGATGGCACTCTGGACGAAAGCTCGCCCATCGAGCCAGTCCCCGAGATCTATGAGCGCGACGGTTACGCAATCGCGAAATCGTGGCAGGAGCGTATCACGCGCCGCATGGCTGAAGCGCACGGCTGGGATCTGACCGTTCTGCGACCGGGATTCATCTGGGGCCGAGGGCATACCTACCTTGCCGCCCTTGGCCTAGGCGTCGGGAACCTCCACGTAGTCATCGGACCGCTATCGCGCATACCGATCACATATGTTGAGAACTGCGCCGATCTCTTCGTACTCGCAGCGACCGATCCGCGCGCGCGAGGCGAGACGTTCAACGTGGTCGATGGCGAGGGGAAACGAGTATGGACCTACCTGAATGCGTATCGCCGGGGTACGGGCGATCGACGCCTGCGGATTCCGTTGCCGTATTCCTTGGCCTTTTCGTTCGTTCGCCTTGCCTACGCCACATTCCTTCGCGGCGGTACGAAACTGCCGCACATTCTTGTGCCATGCCGTTTCGAGGCACGGCACAAGCCGCTTCGCTACTCCAATCGCCGCGCGCGGGAAATTCTCGGATGGCGGCCGCCGCTGAGTTTCGCCGAATCCTGGTCGCGCGCCTACGGCTAGCACAGCTCGTGCGCTGCGCGGCGGACCGGCCGAGATCAGGTCGAGAACTGGCCCCCTTGAGCGCATACGACTGGCTGACGAAGGCCGATCTCGTCGACGACCAGCACCGGGACGAGGCCAATCCGACGCAGGCTCGAGTGAGACCCGTTCGCCTTCGATTCCTGGATCGATTCACCGGCGGCGGGCGCTGTCCCGACCACCGGGCCGGGCCCCGACCGCGCTGGACCCGGAGCGTCGCGACGAGTGATGGCAGCCTGCAGGTCGCTTGTCGGTGCAGGGGTCACGGGTCGCTAGCCGAGTCGACGAGCCTGCAGACCGTCAGGGGACGGCAGACCTCTGTACCGCAACTGGCGGCGGCGGCGTCGCGGCGTGCCGCGGAATGAGATGCGAGCGCGCCGGCGCGACGGTAGACAACGCGCGTGGCAGGTCGACCACCCACGACGTCAGCGGCGCGAGAAGGCCAAGGGAAACGCCGAGAACGATCATCGGGCGGCTGTACGTCAGGCCGAGGTCCACCGACGAGTACACTACCTGCCCCACAACGAGCGCGATGGGTAGGCACGCGATCAGCTTGTCGCTTGGCGCCTCGAGTTGGCGAACGAGGCGAGCCCCGACTGCCACGGTCTGGACGACGATCCACCACAAGACCGCGAAGCCGAGCAGCCCTGCCTTCAACCATACCCACGCTACCGCGTTGTGGGTCATGTAGCGCCAGTATGTGAATCCAGTCAGCGGCGGTGGCTCCTGCTGAAAGAAGTATTGCTGGCCGAGACCGACTCCCGTCAGAGGAACCTCGCGCAGCGTGTGGGCGATATTCGCGTTCTCGATGTCGCGCCAGAGGTTCGAACTGCGATCCCGCTCACTGATTCCTTCGGCCGCGATGATCCCTTTCACCGCGCGGACGGGCTGCCCGAGTATGCCTCTGTCTTGATTCCAGAAGACCGCGAAGTACGCCGCCAGCGCGACTGTCCCCGCCGCCATCACCATGAGTGTCCGGCGCGTACGTACGGCGGCAAGGCAGACCGACACGACGAGAAGCGCGGCGGCAAGCGCGATGAAGGCGATACGCCGCTGCGTGAGCAGCTCGGCCAGGACGATCGGCGGAAGCAATGCGGTGAGCCAGTAGGTAGTTCTCGAGCGACCCAGTAACAACGCTGATGCGACTGCCAGCACTATCGCAGCGTTGAAGAATAGGACGTCCTCATGCGATGTGACGGCCTCCAGCCAGATGCCTCGCTCGGAGATGACCGCGGTGTTCCAGATCGCCTGCATTGCCTTAGCGCCGACAAGCGAGAGCATCAGCACCAGCATTCGCATCACGTCACGCCGAGTTCGCAGCAGATTCGTCGCGAGGAAGTAGAGCGCGACGAAGTACACGGGGCCGCGCAGCTCGGCAAGCATGGCCGCCTGGTCCCAAGCGCCACCCCGAGCAAGGCCGATGAGCACGCCGACAAGGAAACAGAACAAATAGGCGCTGATCGCGTAACCCAGCGGTCCTGCACGGAACTCACGTTCCGCGGATCCGGATCTCTTCGCGAGCCATGCGGCGAGCGTCAGCGCGATCAGCATGTCGGCCGCGCTGACGCGCAGGTCTACGCCGGTGAATCCCGAAATGTTGTCGAAGAAGTGCGTCTGCGCAGTGATCGAATCAAGCCCTACGATGCCCCATTGCTCGAAGAGGAGCGCGGCGGCGACGGCGGCATATACGCCCACGATCGGACGAGCGAAGACCGCGGCCGTCAGGAGGACACCGAAAGGCCCTATCGCGAAGAGCGGGTGGCCTCCTGTCCAGGCGATCGCGGCGCCGTAAGCGGCCGCGACGGCGACGACGATGCCGATCAGCGCAATCGCCCGCAGGCTCGTGCGGAGGTTAACCGGCGCGGCCACGCCTGAGGTGACCCGAGCCGCGATCAACGACTGAGCAGTGCTGCGGCCTCGAGCGCCGTGCCGCCGAGCACCGTCGCCGCGATCGCGCGTTTGACTGTCGCGCGCGTTCCCGCGCCCGCGCGGCCATCGGCGCTCGTGGTGCCGGCGCTCTTGATGCCGACGACGGCCGCCAGCATGGCCATTGCCACCGCCAACAGGACGGTCACCGCGTTACGCGCGCGCCACTAGCCGTCCGGCCTGCGGATCCGCCGCGTTGAGGATCAGAGCAGGCGTCGTGACGGGCGCCAGAGCGGCGAGCGCGCTGCGTACGAGGCGCGCCCGTCCCGAATCCGCGCGGACCACCAGGAACAACCGCGCGAGGACCGCGTTCCACGAGATGACGAGGGCTGTGGAGGTGAGCACGGGGGGAAGGTCGACGACCACGTAGCGGAAGTCCCGCTCCAGTGAAACGAACACGGACCGAAGCTCGCCGAGCGGGGGGCGATCGTTCTCGACGCCCGCGGGCAGCAGGGACACGTTGCGGTGGGCCGTCGGGATCACGGCCGCCTTGGCCTGAATCGTCCCGCGGAGGCAGGCTGCCAGCCCGGGGGCGTCCGGCGCGCCGGCACCGTCGGTCACGGTGTGATCGATCCAGTTCGCATCGATGATCAGCACCGGGCCCGACTGCACGTCCCCGAGGGCGGCTGCCGTGCCAAGTGCGACAGTGCTGGCCCCCTCACCGATCACGGCTCCGGTGAACCCAAGCAACCTCAGCGCCTCCGGTGATGCGTTGATACGTGCTGCGATGGTGTCGAACAGGCTGGTCGGGGACGAGCGCTCGCTCACGCGGTGCGGCGACGTATCGCGCTCGGCCCGTCGGGCGCGTCGAAAAGTGTCTGCGCGGTCGCGTCTCGCGCTGTACCCGTGGCCTTCTCGACGACGCCGAAGACCTCCACGTCCCTAAATCGGCTTAGGCCGACGAGATCGCGGATCCTGTCGTCGAGGACCGTCGCGACCACGACCAGGCAGATCGCGAGGGCGAGTGCGCCAACGAGCGCGACGGTAGCGATGAGCGACGCGCCGCGCGTTCCACCCGTCGGGAACGGGTCAGCCTGGGGCCGGTCGATGACCTGAAACTGCACGTTCTCGGCCATGTCCAGCAGGGCCGTCGAAACGGCGCCGCGGTCGAGCCGCGAGCGGAGATCGTTCAGACGCACCTGCGCGACGTCCACCGCTAGCCGCAGCTGGCTCTGCTGGTACACTTCGTTCTCGGGCAGTGGCGTAGGGCGCGATCTGTTGAATTGCTCGAGCGCGGTCTGGGCGACGAGCGCCTGTCTTTGGGCGATCTCGAACTCTCTCTGGTAGAAGGCGGTCGCGGTCGTCGTCGCGGCCAACCGGGCGTTCTTGACGCGACCCTCGCGCGCAACGAGCGCGGCCGTGACCATCTCGGCAGCGATGCCCGGCTCGCGCGCCTGATACGACAGGCGCACGAGGTTGGTGCCGAGCGCCTGGCCCCTAAGCCGCTTCCGCACCTCGCCCCGGAACCCGTCCTTGTCTTCGGCCGCCTCGTATGCCGGCTGGAGCGACGTCTGGCCGATCACCTCAATGATGAAGCTGTTCGTCTGGACGAGCTGCGAGAAGATCTCCGCCTGCTCGGCGCCGGGCGATATCCTCCCGAAAAGGTTTGGATCGTCGGCCCGTCCGGTCTGGTATTGCTCGTCCGCGCGCTCGACCCAGACCGTGGCGTCCGATTGAAAGGTCGTCGTGTACTCGGTGTACGCGGCGAAGAGACCGGGGACGGCAACAAGTGCGAAGGTGAGCGCCACGAGAAGCCACAGCCGCTTCGCCGTCTGTATGTACCGTTCCAAAGCCCCACCTATCCCGACGCCCGCACTGTCCAGCGCGTTCGCGCGACGCCCGATTGCTGCCAACTGTGCGTAGGTATCGTTGAGAATCAGTTGAGGGCGCGCTGGACCTGTCGGAGCCGAGTGCGCGGGGTTGGCAGATCGCTCGGTCGCCAATGTGCTTTCATTAGTCCGTGCGGACCGGGCCGATCGAACGACGAGATCGCGGCGAGCCAACGTCCCTCCGGGCCCTCGCGACCGGCCTCAAGAGCATAGCGGCGCTCATCCTCGTGTGCGTGGGCGTCGTTCCCGGCCTGTACCTCGCCGCGCTCGCCGCCCTGAGCTTGCGTCCGACCCGGCCGCGGGGGACCGTCGCGGAGTCGCGGCTGCCTCGGATCTGCGTGCTCGTGCCGGCCCACAACGAGGTACGCGATCTGCCCGTGGTGCTCGAAAGCCTGCGCGAGGTCGACTATCCCCGCGATCTCGTCGCGGTGCACGTCGTGGCGGACAACTGCACGGACGCGACAGCCGACGTACCGCCTCGCTACGGCGCGGTCGTCCACGTGCGGTCCGATCCGCGGCACGCCGGGAAGGGCGCCGCACTCAACTGGTTGCTCGCGCGCGTGCTGCGATCGGATCCTGCCGCGCAGGCCTTCGTGTTCGTGGACGCCGACAGCCACGTGTCGCGTGGCGCACTCCGGGCGTTCGCCTCCGCCTTGGCGGGGGGCGCCAAAGCCGTGCAGGGGCTCGACATCATCCAGCCGGTGTCGGACCGCCCGCTGGCGACCCTGCGAAAGCTGGCCTTCCACCTCGTGTGCGATCTGCGGCCGCTCGCCTACCAGGCTCTCGGCGCCTCGGCTGGCCTGCACGGGAACGGCATGTGCTTCAGCCGCTCACTCGTCGAAACGCTGAGCTGGGACGAGGCGGCCGTCGTCGAGGATGGTGCCCTCCACCTGCGGCTCGTCGAGCAGGGGATCTCCGTCGCGTTCGCGCGCGAGGCGCTCATTACCGCAACGGCGCCCGAGGAGCTGGGGCCCGCCTACGGGCAGACCGTTCGCTGGGAGCGCGGGAAGTTCGACCTGTTCGGGGTGAGCGCCGCGCTGATCGCGCGCGGCGTGCGGCAGCGAGACCGGTCGCGCGTCATTGCGGGCATGGACACGCTCATCCCGCCCTTCTCCGTCACCGTCGCCGCTTCGATCGCCGGCGCCGCCGCCGGTCTGGTGTTCGCGATGCCTTCCTTCCTCGCGGCCTCCGCACTCACGTTCGCCGGCTGTGCCGCCTACGTCGCGCGCGGGATCGCGCTCTCGCGGATCGGCGCCGGCGAGCTCGCCCGCGCCGGGCTGTTCGCGCCACGGTTCCTGGGCTGGAAGCTCTTCGTCATTGCCCGCGTGGCCGGCGGCGCGGGGCGCGGCCGCTGGACGCGAGCGGAGCGTGGACCTGCGCCTGCGCCCGCGAACGCCGCCGCCGCGCGCTCCGACGCCACCGACATGTAGCGCGACGCGGTCTCTCCCTTCACGCGCGACCGGAGGGCTCAAGATCGCGGCGGTCAGCGGCCTTTCCCCAGGTGCCGGTGCCGCCGAAGCTCCGGACGGATCCCGCGGAAAGCACACGTTTTCTTGACACCACCGTGCGTTCATAGACGCACACAGCCGGGGGGGATGGTCACGGAGAGAGTGCGTGCGCAACGCGTGATCGCAGGCGAGTACACGGCGCCGGTCGCGCTGCGCGCGCGCCCGACCGCACGTGAGACGGATGTCCCGCGGACGGTGCAGCTGGGCCGTGCGGCGCTCATCGACGTGGATGCGCGGATCGGTGTCATCCCCGAGCGTGCGCCACGTACCGATGCTCTGAGCATCGGGGGTGCCGCCGTGGTCAGGAGCGGCTCCGTCGTCTACGCCGGCAGCACGATCGGGGATGACCTGCAGACGGGTCACAACGTCGTCATCCGCGAGGGGAACCGCATCGGGAACGGATTCACGATCGGGCACAACTCGGTCGTCGAGGTGGACTGCACCATCGGCGACA